>SCPN01000136.1_pt1 | contig 329371 bp, 373 predicted proteins | sample 6106831 | NCBI WGS metagenome assembly SCPN01 (sample SAMN10720447, study PRJNA508395) | human gut metagenome | isolation source: Participant 1, 0 month
AATATTCTATATTTTTTCTTGTCTTTGCATCCATTGCCTCATCTCCTGTCCGATTTGTTTCTGCATTATATACTGCAAATCCTTTATTTTCAATATTTTCTGGTGCTTAAACGGGAATGTAATAGGATAAGGCGACATTTACTTTTCGTCTGTAACATGCTATATTGAACAAAAAGATTCTGGAGGAATTTCCTTGAAAAAAATAAATAGAACTCTACTACAGATCACCGAAAAATACTATTGGCTCTGGTTTGCTCTGCTCTGTGCAGTGACAGCCTTCCTTTGTTTTCGTTGTCTCGTGTAGAAACAATCGTCGAGCTCCACGGACGACATGGCATCTCTGCCTATGAAATGCTGAAAAACAAACAATTTCTGGTCAACACTTATCTGGGAAAACCGGATTACTGGAATGTAAAACCGCCGCTTTCCTTTCTAAGTGTTGCAGCCGGATTTGTGCTCTGCGGATACAATGCAGTGGGACTTCGCTTCTTCTCCGTCTGACTGTCATCTTTACCGGATTATTTGCCAGAAAATACAGCCGTCTGGCATCCCTGCTGACCATTGTCTTTTTATGCGCCAACTATTTTCCATTCAAAGCGCATCTGGCACGGGCCGGTGACGCAGACAGTCTGTACTTGCTTTTGTTCACCCTTTCCATGCTCTGTATGCTGAAAGTCCGTGATAACGGTCGCTGGCTCTATGCCTGCGGATTGTTCTTCTCCCTGGCATTTCTGACCAAAAGCTTTCACGCCGGAATGATTGCAGCCGTAGGAGGGCTCTTCCTTCTGCTGACAAAAGAGCTGTTTCATCAGAAGCCAAAACGCTGGATCATTTTCATTGCCTGTGCGGTACTGCCGATCCTGATCTGGGGCATCTGCCGTTATCAGTACGATGGCATTACCTTTTTCCAGAATATGTATGAAGCGGACATTGCCGGTCGGACTGCAGCCGGTGGTCTGGAAGGACATGGATTCCCATTTTCTTTTTACTGGACTTCCATCTTCTGGAATTTTGACTACATCTACGGATGGCTGACCCTGATCGTGATCATCGGACTGATCTGCCTGTGGATACGCCCGCTGCGTCCTGTGGATACGCCGCTTCCCAATGTGGATCTCACTGGAATCCTGCTTTGGTTCTTCGTTCCATTCCTCGGATTCTCACTGGTATCCACCAAATTAATGTGGTATGTATATCCCTGTATCATACCATTATGTATGCTGGCTGCCGTCTTTGTGGCAACCTTTCTTGCAACCGTGCTTACAGAGAAACATGTGGCGGGCTTTGCCGGACTATTGATCAGCCTTGTACTGCTGGCTGGAACTGCCGTCTTTGTCTGGAATAATTACTGTGATAATGTACGTGGTGCCAGAAGTAATGATCTTCAGACCTTTGTACAGGAGCAATTCAGTCGTGACAGTGATCTTGCAGGATCTACCATCTACCTGGATGCTTATGATCCATTCCTCTATGCTAATACTACAGACTGGGAGCAGAACATGCAGCTTCTTGCCATGCTGTCTGGTGACCTTGACTGTCAGGACGGCGGCGCAGAAGCTTTCCTTGAAACACCTGAGCATGCACTTCTGATCCTGTCCATTCCATTTTTACAGGATCACCCGGAGTTGAAATCTTATCCTGTTCTGGCAAATAATGGGCAGTATATACTGATTTCTTCATTGTCAAAGTAAAACCTCGCAGAGGCACTTTTGCGAATTTGGATCTGAAGAGTTATAAAAAATCCGTGGAATCTGATTTTTTCCACGGATTTTTCATGCTTATTTCAGTTTATTTCATTTTAAAGGTCGCACATTCCGTCTGACCGCAGTGACAGGCATTGCTTCCTGACACCTGAATCTGATCTGCCGCACATTTGCAGGAATGGTTATAACAACAACACTCTGCTTCACATGCTACTTCTGTCGGTTTGCTTGGAATGGCATTGCTATTGGTCATGCCATCCTTTTTCTCGCGGAAACTCTCGCAACAGGTCTCATCTGTCACTTTCGCATTCTTTCCTCCCACATGGATATTATCCTTACAGCAGGAATCTTCTTTGTTGTACGCACAGTTTACAACTGAACAATCCAGTCTTGTCATGTTCGTCCCTCCTTCAGATTATTACTTTTGTAGTATCTGAAGATCGGGTGAAAATTATGTATGGTAAAATGTGGATTGTCATAAGCTCCTTGCATTTTACCCATTTAGAGCCGTATCCGCAACCATATTTCACACATTTATGCGCGAAAACACTATACTATCTGCTCTTTTTTGCCATTATCATTGGGAAATCCATGACGAAATGTCATATTTAGAATACAGAAAAAACAACAAAATCCGGAAAACCAGTTCTGCAACTAATCCTCCGGACTTCTATTTCAAATATTCATTCACACCTTTCCTTTTTAACAGCCTGCACCTTATGCACATCTGACTGAAAAGCTCTCATAATACTCACTAAAGAATTCTTTTTACTATTTCTTCATCACTTTCCATTGGATATGCACTAAGCAACTCATTTATTTTATGAACATATTTCAGGGACAGATCCAAGTCATCCGCAACTGTCTCCTCGTCTCTGTTCTTTTTCTTCAGTAACCGGCGCAAAACAGAAATTTCTTCTATTTTTCTTCCGGTTATCTGACCTTCCTCGCGGCCTTCCATCAGACCTTGTTTGAGGCCTTCTTCACGACCTTCTTCACGACCTTCTTCACGGCCTTCCTCACGTGCATCTTCGCGTTCGTACTCCAGTTCTTCCCATTTTTGCATATACTTCACCCCGATTTCTTCACTCGCCTTGATCTGTTCGACATATTCATGAAGTTTCTTCAGGTTCTCACTGTCGTTGCTTATTTTATCGGCATCCATGGTCTCCATATATTCCAACAATGCAACCAGCTCTTCTGATACTTCATTGCGATTCGTTCCATGACTGTTCAGGAAAATGCGGACTGCTCCATCATCCAGTCTTAAATCTGGTTCTTCCTCACAATATGGATGAAAAGTATAGCAATATCTTCCTTTTCCAAACAAATCAAATGGAGTGATCATAATAATGCAGGTGTCATTCAAAAGATTAAAACTGCGCGTCCCCGGAGCTAACAGTGAGGAATCTATCACTCCCTGGTAAAAACGGCTTCTCTTAATCAAATCTGTATTGCGACGCTTCTGAGATTCCGTATTGTAGATCGTCTTGTCCTGATCCATTGAAAAAGTGTCCAGACGGATAGAACGAAGCCACGGTGCTGTCTGCATCTCTTTTTCTGTCTGTACCTGAGATAAAAGCTTTAATTTCTCATCCCCAAGAATGATCCGTAATACTGCTTCATGTGCCTCCGGATCTCCATCGTCTCATTAAATAAGAATCTGTCGAACAACGTTAATTCCTGCAAAGTTTTCATTTGTCTTCTCCTTCCATTTTACCCATTTAGAGCCGTATCCGCAACCATATTTCACACATTTATGCATGAAAACCTATACTATCTGCTCTTTTTATCATTATCATTGGAACTCCATGACGAAATGTCATGACTCGAATTGATGCTACTATCATATCACAGAAAAATTTGTGTGTCATTAGTGTTTACGGATTGTTTAGATTCTTTATGAAAACGTCATATTTAGAATACAGAAAAACAACAAAATCCGGAAAACCAGTTCATCAACTAATCTTCCGGACTTCTATTTCAGATATTCATTCAACATACTTAATATGGTTTTATATGGTCAGCATCTTTTCTCCAAAATGATCAAGCGCTGCATTCAGTTCATTCATATCATAATTTTATGTTCAATAAAAAACTGAACGATCAGATCCTGTCTGGAGCCATTGGAAAAAGCGTATCCTGCACTCCCAAGTAATTGCTTTGCATCATCCATATTAAGCTGCAGACCAATACAAAATGCCATTGCCGTTTCTTTCTTCGGCTGATAGTCTTTTGATGATCTGATTTTTGAAAACACTCTCCGGTCAATATGAGCCGCATTATAAACATCTGCATCTGTTCTTCCGCTCTTATCGATCATCCGCAGAAGGCACTCTGAAAAGCTCTCTCCTCTCCTTTTTAGTAAGGCTTCAAGACTTTTCATGTTTATGTCCGGACCAAAACGCTGAATGGGTTCCAATATTGTTCCTGAAAGCATCGGTATTCTGCGCTTATACTGTCGTCCCAGATACTGTTCCAGATTCTTATACAAAATCTCTTTTTTCATCCCATTTTTCCCCATTCGTATATCAATAATTAATCCTTTTGTGGCCATTATAACAGGCAACAGGGACATCATCTGTCCTTGTAAAATATTTTCACATCAGAATCATCTATTAATCGTAAAATCTGTTGCATTAGCCACCACTCTATGCTACACTCATTTCAGCAACTAAACATTTTCCATTCTCATTTCCCTGCTTATTTCGAGCACGATTCCCGATAATGGAACACAATTTCATATTTACACAAGAAAGGAACATGCTTATGACACCTGACTTTCCTGCTCAGCGTCCACCTGTGATCTGGTCGGAGCCTGCTGATACCCCGGAAGAACTTACTTATCGCCTGAAGAAAAATCCCACACTTTATGACCGCTACCAACGGCTTAATCGTAAATGGAAAGGTCATTTATCTGATTTTCTTACCGGTAAGAAGTCTTTACCACTCACCTATGATCCCTTTTTCAAATTTATTTTTAATCCCGATTACCATCAGGAACGCTTATCCAATTTTGTTTCCAGTATCTTAGGGATGCAAATTACTGTGGTAGAAGTTCTCTCCATGGAAGACACCCTGATGGATGGTGAAAGTTACCTCATCATGGATCTTGTTACACGAACAGACGATGGATCTATCGTCAATGTAGAGATTCAGAAGCAGGGTTATGATTTCCCCGGGCAACGAATGTCCTGCTATGCCTCTGACTTACTTCTCCGTCAATACATCAAAGCCAAAAAGATGCCCGATCATTCTGCACACAATTTTTCCTATCGAGATATCAAACCAGTCTATGTGATCGTCATTTTTGAACATACCACTTCGGAACTTAGGCTTGAATCTTATGATTACATCCATCATGGGAAAACCACTTTTGATACCGGTCTCGATCTACATATGCCAGAACGTTTCTGCATCATTGCTCTTGACGTTTTTCGCGAAATCCCTTATTCTGAAATTAAGAAATGCTCGCAGTCAGCATGGTTGCTGCTTCTCTCCACTGAAAAGCTGGAAGATGCAACGCGTCTGATTCAGGATTACCCTTGGATGTCCCCCATATTTCAGGAAATTGCCGCACTGCGCCGCAGACCCGAGGAGGTGTTCGATATGTGGTCAGAAGCTTTATTGCAGATGGATGAAAATACCCTTAAATATCAAGTAGAACGGATGCAGGCTGAAAATGAAAAGTTGAAGCTGAAAGCTGAGAAATCTGATGCTGAAAATGAAAAGCTACGTGAACAAAGCAAAGCTGACAAATCCCGTATCGCCGAACTGGAACATTTACTTCAGGAATCACAGAATAAATAATGCCCACTGCTCCAACTGTCAGTAAAACAGTTGGAGCAATTTTTTTACCAAAAAACGAACCCATCTTTTTCAAATGGATTCGTTCTTTCATGATTCGATAGAATTTTATTCTTCTGCAAACAGTTCTTCTTTTCTCTGGATCATCTCATCGATCTTCTCTATATACAATGCCACATCTTTGATATTCTCGCACCGTTCGATCCGATAAGAACCATCCGGATTCTGTTCATTCCAGACACGTTTGGTGGAAGCTCCGGCTCCACACGCCACGATGGTCTGTTTCTCTTCCATGATGAGGATATTGTAGATACCAGCCTTCTCCGGCTGTGCGTAACCTACGTTTTCAAAGTTACCGGCCATATTTTTCTGACGATAGAGATAATATGGCGACAATCCCATCTCTGCACAGTATCTGGCAGTCATATCCATGATCTGCATATTATTCTCCAGACCCATCTCCTCGTATTTATCTTTGAAAAGACTGAGTCTTGCGGCACGCTTGATCGCCAGAGAGTGGACCGTCACGCTGTCAGGTGCCATGGCTTCCAGCTCTTTCATAGTATGCTCCACATCATCATAGGATTCTCCCGGAAGTCCCACGATCAGATCCATATTGATATGAGCAAATCCCATGCTGCGGGCCAGCGTAAATGCTTCTTTTACCTGATCTACGGTGTGACGTCTGCCGATGATCTCCAGTGTCTTCTGGTTCATGGTCTGGGGATTGATGGAGATCCGGTCAATGCCATGATCCAGCAGCACCTGAAGCTTCTCTCTGGTGATGCTGTCCGGTCTGCCCGCTTCCACAGTAAATTCCTGCAGATGCTCCGTATCAAACTTACTCTGGATCTTGGTCAGCAGACGGTCCAGCTGATAAGGCTCCAATGTGGTCGGTGTACCACCGCCGATATAGACTGTATTAAGCTTTTTATCCCGGAACCGGTCTGCCACATAATCCAGTTCCTTACATAAAGCATCCAGATACTGATCCACCTGTTTCCGCCATCTTTCCAACGGATAGGATGAAAAGGAGCAATAAAGGCAGATGCTTGGGCAGAACGGAATCCCCACATAGAGGCTGTAGCCATCTTTGTAGTCAATATTTCGAAGCACATACCGTTCCCGGTTGGCGATCATGACGCTCAGTGCCACCTTTTCCTTGCTTGCCAGGTAGGTATTCCGCATATATTCTGCGGTCTCTACATTGCTCATGCCCTGCTCGATCAGTCCCATGGCAATCTTCGCCGGGCGGATTCCCGTCAGGGTTCCCCATGGAAGAGTCTGTCCCGTGTATGCACACAGCAACTGGTATAATTGGCATTTCAGCCGGTTTTTCGTCTCTTTCCGTTCTGCATAATTGATGACGGACACACCGGATTCTTTTTCTTCGCCCTGCTCCATCAGGCAGATGGACACAGTCTCATCTGTAAACTCCACAGAAATACGAAGAGCCGTATCTTCGGTAAATGTATCCTGTACATGGATCTGCACATCTTCTCTTGGAAAAAAAGATTTCACAAGGGAATGGATATCATATTCGAAACTCGGCCGGTTTACAATTACTTCTATCATAAAAAGCCTTTCTTTTCTTCCTACACAAATGAATTATACTTCTTCTCATGACCGATCGTGGTCTCTTCGCCATGTCCTGGACAGACGAGCGTATCATCTGGCAATAAAAAGAGTTTTTCTTTTACCGCACGAACTAATGCAGATGTACTTCCACCTGGAAAATCGCTTCTGCCCACAGACTCTGCGAACAGGGTATCTCCCGAGAACACGCAGCCTGCATCTGCCACGTAGTAAGAGCATCCTCCCGGCGTATGCCCAGGTGTATGGATAACCTGAATCTTCATGCCTGCCAGTGTCAGTTCCTGTCCGTCACGCAGCAGTTCATCCGGCTCAAAAGTCACAACTTTGCGTTCAATAAAGACAGACAGATTCTTCTTTGCATCCAGAAGAAGGTCTTCTTCCTCTGTCAGTGCGTATACCTTCACCCCCAACTCTGTGCGAAGGGATTCGCATGCTCCCATATGGTCGATATGTCCATGGGTCAGCAGGATCGCAGTGATCTTCCATCCATGCTTCTCAGCTGTCGCACAGATCCGATCCGGTTCTGCTCCCGGATCGATCACGACAGCCTCTTTTGTATCTTCATTTGCCAGAAACCAGCAGTTCTCTGCCAGATTTCCCACATTGATATGTGTAACTTTACTGTTCATTATCTTCTCCCTTAGCTGGCAGACCTCTCAATATCCAGAACACTCTCAATCTGTCTGAGCTTCTCAATGATCTTGTTCAGCTCTTCCACGCTGGAAATATCAAAGCTGATAGTGATGGTAGCGGTTCCTTGTTTGCTGGTACGCACATTCATAGATGTGACGTCAATATTTCTCTCAGTGAGAGTCTTGGAAATATCCACCAGAAGGCCGGTACGGTTGTTGCCGTAGATCTTGATCTCCGTCGAATATTTCTCACTGCTTCTGGTCTGTGCGCCTCCCTGCCATTCTGCATCAATCAGCCGTTCTCTCTCTGATTCCGCCAGATGGAGCATATTGACGCAGTCGGTCCGGTGAATCGTTACACCTCTTCCCCTGGTCACAAAGCCCACGATCTCATCACCCGGAACCGGATTACAACACTTTGAAAACCGCACTGCCACATCATCGATACCTTTGACAATAATGCCGCTCTTGGATTTGGTCACATGAAGCTTCTGCTCCTTTGCCTCCTTCATGCTCTCCATGATCTTGGCATCGGTCACTTCTTTCTTCTTTGCTTTCTCATACTCTTCCACCATCTTGTTGACGACCTGACCTTCTTTCAGTCCGCCATGTCCGATGGCTGCCAGTACAGATTCCCAGTCGCGGAATCCATATTTTCTAAGAACACTTTCCTGATACTCCGGCTTTACCACCTGAGCGGCAGGAATGCCCTTCATCTTACAATACTGGGCGATCAGTTCTTTTCCTTTTGTAATATTGCTTTCCTTGAACTCTGTCTTGAACCACTGGTTGATCTTATTTTTTGCCTGCGTACTCTTAACGGTGTTGAGCCAGTCACGGCTGGGTCCTTTGGAGTTCTGGGATGTAATGATCTCGATCCGGTCACCATTCTTGATCACCGTCTCGATAGGCACCAGCTTTCCGTTGACTCTGGCACCAATCATCTTGTTGCCGACCGCACTGTGGATACTATATGCAAAGTCAATCGTATTGGAGCCATTGGGCAGTGTCTTCACATCGCCACCTGGTGTAAAGCAGTATACACTCTCGGAGAACAGATCCAGATCACTCTTTAAGAGACTCATGAATTCCCGGTTATCGGACATGTCACGCTGCCACTCCAGGATCTGACGGAGCCAGGTAAGCTTTGCCTCCGCGCTGTTCTTACCTTCAACGTTCTGCTCATTGCTTCCGCCGCTCTCCTTGTATTTCCAGTGGGCAGCGATACCATACTCTGCGGTGCGGTGCATCTCATAGGTACGGATCTGGATCTCAAAAGGCTGTCCCTTCGGACCAATCAGCGTAGTATGCAAAGACTGGTACATATTGGCTTTGGGCATGGCAATATAATCTTTGAAACGTCCCGGAATAGGCTTATACATCTCATGGATCACACCCAGTGCCGCATAACAGTCTTTGACAGATTCCACCAGAATACGTACAGCAAACAGATCATAGATCTGATCCAGTGTCTTATCCTGGTTAACCATCTTTTTATAAATGCTGAAGAAGTGTTTCACTCTTCCCTGTACATCTGCCTCGATCTTGGCATTGTCCATGTGCTGTTTGACTTCCGCCACGATGGACTGTACATATTTCTCACGGGTACTCTTCTTCTCTGCGATCTGGGATACCAGATCATAATAGACATCCGGCTCCAGATATTTCAGCGCCAGATCATCCAGCTCGATCTTTACTTTCGAAATACCAAGACGCTGTGCAATGGGCGCATAGATGTCCATGGTCTCTCGTGCTTTTTCCTTCTGTTTTTCCGGCTTCATGTATTTCAGCGTACGCATATTGTGAAGCCGGTCCGCCAGCTTGATGAGGATAACGCGGATATCTTTTGCCATTGCAAGGAACATTTTTCTCAGGTTCTCTGCCTGTTCATCCACTTTATCGGCAGAATAGCTCAGCTGACCCAGCTTGGTGACTCCATCTACCAGCAGTGCCACCTCATCGCCAAATTCCTTTGCCAGGTCTTCTGTAGTCATCGGTGTATCCTCTACCACATCATGAAGAAGACCTGCTGCAATACTTTCCTTATCAAGCTCCAGATCTGCCAGAATAATTGCCACACAAAGCGGGTGAATGATATACGGCTCACCGGATTTACGCACTTGTCCGTCATGGGCCTTTTTTGCCACCTGGTATGCTTTTTCGATCATGGAGATGTCCGCAGATGGATGATATTTGGTCACGCGCTGCACCAGTTCCTGATATAATTCATCAGGGCTGGTAAAATCTTCCATCTTAACGATACTTCTGTCATCCTCCTGCACTTCTCTTGCCTGTTCTTCCGTCATATCAATCACCACTTCTCTGTCTATCTATTTTTTCCCGATACAGTACATTCTTTTGTCCTGCATCAGCTGCTTTTATTTGCCTTCGTAACGAATTACACTCTCTACATCATATTTACTCAGCTTCTCACGACCATGAAGTCCTGCCAGCTCCATCAAAAATATGATTTTAACCACTTCACCGCCCAGCTGCTCCACCAGCTTTGCTGCTGCCTCAATGGTACCACCGGTTGCGATCAGATCGTCGATCAGTACCACCTTCTGCCCAGGTTTGATGGAATCCTTGTGCATCTCGATCTCTGCACTGCCATACTCCAGGTCATAGCTCACAGATACGGTCTCTCTTGGAAGTTTTCCTTTTTTGCGGACCAGTACAAACGGTTTATGAAGGTTGTATGCGATCGGCATTCCGAAGATGAATCCTCTGGACTCCGTTCCTGCGATCACATCAAAATCAAGACCTTCCAGCTTCTTCTGCAGACTGTCAATAGCCAACTGCAATCCCTCTGCATCCTGCAGAATGCTGGTCACATCTCTGAAAATGATTCCTGGTTCCGGATAATCCGGAATACTTACTACATAATCCTCTAACTTTTTCATCTGTCTTCTCCTTCTCTATCGCTATGCCTTCGGCATAATCTTTTCCTCTATAAACTGGTGTCAGACAACACCATAACAGAATAAATATAGCACAAATTCATGCAATCAGCAATAGTCCAGAATCCTCAGCTGTAATGTCCTCTGCCCCTGGAATTCATTGATCTCCGGATAATACAAAAATGCCAGTCTGGGCTTTTGCTGCATGGTCTTTAACACTTCATTCATCTGATCACTGAAATAGATTCCATCCATCGTGGTCCCACTTTCATCCTTCAGTTTCAGCCTTAGTACATTCTGATTCTTGCCAAGAACACGGGTTTCTAACACCTGCACTCCTTTCGCTGCAAATACCGGCTTACTATTTCCTTTTCCAAAAGGTTCCAGCAGAGATAATTCCTCCACCAGCCGCTCTGATACATAGGAAAATGGCATGGCAATGTCGATCCGAACTACTTCGGTCAGATCCTTTTCCGTCAGTGTACACAGTTCATTGAGTCTTTTCCGGAACTTTTCCACATGTTCCTCCGGCATAGACACACCAGCCGCCATAGGATGTCCACCGTATTTCGTATAGAGCTCCTTACACTTGCTCATCTCTTCAAACATAGAGTAGGTCTCAATAGAACGCCCGGATCCTTTTACTCCATCCTGCGATCTGGTCAGCACAAACACTGGCCGGTAATAGCGTTCCCTGATCCGTCCAGCGATAATTCCCGCAAGACTCTCATGACAGTCGGGTAGATAGATCACCAGTACCCGATCTCCTTTCATGTCGCTGTTCTCGATCTGGTCAAGAGCCTGCTGCACACCGTCATCCGTCATGGATTTTCGTTCATCATTGAGTGCTTTTAACTCTGCGGCTTTTACAAGTGCTTTTTCATAATCTGTAGTCTTTAAAAGCTCCAGCGCCCGCTTTGCCGTATCCAGCCGTCCGCTTGCATTGATACATGGTCCTAAGACAAAGCCAATATGAAATGCTGAAATAGTCTCTCTGGAAATCTCGTTGACTTCTATCAATGCCGAGATTCCCGGATGAGTGGTGGTCTTCAGAGCTTCAGTGCTTCTTTCACCAGGATTCGATTCTCTCCGGTCAGATTCATCACGTCTCCCACTGTGGCAAATCCTGCAAACAGCAGCAGATCCTCATAAAGCTCCTGCTCTGACACTCCAAGCTGCTCCCACAGAGCACTGACCAACTTCCATGCCACACCTGCTCCACACAGATTTTTATATGGATACGGACAATCCTTCTGGTGGGGATTGACTACCACATCTGCTGGCGGAATCTCTTCCTGCAGTTCATGGTGATCCGTAATGATCACTGTCATTCCCAGACTTTGGCATAGGCGATCTCTTTCCTGCTGCAATTCCGTTGTCACAGGTCACGATGGTATCTACACCTGCATCATATGCCCTCTTTACCAGATCTTCATTAAGCCCATAGCCATCCTTCTTCCGGTCCGGAATATCTGTATCTACTTCTGCCCCGGCTCTTGTCAGTCCCCTGAGAAGAATGTAGGTGGAACATACACCATCAATGTCATAGTCTCCGATGATCCGAATGTAGGCACCTTCCTTTATTTTTTCTGTAAAATCTCAACTGCCGGAATGATTCCTTTCATCACAGAAGCAGAACAGAGATCCGACAGTCCCCATACAGGTACTGTCGGATCTGATTCTTCTAGTGATATCCTTATTACGGATCAGCCGGGCAGTCAGGGAGCTGATTCCAAACTTCTCACCGATCGACTGAAAATCTGCTCCTTTTCTGATCTCTACCCATTTTGCCATTGGCTTTCCTCTCTGTCCGTTATTTTTCTCACCCAGTTTTGTACGCATTACATACCACAGGGCACCGGTAATGCATACGGAGTAGGCACCGCACACGATACCAACCATCAGTGGAAGTGCAAATTCACGGATGGATGCAACACCAGGATGAACAGCACTGCTACCATAACGAAAGTAGTCAGGGAAGTATAGATACTTCTGGTAGGGTCTGTGTGATACTTGCATTAACCACATCCTCCAGGAGTATCTTTCTTCTTCATATCTGTAAGATTCTCACGGATACGGTCGAAGATAACGATGGTTGCATTGATGGAGTAGCCGACAATCGTCAGCATACATGCGATAAAGGTATTTCCTACGGAATTCTTGCAGCTCCATAGAATACCAGAACAACCAGTACATCATGCACCAGGCAGCTACTGCACTGGTTGCAAAACGGATATCCTTGATAACGAACCCAGATATAGATCAGCATACAGATCGTCGCAATGATCACAGATACGACTGCATCATGCTTTACTTCCTGGCTGATGGCACCGCTGATACTCTCTGCTGTGATTGCCGTATCTCCCAGCTCAAAGTTTCTGTCAGACTGTTATCCAGCTCCTGTCTCTGATCCAGACTCAACTCCTTGGTCTTGATGATAACCTCGTTGGTACCTGCAACCTTCTGGGTCTGAATATCATTATCACCAGTCACTGCGGATACTACCGGAACGACTTTTCATCAATGTCAGCAATAGACATATCTTCATTGAATTCAACAGTTGTTGCAGTTCCTCCTGGAATTCCAGGCTGTATGCCAGGATTCCTTTTCCAGATCCGGCATTGATTCCCATATAAATAAGTCCTGCCACGATCACTGCCAGCGAAGCTGTAAAGAATACTTTCTCTTGCCAAGGAAGTTGATCGGTGCTCTCTCTTTGACTGTACCGTACCACTTCTCATCCTGCAGTCCAGTGCATACAGCGCATTCAGTACCTGTCTGGTCACGACCAGTGCGGTGAACATGGATACGATAATACCAAGTGCCAGAGTCTGTGCAAAACCGACACTTCCGGATCCCTTGAATCCAAGCACAATAGCGGCGATCAGAGTCGTCACGTTACCATCCACAATAGCAGACAGTGCTTTCTGGAATCCGATCTTAATGGAAGACTTCACAGTCTTGCCGGTTGCGATCTCCTCGCGGATACAGGGAGAAGATGATAACGTTGGCATCCACGGCCATACCAATAGACAGAACGATACCTGCAATACCCGGCAGGGTCAGAGTCATCTCAAAATATTCAGAAGTACCAGTACAATACCTATATAGAAGTAAGCGCAATACCTGCAGCCAGACCCATGATACGGTACAGAATGATCATCAGGACAACTACAATAGCGAATCCGATAGCACCTGCCACAAGGCTGGTGGAGATTGCTTCGCTACCCAGCTTAGCACCTACCACGTTGGACCGCAGCTCCTGAAGTTCCAGGGACAAAGAACCGATACGGATGGTGGATGCAAGCTGATCAGCCTGCTCGTATGTAAAGTTACCGGTGATCTGACATCTTCCATCAGTAATTGCATTCTGGACAGTCGGAGCACTAATCACGCTGCCATCATAGACAATTGCGATCTGCTTTCCAATATTTGCAGAAGTTGCCTCAGCAAATTTCTGTGCACCTTCATCCGTCAGCACCAGTTCTACCACATACTGACGATTCTGATAACTGTCTGTGGTGGAACCTGCCTGCGCCTCGGCCACATCAGTTCCTTCCAGTACCACTTCACCATCTGTGGTCTGGAACTGCAGAGAACCTGGTTTTCCAAGCTCTTCCAGAATTGCATTTGCATCAGTCACACCCGGGATCTCGATATTGATCCGGTCAGCACCTTCCTGATAAACCTCAGCCTCGGTACTGTAATTTTCCACACGCTTCTGCAGCTTGTAGATCGTGTCTGCCATATCTTCTGCACTTGGTGCTTCATCGCCCACTGCCTGGTAGGTGATACTCACACCGCCTGCCAGATCCAGACCCAGATGGATCTTATCTGCAGAACCCAGTCCGTCTGCTCCCCAGCCTGCTGCTGAGGTGAACAGCAGAAGACCGGTCAGGACAACCGTCAGAAGCAGGGTAACAACTGCTCTAGATTTCTTCATTTGCTCTTTCCTCGTCTTTCTCCGCCTGAGCGGCCTTGATCATGATTGCGCACTCTACACGTTTGCGCTCCAGCTCACAACTCACATCATATGCATCATTGATGGAGCCATGGAATTTATAAGAGTTTGCCGCACAACCGCCGCTGCAGTAGAATTTGGCAAAACAGTTCCGGCACTTTTCCTTGGAGTAAACGTTACACTCTTTGAACTCTTCTCTGATGTCCGGGCGGGTGATTCCATCATCCACATTTCCCATCAGATATTTCTCTTCGCCTACGAACTGATGGCACGGATAGAGGTCTCCCCACGGAGTCACTGCCAAATATTCGGTTCCTGAACCACATCCGGACAGTCTCTTTGCCACACAGGGTCCGCCTGTCAGATCCAGCATGAAATGGAAGAAATTGAAATCCTTGTCTGTATGATATCTGTTCACCATCTCGGCTGCCAGCTTGTCATACTCTGCAAAGATCTCCGGCAGATCCTCTGCCTGCAGTGCATAATCTTCCTCATCAGATCCTACTACCGGTTCTACAGAGATCTGCTTGAATCCCAGATCTGCCAGATGAAGCACGTCGTTGGAGAAATCCTTGTTGTTCTTGGTAAATGTACCGCGCACATAATATTTTTCCTGATTCCGGCTCTCTGCCAGCTTTTCAAACTTCGGCAGAACCAGATCATAGCTTCCTTTTCCGTTACGGAACGGTCTCATACGGTCGTGAACTTCCTTACGTCCATCGATACTCAAGACCACGTTGTCCATCTCACGGTTTGCGAACTCCTGTACCTCATCGTTCAGCAGAACGCCATTGGTTGTCAGAGTAAAACGGAATCTCTTATTATGAAGCTTCTCCTGCTCTCTTCCGTATGCAACCAGGTCTTTGACAACCTGCCAGTTCATCAGCGGTTCGCCACCGAAGAAATCTACTTCCAGATTGTGTCTGCTTCCGGAATTGGCGATCAGGAAATCCAGTGCCTTCTTACCTACCTCGTAGCTCATAAGAGCACGACGTCCATGATACTCGCCCTCTTCTGCAAAGCAGTAACGACAGGCCAGATTACAATCATGGGCAATGTGCAGACACAGTGCCTTAACTACCGGCTTCTTTGCCTCCACAATATCGTGGATATAATTTTCATAAATATCCTCGGTATAGAGTTTTCCGGCTTTGATCAGCTCGTCCAGATCTTCTGCTGCCTCCCGGATCTCAGCTTCCGGGTACTTATCTTTCAGAAGAGCAACTGTCTCATCCAGTCCTTTTTCCTTGTAATAAGGAACCATATCGTAGATCAGATCATCTACCACATGGACAGATCCACTGTTTACATCCAGCAGAATATTATAACCATTGTTCTTATACTGATGAACCATGTATGTTTTCCTTTCTGTTCTGTGTTGTATATCCAATATTTTCTCTGTTTTCATGTTGTCTCTATGACAAAGAAGAAGCAGCGGCGGGAGCCGCTGCTTACTCATTCACTGAAAAACTCCTCTTATTTGCTGTGCTCGCAGGTCTGATTTCCTACGGTACAGGAAGTCTTGCATGCAGACTGGCAGGAAGTCTGGCACTCGCCACATCCGCCTTTTCATGGTGTTCTGCAGAGTCTGAGTATTCAAAGTCTTAATATGTTTCATCCGTGTTTCCTCCTGAATGATTTTTCTACATAACTTAGATAAGTATAGCACATCTACAATGTTTGCGTCAACTGTTTACACCGGTACTTTTACAAGAACCTTGCGGATCGTCTTCTCTTCTCCACTGGTAAGCCCTGCCATATGGGCATCCTCCGGAAAGGTAACTGCGAAATCACCTGGATGAAGAGTTACCGTAGATCCACCTTCACATGCCGGAGCTTTCATACGCTCTTTGGCCTCATCATACTCGCCCCATCCTGGAACCAGTGCAGTCTCCATAACAGTGACCAGCTCACTCTCTTCCAGCGGGAAATGAATATCAATGTATTTTTTATGTGCTTCCCAGTCGCGGCTGTTTTTCAGACCCTGATCCAGAAGCTTCACAAATACACCTGCTTCCAGATCCAGCTTTCCGTTCTCCAGTTCTTTAAAATCACCTGCTGCCAGATAGTCAAGAGCCACATCCAGTGCATGGCTGATTCCTTTATAGTGGTCAATATACTTTACATTTCCCCAGATCATTTTTGATCTCCTTCCAGTCCAAATTTCTTCATAAGCTTTGGAATCATCTCTTTTGTCAGCGGAATAGAAAATCCCATGGGATTCAGCATATATGCCTTTGCCTGTTTTCCCTCAAATTTTTCCAGCTGCGTAAATGGTATCTGAATAGAGCGAAGAGCTCCTTTTCCCTGGGCATATTTCTGGAACTCCCAGATATCGGTAAATACCGGGAAGAACAAATCACCATTCTGATGCTTCAGATATGGGATCTGGCACTCCTTCAGATTTAACTGCGGGTCTTTTTCCTTTCCTTTCGGTGGAAGCACCGGCATAAATACCTTTGCTTTTACCAGATTGGAAGAAAATTCTTCATCCAGATCATGAAGCACTTTCCGGTCTACGGCATCTTTGCCTTTTCTTGCTTCCTGCATAAGATATACGCCAGTCAGCTGAAGGTTCGGCTGATACAGGGCATTAGCTGCCACTTTTTTCTGAAAATCCTCAGGCAGCACATTTTCCAGTTCGATCAGTTCTGCAGGAGCATCTGCGGCTTTATAGCACACTGCATTCACTCCCATGAACGGAAGAATACCCAGATGCTGTCGAACCTGATTGAGAAATACTTTCCGTTTCTCTCCATCTGGTTCTTCTGGTTTCACCGGAAGCTCCAGCTCCAGCGTCTTTAGATCCCGCACAAGTACACGAATACCTTTTTCGCCATATACTTTTGCCGCTGCTTCTGCATCTTCCTTCGTCTCATACAGCAGAACCTGATCGAAAAAATTCTCCTGTTCACACTCAACATAAGGGAGGTTTGTCAGAGGTGAGATCAGTGCATAGGCCTCTTTTAAATCCTGCACCTTCTCTGCAACTGTCTTTTTATCCGCCGTATTTTTCATGCGGTCTTTCAAATCGATAATATCTGCTGCCATCTTTGTTCTCCTGTCTCTACTCGTTATATACCAAAGCCATCATGACCAGCTCTTCATCAGAATCATTTTCAAATCCATGATGCTGTCCACATTCAATGATACAGACATCGTCCGGTCCTACCGGAATCCGGGAACCATCATGATCGATAAACGTTCCATGACCGGAAAGTACATAGTACGGCTCAGTCTCACCAATATGATCATGCACACCAATGCTGCTGTGCGGCTCCATCTTCACCAGTGCATACATTCTTCCATGACCGTTCAGTTCCTCCGGTTTCAGGATGTGATGCATCTCAAGCTTGCCTTTGCCTCCACGAAGGCCTTCTACTGTTTTTATCTCTGCTTTACGTACCATTAAGAATATCTCCTTTCGTAACTACTCTAATGTGGTTATTGTACCACAGTTCTCTTATCCATGCACCTGAAATTTCGATCCTGTACGGGTTTCTGTCCAGCGATACATAACATCCATATTACAGGAGCAGCAGTTCCTGCTCAATTTCCTGCCCGTGTTCCAGGATCTGTTCTTTTAAAGGTGTCAACATTCCCGCATCCAGCTTTTCCAGTTTTTCTCTTTTTCCTGCTTCCAGTGGAATCCCTGCTCCTCTCTCTAATGCCCACTTATAGTGCTCTGGATCCATCTTCCACGGCTGTACATCTGGAAACAGTCTTTTTTGCAGAAACAAAAAAATCCGGATTCCACCATAATCCATGTCTCCCCAGTGAAAATACGCTGTATCCGGTGCCGCAAGCAATACCAGTGCAGACAAAAATTTTCTTTCTGCAGGACTCAAAAAACCATGGCAATATATATACAAAGTCTTCGGATCAAAGTCCATCTTCTCATAATTTGCTTTATTTTCAATAGTCATGATCCGATGGATTTTCTTCAGATTTACTGGTACCGCCATCTCCAGAGTCTGACTGTTGAAAATGGTTCCATATTTCATGGCATCAGTGTCAAGCACAGATCCACCCTCAATCTGATATTCCAGAGCACCTTTAAATTCCAGTGTCTGCGCATACGTCAGAATCCCATGAGCCGCCAATATCTCTTCATCTGCCATTCCTTCTTCATAGAAAGGCGAATATTGTTTAATACGCTAAGTACAGGTGTCTGATACAATATTTCAAAACGTTTGGTCGGTGTGATCGTTGCATCTGTCCTCCCCTTCCATTCCGCACAAGTCTGTGCACTGAAGACTCTCCGGTAGATGGGCGTTCTGATACTGGCTGCTTTGTTCAGAAACAGGAAAAACTGCGGATCCCGCAGACCAGGAACATTTTTCACCTGCTCCCCTTTGAGCAGCCGTTCCAATATATAAGTATAATAAGAAGCAGCCAGGGTATCTCCTTTGCTTCGGCTTTCCAGTTTTCCACAAGTAAAATCTGTGATTTTTGCCGCTCTCTTGGATCTTCCACTTTTTCAGCCTGACAAAGCAGCGGAATCGCTTCCGGACTTACGATAATCTTTTTAATATTCCGATGCAGCTCAGTCCACTCCACTGAAATTTTACCGGAAATACCGGCAATTCTTTCCAGTTCCTTCGCCTGTATCAACAGCTGTGACAAACCGCCGACCTTGTTTAACAGCTTCTGGTCTGCTTTCACATGCCAGCGGTCTGTCCGTGTCCCCGACCGGTAACTGTCACATTCCGCACACTCAATCAGACACTGTACCAGCGTCTGTGTCTTCAATCCCATCTTCCTTCTCCCCTGCGATCATTTCCAGATAACTGCCTTTATCAATGTGCATCATGGAGATCTGGTTCTGATACCGACGGAATCCATAGACGCAGTCCACATTGCGGATCAGGGACTGAAGTCGCTCATCCGGCACACAGACGATAAGCTGCAGTTCCAGCTCTCTTGCATAGCGCAGACACACTTCACTTCGCTCCTTGTCCATCTTGGAAAATGCCTCATCCAGCAGTACCAGACGAACTTTGGAATCCCGGCTGCTCTGCTGCATATAAAGCATTGCAAAACCAGCCAGCAGTGCCACATACTTCGGGTTCTGTCCCTCACCACCCGAATCACGGCCTGCCATCTCATCTACCGGATTCTTCCGGATAGAACCATCCGGGTTTTCTACTTTCTCATACATACTGAAGGTCAGATAATTCCGGTAATCAGCGTAACGCTCCATCTCCTGACGACGTTTCTCCAGACCGGAAGCATCCTCCTCTCTTGGCGGCATGAATTTTTCTGTCAGAAGCTGGATCTTCTGTTCATACTTCTGATAGAAGTCATCCTCCAGAAGGCTCATCTGTCCTTCATATCCCTGATTATCCATGACCTTGCTGTCCAGCTCTTTTGCCGTCAGCATCTCATAGAACTGTCCATTCTCATTCTGTGCCGGAAGGATCTCGATCTGGTACACACTGTCAGAGAAACGAATACGTGACAACAGTCGGTTGATATCTCTCGCATGACGGTATGCTGCCTTGATCTCTCCGTGGATCGCCGCGATCACGTTGTCCCGGAGACTTGCATAGACCAGTTCACACTGCTTTGCAAATTCTTCCTTAAACTGCGGTTCAAAATCTCTGCGGCACTTCTCCAGTACCTGGTCGTAACAGTCATTATCCTTATCCGGATCTGCAAAATCATAGACCGGATATTTCTGGTTAAAATGATTCCGGGCACGAGTCCGGTCTTCCCGCTGTTGTTCTTCCTGTTCGGTAAGCTTCACCAGCTCCTGCCGCTTCTTATTTCGATAGGCGGCTTCTGAAAGAGTCTCCAGATTCTCGGTCACCTCTGCCAGCAGTTCTTCATTTTCCACAAAACCTTCCTGAAGAATAGCCAGTTTTTCCTCATAGCCCTTCACATCTGACTCTGCACTTCCCAGTGCTTTGGTCTGATCCAGCAGCTCTGTCTGGATCTTCGCCAGACGCTCCTTAATCTGACTCTCCTGCTCCTGAAGTTCTGCCTGTTTTGCCGTCAGTTCTGACATGAGGGTTCCATTTTTCAATTCCCGCAGCTCCTCTTCCAGTCGATCCTGCTCTTTTGCCGCATCTTCCAGCTGTGCAGCTGCCTTGGACAATGCTGCCAGCTGCGCCGGATCCATGCCAAGCTTTTCAAATCCCATGGCACGCTTCAGGCTGTCACGCAGATGAATGGACTCCTGATACTCCTTCTCCAGACGGAACACTTCATCCGTCAGCTCCTGCAGTTTTTCCTTGGAAACTTTTGTTCCGATGCAGGCTCTGGTAGTATAATCTGCCTCGCGCAGATGACGGAACATATAGTTGCTGTAAGAATAACAATCCGGCGTCACACCGTCGCGAACCTGGTCCAGCTCTTCTACAGTCTCGCATTTTACGATGCGTCCCAGATACCTCTTCAGACACAGATCCACGTAAGCTTCTTCTGTCCGCACTGTCTCATATAAAGTTCCCGACTGTGCCGTGGGCTCATCTCGCTTGATCGCCGCCGTATTGATCAGGTCGATCTCCTGATACTGCTTCATCCGACGGAACAGTTTCGCCGCATCCAGTGCATATTCCGGTGGTGTGATCAGACTGAATTTCACACGACCCATGCGACCTTCCACCGCATTTTTCCATTTATCATCTGTAATATCAAACAGATCTGCAAATACAGAGACCGGCACTTTCTTTCCATATAGATTAGTGAGTGCTGCCTCCAGTTGGGTTCTCGCTTTTTTCAGCTTCTGGTCATAGTGCTTCCTGTCATTTTCAGATCATCCAGGATCTCTTTTTCTCTGCCAGATCTTTTCCTGTCTCCCGAAGACTGGTGCCCAGATCCTCATATTCTTCTGACACGGCGGAAGCTGCTTCTTCCAGCCGTCTTGCCAGCTCTTGACACTGTTTTTCCGTCACAGAACCTTTGCGGAATTCACTGATCAACTGCAGGGCAAAATTGCTCACATAGCCGGTAACATTTTCATCCTCTTCCCAGGCGCATAGTCCTTCTACGATACCGCGCCACTGACGGCTGTTGCCTGCCAGCAGAACAATCTTGTCTTTTAATGCCTGCAGTTCCTTTTCCTTCTGACCATAATCACTGGCTTTCAGTCTGGAACTGACCTCGATCAGAGCTTCCTGACAGCTTTTCTGTTCCTTTTCTTTTTCCTTCTGCTCTGTCTCCAGCGATCCAATCTTCGTCTTTAAGCCCTGCAGATCCTGACTTCTCGCTTCCAGATGAGCTTTCGTGCTCTCGATCTCAATGTATTTCAAAATGGCTTCTGCACAAACCATATCTGACCGGGTATTGACCAGTGCCACATGGCTCTCATGGATCGCATCCAGCATGTGGATACGTTCCTCCAGATCCTCTACTTTTTCCTTAATCTCCCGGTAAGCACCAAGCTGCTCACTGATCTTCTCAATGGCACTCTCCTGACTTCTGGGGAACATGTAATCCCGGATAAACTGTCCTGTACCATTGGTCATCCGAAGGGCAATTGCACTCTTCTCCATAGTCATAAGACGAGTCGGATCCACGCCTCCCAGGATCACGTCATAAAGAGTTGCTACATAAGCCTCTCTGGACGGATAGATCCGATTCAGTTCCACTCGTCCTCGATTGTCCGCCGACTGTTTTCTCGTCTCGCAGAGCTTGCGGATCTGTGCTTTGGAATAAGGCACGCCATCCGCATTCAGATATCCGTCCTCCGGGATGGAACCCGAATGGCTGAAAAATGCATATTTTCCATTGATATCCATATCCGTTCTGCCGATCTCAAATACTGCGCCAAAACAGGTGGTGGTATGAAGCCCGGTATCCTTTACTTCCAGAACCAATGTAGAATAAAAATCCTGATCCGCTCGGTTGGACGTGCCATCCTTCTGTGCACCACGCAGATAGCTCATGACGCTTCTTCGGTTCTTCGCATCATCCGCTGCCTTATTCAGAAAAGATGCAGACACACTTCCATAGAGGACTACCTGCACAGCATCCATTACCGTTGATTTACCTGATCCGCTCTTGCCGCTGAACAGGTTCACATATTCATGAAATTCCATCATTCGATGGCTGATGCCGCCCCAGTTATTGATCAGCATCCTCGTAATGATCTTCTTCGCCTGCTTCAAGGTCTTCCTCCTTCAGTTCTTCTCTGTATTTTTCTACGATCTTGTCAATATCCAGTGATGCACAGTACAGATTGATCGTACTGTAAATATAGATAGGTGTGGTATCTTCCACATCTTTGACGGCTCCCGGCACATCGATCATCTGATGCACCCTCATCACATACAGCGCATCTCTCCACTCTGCATCCGTCAGCTTTCTGGTGATCAGATTGGTATTTTTTCCATATTCACGCATCTCTTCCAGCGTAGTCACGGTGGCATTTAAGCCTTCTCCCATAATCTTATCACGGTAAATAAGCTTCAGGATCAGGATCAGCAAAGTAGTCGTCAGATTCAGACGTTCCGTTGCTACTCCTTCTCCTGTCAGCCGGAAAATATGTTCCTGCGGATCATGGGTCAGCTCACAGCCCAACACCGACAGATATTGTTCAATAAATGCCCGATGACGTACACAGGTCTCATACCGGGGATTATCCCTGCGGATCAGCGTGGCCGGGTCGTATTTTACCTGTAAAATACAGGTCTGCCGAAACAGATCCCGGATCGTGCGCTTTACATTTTCTGCCTCCGTCATGGAGAGTTCTTCCAGATAAGATGTCATTCTTAATTCTTCTCCTCTATGGTCAGCCGTGAGAATTTAAAGCCTGTCTCTCCCTGAGATATCAGTTCTTCTCCGACTTCGATTTTCTGTTTTCCTTCTGCCAGCTCGGTGGCTTCCTGCCATACAAAGAACAGTTTTTCCAGATCCTCTACAGACTGAATATCCTTGCTATCTGCCTCGAAGACACCATGCTTCATGTGCTGCCTCCGGAACCGGTCGATCTCCCTGTGAGTATAGAGCGGCTTTAACACAAATTCTTCCAGTCCGTTCTCTGGCTCTTCCACAGGCTTCTGTACCGCTGCCGGTGCAAATGCTTCTTTATCGCTGTCTCTTCTAGTGTACAGACTTTTCTCTGTGATCACGCGGAACGGTGATGTCACCTGGATCTTCTCTGCCAGATCCTGTATGATCTCTTCCTTCTTGTCACTGCGGCTCAACAGATTCACAAGCTGCAGAGTCTTATCCTCTCTTCGGTCACCTTCCTGAAGCAGATATCGGATCCTTGCCGCTGCACGGCTGGCAAAGATGGTCTTCTGCTCGATCAGTCGATTATAACGCTTCTCTACCGCGTCAAATTCCCGCTCGATCTGAACGATCAAGTCACTGGCTTCCTCACAACGAGTCAGTGCTCTCTGAAGCCGGATACCCGTCAATGTCTCCCGCTCTGCTGTTGACATAGAAAAAATCTGCTGCTCCAGTTCCTGCTGCCGTAACTCATTTTCCGACAGATTCTGGTCGATCAACTCCTTGACAGCTTCCTTATACCGATAAAAACTGTCCGTAGTGGTCAGGATCGCATACTTTTTGCTGTCGCTGTTGTTGATCTCCTTCACAAGCACTTCCTGAATGCCTCGGAAATCCCGCTGTCTGGACAGTTCATCAAAATACCCTCGCATGCCTTCCCGCATATTTCCCAGCATTCTGGACAACCGTCTGGAAGTCTGAAGGGCACTTTCCAGAATCTCGTTATTCTTCTCTGCATCCGAACTGTAAGTAAAGAGATAACTATAGACAGCCAGCACGCTCTCCCGTTCGCTGCTGTCCTCTTCCTTATATAATTTCTGAAATAATTCCACATACAACTGGCTATATTCCGGAAAGGATACCACATAACTGTTCAGCGTCTCATCATAGTCCTTTCGAAGCCATCCCCACTCTTCAAAATAGTTCAGACAAACTGCCGCCATATTGCTGCGGGTCAGAAGGCTTCCTTCTTCATCGAAGCGTTCCTCGCTCCAGTCAATGGTAGTCTCTGTCAGCTTTTCATTGATAATGGTCCGACATTCCTGTTCTGTAAGTCCCAGTGTGGAACCTGATCTGCTGCTTTCCTCACAGATCGCCACCAGAAATGTCATATAGTAATCCATATATTTGCTTCCAAAGAGCCGGTAAAAATCCTTTGGAATCTGGCTCATCAGATTTTTTGTCAATGCCATTCCTTCATAATCTCCAACAATTCTGTCTCATAATCACCCGTCAGCTCCTCTGAACGGCCGCCGTGGCGGATGTTGGTCTCCACACCCCACTCATCTCCATCATGAAATTCCCAGATATGATAGGGAACTCCCCGATATTCAAAATCAATGCTGCCACAGTCATCTTCGCAACAGTGACTATATTTCCAACCCTTTTCCTCCAGAAAAGCAAGCACCCGGGCAAAATGTGATGTCTGTTCCATATAACTAACTCCTCTATTTTCCATCGTTAATTCTTTGCTATTGATTGTTATCATTATTCATCTAAATTACAGCTTCACCTTCATAAATGGATGATTCATGGCCGGAATCACCTTTTCCACCAGATCTTTTGTCTTTAAACGAATACTGGAAGTATTGATACATGGATGACATCCAATATATTCTCCCCAGCACATCCTCATCGATCAGAAGCTGTACCCGATGTTCCTTATCATTCATCAGTCCCATGACACTGACAGAACCGGCGTAATGTCAGGAATTCTTCCATATATTCCGGGCTTGCAAAGACAACCGTGCGGAACCGATCTGTGCGGACAGATCCTTTGTATGAAATACCTTCGTATCTGGGATCATCAGCAGATAAAATGCCGTCTTCTGACGATTACATAAAACAGATTCTTGCAGATCATTGCCTGCAGAATCTCATCCGCCTCCTTGCAGTCTTCCATGGTCATGGCCGGACCATGATCTACTCTGTCATATTCCACACCTAACCCATCCAGAAAATCATAGGTGCGGATCTCTTTTTCCATTCTGCCCGCTGTATCTGCAGGTCTTCCCTTCTGTAACTCCATGATGTCCTCCTCTCGACTCATTAGCTTTCATTATATAACAAAATGAGAAAAAAAGAGACCATCGTATCTCGATGATCTCTTCCTGTATATACCTTCAAAACTGCATACAGTCAAATACTAAATCCATCTTTTAAAACCTATCCTAAACCATCTTGGTTAAGCCCTCGACCTATTAGTAACAGTCAGCTCCATGCATTACTGCACTTCCACCTCTGCCCTATCTACCTCGTCGTCTTCAAGGGGTCTTACTAACTTGCGTTATGGGATATCTCATCTTGAGGGGGGCTTCACGCTTAGATGCCTTCAGCGTTTATCCCTTCCCGACTTGGCTACTCGGCCATGCTCTTGGTAGAACAACCGATGCACCAGAGGTCAGTCCATCCCGGTCCTCTCGTACTAAGGACAGCTCCTCTCAAATATCCTACGCCCACGCCGGATAGGGACCGAACTGTCTCACGACGTTCTGAACCCAGCTCGCGTACCGCTTTAATGGGCGAACAGCCCAACCCTTGGGACCTACTACAGCCCCAGGATGCGATGAGCCGACATCGAGGTGCCAAACCACTCCGTCGATGTGAACTCTTGGGAGTGATAAGCCTGTTATCCCCAGGGTAGCTTTTATCCGTTGAGCGATGGCATTCCCACTTAATACCACCGGATCACTAAGCCCTACTTTCGTACCTGCTCCACCCGTCGGTGTCACAGTCAAGCTCCCTTCTGCCTTTGCACTCTGCGAATGGTTTCCAACCATTCTGAGGGAACCTTTGGGCGCCTCCGATACCCTTTCGGAGGCGACCGCCCCAGTCAAACTCCCCGCCTGGCATTGTCCACTGCCCGGTTCACGGGCACATGTTAGAAATCCAATACTGCAAGGGTGGTATCCCAACATTGACTCCGCGGCAACTGGCGTCACCGTTTCATAGTCTCCCACCTATCCTGTACATGCAATACCGAATCCCAGTACCAAGCTGGAGTAAAGCTCCATGGGGTCTTTCCGTCCTGGCGCGGGTAACCAGCATCTTCACTGGTACTTCAATTTCACCGGATGCATTGTCGAGACAGTGCTCAAATCATTACGCCTTTCGTGCGGGTCGGAACTTACCCGACAAGGAATTTCGCTACCTTAGGACCGTTATAGTTACGGCCGCCGTTTACTGGGGCTTAAATTCAAAGCTTCGCTTGCGCTAACCTCTCCTCTTAACCTTCCAGCACCGGGCAGGCGTCAGCCCATATACTTCACCTTTCGGTTTTGCATAGACCTGTGTTTTTGCTAAACAGTTGCTTGAGCTATTTCTGCGGCCCTGCTTTCACAGGGCACCCTTCTCCGAAGTTACGGGGTCATTTTGCCGAGTTCCTTAACAATGCTTCTTCCGTCGGCCTTAGGATTCTCTCCTCATCCACCTGTGTCGGTTTACGGTACGGGTACTGTACAAACAATAGCGGCTTTTCTCGACAGCTGGCTCATGCAATTCGCTACTTGATTTCGCTATGCGTCACGTCTTCGGATCGCCACGCGGATTTGCCTACGTGACTCTACCTTCGCTTGCCCCGGTCTTTCCACCCTGGTTGCACTCTCCCTCTGTGTCCCCACAGTTCTGTCATACCGCAGTACAGGAATTTCAACCTGTTGTCCATCGACTACGTCTTTCGACCTTGCCTTAGGTCCCGACTTACCCAGAGCAGATCAGCTTTACTCTGGAAACCTTAGATATTCGGCCGAGAGGATTCTCACCTCTCTCGCTACTCATTCCGGCATTCTCTTCTTAGAAGTCCACAGCTCCTTTCGGTACTGCTTCATCCCGCTAAGAATGCTCCTCTACCAATTAACATTCGTCAATTCCACAGCTTCGGTGTCGTGTTTCAGCCCCGGACATTTTCGGCGCAGGACCTCGACCAGTGAGCTATTACGCACTCTTTGAATGTATGGCTGCTTCTGAGCCAACATCCTAGTTGTCTTCGAAATCCCACATCCTTTTCCACTTAACACGCACTTTGGGACCTTAGCTGGTGGTCTGGGCTCTTTCCCTTTTGACGACCCAACTTATCTCGTGCCGTCTGACTCCCGGTCATCATCTGGCTGGCATCTGAGTTTGATATTCTTCGGTGCTTTGACGCCCCTAGAAATTCAGTGCTCTACCTCCAGCAGACTAAACCGAGGCTAGCCCTAAAGCTATTTCGAGGAGAACCAGCTATCTCCGGGTTCGATTGGAATTTCTCCCCTACCCACACCTCATCACCACCCTTTTCAACGGATGTGTGTTCGGACCTCCATTGCCTTTACGGCAACTTCAACCTGGTCATGGCTAGATCACCCGGTTTCGGGTCTACTCTGACTGACTTAACTCGCCCTATTAAGACTTGGTTTCCTCGGCTCCGGACCTTCAGCCCTTAACCTCGCCAGCCAGCGTAACTCGCCGGACCGTTCTACAAAAAGTACGCGGTTCAACATATAAAGTTGTTCCACAGCTTGTAAACACAGGGTTTCAGGTTCTCTTTCACCTCCCGGTCCTTTTCACCTTTCCTTCACAGTACTATGCGCTATCGGTCACTAAGGAGTATTTAGGCTTACGGGTGGTCCCCGCGTTTCCCAAGGTTTCTCGTGTCTCGTAGTACTCTGGATACCGCCTTGTCAGCTCGTCTTTCATGTACGGGCTTTCACCTCTCTTGGCAGGCTTTCCCAAAACCTTTCCATTAAACTCACTGAATCAATTCCGCGGTTCTGAACCCCGGCACGCACACCGGTTTGGGCTCTTTCCATTTCGCTCGCCGCTACTTTGGAAATCGATGTTGTTTCTTCCTCGGCTACTTAGATGTTTCAGTTCACCGGGTTCCCGGCGTATGGCTATGGATTCACCATACGTCACCTGAGAGGGCTTCTCAGGTAGGTTTCCCCATTCAGACATCTCCGGATCAAAGGGTATTTGCCTCCCCGAAGCTTTTCGCAGCTTATCACGTCTTTCATCGGCTCTTAGTGCCAAGGCATCCACCCTGCGCTCTTTCTAGCTTAACCAACTTTACCATTCATATAGCGTTATGAATGTTGGTTCAGGTTTCGTTTGCGTTCACAAACATTCTTGGTTTTCCTATCTCGGATGTCTGTATCTTTGCGTTATAAAGATATTAGTATTTTTCTATATGCGGTTTCGCTGTACATATCTTCCAGTTACTGTTAACCCGATTACCTTAAGAGGTAACCGGCAGCCACCTGCCTCCCACATGCTGCCCCAGCATAGTACCTTATCGGCCGCCCAGGTCTTTAACCATCGTCGGGATGGGAACGGGTGTGTCCCCTGGGCGCATCGCCACCGGAAATCTTTATCCATTTTTCTTCAGATCTGCGGACAGATCCTCTGAACCTGGATAATTAAATAGTGCTCCGGCCTTAGCAGGCTTTTCTACTTCTTTCTTCTGTTTTAGTTGATTTCATCCAGCTGCCTTCATGCAACCTACTTCATAATCCAGCTTCCTTAGAAAGGAGGTGATCCAGCCGCACCTTCCGATACGGCTACCTTGTTACGACTTCACCCCAGTTATCAATCCCGCCTTCGGCAGCTCCTTCCTTACGGTTAGGTCACTGACTTCGGGCGTTACCAACCCCCATGGTGTGACGGGCGGTGTGTACAAGACCAGGAACGTATTCACCGCGACATTCTGATTCGCGATTACTAGCGATTCCAGCTTCATGTAGTCGAGTTGCAGACTACAATCCGAACTGAGACGTTATTTTGATATTTGCTCCCCCTCGCAGGCTCGCTTCTCTTTGTTTACGCCATTGTAGCACGTGTGTAGCCCAAATCATAAGGGGCATGATGATTTGACGTCATCCCCACCTTCCTCCAGGTTATCCCTGGCAGTCCTCCAGAGTGCCCAGCCGAACTGCTGGCTACTGAAGGGTTGCGCTCGTTGCGGGACTTAACCCAACATCTCACGACACGAGCTGACGACAACCATGCACCACCTGTCTCCAATGTTCCGAAGAAAAAGCTCTCATTACAGAGCGGTCATCGGGATGTCAAGATTTGTAAGGTTCTTCGCGTTGCTTCGAATTAAACCACATGCTCCACCGCTTGTGCGGGTCCCCGTCAATTCCTTTGAGTTTCATTCTTGCGAACGTACCCCAGGTGGATTACTTATTGCGTTTGCGGCGGCACCGAAGGACCTTGGTCCCCCGACACCTAGTAATCATCGTTTACGGCGTGGACTACCAGGGTATCTAATCCTGTTTGCTCCCCACGCTTTCGAGCCTCAACGTCAGTTACCGTCCAGTAAGCCGCCTTCGCCACTGGTGTTCTTCCTAATATCTACGCATTTCACCGCTACACTAAGAATTCCGCTTACCTCTCCGACACTCTAGTTTGACAGTTTCAAAAGCAATTCCGGGGTTGAGCCCCAGGCTTTCACTTCAGACTTGTTTGACCGTCTACGCCCCTTTACACCCAGTAAATCCGGATAACGCTTGCCCCCTACGTATTACCGCGGCTGCTGGCACGTAGTTAGCCGGGGCTTCTTAGTCAGGTACCGTCAGTTTCCCCTGCTGATAGAACTTTACATACCGAAATACTTCTTCACTCACGCGGCGTTGCTGCATCAGGGTTTCCCCCATTGTGCAATATTCCCCACTGCTGCCTCCCGTAGGAGTTTGGGCCGTGTCTCAGTCCCAATGTGGCCGATCACCCTCTCAGGTCGGCTACTGATCGTCGCCTTGGTGGGCCGTTACCTCACCAACTAGCTAATCAGACGCGGGTCCATCCACACCGATAAGTTTTCCGTCTGGATCATGCGATCCTGTCGGCTTATGCGGTATTAGCAGTCATTTCTAACTGTTATCCCCTGTGTTAGGCAGGTTACCCACGCGTTACTCACCCGTCCGCCGCTCAGTCACAAAATGAAATCATCCGAAGAATCTTTCATAAGTGCTTCGCTCGACTTGCATGTGTTAAGCACGCCGCCAGCGTTCATCCTGAGCCAGGATCAAACTCGATTAAAGTTTTGTTCCGTTCAGAACAACACTTGGCTGTTCTATCCGTTACTGTTTCTAGGTTGCTTTGACTTATATAAGTTAAAGCTGTTCGTTTAAAAATTTTCAAAAGAATTTTCGAAGATTTTCAAAGCACTATTTAATTATCAAGGTTCATGTTCTATCTCGTTGCCTCAGCAGCAACTCCGATATATTATCACACTCTGTCGTATCTTGTCAACAACTTTTTTAACTTTTTTCAAAGCTGTTTGTTGTTATGTGATTGACTGTCTGTGTGTTACCAGCTATTCTCTCAGCCAGCTCGACTATAGTACCACCTGGAAGTATATTTGTCAACACTATTTTCAACTTTTTTATTTTACCCGGCTCACTACACGATTCACTGGCTCACGACTCACTTTTTCACTTATCCTTCATTCTTATATCTAAAAGGTCGCAGGCACAGGCTGTGACTTCGTGCCACCATTTTCAATATACAGGAACGTCTATATCCATCAGTTCTTTTTCATCCTCGATCTCCACATATCGACATGTATGCTGCTTCAGAACTTTTCGTCCGCCCTGATCTCCTGTCAGTTGCAGAAGTTCTGAATCAGGGATTCATGGAACATGCAGGGATTCCCCGGAATCCCATGACAGCAAAGTGATAATGTCTCTGGTTGGTCTTTTTTTGTTTCGCAGTCTGAACCGGTATCCAACACCCCGGATGCCTTCACAAGACGCCTGACACTTTCTTTGGAAAGTTCCGGCTGATCCGCCACCATAAAAAGAAGATATGTCGCCTGCTTCTGCATGGCAGCTATTCCCGCCTTGATCGTATACGATGCTCCCATATGGCTCTCTTTACAAAAAACAACCTGTACTTCAGATGCTTCCGGCAGCTTCTGCACCTCTTCCAGAATCTCAGGATACTGTGTTACAACGATCACAGATAACTGCTCTTTCATTTCTTTTTTCAATTCTAGCAGCAGATCCAGTCCGTGGCGGTACATGGTCTTCCCCTTCCATGGGAACAACAGCTTATTACTTCCAAAACGGCGGCTGTTACCAGCCGCCATATAAATTGCCTGTATCATTTAATCCTTTACCCTGTGATCAGTTTCTTTCCAGTCCGGATCCAGCATTCCCATAAGGATCTTCTCCGGAGTGAACGGTACTGTTCTGTGCCACACACCGGTTGCACGATAAATTGCATGTGCCAGTGCCGGCGCCGGTGTATTGATAACGATCTCACCGATTGATTTCACACCAAATGGACCCGATGGCTCATAACTGGTCTCGAATTCCACATGAATATTTCCCACATCCTGTCTGGTCGGGATCTTATACTGCATAAAATCGCCTTCTGTGATCTTACCATTGGCATTGTAGGTAACATTTTCGTAGAGTGCCATACCGATTCCCTGACCAATGCCACCCTCTGTCTGTACTCTTGCCAGATTGGGATTAACCGGAATTCCGCAGTCAACCACAGCATCATAGTCCAGGATCTTCACACTTCCGGTCTCTTTATCCAGCTCGATTTCTGCCATGCCGACCATATAGGGGGGCGGAGATACTGGCGATGAATAAGTTGCTGTCACATCCACCGGAATTCTGTTGTTCACCTGCGATTTCACTGCAATATCTGCAAGACTGACAGATCGGTCTCCATCCACCAGGTATACCTTTTCTCCGTCAAATTCTACTTCATCCAATGTACAGCCTAATAGTTCCGCTCCGATCTTCATCATATTTTCACGAAGTTCCATTGCAGCATTCTGTGTTGCCATACCGGTAACATACGTGGTAGAAGATGCATAAGATCCTGAATCATACGGGGATGCATCTGTATCCGCACCAAAGACTACAATCTGATCCGGTTCGCAATCCAGCACTTCTGCCGCCATCTGTGCCAGGATCGTATCACATCCGGTTCCCATATCTGCGGTCACCGATCAGCATATTATATGTTCCATCATCATCAGAAAGCTTCAGGAGTGCAGGAACCCACATCCACATTAGAGATGCAGAACCCTGCATGGCGATTGCCATACCTGCAGTGCGCACTTTTCCATTCCCATATCACGCACCGGATATTTTCCAGTGAAAATGATCTGCACAGTAATACACCGGTCAAGTGCGCAGGCATTCGCCGTCTCCAAAATGCCGGCATGAACATGCCCTCCCGGACAATATTTTTCATCCGAAGCTCCACCGATCGATCTTAAGCTTTTCAGCCAGTTCATTGACGGCAGACTCCAGGCAAAGATTCCCTGTGTTGCGCCATATCCACGATAAGCACCTGCTGCCTGCACATTAGTATAAACCACATCACAGGAAAACGGGTTGCCTCGCATCCGCCTGTGTGGAATTGCTTTTATGTCCGGAAAGTCCCACTGTCGTTGTTCCATGTTCTCCATAAGCACCTGTATTGATAACGTATCAGATCGATTGCCCGATCCTTCCATCTTCATTGCACCCAGACGCACAGTTACCTCCATCTCATGACGGGGAGACGCAATGGTCTGGCACTCTTCTGCTGTACAAATAATCTTACTGGGACGCTTTTGTCATCCATGTGGACAAAAGCAGGATATACTTCTTACACTGTTAGCCTGTTTATTCCAAATCCACCGCCGATCCGCGGCTTTTCTTGCACGAACCATGGATTTGAGATTCCAAGAGCATTGGCAAGAATACGTCTGATATGAAATACGATCTGTGGAACTGATACAATGTCTTCCGTACCGATCGATCACAATAAGCACGGATTGTCTCCATATACCCCTGCTGAGCAGCTTTAATTCTCCAGCTATGCTCAATAACTTCTTCACAATCTGCAAGTACCGCTTCCATCATCTCCATGAGCATCTTCTTCATGATGCAGAAGATTGCGTTTCACATTTCCCTGTATTTCCATGGGACATCCAGTTATCTTCCGGATGAACCAGCACGGGTTATCCAGTGCTTTGCGGAAATCAAGCACCGGCTCCAGCACCTGATATTTCACTTTAATGACACGCAATGCTTTGTCCACTGCTTTTCTGTCTCACCTGCTACAATCGCAACGCATCTCCTACACTTCGGACTCTTTGATCAAGAATCAGACGATCATAGGGAGATGGCCCGGAAAGTCTGTCCGGCAATAGAGAATCTCCTCTGAGGCACATCCTTCCATGTATAGACAGCAACAATCCCTGGCACCTTCATAGCAGCCGCCGTATTGATCTCTTCGATGATCGCATGCGCATGAGGGCTGCGCAGCAGTTTTACTATGAGACAATCCTTCGGAATAATGTCATCCATAAATACAGGTTTTCCAAGCAGAAGCTGATCAGAATCTTTCTTTGGAATGCACTTTCCCACTGCATGGTACTCTTTTCTGTCACGTTTAAATTCCTTCATGCTTCCACTCCTTTCCAACATCCTCTCCATAGACATTTGCTTCCAGATCCATAGCTGCCCCTTCCTTTTTACTGTTCAGGTAATTTCGAAGAGAACGAAGCTGGCTCTGGTATCCGGTACAGCGGCAAAGATTACCTGACAGATATTCCAGGATCTCCTCATCTGTCGGATCCGGATTTTCTCTGAGCAATGCCACAATATTCACAATATATCCCGGATTACAGAAACCACATTGATCTGCTCCCTGTGCTGCAAAAAACTTGGTAAATGCCTTTGCCCCTTCCTGCAGACCTTCCAGCGTATCCACTCTGCGTCCGTTAGCACGTCCAACCGGTGTACTGCAGGAAAGGATCGGCTTTCCGTCAAGCAGCACTGTACAAAGCCCACAGTTGCCGGACTCACATCCGCGTTTTACAGAATAGCAGTTATGTTTTCTGCAAAAATCCAGAAGAACCATATCTGTATCTACGGAATCTGTTATTATTTTCCCGTTCAATGTTATCTTTACATCCATCAGATCTGTTCTCCTTTCCATGTTTCCAGTGCTCTCTTCACAAGTACCCGACAGACCGCCTTACGGTAGGCTGCGCCGGATCTCACATTGCTGCCAAACCGGATCTCTTCTGATACCTGTTCTGCAAACTTGCTGATCGATTCATCCGTAAGCTCTGTGAGCACGCCTTGTCGATCCAGTACCACTTCCGCCAGATGAGGAGTTGCCCCCACCACTGCTGCATATCCGTCTGCTCTCTTTGCAACTGCGCAGGTCAGCACCGGAAAATCGGTGGACTGGTTTCTCTGGCTGAGATACACCACTTTTTCCACGGTCTTTGGCACGATCACAGCCACAAGAATATCTCTGGTTTTTCTCGGAAGTCTGACAAACTCATCCAGATCCATGATTCCTGCATGATGCAGTTCTACCTTTGCCCCCAGTGCACGGAAAATAGTCATCACATCGGAGAAACCAAAACGTCCCCAGAGGCTGCCGCCAACTGTTGCAACATTTCGAAACTGTACTCCCACAATATGACGTACTGACTCCCGAAATGCACCTTCCGTATAAGCATTCAGGCGTTCATTGGTCTCCAGTTCCCGCAGAGACACATATGCCCCGATCCGAAACTCCGTCTCTGTCTCATCCACCTGATCCAGACCAAGTGCACACAGATCGATGGCTGTTCCCATTGTCCGGTTTCTCATTTTCTGCCAGAGCATTCCGGCCAGAATAAAATTGTTTTTTTTCTGATACAGAGTATATGCCTCGTCAAGGCTCTCTGCCCTTACATACTGATTATAATAAAGCATGGCTTCCTTTCTATCTATCTTCTTATTGTAGTCTCAGAACATCAGAAGTTCATACATTGCTTCCCAATGAAGCTTCTGCTGCTCCATAAAGTTCATGATGGTATCTTTTTCTGAAAGCTTTGTCTTCCAGGCCAGTCCACAGCCTGCCGAGATCTCAGACGGAAGAGGGATCAGTCTTCCCGAAATCTCTGCTTTCTCTGCCCGCTGTTCCATCTCCATAGCTGCGGTGGTTGTAGCAAATGTCACCACCAGCTGCAGATATTTCCTTCTCATTCTACGGGCTCACGATCAGAGAAGCTTTGGACATGGTCTCAGCGATCTCATACATATTCGTCACTTCTCCAACTTTCAGCTTTTCAGATAATCCGTAAAAATTCAGACATGTACCACAGGTCAGGATCTTTACACCCCGATGTTCCAGCTCTTTGAGATCATCAAGAGATGCAGATCCTTCACAGGTCAGATAGGCACCTCCATTGTAAAAGAGTATGGTCTTCGGAAGCTCTTCCTGCTGCGACAATGCATAAATAAACCCTTTGATCAGCACTTTTCCAAGCTCCGGATCACCTTCTCCCATAACGTTACTGCGGATTACCACCACTTTATCAGATGCCGCTGTGGGTCTGCAGTCACAGATGTCCGCCTGTATTTTTTCTGTTTTTTCCGCTTCCGTAACCATGATCTGTACGCTGTATTTTCCTTCTTCCAGCTTCTGATCCTTCACCTGATATCCCATCTGTCCGGCCATCTTTTTCAGGTTTTCCACAGCGATCTCATTATCCACAAGCGTTTCCACCACTTCAGATCCTTTTATCGTCTCCATGGCTTTCCTGGTCTTTACAACAGGTATGGGACAAGCATCCCCGATTGCATTGACTGTGATCATCTTATACCCTCCTATTTCACATAAATATCTTTTTCTTTTTTTGATATCAGTCTTCCCACAATAGCTGCCGGAAGTCCTGCTTCTTTTAATTCCTTCATGAATTCTCCCGCCTGATCTCCTCTCACTGCAAACAGCAGTCCCCCGGAGGTCTGCGGATCAAATAACAACTCTTCCATCGAAAATGGTATCTTCGAAGCAAATTCCACCCGTTCCTTCACATGGTTCCGATTACGCTGCGCTGCAGCTGTCAGAAGAAATTCTTCTGCACAATGGATTGCTCCTTTGATCACCGGAATCGAGATAGAATCAATCTCCACCGATATCTGTTCATTGATCATCTCACTTAAATGTCCCAGGAAGCCAAATCCTGTCACATCTGTGCAAGCATGGATCTCATAATGATGACTGATTTCCGCTGCTTTTCTGTTCAGGAGAGTCATAGAAGCGATTGCTTCCTTCATAGCACCTTCCGGTGCCAGATTTACCCGATTGGCATTGCACACCAGACCAACCCCTAATTTTTTTGTCAGGATCAGCATATCTGACGGCTGCCCTTGATTATTCCCATAAATATGGTCCGGATGCACCACACCTGTCACAGAAAGTCCATATTTCACATCCGCATCCATGATCGAGTGTCCTCCTGCCAGCATGCCTCCTGCTTCTATTACTTTTTCTGCTCCACCCTGCAGGATCTTTCCAAGAATATTAAGATCCATCTTTTCCGGAAAACAGACAATATTCAACGCGGTCTTTACTACACCGCCCATGGCATAAATATCGCTGAGCGCATTAGCTGCCGCAATCTGTCCGAACAAATACGGATCATCCAGCATGGGTGGAAAAAAATCCAGTGTCTGTACCACTGCTGTATCATCTGAGATTCGATAGACCGCCGCATCATCTTTACTGTCATATCCGATCAGAAGATCAGGGTCTTTTTCTCCTTTTGGAATCTTTGAAAGCACATGGCTCAAAAGATCCGGTCCAAGCTTGGCAGTACAGCCGCCTCCCCTGCAAAATGTGATTTCTTCTGTCATTCTCTCTCCTTATACCTGTACTTCTTCTGCGATTCTGCGGACCGCTTCGACTGCCGCAGATACCTCCTCTTCTGTATTATAATAAGAAAAACTGAATCTTACCATCCCCTGTTTTTCCGTATGAAAATATGCATGCATCAGCGGTGCACAGTGTGCTCCTGCTCTGGTTATAATTCCATATTCCTCCTGCAGCCAGTCACTGATCTGGGACGAATCCTCATTTCCAATGTTCAGTGCTACAATAGGGCATCGAACATTTTCTTCCAAAAAATCTCCGTAGATTTTCACTCCTGGGATCTGTCTGACCGCTTCATAAAAAAGTGTCATCAACCGGTGTTCTTTTTCATAGATCTGCCGCTGTCCGATCCGCTCTATCTCCTGTACTGCTGCCAGAAGTCCTGCAATTCCATGTCCGTTAAGCGTTCCGGCTTCCAGATGTTCCGGATATTCTTCCGGCTGCTTTTTCAGAAAACTGTACACTCCGGTTCCGCCACTTTTCCATGGTTGAACAGAAATGCCTTGTCTTACATACAGTCCTCCGGTTCCCTGCGGTCCCATCAGGCTCTTATGTCCTGTAAAACAAAGTACATCGATCTGCATCTTCTCTACATCTATGTTCAGCACTCCTGCCGTCTGTGATGCATCCACCACCAGCAGCAATCCATAGGCTTTTGCAAGCTTTCCCATCCGTTCCAGATCTGTTACATTTCCAGTCAGATTAGACGCATGTGTGCAGACAATTGCTTTTGTTTCCGGACGAATCGCTTTTTCAATTTTCGAAAAATCCACCGTGCCATTCCTTCCACTTGCTGCAACAGTCAATGCAACACATTCTTCCTGCTGCGCATACAAAGGCCGCAGAACGGAATTATGCTCCAGCTCGGTGGTGATCACATGGTCTCCCGGAACAAACAGACCATGAATCGCCAGATTGAGACTTTCTGTAGAATTTCCGGTAAAAATAAGTCGGGAAGGATCTGTTCCGCCAAACAGCCTGGTCAGATGAACCCTCGCATCATAAATGATCCTTGATGCCTGAAGTGCTGCACTTCCAGCTCCCCTGCCAGAATTACCCATACTGCCCATGGCAGCAACAACCGCCTCTGCGACTGCTTCCGGTTTCTGCATCGTTGTTGCTGCATTGTCCAGATAAATCATACCGTTCCCCTGTTCTATATTTCTTCCAATAATACAACAATGGTTCCGCCACAGACCATACCTTCTTCTTCCGCATTGTCTGTGCTCATCCGTATCTGCCTCTTTTCACAAGCCGCATGTGGGATCTGCTCCCGCAGCTTATAAAAATGTTCTCTGCAGGCTGTGATCACTTCAGCCTCTGCACAGCCTCCGCCGATGGTTCCCGTAATCTGGTTCATGGAAGTCACCACCATCTGCGTACCTGCGCTTCGAGGTGCGCTTCCATGTTTTTCTATGATCGTACATAGCACTCTCTGCTCTCCCGGCTCCGGCGTTCGACTTAATATCTCCAGCACCTGTTCATCCAGTGCGGTCTCCTTTGACTGCTCACTTCTCACCTTTACAATCTCACTGATCACAGACAATGCGATCTCTGCCGGAGTCTGTGCTCCGATGGACAATCCGATGGGTGCATGGAGCGATTCTGCCAGTTCTTCTGAAAAACCTTCCTGCACCAAATCCTTTTTCATCAGAAACGACCGTTTTCTGGAACCCATCATGCCCACATAAGCATGCGGCTTTTTCAGGATCTCCAGCAGGCAGTCTCTGTCAAACCGATGACCTCTGGTCATGCAGACAAAATAATTGTCACTGCTGTCCGGAATCTGCTGCAGCAGTTCTCTGTAATCTCCACAGAATACCTGATCCGCGCCCTCTCTTTTGGCAGTCTCTGCAAACAGCGGCCGATCTTCCAATACTGTGATCTCAAAATCCAGAAGTCCAGCCATCTTAACCAATGCCTGTGACACATGTCCGCCTCCGCAGATAATAAGCTTTGACTGATTTCCCAGTGGTTGAAGAAATACTTCCTGACCGTTGATCTTCATGAGCCCTTTTCCCTGCAGGTTTTTTTCATTTTCCCCTGTAAAAAAAGTTCCCTTCTGTATCTGGATCGTACCATCTTCCACATATGCTTTTTCACCTGCAGCTGCTCCCTCTGTCACCGTGGCAAGCAATGCATTCTTAGACCGGTCCCGATCTCTTACACAGGCATATATCTGTTCCATCTTATCCATTTACATATCTACAGACCGCTTCCAGCACACTTCCGCCGATACTGCTGGCTTTATCCGAAATCGTAAAACAATTGGCAAGCTCGCTTTCTCTTGGATCAATGTCTGCGATCTTAAATCCTTTCTGAAAATGATATCCCTCACGGATCAGTCCCCGGAGCACTCCCGGAATTGTCGCCTCTACCGATACAAATCTTCCGGAAAATACACCCTCCGGAGACATCTGTTCATAGATTCTTGCAATCTCTTCCCCTTTTTGCACCACATCCCCGATCTGATGAAGGTTCTTCATATATCCTTCTGCCGCTGCATGAATGACCCTCTCTTTTGTGTAGCCTCCAATATTACCGGGAATTCCAGTATTCGCAAGTGCAGATCCAGTCTCCAGAATCCGTGCCAGATTATGTCCACGCATGGATTCCACCACCAGATGCACATCTTTTCCAGCCACAAATCCCGGTCCGATCCCAATGACCAACGGTGCCATCTCTTTATATGTCCCCAGATTCTTCTTGGCAATGATCGCATCCACCACGACATCCGGCTTTAAGACTTCTATTGATCGTCCATCCGGATCCACCAGAAGCGGTATACGTCCTCTTTGAAGCACTTCTTCCACCGCCTGCTTTTTGGCTGTGTAGATTCTCTCAGCAGTGACTCCTTCCACGGTTGCCGTTCCCTCATAGACAGCTTCGCAGAAAGAGACCTGTCGTCGGATCGCTGCCGGTTCTGCTGTCTCCAGGATCAGCACCTGATACCCCGCCCGAAATAGACGATGTACGATTCCAGTCGCCAGGTCTCCTCCGCCACGGCAGATAATAAGTATCTCTTTATTCATATAGCCTCTTTCATTCCTCCAGTGTGTGAAACATAAGTCCCTGATCTGTCTTTTCAGACAGCAGAACATGAAAATGCCCCTGGTAATCCATGTTCTTCAGTTTTTCCTCATATGCCTGCCAAATCCACTGAAGCATCTGTTTATCTGCTTTCATATCTCCTGAGATTCCAAGTGCAGATGTCATATGTTCAAACCGAAAGACCACATCCTTACATGGCTTTCCCAGATCCCATGATCCAAGCACCAGAATCACATCGGTCGTCCCCTCAGGAATCACCGGTTCCTGTTCTGACGGATACTTCAGCGCATAATGTTTCGCTCCATCTGCTTCTATTAAAGCATAATCCACCTGCTTCATCAAGTCATGAAGCATCTGTTCCGGCAATGATTGCATTTTTGCAGAATTTTCCGGGCAGACAGATCCTGCCATACAGTATCCTGTCTTTTTTATTTTTTCCATAACAGCAAAAGAATCGCAGGAGAGATCTGTATCCGGTTCCACCAGCATATGGGTAGTGGTACTCACCAGCACAGACGCGCCCTTCCTGCGATATTCTTCTGCCAGTCGATGGATCAGGGTGGTCTTGCCACCCGCTCCAATGACTGCAATGATTTTATTTTTCATCTTCAATATCCCACATTTTACGAACCGGACTCGATCCCTTCGGCAAAATTATATTCAGAAAGATTGCTGCCAGAGAACACGGTACGATTCCGGATCCACCAAAAATCAGCTGTATATAATACGGCAGCTGAGCAGTTGCTCCACTGGTTGCACCAAGACCGTATCCAAGTCCGATAGCCACAGAGATGATCGTGATCTCACGACTTCCAATTGGCTCTTTCGTGATCAGCTGAATACCAGAGATCAGGATTGATGCAAACATCATAACTGCCGCACCACCCAGCACGGACTGTGGCATCACAGACATGACCGCACCGATCTTCGGACAGAATCCACAGAGTATCAGGAAGATCGCACCCATGGAGATTGCAAACCGGTTCACTACCTTCGTCATGGATACCAGGCCTACATTCTGTGAAAAGGAAGTGTTTGGCAGCACACCAAACAGTGCTGCAAAGGAAGAACCAAGTCCATCACAGATCACGCCGCCGGACAGTTCAGAATCTGTTGCTTCCCGATCCATACCGCCTTCGATACAGGCCGAGATATCGCCAACTGTCTCAATTGCAGTGACAATGAACATAATTCCGATTGGAATGATCGCATTTGCCTGGAATACAATCTTCATATCAGCCAGTGCGCCGAATCCGATAAAACTTGGGACAGCGATCCATGCTGCATTTTTGATCTGTTCAAAATTAACGACCCAGGAATAGGTATATTCTGCTCCATCTGCATTGATTCCTACTGTAGGAAGAACCAGCGTCATGATCACAGCCACCACATAGCCTGCCAGAATACCAAACAAAATAGCTGCGGAAGAAAGTACACTGTCCTGCGGAGCAAAATGCTTCAGTAAAATAATCACGATCAGAACAACGAATCCAAGGAACAGATTCGGCAAAGAGCCATAATCTGCTTTACCGCTTCCGCCACAGAAATAGTTGATTCCCACTCCCAGAAGAGAAAGGCCGATAGCAATTACCACCGAACCGGTCACAATAGCCGGAAAAAATCTACGAAGCGGTTTCAGGAACATTCCGAGAACACCTTCAAAAATACCGCCTACAATACAGGCTCCCATGATCGCACTATAAGCAAGGATACCACCGCCGCAGGCAGCAACCGTATTATTCAGGACGCCAAGGAAACCAGACGATGTTCCCATAACGATCGGCACTTTACCTCCTACCGGTCCAATGGAAAACATCTGAACCAGTGTCACAATACCTGCCATGATCATAGCATTCTGTAAAAGTGCTGTGCGAAGTGCTCCATAACCGGCATCTGCTGTCAGTCCGCAGAGTCCCATCACGATGATCAGCGGAGTCAGATTTCCGATAAACATCGCCATTACATGCTGCAATCCCAGCGGAATCGCCTGCGCAAGCGGGATTCTTCCCTCAAATTCATAAGGAGTTGAAATTTTTTTCATAAAATAAAGCCTCCAAAACTTTTGTATATTGATAATCAAACCGACTAATATTTTACGGATTTCCACTTCCCTGGTCAATCCTGCTACTGTCTATTTTTTCTACTGAATTTTTATTAGATACACTTATATATTGTAGTAATTCATCACTTATGCTACAATCGTCATGAATCATGGAAACTGTATCTTAAAGGAATAACTATTTTATGAATAAACGTAATTACCAAAAGGAGCTGGATCAGGTGCTTGATCAGCTCTGTACAGATAAAGAAGAAACCGCGCCTACATTGCTGCTCCATAGCTGCTGCGCCCCTTGCAGCAGTTATGTACTGGAATACCTGTCCAGGTATTTCAGGATCACAGTTCTTTATTACAATCCTAATATTTATCCGGAGAGTGAATATCACAACCGAGTACAGGAACAGATGCGACTGATCCGGGAACTTCCCACCCGTTATCCAGTGGATTTTCTGGAGGGTGATTATATTCCAGCCGATTTTTATCACTGTGCAAAAGGAATGGAAGAGATCCCAGAAGGCGGCAAACGGTGCTTCGCCTGCTACCGCCTCAGACTTACAGAAGCAGTCCGCACGGCAAAAGAAAAGGGCTGTGACTATGTTGCCACAACCCTGTCGATCAGTCCGCTGAAGAATGCGGAAAAACTCAATGAAATCGGGGAAGAATTAGCAGAACAGTACGGTGTTCGCTGGCTTCCCAATGATTTTAAAAAACGTAACGGCTACAAACGTTCCACAGAATTGTCCAAAGAGTACGATCTGTACCGTCAGGACTATTGTGGATGCATCTTCTCCTATCGGGAGCGTCACCCGGAAGCACCCGTCTGAGATTTTATACGTTATCTGGTTGGAAGAATCTCCAGCCAATATCCGTCCGGATCCTGGATAAAATAGATTCCCATAGCCGGATTTTCAAAGCAGATACAGCCCATCTCTTTATGGTGGGCATGTGCTGCCTCATAATCATCCACGCGGAATGCCAGATGGAATTCACAGTCACCCAGATCATATGGTCTGTCCATATCTCTCATCCAGGTCAGCTCCAGTTCAAAATCACTCTCGTCATTTTTAAGATAAGTGATAATATAAGAACCATCTTCTGCCTCAATACGACGGCACTCTTTAAGTCCCAGTGCTTTCTCATAAATGCCTCAGATCTTGCCAGATCTGCCACATTGTAATTCTCATGAATCATCTGAAATTTCATATCTTCACATTCCTTTCTTCCATATAGATGTCCCAGCCCTGCATATCCGCAGGCACCGATGCGGTAAAATAAACCTCTTCTCCACTGACCGGATGGGTAAATGCAAGTTTCCAGGAATGCAGAAGCGGTCGCCCTTCCCTGGTTGCCGCCGGGTTATACAGGAAATCCCCCACCAACGGATGTCCGATCGACTGCATATGCACCCGGATCTGATGGGTTCTGCCTGTCTCCAGCTGACATTTTACCAGTGTCTGATCCGTTCTTGCTTCCAGCACTTCGTAATGGGTCACTGCCCGTTCTCCGTGTGTTTTGTCAACGCAGCGCTCAATGACGGATTCGGATTTCGCCCGATGGGCAGATCAATGGTTCCACTCTCTGTCAGTTTTCCTGACACTATTGCCAGATAGGTACGGTGGATCTTCCGCTCCTTCATCTGCTCATAGAGGATTGCCGAACTGTATACATTTTTTGCAAGAATTAAAAGTCCTGTGGTTCCGCCATCCAGCCGATTTACACACCGGAATGGAAAATAATCATTCCTCTGCCGGCACAACCAGCTCACCCCATTAGCCAGAGTATTTTCAAAATGATTAACAGACGGATGCACCGGCAGATTGCCCGGCTTGTTGATGACCATCAGATCTTCATCTTCATATATAATAGAAAATTCCTGCCGGACCGGCACAATGGTACTGGTATCCTGCTCTTGCGGCAATGTCAGTTCCACCACGTCTCCTGCCTGCAGCGGATCTCTGAAATAAAGTTTCTCTCCATTGTTCAAAAGGCTGCCCTCATGATTCTTTATCACAGACAGAACCTGCTTGGAACAGCCCTTTTCTCTTAACCAATCAATGAGTCGTTTTCCTTCCTGGGACTTATCCACCGTCCAGGTCAAATGACGTTCCATTAATCCACAAGTACCTTCTCAATTTCCACCACATACATGGTGTGATAATCCTTTTGCGGATACCATTTCGTATCACACTCTTTATCAATAAATCCCGCCGGATCCAGTGGCTGTGCAAACAGCTTTCTACATACCATGACTGTGTTTGCCTCTTCAAAATACGGAGTTACACCTTCATGTTCTACATGAAGTCCTGATTTACTGATCTTATCCTCATCCCGACCTGATACGGTTCCCAGATAAGACAATGTCTTTCTGTGCTCCTCACCCAGAATGGACAGGGAGAACGTATCTGTCCCATCAATAAATTCCTTGGTATATCTCTGCGGTCTGATGAACACATAGGCCACCGGTTTTCCCCACATGATGCCAACACCGCCCCAGGAAGCCGTCATGGTATTGACTTTTCCATCCTTTTCAGCAGTTACCAGCATCCATTCCTTCCCGATCATATGAAATGGATTCTTTGTAAGCTCTTCTGGTTTGATCTCTTTTTTCATGTTTGTCTCTCCTCTCGTATGATCAGCGGATACGCTCCGGGAAACCTACTTTTTTCTGTACCTTACGCAGTGTCTTATTGGCTACATATCCGGCCTTTTCCGCATTTTCCTTGATGATCCGGTCAATGTAATCTTTGTTCTTCTCCAGATCTGCGAAACGGTCCTGTAATGGTTTCAGAACACTGACAACAGACTCACCGACTGCCAGTTTGAAGTCACCATAACCTTTTCCATCAAATTCTTTGACAACTTCTTCCGGAGTCTTGCCCGTACATGCACTGTAAATATCGATCAGGTTACGGATGCCCGGCTGTTCTTCCCGGTACAGGATCTGCCCTTCAGAATCAGTCACTGCCCGTTTGCATTTACGGATAATGGTATCCGGATCATCCATCAGATAGATCGATGCGTTCGGATTCTCATCTGACTTGGACATCTTTCGGCTCGGATCCTGAAGGCTCATGATCTTGGCTCCTACTTTACCGATATATGCCTCCGGAATCGTAAATACATCTCCATAGATACCATTGAAACGCTGTGCAATATCTCTGGTCAGCTCCAGATGCTGCATCTGATCAATACCAACCGGAACCACATCCGCCTGATACAACAGAATATCTGCAGCCATCAGTACTGGATATGTAAAGAGACCTGCGTTGATATTGTCTGCATGTTTTGCAGACTTATCTTTAAACTGCGTCATACGGTTCAGTTCTCCCATATAGGTAAAGCAGTTCAGGATCCATGCCAGCTCTGCGTGACCGGATACATGGGACTGGTAATACAGACAGTTCTTCTCCGGGTCAATACCTGCCGCAATGTAGATCATCAGCAGTGTCCGGGCACGTTTCCGAAGAGTTGCCGGATCCTGTCTGACCGTGATGGAATGCATATCCACCACACTGTAGAAGCACTCATACTCGTCACAGAGTCCCACCCAGTTTTTCAGTGCTCCAAGATAATTTCCAAGAGTCAGATTTCCTGTTGCCTGCATGCCGCTGAACAGCACTTTCTTTCCATTTAACATAATTTCATATCTCCTTCTATTTCACAACTGTGTATTTGTAAATTCATCAGATAGCCAGTAATCTGCAGGCAATCTGAAAATATACGATCAGACTGCATGCATCTACGATGGTTGAGATCAACGGAGCCGCCATGATCGCCGGATCCAGATGAAGGATCTGTGCCAGGATCGGCAATGTACATCCAATGGTCTTCGCCAGAATAATGGTCACGACCAGACTCACCACAACCGTGATACACACCATCGTCTCTCCCGGATATTGAACCATCAGCCTTATAAAATTCAGTGATGCCAGGATAATGCCAACCACCACTGCCACGCGGATCTCTTTCCAGACAATTTTCAGAATATCTTTCGGCTCCACATCTCCAATCGTCATGGCACGGATCACCGTAGTACTGGATTGACTTCCTGCATTTCCTCCCGTACCTGTCAGCATAGGTACAAAGCTTACAAGCAGCGGTAATGCTGCAAATGCAGTCTCATAATGGGTCAGAATACTTCCTGTGATCATGGAACTGAGCATCAGTACCGTCAGCCAGACGATCCGGTTCCTCGCCAGTTCAAGGATACCTGTCTTCAGATAAGGCTTGTCACTGGGGAGCATAGCTGCCATCTTCTCAATATCCTCGGTAGCCTCCTCTTCCATGACATCCACCACGTCATCGACTGTAACGATTCCTACCAGACGATCCTCGTGATCCACTACCGGCAGACACATCAGGTCATACTTGTTGAACAGATCCACAACTTCTTCCTGATCTTCTGTAGTCACCGCCTTGATCACATTTTCATCCATAATGTCCTGAATCTTCATATCATAAGGATTCATCAGAAGATCCTTGATCGTCACCACACCTTCCAGCCTTCGCTGGGCGTCCGTGACAAAACAGGTATATATGGTCTCCTTATCCACACCATGAGCACGAATATAGGCAAAGGCCTGCTCCACATTCATGTATTTTTTCAGGCCGATATACTCTGCCGTCATAATACTTCCAGCACTGTTTTCCGGGTATTTCAAGAACTGGTTGATCAGTGATCTGGTCTCCGGGCCTGCGGTACGCATAACTCGCTTTACAACAGTAGCCGGAAGCTCCTCCAGCATGTCCACGGCATCATCCACGAACAGGTCTTCAATGATCTTGGCAAGCTCCGCATCTGTGATGCTGTTAATAATGTGTTCCTGCACATCCGGTTCCAGAAATGCAAACACATCTGCCGCCAGCTCCTTGGGCAGCATACGGAATACCATGACCTTCGGATTATCCTCCTGTTCTCCCAGAAATTCTGCAATATCCGCTTCATTCATCTCAGAAAGACGGGCCCGCAGCAGTCGGAATTTTCGCTCTTGTATATATTGCATCAATTCTTCTGCATCATATTGTTCCATAGATCCCATCCTCTCATTCGGAAAAGAAAGAGCCGAACACGAATTCCGGCTCTTTTATTCTTCATTTTATCTATATTATCAGGCTTTGTCAACCTACCAAAAAGACCAGACAATCCTCATCGGTTCTCGTCTGGTCTTATCAATCATATTATGTTAAATCTTCCCCTGCTGACGCATCTTTCTTCTATGGATCAGCCGGTACCGTCTGGGTGTTACCCCGTAACGCATCTTAAACTGACGATGAAAATAACTCTGATTCTCATAGCCTACATTCAAGGCGATTTCTTCCACCGGAAGGTTCGTCTCCAGCAAAAGCACTGCTGCTTTTTCAAATCTGCGCTTCATCAGAAGTTCCTGGAATGTACTTCCCGTACCTTCCTTGATCAACTTACTCAGTGATGGCAATGCCAGATGGTAGTCCTCAGCGATCTTGCCGAGTCTTGCAGTCCGGTACTGGATCTCTATGTATTTCAGAGTTTCCTGAATGATCTCATCCTTATAATTCTCCACAGGATCATGCTCCTCCCGGTCCATCTGTTCCGCCAGATATAAAAAGAGCAGCCCCATAGTATACTGGCTGATCTCCTCGCTGGCTCCGTTGCCGTCCATAATGGATTCTATCAGATTTTCCATGAGGTTTTCCAGGGCATGCCGACCTTTGATATGAAAGATCAGATACTGCGGCTTTCTGGTATTCCGCCTGAGCATCTCCACCAGAAAATCCATGATCTTATTCTGTTTTTTCAACATCTGAAATGGCTTTTCAAAAAATTCCGGTACCGCAATGATATTAATTCCAATATTCTCTTCACCGGACTCCACCACACAGTGCTCCACATACTGGTTCATCACAAGAAGGTCTCCCTCTTCCAGGAGCACTTTCTCCTCACCAAATCTATGTGTAAATGTACCCTTATACGCATACATCAGTTCAATGTAACCATGTCGGTGCAGTGGAACATTTCTTTCATTGTCATACAGCCTGACCGCTGCACTCTGACGACCGGTTAAATAATCCCGTCTGTTGACCACCTGAACAACATCTTCATCCTGTCCATACTTTTCCTGAATATACTGACGCTCTTCTATGGCCTGTTCTTGTAAAGTTCTGATTATCTGCTCATCCACAATGATGTCACCCCCAAGTCTGTTCTGTGAGACTTTTAATCAGTATAAACATATATGGTTGTAGTATAACAAAAAGGCCGGTTTCTTTTAAGGTTCTCATTTAGCAGAATTACTAACCTAAATTTCCCATAAATTTCAGATTTAGAGCAGTTGCACAAATACAATAGCTTCTTCTGATGGTTGATCCGTATTCTCTTATCTGGCTGCACAATTGGATGCAGTTCCCGTCAGGATCTCAAGTCCATGCTCCAGAGACGGTAAAATGTACTCCAAAGATTCTTTTACTGCTTTTGGACTTCCCGGAAGATTAATGATCAACGTATGTTTCCGGATACCAGCAGCTGCACGGCTCAGCATGGCTCTGGGTGTGATCGTCATACTGTATGCCCGGATAGCTTCCGGAATCCCCGGCACCGCCCGTTCTGTAATATCCATGGTTGCCTCCGGCATACAATCTCTGGGTGAAAATCCTGTTCCTCCTGTAGTCACAAGGAGTTCTGCCAACCCTTCATCTGCAATACGACTCATTTCCTGTGCCAGCATTTCTCTGTCATCCGGCAAAAGGATCGTATGAACCACCTGATAACCATTCTCCTCCAGGATCTTCCGGATCGTCGGTCCACTTACATCCTCCCGTTCTCCTGCATAGCCAGAATCACTGGCTGTCAGGATCGCCGCTCTCAAGGGACGCTTTTCAACCATGATCTCATCTCCCTCCGAGATCATACCACCCCTTAGAACCTTTGCAAAAATCCCTTCTCTTGGCATGATACAATCACCCATAAGCCGAAAAATCTCACATCCATTGTGGCATTGCTTGCCAATCTGCGTCACTTCCAGCAGCACCTCTGAGCATGCAAGCCTTGTTCCCACCGGAAGATGTCTCAGATCAATTCCCTGAATGATCAGATTTTCGCCAAAAGCACCTTCATCCACCGGTGCTCCTTTTTTTCTGAATTCTTCTATTTTCTCATAAGAGAGCAGGCTGACCTGTCGATGCCATTTTCCTGCATGCGCATCATGTTCAATTCCCCAGCCTTCGATCAATCTGGCAGAATGCACATTTTTCTTCTGCGTTCCTCTCTCTTCGCTGATATTCACAGCCATAATTTTTCCCATGACCTATGCCTCCTGTCAAATCTCCATATTGATTCTTATGGTACTCCATCTGGCACTTTTAAGCAACTGATTTCCAAATTTGACAGGTTTTCTGACGCTGGGTATAATAAAACAAAATACTTGCAGGAGAATCAAGCATGGGTGAATTTACACATTTTAATCAGCATGGAGATGCCATTATGGTAGACATAAGTAAAAAGGCAGAAACCGCAAGAGAAGCCATCGCCGAAGGACGCATCTCCATGAATCAGGAATGTTTTGATCAGTTAAAGCAGGAAGCATAGGAAAGGTGATGCTGGGTGTTGCCAGAATTGCCGGCATCATGGGGAGCAAAAAGACTTCGGAGCTGATCCCTCTCTGCCATCTTCTAAGTCTGACAAAAGCAGAGATCGATTTTGAGCTGGAAGATGAGACTTGTTCTGTCCGTACCATCTGTACAGTGCGAACGACCGGGAAGACTGGTGTGGAGATGGAAGCTCTGACCGGGTACAGATTGCTCTTCTGACCATCTATGATATGTGTAAAGCAGTCGATAAGGGAATGGAAATGAATGGTATCCACCTTTGTCAGAAAAGCGGTGGAAAAAGCGGTATTTATATAAGAAAGGCAAAACAAGAAGTATGAAAGATCAGTTCGGAAGAACCATCGACTATATGAGGATCTCGATCACTGACCGATGCAATCTTCGCTGTCGCTATTGCATGCCGGAAAGGATCGAATGGCTTCCAAAGGAAGAATTATTGTCTCTGGAAGAGATTGCAGAAATCTGCCGGCTTGCTTCTTCTCTTGGTATCCGCAAGATCAAAATAACCGGAGGCGAGCCTCTTGTCCGAAACGGCTGTGACCGTCTGATCGGTATGATCAGTCAGATTCCAGGCATTGATCAGGTATCGCTGACGACCAATGGTATCCTTCTTGCCGACTATGCAGAAAGCCTCCGCCGCCAGGGACTTCACGCTGTCAATGTCAGCCTGGATGCTCTTGACCCGGATATCTATGCTCAGATCACCGGATATCACAAGCTTCCACAGGTACTGGACGGGCTTCATGCCATGGAGCAGCAACAGATTCCAACCAAGATCAATGTCGTTCTCCAACGAGGTGTCAATGAGACTGAATGCCTTGCTCTGGCAGAGTTGGCCAGACACCATGCTTTTGATGTCCGTTTTATCGAGCTGATGCCGATTGGTCACGGAAAGCAGCTGACCTGTGTCTCTAATACAGAAGTATTCCAGAAATTATCTGATCATTATGGCACACTGCTTCCAGACCCGGATACACACGGAAATGGTCCCGCACGTTACTATACTGTAGAAGGGTTTCAGGGAAGCATTGGTTTCATCAGTGCTATTCATGGAAAATTCTGTAATAGCTGCAACCGGATCCGGCTGACTGCTACGGGTGACCTCAAGCCCTGCCTGTGTTATCAGGAACGCATCTCTGTCAAAGATGCACTCAGAAGCGGTGACACGAAAGAAGCTCAGAAATTGCTGGCTCAGGCTATTTTTCAAAAACCTGCCGCCCATTGCTTTGAAACTCTTTCCTCCATCACAGAAGACGCCGAAATGTCACGCATTGGCGGCTGATACAATACAATTATCTCAATACCATCACATCCGCAGGATCCACGTGCAGCCACAGGCTCTCCTGTGGATGTTCTTTTTCACAAAACGTCCTCCAGAATTCTTTTGTCGTCTCCACACGGATCCTGTTAAAATGATTTCTGTTGCTTTCTTCCGACTGCTCTGCATGTTCCGGCATCACCATGATCACCGTTGAAAATACATCATCGATCACTTTCTCGATCCGACACCGGAATGTATTTTCCGGATGTATCTTTGCCTCGGTCTCACTGACCGGATATATATAGTGACTCCGCACACCTACATAACAGATTTCTCCTGCCTTCGTCTCTGTACAGGTCAGATACTCTCCCCAGTCTCTTACATAGACCATTTTTTTCACATCCGCTTCTGCAAAATGCGCTCTTGCAAAATTCTTACATCCAGACAGCACAGCTGCCGCTTTCGACTCTGGCGCCTCAAATAACTGTCTGACCGAAATGACCGGACTGGAAGTGCCTTGATCCATCACACATGCTTTATCACAGATGCGATAGATCTCGTCCCTGCTGTGCGACACAAACAATGCCGGACCTGAGAATTGCCGCAACACCTCCAGAAGCTCCTGTTCCAGATTCCACCTGAGATATTCATCCAGTGCCGAAAACGGTTCATCCAGCATCAGTATGTCCGGCTCAGACAAGAAGATACGCGCCAGAGCAACTCTCTGCTGCTGACCGCCTGACAGCTGTGAAGGCCGGTGCTTCTCAAGCCCGGTCAGTTCAAATCTGGCAAGCATTTCCCGGACTTTTGTTCTGGCTTTTGTTCTGTCCTTTTCTCCGGACAGCAGTCCAGCCATCAGATTCTGCTCCACCGTCATATTCGGAAACAGGGCATAATTCTGAAACAGCAATCCCACATGACGTTCCTGTGGACGAAGATTTATTTTATTCTTGGAATCATAAAATACCTTCCCATTCAGTTCAATATATCCTTCATCCGGCTTTTCGATCCCTGCAATGCACCGGAGTGTCATACTCTTACCACATCCAAGCTCCCAGTATGCCTGTCACACCTTCTGATGCTTCAAATTGTGTCTTCAACGTAAAATGATTCAGTTTTTACAAATATCTACCCGTAATGCCATCGTTTCTACTTCCCACTTGTCGATTTACCAGAAGAACATTCTTTTCTCCAGAAGATTGACCAGCAAAGAACAACTGCCGAGATCGCCACATTTACCAGTACCCACCGAAATGCCAACGTATCATTATTAGTTCTCCACAGTTGATAGACGGTTGTTGAGATCGTTGCCGTCTTTCCCGGTGTGTAACCAGCTACCATACTGGTTGCTCCATACTCTCCCAGTGCCCGTGCAAATGCCAGGACCGCACCTGCCAGGATTCCCTGTCTGCAGGCCGGCATGCGAATGTGCCAGAAAATATAAGTATTCGACAATCCAAGCGTCTGACCTGCATATGCCAGAGTCTGATCAAAGCTTTCAAAGGCTCCTCGGGCAGTCCGGTACATCAACGGAAATGCGACGATCGATGCTGCAAAGATGCCTGCATACCAGGTCATCACAAGCTTTGTATCAAAGATCTGAAGAAACCAGGCTCCCAGCAATCTACGCGGCCCCAGGATCATCAGCAGAAAATATCCGACAACCGTAGGTGGAAGAACCAGCGGAAGAGTCAGCACCACATCCAGAATTCCCTTCACTGCAGGCGGAAGCTTTGCAATATAATAAGCTGCAAAGATCCCCGTAAAAAACACAAATATACTGGAAACCAATGCGATCCGAAGAGAATTATATAACGGGAACCAATCCATAAGCCCCTCCTGCTTTCTTTATTTTACAGCTGTAAATCCAACCTCTTCAAACACCTTCATGCAGTCATCTGTTTTCAGATAATCAAGGAAGGCTTCTGCTGCAGCTTGATTTTCAGAAATATTCAGAACTGCTGCCGGATAGATTACCTGCTTGCACATGGTATCGTCTGCCTTAGCCACCACCGGAAGGCCTGCTGAATATGCATCCGTGGCATAGATAATACCGGCATCCGCTGCTGCTTCGGATACCTGTGTCGTAACTTCCTTCACATTGGATCCATATGTGATCTTATTCTCCTGTTCAAGCTGATCCAGTATTCCAAGATTGGTGAGGATCTCTTCTGAATACTGTCCTACCGGTACGTCCTCATTGCCCAATGCCAGAGAAAGCTTGTCGGTTCCAAGATCCGCAAAGCTCTCTATCCCTTTCGGATTTCCGTCCGGAACAGCCAAGTACAACCTTATTCTCCAGCAGATTTATACGGGTTCCTTCAAGCACATAATCAAGACCTTCTGTGTTCACTTCCGGATCTGCATCCTTATCCAGCTGATTCATCTGTTTCTGAGCTGCGGATATAAATACATCACAGTCTGCACCTTCCTGAATCTGCGTCTTCAAAGTTCCCGAAGAATCAAAATTAAATACCAGTGTCACATTCGGCGCCACTTCTTTATACATTTCCTGAATCTCGGTCAGTGTCTCTGTCATGGATGCTGCTGCAAATACATTTAAAGTCACCTCTGCTGCCTCAGCATTTTCCTTCGTCTCTGTTGCTTGAGATGTTCCGCATCCAGCCAAAGGCAAAACCATGAAACACATAGTCACACACGCAAATACTTTTCTCAATTTCATCATTCTGGTTCTCATCTTTCATTATAAACAGTTTCCAAACCCACAGTTCGGGTAATGGCAGGGCTTACACCCAAGGCAGAATCCGCCATTTCCCATGTGCGACAGCTGCTTTTTCGTCACTTCCACTCCTGCAGCAACGCTGGGCAGAACCAGATCAAACACTGTCGCTTTCGCATACATCACACAGCCCGGCAATCCCATCACTGGTGTTCCATCCTCAAAATAAGCCAGCAAAAACATGGCACCCGGTAGAACCGGTGCCCCATAAGACACGATCCTTGCTCCTGTATTTTTGATTGCTCCCGGTGTCCTGTCATCCGGATCTACACTCATCCCACCAGTACAGAGGATCATATCCGCCCCGTCCTCTTTCAGCTTTAAGATAGCCTCGGTGATCTTGTCCATATTATCATCACACAGAATATGTCCGCAGACTTCGATCCCATATGCTGACAGTTTCTCCACGATCACTGGTGTAAATGTATCTTCAATCCTTCCATAATAGACCTCATTGCCTGTTGTAACAATACCTGCTTTCATAGATCTGAACGAAGTCAGAGACACCAACGGCTCTGTTCCTGCCACAGTTCTGACCTGCTCCATCTTATCTTTCGCAATAACAAGCGGAATCACACGGGTTCCCAGAAGCCGGTCGCCTTTTTTCACAGCTGTATGTGAATGTCTGGTGGCGATCATGATCTCATTGATCTCGTTGATCGCATCCAGACGCGCTACATCCACCCGAAACAATCCATCGCAGTCAGCAATCAACTCGATCTTCCCTTCTTTTACTTCTGTTGGATGCATGTTTGCATTTTCACATATCTCACAGAGAATCTGTGCTGCTTCATTTTCATGAAGCATGCTCTCATCCTTCTCCCAGACATAGAGATGATCCTTTCCCAGCGACAACAGCACCGGAATATCTTCCTCTGTAACAATATGCCCCTTCCGAAATGCGGTATCCTTTGTCACGTCCTTCACAATTCTTGTAATATCATGACAAAGAACATGTCCCACGGCATCAACTGTGTTTATACATTTCATATTGCTTCTCCTCTTCTTTTACGCTGTCATATCTGTCTCCTAGTTTATCATAGCTATTGTAAACTTTCACTCTTTTTTTCCGTACTTGCTTTTTCGGACATATCCCACTACAATAAGATTACAGGGATTTTGATCCCAACAGTTGTTACACCAAAATTCTATGATTTCAGAGGAGATTTTCCATGATCGCACTTCAGATTGCCGATATCCGGCATTTCATGAAAAAATTACTATTAAGTGAATCCTTTGACCGGTTCCTTCTTCTGGAAGGAAGTATTACTACTTTTTGTACCTTTCATATGGATGGGCAGCTTCAGAAAGCTTATTATACCGGCGAAGAGCAGGAACAGATCGATGACCGTTCGCTGGCTTACTGGGAGATCCGTCCCTTCTGTTTTGAGCTGATCAAAGGAAAACGAACCTTTGGCATTTCGTTTTACCTTCCAGCTGTCTGCTTCCAATACAGAAAAGCTGCTCCATCAGACCGGCGTAGCCATCCCGCCTGAGCAGATCCGCGGCCTACTGCTGAATATCCGCTACGATGGAAGGACACTCAATGCACCACCGGAACCTCACTCACCGTGTTCACCATGGATAAAACCCTCGACCAGGCCTGGGACAGCATGATTCAAAATTCCTCCATCAGCAGGAAATCCCATTCGAGCTGATGTAAAATTCGAGGAACCGTACATGAGAACGAGCAGCGGAATCATATGAGCTCGTATGCAGTGAATAAGAACAGCCATGCATGATTTATACGCCTTATTCGGACATAAATGTCCGCCTAATTCGTACAAATCATGCATGGCTGTCTTCAATGTATACAGCGCAGCATATTGATTCCACTGCCCGTTCTCATGTAACGGCTGTTCAAATATATCAGTTCAGATTTACTTTGTCGCAGCATCATAATCTCATTGCTGCGGTTCACGAACTTGGTCATTGCTTCCGGTGAAAGCGGCTGATGACTGATCATTGCCAGATCGTAGAGCTGCTCGCAGATCATATTACTGTGCTCTCCTTCCGGATTCTCGAACAGGTATTTTACCAGTGCATTATTGGCATTGAGTACCAGTGTAGTCGTGGTTCCGAACATAGACGGATCCATTCCGTACATATTGTACATCTTCATCATATCCTGCATCCGGCGATTTTCTTCGGAGTGTGACCATAGAAGAAACATTTACATTCTTCAGCTTCTACCTTAACCTCCAGCTTGTCATTGTTCAATGCTTTTCTGAACAGGGCTGTCAGTGCATCGGTCTCACCCTTCAGTTCTTCTTCAGATACCTCTTCCTTCATGGAATCTGTTACATCTGCATCAATACGCTGGAATTTAACCTTCTCATTCTTAGCTTCCAGATGGCTGATAAACGGATTATCAATGTTATCCTTCAGAACAACTGCGTTCATCTTCTGCTCACGGAACATATTGATATACTGGCTCTGCTGTACCACATCGGTCACATAGTAGATCGTTGTCTTCGGAGCTTCCTTCTCTTCACCGTCAGCCTTTTCATCTGCCTTCTCTTCCGTCTTTTCTTCTGCCTTGTCAGTTTCTGCTTCTCCGTCAGCCGGTTTCTGTGCTTCCAGGTACTCGTTCATAGTAGTATATTTACCATCCAGATCCTTGAACAGCACATACTCCATCATACGCTCACAGAACTTCTCATCCTTGATGCAGCCAAATTTTATGAACGGACTGATATCATCCCAGTATTTCTCATAATTCTCACGGTCAGTCTTGCACATACCGCTTAATTTGTCTGCTACTTTCTTGGTGATGTAATCAGAGATCTTCTTTACAAATCCATCATTCTGCAATGCACTTCTTGATACATTCAGTGGAAGATCCGGACAGTCAATGACACCTTTGAGCAGCATCAGGAACTCCGGAATTACTTCCTTGATATTGTCAGCAATAAACACCTGATTGTTATAAAGCTTGATCGTTCCTTCAATAGACTCATACTCCATATTGATCTTCGGGAAGTACAGGATACCTTTCAGGTTAAACGGATAGTCCATATTCAGATGGATCCAGAACAAAGGCTCCTTGTAATCCATAAATACTTTCCGGTAAAATTCTTTATAATCTTCATCACTGCACTCGTTCGGATGTTTTGTCCACAGCGGATGCGGATCACTTAAAGATACCGGTCTCTTGTTGATCTTTACCTGCTCCTTGGCCGGAGAGATTTCTTTGGTCTCCTTGGTTCCGTCCTCATTCTCAATCTCTTCCGTCTTGGCATCCACATGGATATGCTCAACAACTACATCATCCTCTGTCAGTTCACTCTCATCGATGGTCTCATACTCCTGCGGTGCATTTTCCTTTGCAAGGAAAATCTCCACTGGCATGAAAGAACAATACTTACTGATGACTTCGCGGGCGCGGTATTCATTAGCAAATTCCAGACTGTCCTCGTTCAGGAACAGGGTAATCTCTGTACCTACTTCTGTCCGCTTACCGGTCTCCATGGAATACTCAGTTCCACCGTCACACTCCCAGTGTACCGGTTCAGCTCCCTCTTTATAGGAAAGCGTATCAATATGAACCTCATCTGCTACCATAAATGCAGAATAGAATCCCAGACCAAAATGTCCGATGATCTGATCCTCGTTCGTCTTATCCTTATACTGTGCAAGGAAATCGGTTGCGCCGGAAAATGCGATCTGATTGATATATTCTTCAACCTCATCTGCCGTCATGCCAAGACCGTTATCAATAAATTTCAAAGTCTTTTCATCCGGATTCACAAGTACCTGTACCTGGGCTTTATATTTCTCAGGCAGAGTGTACTCTCCCATCATATCCAGCTTCTTCAGCTTTGTGATTGCATCACATCCGTTGGAAATCAGCTCACGGAAGAAAATATCATGGTCTGAATACAACCATTTCTTAATAATCGGGAAAATATTGTCACTGTTAATGGAAAGTGATCCATGTCTTTCGCTCATGCTATACACTGCCTTTCTTTCTCAAAATACAGCCATTCACCTTATAAATGACTGTTCTATCTATGCGTTAACAGTACTATAATCCCAACTTATGTAAATGTCAAGAAAATTTTAGCACTCATTGTGAGTGAGTGCTAATAATTTACAATATTTTTATAATTACTGTCCCCAGCGCAGATCCTGGTCTTTCATGCTGACTTTGGTATCTGCAGGAATCGAACTGGTGATAAACACGTTACTGCCGATAACGGAATTCTTTCCGACAACGGTTTCACCACCAAGAATGGATGCCCCGGAATAAATCGTCACATCATCCTCAATGGTCGGATGACGCCGAACATCCCGCAGCTTCTGTCCTCCTCTTGTGGACAGTGCACCAAGAGTCACACCCTGATAGATCTTTACACGATCACCGATGACCGTTGTCTCTCCAACTACCACACCAGTACCATGGTCGATAAAGAAATATTTTCCAATGGTTGCTCCCGGATGGATGTCAATACCTGTGATGCTATGGGCATATTCGGTCATGATACGCGGGATCAGCGGCACTTCCAGCAGGAACAGCTCATGAGCCAGACGATTGACGGTAATCGCAAACATACCCGGATAAGACAGGATGATCTCATCTCTGTATTTTGCAGCCGGGTCTCCCTGAAAAGCTGCCTCCAGATCGGTCTCCAGCATAGCACGGACATCTGGAATCTTCTTCAGGAATGTAACCGTATCTTTTTCTGCCTGTTCGGTTAATTTTTCTACATCATTTTCTTCTTTTGCTGTGTATTTCAATGCCAGCAGGATCTGTTTATTCAGATGATAAGCCACATCTTCGATCGTCACTGTAGAATTGCTTTTAATGTTATATATTTTATAAGAGCGATCTCTGTAATATCCTGGATAGACGATTTTTAACAGATCCTCAACAATAGCGATGATTTCCTCTTTGCTTGGCTGGTTGAACAGATCCATTTTATCAATGTTTCTTCCAGTTCCATAATCATCCAGAATGCTTTTTGTAATCTGACTGATTTCATGTTCAATAATGTTTTTCATAACAGCCTCCTGTTGTTCTTTTTTTTAGTATATGAATCAGCGCCTGCGGCTGCTTACTCTTTTTTCTGTGTCTGCAACTTTTGTTCTTCCAGTCGGTCAAGGACCCACTCCCGGATCAGCTGGTAAATAAATGCAAATACCGGTACCCCAATGACCATTCCAACGATTCCAAATACTCCGCCGAATAACAAAATCGCAAACAATACCCAGAAACTGCTCAAATTCGTAGTGTTTCCAAGGATCTTCGGTCCCAGAATATTTCCGTCAAACTGCTGAAGGATAATAACAAAAATAACAAAATACACACATTGAATCGGGCTGACCATCAGAATCAGGATCGCACTGGGGATTGCTCCGATAAACGGTCCGAAGAAAGGAATGATGTTCGTCACTCCTATCACCACACTGACCAGTACCGCATAAGGCATATTGGTACAGGCTGTGAACACCATACAGATCACACCAATGATCAGGGAATCCAGTAATTTTCCTTTAATAAATCCACCCAGATAATCATTCAGAATATGAAGTTCTCGGATCACCCAGTCTGCCCTCTGTTCTACTGGCTTTCCGTTCTTTTTAGGCGGATACTCCTTATATGGAAGCAATGCGTGAATCACCAGCTTTGTCTGTCTGCGGAATATCTTTCGACTATTTAATAAATACACCGCTACGATCAGACCAATACCAAGATTTTTCACCATAGTCACCATGGTCCACAGACTGGCAGACACACCGCTGATGATATTGTTAATATTCGGCAACAGATGCACCTTTGCAAAATTCTGCACGCTCTCCATAATGTCTGCAGAATACTGCTCCACATAACTTAACATAACCGGATTGTCCTGCACAAGCTTTTCGATCCAGTCGCTGACCGTCTGTATGTATCCAGGCATGGCTTCTACCAGGAGCAGAATACTGTTGATCACCTGCGGAACCAGCATAGCTACCAATGCATAGATAATCAGACAGAACAACAGCAGGCTCAAAAGAATGGAAATCCCTTTAAAAAATTTCCGGTACTTTTCTGCTGTCTTCTCCGGTTTTTTATCCAGAGCTGCCAAATCTGCCAGATGCCGTTCAAACCAGGTACACACCGGTGATAGCAGATAGGCAATTACCCCTCCATAAATAAACGGCATCAGGATCTTGATCACTATCCCAATATATTTTCGCAGATCATCAAATCGGAATACCACGAAAAAAAACAATATACACATGGCAACCGTTAAAAATACTGCGGCACCTTTATAGAAATAATCTTTCCATTTTTCGTCCATATATGACCACCTTTCTCCAGTCCTGCAAAACAAATGCCGGAACCGTACTATTGTTTATTATAGTACAGTCCCGGCAATTTTGAAAGTCATTTTCACAGTATGAATTTGTCTTTACAGTTTCTTTACAACTTTTTACAGATTTGTATATCCCATCAATGACTCATCCACTTCTCTTGCGACGTCTCTTCCTTCACGGATCGCACGAACGACCAGTGACTGACCCATATGCATATCGCCTGCGGTGAAGACATTTTTTACATTGGTGGCATGTTTGCCCGGCTCGGTGGCTACATTGGTTCTTCCATCCACATTAACACCGAATGCCTTCGTCACATATTCCTGACTTCCCAGAAAACCTGCGGCGATCAGCACCAGATCCACATCCAGAAGGAACTCGCTTCCTTCAACTGGCACCATCATCATACGTCCGGTCTTCTCGTCCTTTTTGCTCTCAAGCTTGACGATCTTCGCCTGCTTCACATTACCATTCTTGTCCTTGATAAATTCCTGAACAGTGGTCTGATAGATCCGAGGATCATGACCAAATTTGGCAATAGCCTCCTGCTGACCATAATCGGTCTTGCAGACTCTCGGCCAGATAGGCCACGGATTGTTCTCTGCTCTGGTATCCGGAAGCTTCGGCATCATCTCCAGCTGGGTCACAGATTTGCAGCCCAGACGGATCGAAGTACCTACACAATCATTTCCGGTATCACCACCGCCAATGACAAGTACATTCTTCCCTTCTGCCGGAATGAATTTCTTATCTGCAAAATTGGAATCCAGAAGACTCTTGGTGGTAGCCGTCAGGAAATCCACCGCAAAATAGATACCCTTGGCATCACGGCCCGGAGCTTTGATATCTCTTGGATTGGCAGCTCCGCAGCACAGAACCACTCTGTCATACTCTTTCAGAAGCTGCTCTGCCTTCACATCCACACCTACATTGCAGTTGGTCACAAAGGTCACGCCTTCTTCCTTCATGATGTTGATCTTTCTCTCAACAATATGCTTTTCCAGCTTCATGTTGGGAATTCCGTACATGAGCAGTCCGCCCACACGGTCGCGGCGCTCGTAAACAGTGACAGAATGTCCTCTGCGGTTCAGCTGATCGGCTGTTGCCAGACCGGAAGGTCCGCTTCCGATGACTGCTACTTTCTTCCCGCTACGGACCTTCGGTGGTCTTGCATGGGCATAGCCCATCTTATATGCATTTTCAATAATAGCCAGCTCATTACTTTTGGTTCCTACCGGATCACCATTCAGATTACAGGTACAGGCAGCCTCGCAGAGTCCCGGACACACACGGCCGGTGAACTCCGGGAAGTTGCTGGTACTGGACAGACGGTAATATGCTTCCTCCCAGTTGCCCAGATATACTAGATCATTCCATTCAGGCACCAGGTTCTGCAGCGGACAGCCGGACATCATACCGCCCAGCATCTGTCCTGCCTGGCAGAACGGAACACCACATGCCATACATCTGGCTCCCTGTTTCTGTTGTTCCTCGTGGGACAGCGGTGTATGAAATTCATTAAAATGTTTGATTCTCTCTAACGGCGCTTCTGCTTTTGCATTTTGCTCATATTCCAAAAAGCCTGTTGGTTTTCCCATTTGCCTGTACCTCCTAACCTCTCTTGATCGCGTAGAATGCTTCGATCTGTGCCTGCTCAGTATTCATACCTTTTCTTCCATCTGAACGATCAGACTTAACATCTTCTTGTAATCATTCGGAATGATCTTCTTGAATTTCGGCAGATACTGTTCAAAGTTATCGAGGATCAGGTTACCTTTTCAGAGTTGGTGTAACCACATGCTCCTGGATCATATCTTTGAGTTCCTGCATCATATTTATTGGTGACTTCTTCCAGCGTTATCATGGATTTATTCACCTTCATGTACAAGTCACAATCTTCATCCAGCACATAAGCCACACCGCCGCTCATACCGGCTGCAAAATTTTGCCGACTTTTCCAAGGATGACCACGCATCCACCGGTCATGTACTCACATCCATGATCGCCGGTACCTTCTACCACTGCATGTGCTCCTGAGTTTCTGACGCAGAAACGCTCACCTGCCACACCGTTAATATAGGCTTTACCACTGGTAGCTCCATACAGTGCCACATTACCGATGATGATATTCTCATCTTCCTTATAGGTAATTCCCTGGAGGATACACGATCAGTTTACCACCGGAAAGTCCTTTTCCGAAGTAGTCATTGGAATCTCCTACGAGCTCCAGTGTCAGTCCTTTCGGGATAAATGCGCCAAAGCTCTGTCCTCCGGCACCGGTACATTTTACAGTAAAGGTATCCTCCGGCAGTCCTTCCGGATAATGGCTGGTGATCTCAGAACCAAACATGGTACCAAACGCACGATTGGTATTTCTTACATCCAGCTCAATACTTCTCTTCTGGCCTTTTTCCAGCGCAGATTTGAATTCTTTAATAAGGACCTTCTCATCCAGAGTCTTTTCCAGTTCAAAGTTATATACCTGTTTTGGATCAAAGATCACTTTCTGACCTTTTCCTGCAAACGGGTTATCAAGAATCCGGCTAAAGTCAATGGTTGCCTGTCTTCCGGTTCTGTCCTCTTTGACACAAAGCATATCTGAACGGCCTACCAGTTCATCAATGGTACGGATTCCCAGTTTTGCCATGTATTCACGCAGCTCTTCTGCGATAAATTTCATGAAATTTACTACATATTCCGGTTTTCCACGGAATCTCTTACGAAGCTCCGGATTCTGAGTTGCAACGCCCACCGGACAGGTATCCAGGTTGCAGACACGCATCATGACACAGCCCATGGTAACAAGCGGAGCAGTTGCAAAGCCAAATTCCTCTGCTCCCAGCATGGCTGCGATGGCTACGTCACGACCACTCATAAGTTTACCATCTGTCTCGATGCGAACTTTATTCCTCAGACCATTCATCAGCAGAGTCTGATGAGTCTCGGTAAGACCAAGCTCCCACGGAAGTCCCGCATTGTGAATGGAGCTTGCCGGAGCTGCACCGGTACCTCCATCATAACCAGAGATCAGGATAACCTGTGCACCTGCTTTTGCTACACCAGCTGCTACCGTACCAACACCAGCTTCAGATACCAGTTTTACAGAGATACGTGCCTTCGGGTTTGCATTTTTCAGGTCGTAGATCAGCTGTGCCAGATCCTCGATGGAGTAAATATCATGATGAGGCGGCGGGGAGATCAGGCTCACACCTGGTGTGGACAGACGGGTCTTTGCGATCCACGGATAGACTTTTCCACCCGGCAGATGTCCGCCCTCTCCTGGTTTTGCGCCCTGGGCCATCTTGATCTGGATCTCCTGTGCACTTACCAGATATCTGGAAGTAACACCAAAACGTCCACTTGCCACCTGCTTGATCGCAGAGCATTTATTCAATCCATCCGATCCGACAGTCAGACGTTCAATACTCTCACCGCCCTCACCGGTATTGGATTTACCATGGAGCTGGTTCATGGCAATAGCCAGACACTCATGGGCTTCCTGAGAAATAGATCCATAGGACATGGCACCAGTCTTAAAACGGGTCACGATGGACTCTACGCTCTCTACTTCCTCCAGAGGAATTCCCTTCTTCGGATATTTGAAATCCAGAAGGGTTCTGAGCTGTCCATGATTGTTTTCACCATCTACTAAAGAGGTATACTGCTTGAACAGATTATAGTTGCCTTCTCTGGTTGACTGCTGCAGAAGGGAAATGGTTCTTGGGTTATAAAGGTGTTCCTCCCCACCGCTTCTCTCCTTATGAAGACCCAGACTGTTCAGTGCAGTGCTGGTGGTCAGTCCCAGAGGATCGAATGCAGAGGAGTGCATCAGCTCTACCTGCTCACCGATCTCTTTAAGACCGATACCACCGATCCGGCTGACGGTGTTGGTGAAATACCGGTCAACTACTTCTTTATTGATACCGATGGCTTCAAAGATCTTGGAACCCAGATAAGACTGGATCGTGGAAATACCCATCTTGGAAGCAATCTTTACAATACCGTTGATGACTGCCTGATCATAGTCAGCCACCGCTGCATAATAATCTTTATTCAAAATCTTCTTGTCGATCAGTTCATGAATGCTCTCATGTGCCAGATACGGGTTGACTGCGCAGGCACCATAGCCCAGCAGGGTTGCAAAATGATGCACCTCTCTTGGTTCACCGGACTCCAGAATGATGGACACGGATGTTCTCTTCTTGGTCCGTACCAGATGCTGCTGGAGAGCGGATACCGCCAGCAGAGACGGGATTGCTACATGGTTCTCATCCACACCGCGGTCAGACAGGATCAGAATGTTCACGCCATCACGGTATGCACGGTCAGCTTCCACAAACAGTCGGTCAATCGCTTTTTCCAGACTGGTATTCTTATAATAGGTAATTGGCAGGACTTCTACCTTAAAGCCCGGCTCTTTCATATTTTTAATCTTCAGAAGATCTGTCTCTGTCAGGATCGGATTGTTGATCCTCATCACACAGCAGTTCTCCTGTTTTGCTTCCAGAAGATTGCCAGCCTTTCCAACATAAATGGTGGTAGAGGTTACGATCTTCTCACGGATCGCATCGATTGGCGGGTTGGTTACCTGTGCAAACAGCTGCTTAAAATAATTGAACAGCGGCTGATGATGCTCAGACAATACAGCCAGAGGTACATCAATACCCATGGCAGAAGTTGCCTCACTTCCATTAGATGCCATGCTCATAATGGAATTTCTCACATCTTCATAATTGTAGCCGAATGCTTTCTGCAGTCTTGCACGTTCTTCCGGAGTATACTCCTCGATCCGCTGATTCGGGATCTTCAGGTCGGACAGATTTACAAGGTTGTGATCCAGCCACTCACCATAAGGCTGACGGTTTGCATAATATTCTTTCAGTTCATCATCATCAATAATTTTTCCCTGTTTGGTATCAACCAGCAGCATTTTACCTGGATGAAGACGCTCTTTTTCTACAATTCTGGACGGATCAATATCCAGCACACCTACCTCAGATGACAGGATCAGCTGATCATCGGTAGTTACATAGTATCTGGAAGGACGAAGTCCGTTTCTGTCGAGAACTGCTCCCATCACATCTCCATCTGTGAACAGGATGGAAGCCGGACCGTCCCACGGCTCCATCATGGTTGCGTAATACTGATAGAAATCCTTTTTCTTCTGAGACATGGTACGGTTATTCAGCCACGGCTCCGGTATCAGGATCATCACTGCCAACGCCAGATCCATACCACTCATAACCAGGAACTCCAGCGTATTATCCAGCATAGCGGAGTCAGAACCGGAAGCACTGATAACCGGAAGGATCTTGTGGAATTCTCCCTTCAGATGCTCAGATTCTACGGTCTCCTCACGGGCCAGCATCTTATCTGCATTACCTTTGATGGTGTTGATCTCACCATTATGTACCAGGAAGCGATACGGATGTGCACGCTCCCAGCTTGGCATTGTGTTGGTGGAGAAACGGGAGTGGACCAGTGCAATGGCACTCTCATAATCCGGACTCTGCAGATCCTGGAAGAAGGAACGAAGCTGTCCTACCAGGAACATACCTTTGTAGATCAAAGTACGGCTGGAACAGGATACCACATAAGTATCTTCGATAGACTGCTCAAATACTCTTCTTGCAATATAGAGCTTTCTGTCAAAGTCCAGTCCCTTTTCCACATCCTCCGGCTTCTGGATAAATGCCTGCATGATGCTTGGCATCTTCTCCAGTGCTTTGCTTCCCAGCACCTTCGGATTGGTGGTCACTTCTCTCCAGCCAAGGAAGTTCATGCCTTCCTTCTCTACGATGATCTCAAACATCTTCTTCGCCTGATTACGTTTCAGTTCATCCTGCGGCAGGAAAAACATTCCAATCCCATATTCTCTCTCTCCACCAAGCTCAATTCCAAGCTTTGCACATTCTTTGGAGAAGAATTTGTGGGAAATCTGAACCATGATACCTACACCGTCTCCGGTCTTTCCTTCTGCATCTTTACCTGCACGATGTTCCAGGTTCTCCACGATGCTTAAGGCATCTTCCACGGTCTTATGTGACTTGATTCCTTTGATGTTGACCACTGCTCCGATACCACAGTTATCGTGTTCAAAGCTCGGATCATACATTCCCTGCTGTTCTGGACATTCCTGACTTCTTTGTTCCTTCATAAGCTATACCTTTCTCTTTGTATCTCTTGTTTTGTTTGCGATTTTTATAAAGTGTACACCCATTCGTTTCTGTTGTAAATCTATTTTTTCTTTTAATCGTCTGATTATTTGAAAATTATATTTTTTATCTAATATTATTTCTTAATTATAGATGTTTTCAACTGTATATAATTATATCCGCACAATTTAAAATATCTTTTCCAGAAATTCCATAAATTTTTTAGTCAAAAAAGAACTGATTTTACTCAGTTCTTTTTATTTTCTAAATTATCATGAATTTTTAACATAAATTATTTGTTGTTTTCTTATTAGCTGATGTTTTCAGAATTGAAATGACAGGGCAGTCAGAACGATAATCGCCATGTTAGCAGCCATATGAGCCATGATCGGTGCTTTCAACGTAGCAAAGCGTTCCATGACCCATCCAAGATAAAGGCCGCAAAATGCTGCATAGACTCCTTGTACCAGATTGCCATGAAAAACTCCAAAGAAAATGGCACTCCAAAGAATTGCAGTCCACGGTTTCATCAGATCCCGAAGCCGCGTAAACACCAGTCCCCGTATGAGCAGTTCCTCTGCTACCGGTGCGATCAGACCCGTACAGATCAGTTTCTGTACAAAGGTTCCGGAGTTCAGCGTTTCACTTGTCTGCGCATAAGAATCTGACCATTCTGCAAGCCCAGACAGGCTTATCAGTTTATTGCCCACCAACGCCACACAAATGCCTCCCAGCATAACAAGCATCCATGCACCTGCTCCAAACCGCGGTGCCTCTTTCTTCTGTCCCTGCTCATGCCCGCATCGCCCCTTCACATCCTCCCGGTAGATCCAGCCAAATACCAGTATCGACAGAATCCCACCAACACTCAGGCGAAGCAATGGATCATCAGGGAAGAGACCGATATATAAAACCAGCCCCTGTATCACCTGATACAGGGGCATGGGATATATCGCACGCCACAGATAATATACATTCAGTTTTGTACGATCAACGTTCATCTTACATCTTCTCCGGTGCTTCAAATCCAAGCATATCAATGCAGGTCTCCAGTACCCGTCTGGTCAGCAGAAGAAGGCTGATCCATGAAGATTGTGCTTCCATATCATCTGTTGCAAGGATCTTGGTCTCATGATAGAACTTATTGAAAGCATTGGCAAGATCATAAATATAAGCACAGATCTTATGAGGTGCGCACTCTTCAAATGCCGTTTCCATCACGCTGTTGAATTTGGACAGCTCCAGCTGCAGTGCTTTCTCACTGTCGCTTCTGCCTGCTCCGATCTTTCCTTCGCCCGCCTTCTTGCCGGACTCCTCATGTTTTCTCAGGATGGATTTGATTCTTACAATCGTATACAGGATGTAAGGACCAGTATTTCCTTCTGAAGAAGTGAAACGCTCCACATCAAAAATATAATCCTTGGAAGCCTGATTGGACAAATCTCCGTATTTGACTGCAGACAGACCTACGATCTTCGCGGTCTCCTCTGCTTCTTTCTCCTCCATAGGACGACTTTCCTGGATCTTCTTGAGCATCTCCTCGTTGATATCCTTTAACAGATATTCCAGACGCATGACGCCACCATCTCTGGTCTTGAACGGTTTACCGTCTTTTCCATTCATGGTACCGAAGCCTAAGAATTTCAGTTCAGTCTTATCCGTTACCAGTCCGCATTTTCTTGCACAGCGGAATACCTGGATAAAGTGCATTTCCTGACGTTTATCTACCACATAGATGATCTCATCCGGGTTGTAGAGCTTCATACGCTCTACAATCGTAGCCAGATCCGTGGTCGTATACAAAGAAGCTCCATCAGATTTGAGCAGCATGCAAGGCGGTACTTCCTTGGTGTCTGTATCTTCCTTCACATCAACGACCAGCGCATTATCACTCACATAAGCATATCCGCCATCTTTCATCTTCTGTACCATATCCGGAATATATGGCTGTGCATCAGACTCGCCCTTCCACAGATCAAAATCCACTTTCAGGTTTGCATAATTACGCTTCAGGTCTGTGACAGACACATTTAAAATATGCTTCAGAAGAGCCTGATAGCCTCTTCTTCCATGCTGCAGCTCATAAGTTGCCTGCATGGCAGCCTCTTTATACGCTTCATCCTGCTTGGATTTTCCACTGGCTGTCGGATATATTTCCTCCAGTTCAGAGATGGTAAACGGTGCTTCTGCCGGATACTCTCCCTCATATGCCTCATCAAAATATACCAGCTCCGGTTTTCTCTCGCGAAGCTCGGTAATGATCAGTCCATCTGCAGACCCCAGTCTCCCAGATGCACGTCGCCGATCACTTTATGTCCTGCAAAGCGGGCAATCCTCTTCACGCTCTCACCAATGATCGCAGACCGAAGATGTCCTACATGCAGCGGCTTTGCCACATTAGGTCCGCCGTAATCGATCATAATGGTCTTCGGATTCTCTGCTTTTCACAGCCCATCCGTTCATCCTTCTCCATACCATTCAGATACTGGCTCAGGTACTCGTTGTTCACTTTCATATTGATGAATCCCGGATTCACCGCCTGGACTTCTCCAAACACCTCAGATCCCTGCATAGCTTCCACAACTGCATTGGCGATCATAATCGGTGCCTTGTGGTACTCTTTGGCTGCCGCCATGGCACCATTACACTGATACTCGCACAGATCCGGTCGATTGGACAGACTGACACGGGCATATTTCTCATCATAACCTGCTTCAGCAAAAGCTTTTGCAACCTCTGCGGATAACAGATCCAGCATTTTCTTCATCTACTTTGTCCTCCTTATTTGTTTACATCACTCTTGGTATATTCCATTTATAATGACTTGCCAGCAGACGGATCACAACCACGATCATAGCTCCTGTAAACATGGCATATCCTCTTGGCATTGCACATAAAAGTCCCAGATAACAGATCGCGCCCACTAAGGATGCACAGGCATATACATGCTTTCTGAGCACCGCAGGCATGATCCCTGCCAGCACATCCCTGAACATTCCGCCGCCCACACCCGTGAGCATTCCCAGAAAGATCACAAAAGCATGATAGTCCCCATATCCACTGTCAATGGCCGTATTGGCTCCTGCCACCGTAAACAGCCCAAGGCCGATGGCATCTGTAAAGTTCAGGATCCACTGAAACCGTTCTCCATGAAGCTCCTCATCAGATCCCTTATAGAGCCAGGCAACCAGCGCACACACTGCCAGCGATGACAGAATTGCCAGCGGCAGGACCATTGGACTGGAAAACATGGCAGGCGGCACGATCCCCAGTGTCATATCCCTGATAAAACCGCCTCCGGCTGCCGTTACGATCCCCAGAAACACGATACCAAATAGATCCATTTTCCGTTCAATGGCAAGCATGGCTCCAGAGATGGCAAATGCGACGGTTCCCATTATCTCTGCTATTAATTGTATATTCATTGTACACCTCGAAACTTAATTAAGTATAGGGAAAATGGTGATATTTGTCAAGCCAGATGAACCTGTACCATACATGTTTCAGGCTTGCAGGACTGGTCACGCTTGTGTAAAATAGAGACATTACATGTACGAACACTAAGAGGAGGACACCTATGTTAAAACTTGGTTCCCATGTGGGAATGAGCGGCAGAAAAATGATGCTGGGATCCGTGGAGGAAGCACTGTCCTATGGAGCAAACACCTTTATGATCTATACCGGCGCACCCCAGAATACCCGCCGCAAGGATATCAGTGAATTAAATATTGACGCTGCCTGGAAGCTCATGGAGGCAAATGATATCCATGAATTTGTCATCCATGCACCTTATATCATCAATCTTGGAAATACTATAAACCCGGACACTTACCAACTTGCCACTGATTTTCTCCGGCTGGAGCTGACCCGCGCTGATGCCTGTAGAAGTAATATCATGGTTCTTCATCCCGGTGCGCACGTAGGGCCGGTGTGGAAGCCGGTATTGCGTCTGTTGTCAAAGGACTGAATGAAGTGCTTACCGATGATACCAGCTGTCTGGTCGCGCTTGAAACCATGGCCGGAAAAGGCACTGAGATCGGACGCACTTTGAAGAACTGGCTCAGATCTATGATGGTGTGGTGAAAAAGACCGTCTCCGGGTCTGCTTTGATACCTGCCACACTCACGATGCCGGATATGACATTATCAACAACTTTGACAGTGTAATTGATACCTTTGACCACATTCTCGGCAAAGATCAGATTGCTGTCTTCCACATCAATGACAGTAAAATCCATGGGAGCCCACAAGGATCGACATGAAAACCTCGGAAAAGGGTACATCGGATTTGATGCACTATCCTATATAGTACATCATCCGGATTTTTATGATGTACCGAAGATCCTTGAGACCCCATGGATTCCCATTGATGGCGACAAGAAGAACACCCTCCCCTACAAGGAGGAGATTGCCCTGTTACGCGGAGACTCCTGATACTTTCATCTACTTTTTCTCTTACACAATCTTGCAATGGTGGAGACAACCTTCTCCATCTGCAGTGGCTTTGGCAGGTGTGCATTCATACCTGCCTCCAGACACTGCTTCACGTCCCTCATCAAAAACATGGGCTGTCATGGCAATGATCGGAATGGCCTTTGCATCCTGCCGGTTTGTAGAACGAATAACTCTTGTGGCCGTATATCCATCTATCTTCGGCATCATAATATCCATCAGGATCGCATCATAAGTTCCCTGGGGACGGGATGCAAATGCATCTATAGCCTGCTGCCCGTCACGAACCACCTGAACCGTTGCTCCTTCATCATTTAACAGCCTTGCCGCAATCTCTGCATTCAGTTCATTATCTTCCGCAAGGAGAAGATGGAGACCTCTGATTGAGGCTTCTCCCGTAGCAGCTTCTGGCTGCACAACCTTTTCTTTTTCTGCGATCTTGAACGGAAGAACAACCACGAATGTAGATCCTTTTCCTTCCTGGCTGGTCACTTGAATGGTTCCATTCATCTCATCTATCAGTCTTTTCACAATTGCCATCCCCAGACCTATTCCATGGTAGACACTTCTTGCATCAGAATGTTCCTGGACAAATGGTTCATAAATATGCTCCAGAAAATTCTCACTCATTCCAATTCCCGTATCAGAGATCACCCATCTGTAATGCACCATCTCATCTGTTGTTCCAAGATAATCCAGATGCGTAATGACTTTTCCACCTATTCGATTATATTTAATACAATTTCCGTAGATATTCAGGAAAATCTGTCTCACATGAAGCGGACTTCCGTATACATAAGGATACAGGATCTTGTCTGATGCTTTGTCATATTCCAGTGTAATTCCTGCATCCGCTGCCCGCTGTTCTACAATCGTAACCACATCCATCAACAAGGCATTCAGATCCATGGCATCTTGCGCCAGAACTATTTCGTTATTTTCCAGCTTACTCATCTGCAGCATATCATTAATCAACGACAGCAGATGATCCGCAGACACCAGCATTTTCTCTCTGTTCGCATGGAGCAGTTCCAGATCGTCCGGATGAATCTCTTCCATTTTCAACAGACCAATGATTCCATTCAGCGGCGTCCGGATATCATGAGTCATTCTGGCCAGAAAATCTGTCTTGGCTGAATTGGCTTTTGTCTCTCTTTTGACAGATTCTTCCAGCTGAAGATTCTTATTTTTCAATCTCTGCGCATATTCCTGCTGGATCTGAAGTTTCTGCTTCTGATATTTCTTCTCTGTCTGCCATCTTACCATGTTGATAATGATCAGAACAAGCAGATATGTCAAAGCTACAAACAGCATATTCTGAGGCGTCTTGTTGAATACTCCACGCTCAGGCATGTAGGCATAAATATAATAATTCCGGCTCTGTTCCATCAGTCCAAAGCTTCTGCCCCCGGTGTCACCGCCATCTCTGACATGAACAAGCTTCGATCCTTCTGCATGTCTTCTGATGGTCCGCAAAATCTCGTTGTCATCCATGTTGACCCCCACAAGTCTGCTGTCATTGGACGCCACGATCTCTTCACCATTGCTGATCACTATCGTTCCATCATGTTTCACAGAGTATCCAGTCAGAAGCTGCTCCATAGAATTGACAAAAATGCGGCAGTACTCCTTGGTTGTATGGTAAAGGCAACAAGGATTCCTGACCTGTCCGTTCTTCCCACTGCTGCCAGGTCAATGTGGGAACCATCCTCGCAGTCAACTCTGGATGCATACGTCTTCTGGGAAATTCCATACATCCAGAAGTGCTTCCGCATCAATATTTTCGTATAGATCCCAGACATTCCGTTCATCCGTATGATACTCCTGCTCCACTGCTCCTGTGGGCTCAGCAGCAGAATGCCTGTTACATAACTTTCTTTTGCATAATTTTCCAGCAGTGTCTGATCCGGTTCCTCAAACCCACTCTTTTCCATATCACTGGCGAGATTCCGATTAATATACTCTGCACTTTCCATGATTCGCATCAGGCTCTTGGTCTCTGATGCCAGCTCCATTTTCTGATCATTATTACACTGTTCCTTCACATAATTTACCGTGCTGGAAAGGCGTTGCGCAGCATTGGAAATATCTGCATGAATGCTGATCCAGAATGCCAGACAAAGAAGTATGATTCCTGATACAATTTCCAACGCCCAGATCCTGTATGATAAATATGCAGATGATTTTTTAAGTTTCATCTGTTCGTACCTCCAGATAACAGTCTGTATCTTCCATATATGTTCCGACAATTTCCTTCATCGTGCCATCCTCACGCATTTCTTCGAAAGTCTCTGTCAGCTTCTGCGCCAGTCCACGGTCATCCTTTTTATCAAATGCCACACCAAGTCCCACCACCAGAAGCGGCTCCTCCAGGATCCGATACTCCATATCATAGTCCTTCATAAACTGCTTTACCGCCGTATCATGTGCCGCCACTGCATCTGCATATCCTTTGCTTAAAAATGTGTAGATCAGATCCCGATTCCGTAAAGACAACACCTTTCCAAGCTGCGGGATCCTGGTATCTTCATGTTTCCGAAATAGTTCTTCCGGTTTTGTGGTTGACTGCACAGCCACTGTCTTTCCTTCCAGATCCTGCAGAGAATAAATATCACTGTCCGTCCTCACTGCGATCACCTGATAGCTCGTCATATATGGTCCTGCCCACTGATATTCCTCTTCGCGCCCGTCCATGGAAAAGCTGCCCCAGATGCAGTCGATCTCCCCGGACTCCAACAATTCCTTTTTATCCTCCCAGTTGATCAGCTTGAATTCCGCCTCATATCCCATCCTGTAAAATGCTTCCTTTGCCAGTTCCACATCAATTCCCGTGGGATCCCCATCCGCATTCAAATAGTTAAACGGTGGATAATTGTCACTTCCAACAACAATGACCGGCAGGGATTCCGCTTTCTGTTCCTTTACAACTGTTTGTTCTGCGCACCCCACAGTCAGTATCATAGTCGTGCACACAAGCCCGGCTGTCATCATCTCTTTGATTTTATTTGTTCTTCTCTTCATGTTTGTGATTTTCGGCGAAAAGCCATAGACAGGAAAAAACCAAAAGGAGCACCATAGTCGATAAATCTATAGCGCTCCCATTACCTTTAAGTGTGCAACCAGCCGCCATTTTACAGGCTCTATAGCTTTGCGTCGCAACCTTTCGATTGTTTTGCTGAATATTTATTTTAAAATTTCATAAATTCTAACGCCGTTTTCCTGGTTGTTCAATAATTTTTCATCATTTAGTAAACATGTTTTGTATCAGTCGACAGCTTTTGATAGCAGGCACACGGTAGAGACACGGGTATAAAGATACACTTTTATCTTTTCTTTAGACATTCTTATCACCTCATAATATCATTTTTTCGGTCAGAGTATGACCGCTAATTATATCTTTTTATCTGGCAATGAAAGTAATCTGTCTATTACCGGATGAATGATTGCTGTCTCTGTAATCTGATTAATGGCGCAAAGCTTTTTCCCTGCATCCTTACTGGATGCTCCACAATGATATACCCTCTCTGTTTCTTCACCATAATCAAGTACAATCAATCTGTCGTGACAATCCGGATTAGGCTTAATCCGAATCGGCGGATATTCATTTTGAAAATCCATCACTAAAGAATTTGTAAGAAATCCTCTTCCACCTTTTCCATTCTCTGTGAACAAAATGACTTCCACACCATCGTCCTTCTGTGAAAGATGTTGTAATGATTTTGCATTCATATAATCATCCACAACATAGATTGATTTCTTTGCCTGTTGATAGATTTCTATGTAAGCAATGTCAGCTTCTAACTTCTGACCTTTATAAATAACAAAATTTTTAACATCTTTTTCTGAAATAAAATTCTCACTTAGCTGTTCAACATTCTTTTGAATCAAATTAACCTTTTGGTCTGTTTGTTTCTGTTTATCTATCAGCCCCGCTGTCTGCACTGATATTTCAGTAACTTTAGATGATAGTAACTCCATTTCAGATCTTGTTACAAATTGCTGGTTCTGTTTAATATAATGTCGCATTTCTCTAAAGGTACGCATAATAAAAATGCTTTGCTGCTCTGCTAATTCTCCGCGAAGTACCGTAAAATTAAGCTTAAATTCCTGTTCTGTAAACGCGGCATTTTTTTAATATTGGAACCCTGCCTATTGCTCTTTTCGTTCAAAGTCGCAATTTGCGACTTTGAAAATTTCTCTGGTATTTCTTCTTTATTCAGCTGAAACATAAAATCCTCTGGAAATTTGCTAATATTTCGCTTTACCTGCTCATTTAATCGTTTAACTTCATACCCATAAAGTTCTGCTAAATCTTTGTCTAACATTACCTGTTGACCACGAATTATATATACCTTACTACAAATATCATCCGTAGTAATCAATTCTTTTGTTTCTTCCATTATTCCTCCACAATGCTTTCCATCTGCTCTAGTTTCTGCAGTGCCTTCATATATGCCATCAATCTTTTATACTGTTCGTCTCCAAGGCTATGAATCTGCTTTAATATCTTAATGTCCGACCTGGTAACTTCATAATCCATATCTGCATCTTTATACTCCGGATCAATTCCTTTTCCCGTTAAAAGCTGTTCCGGTGTAATATCCAATGCGTCACATATGAATAATAAACAGTCTGCTTTTGGATTTGTCTTTTTCTTTTTCCAGTCACTGATGTTGCTTGTTGCAATCCCGGTTCTTCTCGACAGTTCCAACTGGCTCATGTTCTTCTGCTCCATTATGTAAAAAATTCTTTCACTGATAATCATGTGTGTTCCTCCGTTATGCTATATCCGTATTTATCTATTTTGTTTCCGTCTATACGGTCATTCTATCATGCCGCAGCATTTCTTTCAATAGGAATGATAATACTTCTGAATTTCTCAATATTTTCCGCTTTATATAATTCCATGTACAACTGTTTTATTCTCTTCATACAGCTTCCCTGTTTCATTTGCTTTCTTAGCATACTGATTGAGATTATTACTTATCCGTGCCTGCAAAGATATTACCCGGTTCAAATCAGGCCATTTAGGGATTATTACATACCCGTTTATCGCCATCTTCCTGATATACGCACTCATATTTTGAACTCCTGGCTTCCTTCATCCGATCATGCAGTATTTCCACCTCCTCCGGTTTAAATTTCACATAAATACCTTTTGAATACTATCTTCGCTTTATCCCTTTATTTTGCTTTGTTTTGGAACCACTCTATCGGGGCAATTGATGATTTTCTAAAAATAGCAATAAAACAGCAAACCCATTACTCGATTGCCATTGCTGGCGAACTATAAGCTCTCAAAATGTTGGGTATTGCACAAACAGTTTTGTGAATAATTCTGTCCATTTTCCATTACAAAATGATAATTGACTTTTTAGAAATAGTTGTTCTCAGATTTTCTACAAAATTAGAAAAAGCCCAAACCGCAAGGGTTTGAGCTCCATTTGTACATTCACATTTTCTGCTTTTGAGTATAAAATCTCCTCTGTTAATATAGAATATTTGTTCGATTTTATCAAGTCTTACGTGCAATTTTTCTCTTTCTTCTTCAGACTATTACTCTCAACCAAATTCACACAGGATGCTATCGTATTTCAGGAAGATCTTTTTCACCATCATTACGGTTCCATCTCAGCATCCGGCATCATTTTCACCGCCACCGGAACCGACTTTACCAAAAGTCTGTCATCATATATTCCACCAAAAACCTTTCCATGGTAATAAAGAATGAATTCTCCCATCATTGCCCGACTGCTGATTTCATCCAGTCCTGATAATTGTTCCAGAACAAAGTCCAGATACTCTCTTGTTGATGCCATATCGTCTCCTCCTACCTGCTCACCAGCTTTAAAAATTTCTTTTCATTCATCTGCTCATTCGTAACATACTCCCCATCGCAAAACAGTGCATAAGTCGTGATTGGCGTTGGTGCATTCTGAGCATCTTCCCTACTTTCAATCTTCACAGCCTTGAATGGAATGCCATTCTTCTGAGCGGTTTCTTCCAAGATTGGTACATACTTTGCATTGAAAGGACATTGGTTTGTATAATAAAGAACATAGCCACGTTCATTTATAAGGGTGTTTTGCACATTCCTTGAACACCGGTGGCTCAGTTTTCTCTTCAAATGGCAGATACCATAGCTGGATTCCATTATCAGCCTCATCACAAGCTTCAAATCCTTTATATTTTAGAAACTTCGAATCGGCCAAATGGCGCTTTTTCCTGCTGCCGAATACATAGGCCTTCCTTCCCTTTTTTTTGCTGTCCTCAATACACTCGGAAAAGTAAATCTGAATATCCATGACCTTTGAAGATCCGGACACCCTACAAACAATTAATATACATATAACCAGGTGCTTCGATTGGATTCCATGCACACTCCGCAGGTATGTACTCAATAAAGCACTTGCAGCGTTCTACACTCTTAAGAAACACAAGACCTTCATCAAATCTATCCGCAAGCCATGCCTTCTTTGATGATACCTGAATATCTTTATTGTTGGAAATGGCACAGCAGTGCTCCTTTTCAAGATTTTCTTTCGTAACTTTAATATATTCCATACCTTTAAGCCTTCCTTATCGGATGTCTGACCACAGTCTTCAGTTTCTCCGGTGCCACCTTCCGCGCATCACTCAGATAAATCTCGTGGTGCATTCTCTGATCCGTTATATCAAGTGTATATCCCTGTTCTTCCATAAATTGTTGCATCTACCGTAGCAGGCTCATCGTCATACGCTCGATATGCATACATTGTACACATAAGCCCTCCTCATGAAAAAAACTCAACCTTAGAAATCCTGTTTTTTTCTTTGCCGTAGCCTGACAGCCCAGTCGAATCTTCGCTTGGTAACAAATCTGGCAGAGATCCAGAGATCCATAAAATCTTCCTTACAGGCATAATCAATTCCGGATACTCCGTCTCTCGCCTGCCGGCTCCGGTCAGTTCGCAGCATAGTCCCCGGACGCTCACCCTGCCACCAGAATCCTCTAATGGCGGCGACATAATCAAAATATCCATCAATCTGATGATCTTCCTTTTTGCTCATTTTAATCGTAAATGCAATTCCATACAGAAGGCCGATAGCCTGCTATATTCTCCATCTGCATCATTTGGTTTGGATTACCGCTTCCCGCTATATAATTTCATTTTCGGGACTCTGACAATGAACGGTTTCCCTTCAATATAAAATTCCTTGTATTCCTTTTTATAATCGCTTATCATTTTCTAATCCTCCATAGATTTTAATGTTTCTTCTTTATTCCTGCCGGATAATGTCCACCTTCCGGCTCCAAGCACCTCTACTTTTTGCTCCAAATGTCATAAGCCATGTCACAAGGTTTTCCCATATCCGTATAGTCTGCTGAAAGAGCAGCCTTCCATCGTCTGTTTCTGTAAAGCAGTTCGGTCAAATTCTTCAACCAGCCGCCACTTCATATTCGGTGTGAAAAGAGGCTTTTATCCCACCCGGAAATATCTTCTCATTTTGACAAATCCGGCATTGGTACATCTCTGCACAGAAATCCACAGTCTGTTTTCAACAACACAATCCATACCGGTTCAGTTTGAACAGCCTGTAATCTTTACGTTCTAAACACCACCCCATACATACCAGCTCGACCACTGGAAAACCAGATAATATGGTTTCTACCCTTCGGTTTGCTCTCTCTCCGGACGGATAATGCCACGAATCGTTATGATGCGCCTGTTTTTCTATTGCCCTCTGTATTACCTCGATCTTTGGAGCAAAGGAACCCTTATACCGAATGGTCGTCAACAGCGAGTCTCTTCCACTGAGGAACTCTGATGATCCGGTCTGGATTTTTTCTCCATCAGCTGACTGTAGTATCTGCTTCGCTCCACTATCAAGGCTCCACCAAAAGGAATCATCTGCATATCTTTGGAACTCAAAATCGTCCTGTCCATACGATATCCATCCATAATACTGATACCACCGCCGGTACCCTGCGCAGTTTTTATAGGAATACCCGCTTTACAAAGATCTTCAATATCCCGATTTATTGTCCTTCGAGATACCTCAAATCTTTCTGCGAGTTCAGGAGCCGTTGTCTTTTCTTCCTGCAGTAAGATTGACAATATACCGATAAGTCTATCTATTTTCATCGTTTCTCATACTCCATACCTATCATATCTAACTTTTACATGACAACTATATTAAATGTTTTGTTATATCCGCGAAAAATTTTTTCTGTATACAATAGAATGCACGCTCCGCAAACATTCTATTGTCATGAACAAAAAGCCTCCGAACATCAGGTTTTATTCCCAATGTCTGAAGGCTCAATAGCATTAGTTAAATTCTCTCTTTCTTATAAGCCGAATCATCCTATGTTTCACTTGGAATCATCTGAAAATATCTCAGTGCCTCTACGATTGCCTCTTCCTTCTCCTTTGGACACTTAGGCTGTCTGGCATCATCCGACTTTGCTTTATTGTAATTCTCACGCTCTATGATTCCATACTTAGCTTTAACCTGTGCAATATACAGATTTGAAACTTTCATTCCATCATAATGCTCTGCCACGTAAGACTTAATCTCCTCATAAGTAGCTTTGCTCTCAGCCGCAGTCAAATCCAGTTCATCCATATCCAGTTTCACATTGATGCTTCGCTTCAGATGAAGTTTGGACAATAAACATACCGTCTCGACTGTGTTTTCGTTGAGCAACCGAATTGCTTCGCCTTCAAAGTCTTCATAATACACCGGAAATACCAAACCACTAATTCCGATGATGCTCTCACTGCTTTTTATCTGTTTTTTTCTCCAATATTTTTATTGAATTCAGGTAATCTTCTTCCACCGTGCTGAGTGTTCGCGCTTTATATTTTTTATATTCATCCGTTGCTTTATCAACAGCCTGTTTGTGCGATACACTTCCGTTTCCTTGTAAAAGCTGTTCACCGCTCATTGTCAGAATCCTATCTAAATGTTCTGCCCAGTCCCTCATTGTCATAGCCTGTTCTCGTTCTGCCTGACGTTCTGCAAAATCAAGATATCCCGATACCAGCTGTCCCATTGCCCGCAATTCTTTTTCAGATAAATAATTCTTGGCAACTACAGCTTCCTTTAAGGTTGGCTGATTGCCTTTAAAAGTAGTAAGTCCCATAAATTCTTTTTCTGCATCTGCTCTGGTATAAACTACTTCTGCTGCAGTTTGTCCATGAATTGCGTAATGAATTTTGTTTTGCACTTTTTTGAAAAATACAATGGATATTTCCGCTTTCGGGTCATAATCTATGCTCGTTGCATAAATTTCCAGAACCTGACGATAAAATATTTTCTCGGATGCACGAATATCACGGATTCTCTCCAATAATTCCTTGAAATATCCACCGCCACCTAGATTTTTCAAACGATCATCATCAAGTGCAAAACCTTTTCTCATGTATTCTTTTAAAATTCCGGTTGCCCAGATTCTAAACTGTGTTCCTCGCTTTGATTTTACACGATAGCCAACAGAAATAATAACATCAAGATTGTAATAGTCTACATTGTAAACTTTTCCATCAGAAGCAGTTGTTGCAAATTTTGCAACAACTGAATCACGCTGTAATTCACCTTCTGTAAATATATTTTTTATATGTCTGGAAATGGTTGATTTATCTCTCTGAAACAATTCTGCCATCTGATCAATAGACAACCAGACTGTATATCGCCGTCGGGATTTGATAGGATCATCTGATTAATTTTCCTCCAAAATCAGATACATTATCAACGTAAACGAGTCACTATAGCGAAATCATCATTCCTCATCTTTACCATCTTTAATACGGTAGTAATCATCCATATCCACGCTGAGTTTTACCGTGGTATCTGGTTTTCGTTTGCCCAAAAGGCATACAGTCTCCACATTCCCCTGAACTTTGATTTTATACTGCATAGCGAAAGTGACACTATTAACTTAAGGGTGGGGTAAATACCTTAACCATTTGAAAATTCCTTTTAATGTTACTACTTTACCCTGTCCTCGGCAGGATCAACTGCATACCAATGTTCTGCATTTCGCCTACATTCTAACACAGGTATTCTTTTTGTTACTTCACGTTTCGTGCTTCTATCACTACGAAGAATTTCTCTCCATTCCACTGGTTTATTATAATATTTCATTTTGCCCCCACATTGAGGGCATCCTTCAATATGTATTTTCTCTATGGTCAATCTATTCCCATAACCACTAATTGCAAAATTGAAAAACAAAGGATATCTCGTTTGCTTTTTAGCAATTCTTCTAAGTGTAAAAAAGATTAAAAATAAAAATACAAATATTATAAAAATAATAGAATATTTCTGCATATCTAAACTTATTGTATTTCCATTCATCCCTCTAAAAGAGCAAACTATACTTTTTACTATTTTGGCAAACGGAAATATTCCTACAATTGCAATAATAGTGCTAATCCATGTTAAAACAGCTAAAGTAAATGGACTACGCCATTTTGGTTCTGGATCATAATTTGCCGTCTTTTGCTTCTCTTCCGAGATATTATTGATAATATCTCCTGCTGCAATTTGAGTTTTTCCTGTAAAATTCACTTTTCCATTGAAATTATTTTGCTTATACTCTTCTTTTCTTCTTCTCATATCGTCATCTTCCTTCTCTTTTGCGAAAAAGTATCCTTTCGCCAAAATGTGTATTTCTTATTCCCCAAAGCCTATCCCCTGGGGTAAACCTCCAGTTATATCATCACTCTGCAGAGCACATCTATTTTATTCCCAAAATGGCGAAATCCTTTGATTTATTGGGCTTTTCTTGACAGAAGGCAGACTGTTTCCACATGCGGTGAAAGTTTCTTCTTATACTAAATAGCGAAACCGTAGTCTTTTGCGAAAAAGTTCATGCCCCACTTAAGGGGATACCTTTCACCCCACCTTCAAAATCCACATATGTCTTACATTACTTGCAAATAAAATTCGACCTTATGAATATGTGTATTGCTATCCATAATTACTATGTCTTTAGGTACTCCGGTTATTATGTATTTTTCATCAAATACTAACGAAAGATAATATTCTGTCTTTACTTGAACAACCTTAGCTCTTGAGCATTCTGGCATAGTTCTTTGAATAATAGAAAGTGCCTTTCTAAAATCATAACACTCCGCATACCCTATCTCAGATAGCTTTTTACCATTAAGGACTGACAGAACTTTACTACACCATTCACTTTTCGCCCAATCATCCAGATGATAAACATTAATTTTACAATTCTCACATTTATCAGCAAGATATTTTAATAGGACCTCAAATTCTTCATCTGATAATTTTCTGTCAGAAAGAATTTCCTTTTCAATTATTGGTTCTAATTCATCTCTATCACCCTTATTTTTTCTATATTTCTGCAAGTCATTTTTTAAATTTTCATTTTCTTCTAAATCAACTCCTAAAAATGTTTTTCTTAGACCATATTTCACGAAAATATTCTTCAAAACTTTCTTTTTTCTAATTTGCTCTATTATTTCGCTCTTAAATAAGACAAGAAAAGGATCGTTCCTTTTATTAACAGCCATAATATCTATATCAATTCCTTCTGAACTGACATAAATATATATAGGAATTCGAACAAATTTAACATAAACATTTTCTATACTGTCTATGCTTAGGAGTTCATCCGGCTCACTTTTAGTTTTGTCATTATAGATATTCATTTCATCAAGGAAAACTTTATTAACACTATCGATATTTTCTTTAAATATTTCTATATCATTTACTTCGAAGTCGGCATCTAGTTTTTTGTCATTAACATTAACTCTATCAACAAACTGATAATTTTCATGTTCAAGAATGATTTTCCGATTAATAGGATCTAAATAAACATTTTTAACTGTATCTTTCTTCCTTTGTACGGTCCTCAATTCTCGTAATGCTTGTTTCCCTTTAGCCACTACATCCTGAGTTTGTCGTACAATAAATTACATCTTTTACGCTTAAATCTGCAAGTGTTACTTCTAGTAGCTTTCTATCAATTCCCAATATATTTACTAATTCATCTATTTCTTGAATTCCTTCATTTATTAAACGTAATACTATTTCGTCCAGTAATGGAAGCGAATAAAATGAACGTTTAGTAATTGACAGTATTGTTTTCATTATAGGGACATAGATTTCATCACGTTTTATAAAAAGATATCCATCATTCTTCCGTACATTAATGTTAGACATAGATTCAATTAATTTATCCATTATATTTCACCTCCCGGTATAACAAGGCACTCGTCCTCATGTTCACAAATATAATCAATAATCTCAATAAACTTATTATCTGGGTCATCAAATTTATAAAAGAAGTCCATATCTCCACAAATAATAAGCAAATTTTTTGCCCGCGAAAAAGCTACATTAACCCTCTCCTTTTCTTTTTGAAAGCCAATTGAGTTTTTAGTTCTAACTGTACTGTATATGATAATATCATTTTCTCTACCCTGAAATGCATCAAGTGTATTAATATCAATTCCTTTTGCAATTCTATCATATCCACTATTATTTACGGACTTTCTAATTAAGTCTTTTTGACCTCGATACCCTGTAATAATACCAATATCTAAATTCGGAAGCACCCCTTCATTTTTAAAGCCCTCCAATAATTTTTTAACCAAAGTATTCTCCGCATAATTGCAATAGGAGCCTCCCTTAAGCCTACTTTCATCTTTTCTATCCATCATTGAAGTGTCAATCCAAATAATGGATTTTCCTGCAAATTTTTTTATTGGATGCATCCGATTCTTATCATCAACCTCCGTTGCAATTTTACCCTCATAAAAGACTTGACTAATCAAATTTCCAATATTTCTTCTCATTCTATATTGCACAGTCAGGATTTGCTTATGAGTATCTGGTAATACATTAAACAATAAATCAAATAGTCTATACTTTGGTTCTTTTGTCAGCTTAGCTATTATTGGAGATAATTCTTGGTCTGCATATGCTGGTAGTTGGTTTTGATCTCCTACCAATATAATCTTTTTGGATTTAATAATTGACACTAATAATTCAGGGGTTGTCGCTTTTGCTGCTTCATCTATAATTACATAATCAAAATCTAACTCCTTAACAAAATCATTAGATAAAAAACCTACGCAAGTTCCGGCAATAATAGTTGCACTTTTTATCACTTGGTAATCTAACGTTTCTAAATTACTACATCTATTAATCCAATCAGCTTGAATATCCTTAATTCTTTCCCATCTATCCAATGATTTTTGCTCAGTAATATTAGCATACAACAAATTCTGCTGTTCAATATACGTGTTAGATTTCTCTTTAATCTCTGTAAACATCTTTTTTCTAATCGCATTCATAGTACAGGTTTCTTCAACCTTTGGCGATATATTCTCTGCACGACCAATTCGGATGATATCCAATTTCCCTTCATCTATATCGACCAGTCCCTCAATAATATTGTCTACAGCGGTATGTGATTGAGATACAACTAATATTCTCGATGTATCATCGAATTTATTTATTTGCATCAAAATTTGGCGCACAATCTCTTTTATAACTGTTGTTTTTCCAGTTCCTGGAGGCCCTTGTATTAAACTTATACTATCTGAGTACAAAGCTTTTCTTATTGCTTCTTTTTGAGACGAATTTAACGTATCTTTACTAAATTTAATATTTTGCAAAAATGGAGTATAGGTTGGTTCATCCAAATTGAGCAAAATGTCTTTTAAGTTTTTAGACGAGTAGTTATCATCATGCAACGCACGAATTGCATAATGTTGCCTTTTATATGCGCTTATATTCGCTCTAAAATCTTCCATTACCGGACGATGCTTTCTAAGTAATGGGCGCACTTTCCCCATTTGCACTTTCTTGTCCAAATCAATAATAAGTAACGTTTCATCATCTTCATAGTTTATTCCATGATAAGTACCTATATCAAAATAAAAAGAATTACCTCTACTGTCCACATCCTCAATGATATAACTCATATCATTCTCCAAGCCATCAATATCATTGTTTTTATATTCTTCAACAGTTAAAATTAATTGTTGATCTACTATATTAAACGCAGAGTAAACAACTTTTCCTACTCGCTCCTTTTCATTTTTCATGGACTCATCTAATCCATCTTGCCACTTTCCGAATAATTCTTCAAATAATTCATCTTGCTTTTGTAATGCACTTTTACTGTTTATATTATTTCTAAATTGTACGATTAGTTTTTCATTATCATTATCTAACCTTCTACTGCTATAATTGCCTCTTCCACTTTCTATAAATTTAACTATGCCATCAATAATAAAACCCCTTTTTTGATTGCTAATTCTTCTGTCAACGGATAATGGCATAATTCTATTAACTACAAACAGTTCATCTTTTTCATTATATATACATTCAACCGCAATTTTCTTTCCAGAAAAAATATAAACATCAGTATTGTGATTATAAAAGGCAGAACACTCCTTAAACTGACTCTTTAAAAATGATTTTGTAAAGATAGTCATATTCGTATTTGCTTCGATTAACGAAACATTCTTCAAATATCTCAATTTATCAACATCTATACTACACAAATATGTATCTTTCTGTGAACTATTATCTCCAATAATTTCCTCAAAAGCATCAATAACCGTCCCAACCTCTTGAAATCTATTTTCCGGTTCTTCCGCTACCATCTTAGCAATTAGTATCCCTAAATTTTCCGGAACTTCTAAATCCTGCAAAGTTCTACAGATCATTTCTGTACCGTTTGGTAACATACCAAACAGAATATAGAAAATTACTGCACCTAAAGAATAAATATCACTAGCTTCCGTTGTACTATTACCTTTAACTACTTCCGGAGCCGAAAAATTAGGAGAATAAAACGGCAGAGTTGTCTCTTGCTCTACTATAGATTTTATCTTACTCGTTCCAAAATCAATAATCTTCACTTCACCCGTTTCAATATTATACATAATATTGGACGGCTTGATATCACGATGCAAAACGTTGTTATTATGTGCCTCTTCAATAGCCTTTAAAATTTTTAAGCAAAGTTCATACTTTTCTACCTGTGAAAAATTGCTTAAGTCCAATTCTTCAAGATTTGTTCCATCAACATAATCTAATAAAATTAAACCCCAGTCATTTTTACCTCTAAACTCTGCATTTAACATATAGTCTCTGATTTTTACAATATTATCGCAAGAATTTAATGTTTTAAGGGCATCAACCTCCCTCTTAAATATTAATTTTTGAAATCTATTATTTAACGAACCGATTAATTTTAATGCATAAACTTTATCGCATATTCTTTTGTTTTTTTCTTTAACTTTCAAAATAATCGTTTCACTAGTCCTAGACGCATGAATTACTTCTAATACTTCATAATTATCCATATTATTTTGCAACTCCTTCTTTGAGTAATAATCTTATTTTACCATACCAGTTCAACTTTTACCATCTGCAAAAGAGCAAGAAAAAAAGCCGATCAGGAATCGCAACTCCCAATCGGCATCTTTTCTTACTCCTCTTCATTTTTACATTCAATCTCCGTTCCGTCCAGGAACACTACCAACAATGTTCCGTCCTCAAAAGACCTTGATGTGGTCCAGCGTTTTCAGCATGAAGTCCGTATCCATCTCCGTCAAAGGTTCTGCCCCATCGGTGTATTCTATGAACTTCTCTGCTCGATAACCTTCCAATAGGTTCTCTCTCTGAAGCTGCTCCGTCCACTGCTCCATGAAATCCTCTCTATTCTCCACCAGTGCGTTCCAAGCCATCAGATAAGCCTTTATCAGCGTTTTCTTCCTCTACGTGACGGTTGGTGCATCCCATGACTCCTTTGACCTTGTAGCGTTCACTGCATTGCCATACCTTACGGTCAACGCCCGTGCTGCTCCGCCAGCCTTTCCGTGCAAACACCTTATTACAGTCTCCGCAAATTATCTTGGATGCAAATGGATTGCTTTCCGGCCGGTGGGAATAGGAGTTTGTCCCATGCTCCTCCAGATACTTTTTCCTGCGTTTTATTTCAAGCTGTACACATTCCCATATCCGCTTTGAAATGATGGCATCGTGGTCATCCTCCACATAAAACATCTGAATTTCCCCTTTGTTCTGTGTACGTTTCTTGGTGAGGAAATCCACCGTATAACTTTTCTGCAGTAAGGCATCACCCTTGTATTTTTCATTCTCCAACATACTCATTAAGGTTGTGGACTGCCACTTCGTACCGCCATCCCAATTTTTCACACCTTCCCGTTCAAAAATCCTCTTGATGTAATCGGTTGTTTTTCCGTCCATGAATTCCTGATACAGCCGAACCACAATCGGCTCCTGTGTCCTATTGATTACCAGCTTCCCCGTTTCATCCGTATCGTAACCAAGAAAACGCTTTGTACTCATTTTGTGTTTTCCTATTTCAAACCTTCTGCGGATTCCCCATGTGCAGTTTTCTGAAATGGACCGGCTCTCATCCTGTGCCAGTGAGGAAAGAATGGTCAGCAGCACTTCGCCCTTTGCATCGAGGGTATTGATAGGTTCTTTCCTCCTCATTTCTGACCCAGTTCCAAAACTTTCGTTTCATCGTAGACCTCCTCTGTTTCTATTGTCTGGTGGTTGCTGTGGTTCGGTTTCCTCTACCGTGCTTTCTGTTCCATCTTTGGCAAATGCTCCAGCATCTTTCAGCTTCGTCATCGCACCATTCACAAGGTACAGATTGCCGCCTTCCTCTTCCGGCAATGGATTCATATCTTCCATTTCACGGATGTCGTTGGTGGACAGCCAACCGTTCTGTCTGCCGTCGGCATAACCGTTCATTCGGCTCTGATAGTCCCCACGGAGCAGACCATCCACATTCAGCTTTATAAAAAACTCTTTCTTCTCCTCCGGCAGAAAGAGGGATTTCTTAAGTGCCTGTTCCCATCGGATCACCCACGGGTCAAATGTGTATTTCACAAACTCCAAAGACTGCTGCTCAATATTCGAAAAACTGCTCTTTTCCAAATCCCCCACCATGTGTAGCGGTATCCGAAACAGCCTTGCGATTTCGTTAATCTGAAATTTCCTTGTTTCCAGGAACTGTGCTTCTTCCGGTGGAATTCCTATCTGCTGATACTTCATCCCTTCCTAGTACCGCAATCTTATGGGCATTGGTCGTTCCACGGTACACTGCATTCCATGAATCCCTTACCTTTGCCAGGTCTTTCAACACACCCGGATGCTCCAATACACCACCGGGATTTACGCCATTAGCAAAAAAACTGGCATCGTATTCCTCACAGGCCATCGTCATACCGACAGCATTTCTTGCCATCGCAATAGGTGAGTAACCGATAAGACCATCAAATCCAAGTCCGGGAATATGAAGCACATCCTCCTGCCTTAAGGTAATATCTCCCATCTTTTTCATATTGGGGTTTTCATCCGAATAGCATGAATACACATAATACAGAACACCATTGCTGTCTCTCTCCACACTCATTTTGTTAGGTAGAAGCGGATACAGCGAAATCCCCTCTCCTTTCCCGTTTCGTACGATCTGTGCATACGCATTTCCCCAAATTAAAAGATGACTCATCAGTGTTTCTCTGAACACAAATGAAGTCATCTCCGGGTTTGGCTCATCATGGAGCAGCGTATAAAGCGGGTGGTCACAGACCATTTCCTTCCCACCATCTTTGTATCAATATATATGAATCGGAAGTGATGCAATTGCTTCTGACAAAATCCTCACACATGCATAAACTGCAGTAGTCTGCATGGCTGTCATTTCATTGACGCTCTTTCCGCTGGTGCTTCGTCCGAAATTGAACGAATACTCACCATTACTGTAATTCCGTACAGGCTTATCCCTCGCCTGACCGAAACCAAGCAAACTTTTTATCCCCATCTGCTATCCTTCTCTTTCTTTTTGTACCTGTCTGTGATAAAATCAATCCTGTAGAAATCGAAAAAAGGTCATAAAAATTTAGCAATTACAGGCATTGATTTTTTGCTGTAAATTGCATATAATAAAAACACAGATAGAAATATCTGTGCAGCGGTTAGAGCGTCCAGTTAAAATGCTCGTTTAAAAGCGGTTAGATTGTCCAATTAAAACAATCGGTTAACAGCAGTGGGTGGAGTAATCCACCCACTTTTTTACTTTTCAGGAGGCTTTATGGATTGGTACGTTGTCGATAAAAAATACATCAATTACCTGACACAGTTTGATTCCCGTGTCGGATATGTGGAATATGGGGAACGTTTGAAACTCCATGTGGGAATTCTTCTTACTATCGGAGATTTCCACTACTATGTCCCTATTTCCTCTGCAAAACAAAACATCAGAAGATGTCCAACAGTCTGGATTTCCATAAACTCCATGATGAATCCACCGGATATCTTTATGCGGTATTAAATATCAATAATATGATTCCGGTTCCTGATAACTGTCTTACACAGTTAAAATATAATCAGGTAGAAAGCTTCCGTTCTTTCAGTAACGAAAAGGAAAAAACAGACTATGTCTACCTTCTCCAGAAAGAAAAAGCCCTGATTGACAATGTTCAGGACACTCTGCAAAATAAAGCCATGAAATTATATCAGAAATGCATTGCCAAGCCCGATTCTTCCCTTGCTGCAAGATGCTGTGACTTCAAAATGTTGGAAGAAAAATGCAGTTCTTATTCCGATACATAAACAAAACCATGATCATTCAAACCTCTCCGTTGTGATTCTGGTTCTTTTCTTTTTGTTGCCTTTTCTAAATCTTACCATTGTAATATTTCAAGTCAATATGCTTTTTTCTGAAATTGACAACCACATAAATAGCGTCTATAATATATTTATTACAGCCGTAAGATTTAAGGAGGGATTTGAAATGAGCGATTTACCACAGATTTCTGAAGCTGAATTTGAAGTTATGAAAATCGTATGGAAACATGCGCCGATCAGTACCAATGAAATAACAGATAAATTATTACAGACCACAAGCTGGAGTCCTAAGACGATACAGACTTTAATCAAACGTCTCGTAACAAAAGGCGTTCTGACTTATGAAAAACAGAGCCGAGTGTTTGTTTATACCCCAGTCGTGAAAGAAAGCGAATACATCGGCCAGGAAAGCAACTCTTTTCTGGAACGATACTATGACGGGAGATATCACTGCCATGCTGTCTGCCTATATAGAAAATGACAGACTGTCTGAAACAGAAATAGATACCCTCCGCTCCCTTCTTTCAAAGAGGTCAAAAAAAGGAGGCAATTAACGTGGCTGATTTTATGATACGCTTTTTAATATGCAATGTATTTATCAGCGGTATCATCGGAATTCTTTTGATAGCCAAGCGGATATTCAAAAGACAACCTGTCCAGCCGTATGCAGTATAATCTGTGGTTCCTGCTTCTTGGGTTGCTGGCAGTTCCCTTTATACCGTTCCGTCTCATCGGATTTCCACAAATCTTCTCGTGGCTTGGTAGCTTAAGAAGCTCTCCTGCTTCTGGTACCGCAACCGCTATGGGAGAAGCTGTGGGAATTAATCCAACCGGAAATATAAATTGGATGAATGACTTTACCCTTTCTGTAAATAGCGAACTCCATCCATTTCCGGATACATATTGTTAGGGATATGGATTGTAGGCATTTTTGCAATGATTATATTGGTAATCAAATCCTCTCTCCGTTTACGCAACTTGGAGAAATCTGCACTTCCCCTTCAGAACAAGGAAGTCCGCAGACTGTATCATCACTGCTTAGAAGAGATAGGGATTCACAGCAGATATTCCTGTCTACAGTACCGCATTTTTGAAATCCCCGATTATTGTTGGACTTTTGAAACCGTGTATTTATCTTCCGATTCATCTGATCTCTGATTATAACGAATCCGATATGCGGTATATGCTGTTACATGAACTGCAGCATTACAAGCACCATGATGCTATTGCCAGTTATCTGATGAACCTTGCTGGAGTGGTATATTGGTTCAATCCTCTTGTTTGGTACGCTCTGAAAGAAATGTGCGTAATGACAGAGAGGTTGCCTGTGACACCTCTGTTTTAAAGATGCTTGAAGAGGATGCTTACGAGGATTATGGCAATACATTGATTAACTTTGCAGAAGAAGGTTTCACTTACTCCTTTTCCGTTTGCTGCCAGCCTTGGTGGAAACATGAGCAGATGAAGCGGAGAATTATCAATATCGCATCTTATGAGAAGCCAACATTTACAAAAGGCTAAAAGGTATGACGGCATTTGTACTGACTGCTGTCCTCCTGTTAGGTTTTGCTCCTTTTATTTCTACATACGCAGCAGACGAAAACTACTACCAATGGGACTCCTCTTCTGAGAATGTTACCTATGTAGACCGCTCCACATACTTCGGAGAATACAAAGGTAGCTTTGTTTTATATGATTTAGAAAATGATGCATGGAGCATACATGACAAGGAGCATGCTACCCTGCGAGTAGCGCCAAACTCCACCTACAAAATATATGATGCCTTGTTCGGCTTGGAAGAAGGTGTCATTACACCAGAAAACTCATTTATTGCATGGAATGGAGAAAGCTATCCATTTGAAGCATGGAATGCGGATCAGACCTTACAGTCTGCAATGAATTCCTCCGTTAACTGGTACTTCCAGACAGTGGATGAACAGCTTGGGAGCTCTTCCGTCTATAACTATATTGAGGAAATTGGGTATGGAAACGAAAATATAAGTGGTGATTTCTCCACTTATTGGATGGAATCATCCTTAAAAATTTCTCCAATAGAGCAGGTCGAACTTTTAACGAAACTACATAACAACAGCTTTGAGTTCTCTCCTGAAAACATCAATGCTGTAAAAGATGCCATCCTCCTTTCCTCTTCTGATGCCGGAACACTCTATGGAAAGACAGGAACTGGCCGTGTGGATGGCCAGGATGTGAATGGATGGTTTATCGGTTATATCGAAACTGCAGATAATACATACTTTTTTGCTACCAACATTGGTGCAAACAGCGATGCTACCGGAGGCAAAGCAACTGAAATAACCATGTCTATCTTGTCAGACATGAATATCTGGAAATAAAGAAATCGGGTAAGAGTCAACTACACAAGCTGACTCTTACCCGATTTCATTTTATTTTTCGCCTGTTACTTCATAATACTTTTCATTTCCGTTTGCTGACCATGATGTTTTACCACTACTGACCACATCTTTTGTAGACATACTATATGCAAATATATCAAGGATCTCCGCCTCTGAGATATACCATGAACCATCTGTGTTTTTCTTACTTCTGTATAAAACATATAATTCGCATTTTTCATTCTCCGAAAGTCTGTCATATACAAGATATTCTATTATTTCCTCATTCTCATTTAAGATAACTCTAGAATTTCCATTCGCACCGTATGATATCATAAAATCACATCCTTCGTCTGCGAAGTATTGTTGATATATAGTACGATATCCATCATATATTTCATTTGTTTCCATTAATGTCACATAATCACAGATCGCAGGAATAGAAATATCATCCTCTTTCATATTTTCCATTAATTCATCCATTAAATCGTGTTGAATGACAAAACCATTATCCTGTGAACTGAATATTCTAATGGTCTTTCGTGGCATCATTCCCTGCGGTCCTGCTCCTGTAACATAGTTTATGATGACAATCACATCCTTTGCACCATCTCCATCTATATCCTGAAATCCAACTGCCTCTACGCTGTCAAACATACCTACGCTATTATTTTCAGTACCATTGTTTTCAAAATAAGCTGGGAAATGGTACACAATTTGATTGTCTTTTGCCAGCACAAATGAAACATCTTCCCAGAGCGTTTCATAAGTCGGCAGATAAGATACAAACTGTCGCACTTCGCCCCAATCATTCAATTCTACATCAAAGGATTGTTCAGTTATAACCCGGCTTTCATCTAATCTCTCTCCTGATGGATATTCTACTTCAATATCTGCTACATCTGTCAATTGCTGTATTTCTTTCGTACCATCGAAATATAAAATGACTTGTTCATCAAATTGCTCTTCACCTGATAGAATTATTTCTACATAATCCTCATGCCAGGTAACCTTCCAACAGCTGCTACTGATGCTTGCACCGTCATTGTGCAATTCAAAATCTGTTTGCGATATCTTATCTTCGCCTTCTTTAAGGACTAACCGTCCACTTGCTGAACCAAAAGGCCATTCCGGTTCTCCGACTGCCTGAAGTGTCAATTCGTATTTTCCATCCGGCGAAACGGATGTATCGCAAGTTATCTTCTTGTAATTTACCGTATACGAAATGCAACACCAAAATACTACAAACAGTGCAATGAGCGAGCCCATAATACATAGCATAATTTTCAAAAATTTCTTCATTGTTATAACACTCCTTTTAATGTCCACGTATATCCAGTTCTTCCAATAGAGAATTTTCGCTTTCCCATGAATATACAATGTAATAACCGCTATCCTTTATTTCTTCCGAAAATTGTAGTGTCTCGTGATCAATCACCTCAATGGACTGCCCTTCCTGAGTTTCCACCAAACATTCCCATTCATTACTTCTGTAACCTGAATAGTAAGCATCCAATTCTCCCAAAGACAAATCACTTCGAATTAAAATTGCTCCGAAATACTGCATTCCATTTCCGTTACCCGTCAGCTTCCCAGCCTGTGACAACGACTCTATCAATTCTGTTTTCTCTGGCAACGGGATTTCACATAATGCCTTTTCCACCTTATAGGCTGTATGGTTATTTATAAGTGGAATTGAAATCACACTGCCTATCAATACAACTGCTACCAATATTCCAACTAATTTTAATTTTCTTCATGTGTCCTCCTTTCTTTTCTTACATCTGTAAGATTACTGCAGAACACTACTATTATCAAATTAATCTTTAATACGATATTGGTAGTCTGGTATATGCATAATTCCGTCATTTAGGATTTCATTCCCCAAATACTGAAAACTTCCATCCTCTTCAAATCTTACCGTAAGTTCATGGGTAATGACCGCATCATCGCAAATGACCATGTCGCAAACTGCCTCCACCGTTAACATAACCGTCCCATCCTCATTTTCTTTGATGTCGACAACCTCTGGCAGAGATGACCCAAAGAAGGTAGGCGCGTAAATAAAGCATCCAAGTCGCACCCAATAATAGGTCTGGTTTTCCTCATCAAATACTGCGTAATCCCGTATCTGCTCTGCTGTTATCGGAAGATATTCCATAATCAGACTTTCAAATTCTTCTTTTCGGGATACCATTTGGATAATCTTCGGAATTAAATTTTTCTCCATATTTCATTCCATACAGATATTCAAACATCCCGTTATAATCCAACTCATTCAGATTTTCTATATTCCAGTTTGAACACAAAAGATTATTTCCCTGATATCCAAGCCCTCGAACACAACGTTCAGACATTTCACGCTGTTCCTCTGTCATAGGTTTTATTCTAATCAGGCAGCTTCCATCCACAATTTCACTGACTTCCGGTGGCTCCGGCACACACAACTCATAGCAGAACCATCCTTTTTCCGTGTATTTCCATTCCTTGAGTCTCGTATATGAAATGTACGAAATTCCCGGCTCGTTGTCAGCATTCCTGATTCCTCTTGTACTTACAACATACATATCCGTTCCATCAAAAATGAATTTCATTCTGCCCAGTCCACCATCGTTATGGATTTCATAAATTACTACAGAACCGCTTTGCCCTTCCATACATTCTTTAAGAAAACTATCGACACTTTCATAATTCCCCATGTTAGAATACGTTACCATCGTAGCAATTGGATATCCTGTGTCCTTTACCTTCTTCTGCATTTCAAGAACCGTTTGATCATCCAAAACAACATTGGATGCTATCCCTTTATCTGCAGTTTCATAAATATCAAGATAATGTTCCATCAGCTTTCTTACAGTCACTCTCAGCTTCTTCCCTTTCCTGTTCATCTACCGGAAGATCGTAGCCCTTTTCCCATTGTACTGCAGCCTCTTCCTCAGTATTTTTTTGTTTCCTCCGTGGAAGATACTTCTTCCGTATCTTCCACAAGAGATTCTCCCGCAACACTATCTTCTTTTCCACAGGCACACACGAAACCCCCAATCAGAAATACTATGATCAGTAGAATGCTCTTTTTCCTTAATACCATAAAATCATCCTTTCGTTCTTGCTATTGGCGGCAGTTCCAATTCAATTTGTTCTATAGAATTGGAAAGAGGTACCTGAAAGTTCCGTCTTCAAATGGCAGAACCACAACCGTATTCCGAAAAGCGAGATCAGAATTATAATCCGGCCATACTCCATCTACGATAAGTGTAATCGTTCCATCCGCATTTTTTGTATAGTCAACTACTTCTCCAAAAGGTGGGTATGGGCTGGCATAAATCATTTCATATTCATAACTGCTGTGGTCTGCGTTGTATCTGCAATGTTCTCTCAACTGCTCCACAGACACCGGGAAATAGGTAGTCATTATTTTTTCATACTCTTCTGCCGGAATTTCCCATCCCTGTGTCTTCAGATTTTCTCCCGTATAAATTCGATAGATGTCTTCATACATGCAAGGCATCAAAATATCTTTTACGTTGCTGCTGTCCCAGTTTTTGACAAGCACATTGTAATTCACATAACTTAGTCCTGATATGTATTTCTCTGTCAGTTCCCGGCAGTCTTCCGGAAGCGGTTCTATTCTCCAATACTGTCTCAAACTTGCATGTGCAATCACATATTCATATGCGTAGATAAAATACCCTTTTTCCGTAAGTTTGATTTCAGCCACATTACTTACCGAAGTTCCCTGTATTTCAGGCACTCCACCTTCCTTCCAACGAACACCTATATAATAAGTCTGCAACTCACCTTTCCGGTAAATAAAAGTAACTGCTCCAATCAGTCCATCTCTATGTACTTCGAATACCGTAACCATTGAGTCCCGTCCATCCAAGTAATCTGCATAAAATGTTTCGACTGCTTCATGGTTTTGCATGGCAGTATCTTCTTCAACACTTACCAGACCGCTTCTGCCCAATTGCTCCACCACAGTTTTCCTCTGCTCGTTGGTAAATTCGCTAATGCCGGAAGAATAACTTGGTGCATCTGCAATTACAATATCCTTATAGATTTCTGCTACCGAATCTGCCGCTGACAAAACCGTACTCTGCAATTGTTCCTTTTCCTCATCTGAAGATAAGGACAATCACTGGCTTGCGGAATAAACCAATATGCTGACTCTGTAGAAGTGTCCGCATCTGCTTCTGTTACTGCTTCACTGCTTTCCATTTCTACAGGTGGCTCCCATACTTCTTCTGCCACCTTTTGTTCTTCTTCATGCATTTTCCCCCAACAGATTACCCCAACTATCACGAAAATCAACAGCAGTAAAATCGGAAGCCCGAATCTTCTAAGCAACCATCTCACATCTTCCATTATTCTCCTCCGTACAATTCTTCCCATTCTTCTAACGTCAACCGTGGCGTATGCCAAGTTTCTCTGTAGTTGTCTTCGGATGGTATAATTCGATTAGATACATATTGTACCCGTCCATTCTCTAAAGGGCGAACCACAACCTCGTGAGCATATACCTTGGAATCACCCGCATAAGGGAATACTACATTGGCTGTAAGTGTAATTGTCCCATCATTGTTTTCTGTAAAACCTACTACCTCTGAATATGGATATTCGGGGTACTCTACTTCTTCAAAGCCTCTCGGCTTATATTCATAAGTCAAATTCTCCGAATCATAGATGGTTTTTGATTGTAGCGTTTCACTATCAATGTTGAAATATTTCATAATAACACTTTCAAATTCTTCTTTTGGAATCTGATAAACTGCACTGACTGATAAGTTGTCATCAGCAACATAGGGAGCATATTGACCATTCACTTTTGGATAAAGAATGTCATACATATCATAGAAATTCAAATCCCCAAAATCGTCCTCGCTCCAATCTACAATAAACATATTATTCCGTTCAAAGCTGATTGGGTTGAGATATTTCCGACTCAACTCCCTATATGTTTCATCCAATGGCTGTACCCGTAATGCGGTATGTTCCTCTGCTCCACTCAATGTAAGAACATATAATTCTACTGAAAACCAAACACCGGAAAACATCAGGTAACCTTCTTCTGTATAATTCCAATACTCCGCTTGATAGTTTCCTATAACCTCTCTTTTCATATTTCCATTTTCATACTTGTAATAGCTTCTGACCACATCCACATTTCCGTCTTTTGAGTGCAAATCGTATTTTACAAATCCGCCAAAATAACTGACTTCAAGAATCGTTATTTCTGCTTCCTCCTGTGCATCCACCTTTTCGCAGAATTCCACTACCTTCTCTGGTTCCGTCATGTTAATTTGATTTCTGCTGTCAACTGCCGAATAACCATTTTCTCCAAGGCAATTTACAATACTGCGAATCGTTTCCAAATCAGCTATCTGGTTTTCTTCTGCTGCCTTCTTATAAAGATCTATACAGATGTTTATAATTTCTTCTGCATTCTCCTGAGGTTCTTCTGGAATAGCCTAAATATCAATTACTGTTTCCGAAACTGTATTTTCTTCCGGGGGTGCATCACTGCACCCCGAAATGGTACAACTCAGAAGTATTTGTATCATGCATAGTCTCATTCCCATGCCTCTCCTTTTTTCTTTCATATAGACCTCCGTTCTTTTTTCTAATATGGTAATATCCTGATTTTCAATGTACAGCACTTTAATTATTACATTTGTAAGATTTTTGGGTAAAAAAATTTTCTCCAACAATACAATATACTCTCTCGAATATTACATCAGTAAGATTTATAAGTCAAGTTATCTTTATACAAAAAGGCTCCTGCCAGGAGGTATCATACATTTTCACAAATGTGATACCTTTTAGCAAAAGCCTATTATTCAGCAGAGTCTCAAAACACCCCTCTGCTACGATATTCAAATGGTTCATTCATAAGGCTACAAAATACACATCCATTTTTGCTCCTTAATATCCCACAAACCGCAGAAAATCAAGGTTTCTTTGAAAGCAGACAAACCGTTTCAATATTGGCACTCCAGGGAAACATATCAACGCAGCAAGCCCTTTCAACCCGGTATCCATATCCCTGCAGCATCTCCAGATCTCTCGCCAGACTGGTGGGTTTACAGGAGATATAGATCATGCGGTCTACACCGTAATCAATGATCTTCTTCAGTGCTTTTGGATGAATACCATCCCGCGGAGGGTCAAGCACAATAAAATCCGGCCGGTCACTGATGGTGTCCAGCATTTTCAATACATCTCCGGCAATGAATTCACAGTTGGTCAGTCCGTTGAGCTTTGCATTTTCTCCTGCCGCCTTTACAGCCTCCTCCACGATCTCCACACCGATCACTTTCTTTGCCACTGGTGCCAGCATCTGAGCAATGGTTCCAGTTCCGCTGTACAGGTCGAAGATCACCTGATCCTTCGTGTCTCCTACATAGGATCTGGCTGTATCATAGAGTACCTCCGCTCCCAGAGAGTTGGTCTGGAAGAAGGAGAAGGTAGAGATGCGGAAGCGTAATCCCAGAAGTTCCTCATAAAAATATTCCTCTCCGTACAACACTTCTGTCCGGTCACTCTGCACCACGTCTGCCAGACTGTCATTTATCGTATGAAGGATTCCTGCAAAGCTGCCCTCCAGCGGAAGTTTCAGCAATGTCTCCTTCCAGCCTTCCAGATCCACATCCATCTGACTGGTGGTTACCAGTGACACCAGGATCTGACCGGTACGGGCTGCTTTTCTGACTAACAGGTGACGGAGATATCCCGTATGCTGCAGTTTTCTGTAAAATGGGGTTCCCAACTCTGTAAAACAATCAAGCGTTGCCCGCAGGATCTTGCGGAAATCGCCGTCTGTCAGCCGGCAGCCATCCACAGTCACGATATCGTAGAAGCTACCCCGCTTATGCATGCCAAGTGCCAGAGGACCGTCTTTTACTTCATCTCCAAAGGAGAACTCCATCTTATTACGGTAGTCATAATGATTGGGACTTTCCTTAATTCCTTCAAATACATATTCATAACCAAAATCCCGGATTGCGCCATCCAACAGCTCTTTTACCTGGGTTTCTTTCAGGTGCAGCTGCTCCTCATAAGAGAGATTCTGATAGGTACATCCACCGCAGTCGGCAAAATGCGGACATACCGGCTCGCACTCCAACGGAGATTTTTCCAGGACTTCCAGGATCCGCCCCTCTGCCCGGCCACTGCGAACCTTATTCACAGAAAACCGTACCTTCTGTCCCGGCACACCATTTTTCACGATCACCGTCTTGCCATCCACGGTGATATGTCCTTTATTAGGGAATGCGACTTTCTCGATCACTCCCTCAAATACCTGTCCTTTTTTCATGTATGTTCCTTTCTGTCTAAAACCAGCAAAAGCTCCTCCCGTGGGAAAACATTGTCCCTGCAGGAGGAGCTTTTGTCACTGTGTCAGAAGCTTTTACTCTTCTGTATCATCCTCGTCTTCGTCCTCATCATCAAAGAAATCATCGTCGTAATCATCATCGAAGTCTTCATCAAAATCTTCCAGATAATCCGGCGTAAAGAAACGATATACTGCATATGCGATTCCCGCTACTGCTGCTACTGCAGCCACGACGATCAGCACCCACATCAGCACGTTCTGTTTTTTCTCTTCTTCCTTCTTGATATGAAGCAGTTCACTCAGCATTTCATTGGTCTTTGCTGCATTGATGATGTCTTCAACACGGCCCATGGCAGATACCTCTTTTCTGTTTTAATTATGGTTAAGTATATCATACTCTGATAGGATTTGCAATCACCGCACCATTCATACCTTCTTCAATTTTGCAAAGGATGCGAACATTTTTTTCACACCGAACCGTTCAAAATCCACTTTAACTTCATAGTCTCTTCCGCCCTCAGTGATCTCCAGCACAGTTCCTTTTCCGAATTTTATATGGGACACCTGATCACCCACCGTATAATCCAGCTTATCTGCTTTCACCACCTTGAACTGCTGCGGATCAAACGTCTTTGTCCGGAAGGCTTCCTTTGCTTTCTGATAAGATGTATTCTGCGGCACTTCCGGCTTCTTTGGTTCTCTTGGCATCACACTCTTACGCGCCAGCAGCTCTGAGGGGATCTCACGCACAAATCGGGACACATTATTATACTGGGTCTCTCCGCGTACCATCCGGCAGCGGGCGCAGGTGATGGTCAGTTCCTTCATGGCACGGGTGATCCCCACATAACACAGACGCCGCTCCTCTTCGATCTCCTCGGTGGGATCATCTGCTGCAATGGACATATAGCTTGGGAACAATCCATCCTCCATACCAGCCAGATATACATATGGAAACTCCAGACCCTTAGCACTATGAAGCGTCATAAGCAGAACACGGTTGTCTCCATCTTCCACACTGTCAATATCTGCCACAAGAGCTACTTCTTCCAGGAATCCACTTAGATTCGGTTCTTCAGCTCCTTCTTCGTAGGTAACTGCTTTATTGATGAACTCGTCGATATTTTCCAGTCTCGCCTCAGACTCGTCGGTATCTTCATTTTTCAGGTCTTCTGCATATCCGGTCTTATCAAGGATTGCCTGGATCAAATCCTGCATACTCATATCTGCCAGTGACAGACGCATCTCATGGATCAGATGCACAAAGGGCTGGATCTTCAATGCCGCTTTCCCGAGGCCCGGAATCTCACCTGCCTCTTCCAGTGCTTCAAAGAAGCTGATATCTCTGGAATCAGCATAGGCCTGTACTTTTGCAAGTGTTACATTTCCAATCCCCCGCTTGGGAACATTGATAATTCTGCGGACTGCCAGATCATCCTTTCCATTATCGATGGTCTTCAGATATGCCAGAATATCCTTGATCTCTTTTCTGGAATAAAAATTCACACCTCCAACGATCTTGTATGGAATGTTGGCATACAGGAACTTCTCCTCAAAGAGGCGAGACTGGGCATTAGTCCGGTAAAGAACTGCAAAATCCTGATATTCTGCTTCCCCTTTCCGCACCTTTTTACTGATCTCCCCGGACACATATTCCGCTTCCTCATAGCCATTCTGGAACTGCTGGAACAGGATTGGCTCACCCTGTTCGTTCTCCGTCCAGAGTGCCTTCTCCTTACGCCCTCTGTTATTGGCGATCACGCCATTGGCTGCATTCAGGATATTCTGTGTGGAACGATAATTCTGCTCCAGTTTTACCACCTTTGCATCTGGAAATACTTTCTCAAAATCCAGAATATTGCGGATATTGGCGCCACGAAACTTGTAAATAGACTGATCATCATCACCGACTACACACAGATTACGGTACTGACGAGCCAGCGTACTGATAAATTTGAACTGCACGGTATTGGTGTCCTGATACTCGTCCACCATGATGTAACGAAAACGGTTCTGATAGTATTCCAGCACATCCGGGCAGCTCTGGAACAGCTCCACCGTCTTCACCAGCAAGTCATCAAAATCCAGCGCATTATTTTTCTTCAATTCCTTCTGATACTCCACATAAGCCTGCGCAATCTTCTCCTGGCGGAAATCGCCTTTCGCCTCCAGCAAAAACTCATTGGGTGAAATATATTCGTCTTTGGCATGAGAGATCACATTCAGAAGCATGCGTTCCTTATAGAGTTTCGAATCCAGCTGTAGCTTCTGACAGACGCTTTTCATCACCGTCTTCTGATCTTCCGTATCATAAATAGTAAAATTCGTATCATACCCCAGCCGGTCAATATACCGGCGCAGGATCCGCACACAGGTAGAATGGAATGTGCTGACCCAGATGCTCTCCGAACCATATCCCACGATCTTATCCACACGTTCCCGCATCTCTCCGGCCGCCTTATTAGTAAATGTGATAGCCAGAATATTCCACGGATTCACTCCGCATTCATCGATCAGATGAGCGATCCGGTAAGTGAGCACTCTCGTCTTGCCAGATCCGGCTCCCGCCAGGATCAGAAGCGGTCCATCCACATGCAGCACCGCTTCCTGCTGCTCTCGATTCAATAATTCCAGATCACTCATACTTCTCTCCTCATTTATGTGTCATTTTATGCCTATCTTACCACAAGAACAAGTGTTTGACAATTGATTTCCGGAAGACAGGGATTTATAATGTGAACATTGATTCAGAACCATACACTTATTTTGCGAATGTGGCTCTGAATCAATATTCCCCCCAAGAAAGGATTTTGCATATGCTGAAAAAAATGAAACGCGCGCTGGCACTTGGTGCTGTTGCGGCTATCGCCTTATTATTCATGGTAACTTTGATCCTGGCTTTTATTGACACAGAGAAAGCCCGGGAACTTCTGATGGCTTCTATTGTAGCAACCATCGTGATCCCCACACTGATCTATGTTTACCTCTGGCTCTTCCAGCTATTTACCAAAAAGAAGGATGACGAAAAATAGCTTCTTCACATTCTGCTGACTTTTGCATACATTACATTATAATTTTCTGTGCAAAGGGAATGAGTTCATGAAAAAAATTATCTGTATTCTGCTTGCCGCCTCCCTTCTGGTTCTTCCAGGATGCGGCAGCAGCAATTCCGGTACTTCTGATGGAGATGGCACTCTTACGCCTGTCACTTTAAATGAAGTGGCACATTCCATCTTCTACGCCCCACAGTATGTAGCAATTGAAAATGGATATTTTGAAGAGGAAGGGATTGATCTGACTCTGGTGACCGGCTTTGGTGCCGACAAAGTGGCAACTGCCGTAGTCTCCGGTGATGCTGATATCGGTTTCATGGGAAGCGAATCCTCCATCTATATTTATCATCAGAATCCAGATGATTATCTGGTAAATTTCGCGCAGCTTACCCAACGTGCCGGCAACTTTCTTGTCTCCCGTAAACCTGTGGAGAATTTCCAGTGGGATGACCTGAAAGGATCTTATGTCCTTGGTGGCCGGGCTGGCGGCATGCCGGAAATGGTCTTTGAGTTTATCCTGAAAAAACATAATATTGATCCAACAACAGATCTGACCATCGATCAAAGTATTGATTTTGGTTCTACAGCTGCTGCTTTCACCGGAAGCAGTTCCCCGGCAGATTTCACCGTAGAGTTTGAACCAGCTGCCACCACTCTGGAACAGGAAGGTGCCGGATACGTAATCGCTTCTCTCGGTGAGGCTTCCGGTTATGTGCCTTACACTGCTTACAGTGTAAAACAAAGCTATCTGACCGAGCACCCGGATATCCTGCAGGCATTTACCGATGCCCTTCAGAAAGGCATGGATTATGTACAGACTCACACACCGGAAGAGATTGCCAAAGTGATCCAGCCACAGTTCAAAGAGACAGATCTTGATACCATCACAGCCATTGTAACCCGTTATTACGAGCAGGACACCTGGAAAGAAGATCTGATCTTTGAGCAGGACAGTTTTGATCTGCTTCAGAATATTCTGGAAGAAGCCGGAGAACTGCCCGCATGGACGCCCTATGAGGATCTGGTAAATACTGAGTTTGCAGTGCAGGCAGTTCGGTAACATCCATTTCTCCGGAATCTTTTGGTCATTATTTCTACTTTATGTAGTTTTTAATACTATTTCTATTGACAAATACTATGTGCCGCTCTATAATTAGTTTGATAATCAAAATATTATAGAGGAGAATAACATGAAACCTTTACAAATTGGAGATAAACTGGCAAAACTGCCGCTGATCCAGGGAGGCATGGGTGTGGGAGTCAGTCTCTCACGTCTGGCCGGAGCCGTGGCTCGCGCTGGCGGCATCGGCATCATATCCACTGCCCAGATTGGATTTCGGGAAGCAGATTTCCAGAAAGATACAAAAGCTGCCAATCTGCGTGCTATGGTGGCAGAACTAAAAAAAGCCCGCGACATTGCTGCAGATGCAGACGGCAAATGCCAGGGACTTATGGGATATAATATCATGGTTGCCACGAAGGATTATGCGGATTACGTAAAAACGGCTGCCCACGCCGGCGCCGATGTGATCATCTCCGGTGCCGGTCTGCCGGTAGATCTGCCGGAATATGTGACAGGTACTGACACCAAGATCGCACCTATCGTCTCTTCGGAAAAAGCAGCACGTATCATCCTGAAAATGTGGGATCGTCGATATAAGCGCACTGCAGACTTTGTAGTCATTGAAGGAGCTCACGCAGGCGGACATCTTGGATTTTCCAGAGAAGAGCTGAATCATCTGTACGAACCAGATTACGAGGCTAACTATGATGATGAGATCCGCCGGATCATCGCCTGCGTCCATGAGTATGGTGAGAAATATGGTGTCCATATTCCGGTTATCACTGCCGGAGGCATCATGAATGCCAGACAGGTACAGCATGCTTTTGCGCTTGGTGCTGAAGGTGTTCAGGTGGCTACTCCTTTTGTCACAACAGAAGAATGTGATGCTGCTCCTGCCTACAAACAGGCTTATGTAAATGCAAAAAAAGAAGACATTGAGATCGTTACAAGTCCGGTAGGTATGCCGGGCCGGGCGATTCACAATGCCTTTCTTGAAAAAGTTGCACAGCAGAAGGAGCACATCACCCACTGCTTCCGTTGTCTGGAAAAATGTAATCCCACCCAGGCTCCTTACTGCATCACCCAGGCTCTGATCCGTGCCGTAGAAGGTGACGTAGAAAATGGTCTGATCTTCTGCGGGGACAATGTGCAGTATCTTGATCATATCGGAACGGTGGAGGAAGTGGTGCATGCTCTTTTTCCGGAGAGTTAAATAAAATGAGAGACTGTGCCAAGTTGTTGCAGTCTCTCAAAAAAAACGTGACGTTTTTTATTTTACATTCTTTTGTGCCTCGATCTGCTCTGCCAGATCTGTCAGATACAGATACCGTTCCATCTTCTCATCCAGGAGAGCTTCCTGTTCTTCCTTCTCCTGGGTGAGTTTACCAAGCTTCACAAAATCTGTAGCGGAAAGATTGATCTGTCGATCCAGCTCTGCAATATGATCTTCAATTCCCGCGATCACAGCCTCAATGGTCTCATAATCTTTCTGCTCCTGCCAGGTAAATTTAAGCTTTTTCTGTCTGACCTTCTCCGTCTTCTCTGAAGCATCCTTTTTCGTTTTCACGGTGATCTCTGGCTCTTCCCACTGCTTCTTTGCCTCCAGATAATCAGAATAACCGCCCTCATACTGTCGCAGAAATCCACCTGTCTCAAAAGCAAAGATCCGGTCTACCACTTTGTCCAGAAAATACCGGTCATGAGATACCGTGATCAGAATACCCGGAAATTTCTCCAGATAATCTTCCAGGATCGCCAATGTCTGAATATCCAGATCATTGGTCGGCTCGTCCAGGATCAAAATATTTGGTGCCTCCATCAGCACCTTCAGAAGATAAAGTCTTCTCTTTTCCCCACCTGACAACTTACCGATCAGAGAATACTGAAGTGTTGCGTCAAACAAAAATCGCTCCAGCATCACAGAGGCCGACACCATGCCATCCTCTGTCTTCACATATTCCGCCGTATCACGGATATAATCAATAACCCTTTGGGACGGGTCCAGGGATTCATTTTCCTGTGAAAAATAACCCAGTTTTACAGTAGGGCCAAGGATTACCTGACCTTCGTCCGGCTCTTCGATCCCCATGATCATCTTCATCATGGTTGTCTTTCCACATCCATTGGCTCCCACAAAGCCGATTCTGTCCTGCCTGCGGAACGCATAGCTGAAATCATGGATCAGTTCACGTCCTCCAAATCCCTTGGAAATATGTTCTAATTCCAACGTCTTTTTTCCAAGCCTTGATGAGACCGTATTCACTTCTACCTTCCCATCCTGCACCGGCGCCTTTGTTGTATTTTTCAGTTCCTCATATCTCTGAATATGAGCTTTCTGCTTGGTGGATCTGGCTCTGGCTCCCCGCTTCATCCACTCCAGCTCAATACGCAGGATATTCTTATTTTTCTGATAGGTTGCCAGTTCCATATCTTCCCTGGCAGCCTTTGCCTCCAAAAATCCTTCAAAATTCGTCTGATAGTTATAAAGTTTACCTTTGTCAATCTCCACGATCCGGTTGCAGACCCGATCCAGAAAATACCGGTCGTGGGTCACCATCACCAATGCTCCTTTACGCCGGATCAGCGTCTGTTCCAGCCACAGGATCATATCGCTGTTCAGATGGTTGGTAGGCTCATCCAGCAGCAAAATATCGCAGGGTGCCATCAATGCTGCAGCCAGTGCCACTTTCTTTTTCTGTCCGCCGGACAGATGGTCGATCACTTCATTTTCATCCAGAAATCCCATCTGATTCAGCATGGCCTTGCTGTCACCTGCGATACTCCATTCATTATCCTCTGTCTTATTGGCAGTCACTACATAATCATAGATGGTCATGCCCTTTGGAAATTCAGGATTCTGTGGCAGATAACGCACATACACCTTGTTGCCGCGCACCACTTCTCCCTCATCTGGCTCCTCCACTCCTGCAAGAATCCGTAAGAGCGTGGATTTTCCGGTTCCATTGATACCAACGATTCCTACTTTATCTTTCTCTTCAATGCTGAAATCCGCCCCGGTAAACAGTTCTTTATCCGTATAATGTTTGGTCAGCTCCTTCGCTGTTAATAAATTCATGTTTGCTCCTTCTATCTTGTTCCATGTATAAAAAGAGCCGCCGCTTCTGGCGGCAGCTCCTGCTTATGCTTCAAAATCCTGCTCATGCAGCAGACGATAGCCTTCTTCGTCCACGTTCTTTCCGATGATCTTTGCAAACAGCTTGCGGACACCACCTTTTTCCGAATGTTCGATGGCTGCGTCTACCATGTCTTTCACCTCTGCCACTGATACCCGGTGATCGTTCGTCTGACCATTTCCAATCCGGTCATAAAGTGCCAGCACGGCAAATTCATCATAAGAGAATCCCAGCTCTCTTGCATAAGATCTTGCAAATGCAATCAATTCATCATTCGTAAATACCGGAATATCTACCTTGTACTCAAACTTGGATGCCAGATTGGAATTCTTGTGAAACAGTCTCTGGATTTCTGCCTTCTGGTCTTCCAGTATGATCAGAAGACCTCCTGTATCACCCTCCATTGCCAGACTCAGTGCCATCATAGATGCATCAGACAAGCCTCCTGCTTTCTCAATGATCAGCGCTCCGCCTTTCAGTTTTCCAAGTGTCTCATAGATATCTCTGCTGTTCAGCTTCTTTCCGCTGATCTTGGCAAGTCTGCTGCTTTCTACACGCTGCAGCTTCTGTAATGCTTTTACAATATCAATGGCAAGCGTTGTCTTTCCATTGCCACTCTCTCCGGTAACGACCACATTTCCGCAGGCAGAGTTTACTTTGGAAGCCCCAGCCTGTCCCTTAAACAAAGAGGCCAGCTGCTCACCAACTCCACGAACTGCCGTAAAATAAGCAAAGATCTTTGCCTGTTCTCTGGTCAGATGGCCTTCCTTGATGGTCATATCAGCAACTTCTCTCGCTAATGACTTTTCAAGCTCCTGAATCATATTCATGGAACCAGTCTCAGAAGTAATCTTTTCTTTGTTGCTATTCGCCGGCTTTGTCTTCGGTTCACTTTCTACCATCTCATGATCCGGCTTGGCTGCATAGACAATGTCTTCCGGCACTGACAGTTCCTGGATTGTCAGATCCTCTGCTTCATCCAGATCATCCAGCGCATCAATATCTTTTGGAAGATCATCCTCAGTCACCACCGCATTGACCTGCTTCTGCTCTTCATCAAGATCTTTCAGAATCTGCTGTACATCCTCTGGAATATCATCAGATGTACCAGAAATCAGTTTTACAAGCTCTGCAGTTTCCTGACGGACTTTTTCCTTCCGCGCTTCCTCTTCCGGCTCCTTTGCTTTCAGAGCAGCCGCTGTCTCGCTCTTCTTATTATCCCACTCCTGAAGGATCTTGTCGATCTCGATTCTTCCAGTGATCTGCTTGATGAGCTGCGGCTCTTCCGGTTCTGGATTGATCTCTTCGACAACTGGTTCCGGCTCGATCTCCTCGACAACTGGTTCTGGCTCGATGTCCTCGGCAACTGGTTCCGGCTCGATCTCTTCCGGCATCAATTCTTCCATCTTTAATTCTTCTGGTTCCAGCTCTTCCATCATCAATTCTTCCGACTCAATGGACTTCTCCTCTGGTTCCGGCTCAATAATCTCTTCTATAGCTGGAATATCCGGCACCGTCAGTTCTTCCGGCTCAACAGATTCCTCTACTGGTTCCGGCTCAATAATCTCTTCTATAGCTGGAATATCCGGCACCGTCAGTTCTTCCGACTCAACGGACTCTCCACCGGTTCCAGCCCAATCTCTTCTACTTCAGGAATCGTCAGCTCTTCTGTGGCTCCCAGCCCCAGATCTGGAACATCAATATCTCCCTCATCCTTCTGAAGCATCTCATCCAGGTTTGCTGCCAGTTCCGCCTGAAGATTGATAGTGCTGAATTTATCTGTATTTACACTTACTTCTCTCTCGTAGTCATCTTCTCCCACGTTTACAGATGCGCCTGTCTGATAACGATGATCATATTTATCCTGCTGCACAGGAGTCAGCGGCTCATATTTCATCTTCAGCTCCATGGCCTTTGTCACATACTCGCCTTCGCTAAACCAGAGAATCAGCTCATCGCACTTCACGGACACAGTCTTCCTGCATCCCGGCCTGGTCATAGAGAGATGCCAGCTCATAGGCCCATTTCTCCTGATATTCATGGGTCTTATATTCCTTCAGGGTCTTGATCTGATCGTCCAGACTGGATCCACGCTCCCGATAGATCTGATACTTCAAGATATATCGGCTCTGATCATGAGGTGCAGCCTTTACAAATTCCCGATAAAGTTTGATTGCTTCCTCAAAATTATGAGTTCTGGTAGCAATCTCCGTCATCTTATAAAGAAGCATTCTTCCCACCGGTGCGCGGTCATAAGCAATATTAAGAATCTCCATACAGTCCTCATACCGTTCAACGGCCTCGTAAAGATCCGCCACAATATAAAGCATATTCAGATTCTTGACCCGGCGCCAGTCAATGGTATCCGAAATCTTGACTGCTGTCTGATAATCTTTCTTTTTTACGAGTTTTTCTATTTGCTCCGCTTTCAGGCGATATTCATACTTATCCAATAAATTTCCCTCGTTTCCTTATACTTCCGGGATTCTGGAACATGCGACTGCCAGTGCTCCGTCTCCAATATGGCACGCAACACTTAACGACAGCTCATTAACAATAATTTCCGGGTATCCTGGGAATTCTTTTTCCAATTCCGCCTTGAATTCCAGTGCCATCGCTTCATTATTTGTATGAGCAATGGCCAGTCTCATGGAAGATCCTGCAAACCGGTTCTCCAGATCATTTCTCATGGCATCCAGCATGGTTTTCTTTGCAGCACTCATGGTACGCACTTTAGAAAATGCATCCAGCTTCTCACCCTGGATCTGCAGTACCGGTTTCAGACGCAGCATGGTTCCAAGAGCCGCTGCTGCCGGTGTGATACGTCCGCCTTTTTTCAGATATTTCAACGTCGTTACCGTAACATAGATGCTGGACTCCAATGCTTCTTCTTCCAGCTTCTTGCAGATCTGTTCTGCATTCATGCCAGCTTCCGCAAATGCTTTTGCATCTTCTACAGAATAAAGCTGTGTCACAGAGATTCTCTGATTGTTGACAACCTGTACTTTTCCATCGTAATCATCCGCCAGCATCTTAGCAGTCTGGCAGCTTCCGCTCAAACCGCTGGACATAGGGATGTGTACAATCTCATCATATTCTTTCAAAAGTTCATCCCACAATTTCATCACCGAATCCGGGGATGGCTGAGAAGTAGATACATCTGCATCTTCCTCAAGAAATTTATAAAACTCATCCGGAAACAGATCGATTCCATCCAGATATTCTTTTCCATTGATCAGAAATGGCATAGGAACTACATAAATTCCCATTTCTTTTGCCTGTGTCTGACTGATTCCACTATTACTGTCTGTCACTATCGCAATCTTACTCATACATGAACCTCTTTTATAATTTTTCCCAACAAAAATAACAATGATAATGATTCCGGCTTCCCACGGGTACAAAATTCTGTGCTCCGCAATAACCACAGCGGATCCGTTCCATACCATTCGGAGTAACTGTCTCATAATCGCCACGGCCACCGACTCGATCCGGCTTTCCTTTGGAATATGCCGCCTCATAAGTACATGCCTGACTGGATGCCCTTGACCGGGTCTTCAAGGCTTCCTCTTCCCTCGTCAGCTTCTGTCTGCGCGGCTTATTCGGAACTGCAGTTGCCTTTCTTGGCTTGCTTATCGTCCTTGCCTGTCTTACTTCTCTTTGTGCTTCTTCTCTCACCGCAGCAGCTGAAGGTGTTCTCTGGATCGGTCGTTCGGATCTTCTGTCTTCTTTTGTCTTTCTGACATTCTTTTTGCTCCAGACAGACAGTCCCCAGATCAGGATCATCGCTAAAAATATTTCCATCTTGTTTTCCTCCTGCGGTTCTATTTGTGCAAAACACACACTCTTCCTTATTATAGCAAAATCAAGCACAGAAAACAAGAATGGCAGAAACCTTTTTACAGGTTTCTGCCATTCAATTAAGAGCGCAGTAGATAGGGGAATCGAACCCCTGTTTCCGCCGTGAGAGGGCGGCGTCTTAACCCCTTGACCAATCTACCATATTTTCTTATCGAAAGCATCTTTCGCTTGCCGACTTGGATACTATAACACAACATCTGACACTTTGCAAGCATTAATTTTTATTTTTTTATAATTTTTTGTATAGTTCTTTTTTCAATGCGCATACTGATGAAAAAGGAGTGGTTCTTTATGGATTATATCAACGCATTCTGGGTCGGTGGTCTGATCTGTGCCCTGACTCAGATCCTGATGGAAAAGACCAAGCTGATGCCCGGCCGGATCATGGTCCTTCTGGTGTGCAGCGGGGCTGTTCTGGGTGCAGCCGGGCTCTATGAACCTCTGCTTGATTACGCAAAAGCCGGAGCAAGCGTCCCTCTTCTTGGATTTGGAAATGTACTCTGGGAAGGCGTCCACGATGCTGTACAGGAAGAAGGTCTCTTAGGCATCTTCAAAGGTGGTCTCACTGCCGGTTCTGCAGGAACCTGTGCCGCTCTGGTCTTCGGTTATCTCGCCAGTCTGGTCTTTGATTCCAAGATGAAAAAATGACAGAACTATGAGAAACACGCTTCGCGAGTTTCTCAAGTTATCGCGGCAGTCGCCAAGGTCTCGTGCAAGCACGGACTTTGGCTCGTTGCTCGCGTAAATAAAATCCCGGAAGATTTCCTACTAATAGAAATTTCTTCCGGGATCTTCTTTATCCATTCAGGCTGTCTGCTATGCCGTATAGCTGCCCTGACGGAAAATTACATTTTTATAACGATCAAGTACGCACAAAAGCACGGTTCCCATAATGCTTGCAGTCAGAATCTCGCCTATTCCAACTGTTCCCATCAGAAATGGAATCGGAAGCGGCTCACCGTATCCATATTTCAGCACCCACGGAATCACCAGAGCATTCAATACTACCGGCGGAACAGATGCCAGATATTTGCTCTTACTCCGAAGCATCCATGTCAGATATGCAGCCACCAGAGTGGTCAGACTTCCGGCAATCACATCCAGCATAATACCTCCACCCAGCATGTTGGCGATCAGACAGCCAATAAACAGCCCAGGAATCGCAGCAGGTGTAAAGAACGGCAGTACTGTCAGTGCCTCAGCCACACGAGTCTGGATCGCACCATAACTGATTGGCTCAAATACCAGACATAATACCACATAGATCGCAGCGATCATCGCCGCCTGTGTCATAAAAAGTACCTTGTTTGTTTTCATATTCAGTTCTCCTTTAGTTTTGTTTTACGAGTGGAAGGTCACGAACACTCGATTCATTTTCGCGCAGCAATGAGTCAGGCAACCATGCTTTCATAGATATCTGATGAATGCCGCGGAGACATATACCACAGGTATATGACCTACGCCGGAAATCGGCGAAAGCCCTGTAAGACCTTGTTTTTATGGGCTTTTAACGGACGCAAGTATAGCATACTCAAAATAAAAATGCAAGTGCTTCTGCTGCAAAGCGCACACAAAAAAACTCAGGAACAATCTGTTCCTGAGTTTTTAGCAGTAGATAGGGGAATCGAACCCCTGTTTCCGCCGTGAGAGGGCGGCGTCTTAACCCCTTGACCAATCTACCATATCCATCAGCTCTCACGCGCTGACTTGGATACTATAACATAGCTTTCGACAGATTGCAAGCACTTTTTTGTGTTTTATTGTATTTTTTTGTAAATTGATAATTCAAAATTAACATGTTATATTAAATACATATGGAAAATAACTGCACCGCAGTCTTCAGAAAGGAGAATTTCCATGAATATGATAGAAACAGCCAAAGAACTGGGATTTTCAGGTGCTGCTGTCATTGATACCGCGCAGCTTGTATTTATGCCAGAATATCGGGTCTTCTGTGAAGAAAATCTGTGCGGAAACTACGACCTGAACCCGGCTTGTCCGCCGGAGAGCGGCACCGTGGATGAGATGAAGGCCCATGCCCTGACTTACGAAAAAACGCTGGTCCTTCAGACTACTCAGGACGGACAGATGGATTACAAAAAGGCAAAGCTTGCCCACAATCATCTGACAGAAGAACTTGCGGATAAAATAAAGGCCGCCGGATACGACGACCTTCTGCTTATGACTGCCGGACCTTACAAAGGCAATTCCTGCCTGTCCGCCTATTGCGTCAACGCCCAGATGATGGCGGACGCCGCAGGAATGATCTGCTGGAATGACGATGATAAAGTCCGTTATTTTTCACTGATTCTGTTCAATCCATCATAAGACATGGCACTCCATCATTTTTCAAGGAATGTGCCGATCTTACCCAAATCTTCACTGATCAGAACCTTCCGGAAGTCCCCTTTCTCAGCAAAGCCGACTTCCAGCATCTGATCAAAGACGTTCTTCAATGGCTGGTAGAATCCGTCGATATCCAAGAGCACACATGGCTTGTCCTCGATGTCAAGTCTTGCCAGAGAGATCACATCTGTGATCTCATCCAGCGTTCCCGGTCCGCCCGGCAATGCCACATAAGCATCCGAAAGTTCGATCATCTTCGCCTTTCGTTCCGCCATATCGTTCGTCTCAATATAGGCTGTCAAACCCGGATGACGCCTCTTCTGGATGGATTCCACCGCCGGAAGGACACCTGTCACCAGCCCACCATGCTCCAGAACCGCATCTGCAACGATTCCCATCAGACCACCCTGTGCACCACCATATACCAGTGTGTGACCATGCTCACCGATCCATGTCCCCAGTGCTCTGGCGCCTTTTTTAAACTGCTCCTTATTTCCAGAAACAGATCCACAATAAACCGCAATATTCATGCTCCATCTTCCTTTTCCCAAAAGCTTTACATGGAGATCCAGCCAAATGCATTTGCCACAGAGCTTGCCAGAATGATCGCTGCAAAGATCGGACACAGATATTTGATCATAAAATTAAAAATAGCTTTTCTGCGGAATTTATTTTCTCCATGCATCACTTCTTCTTCGATGCCATTCACACCAATGACTCTGGACACCAGCAGACAGATCGCAATAGCCGCGATCGGCATCATCACAGAGTTAGTCAGAAAATCAAAGAAATCCAGGAACTGCATACCGATGATCGTCACCCCTGCCAGCGGACCATATCCAAGAGAAGAAAGGCTTCCAAGCGCGATCACGATCACTCCGATTAATACCGTTGATTTTTTACGGCTCCATTTCAGTTCATCCTCGAAGGTAGATACTGCACTCTCTGTCAGTGCAATAGAACTTGTCAGTGCAGCAAACAGCACCAGTATAAAAAACATTACTCCGACAAGAGTTCCCAGCCCCATATTTTCAAATACCTTCGGAATGGTAATGAACATCAGCGCCGGACCTGCCTGCAAGGTATCCGGATCTCCGCCTGGAAAATGCAAATACCGCCGGAATGATCATCAAGCCTGCCATGATCGCAATGGCTGTATCAAAGATTTCCACGTTCTGTGTGGAATCTTCAATAGAGATGTCCTTTTTCATGTAAGAGCCAAAAGTGATCAAAATACCCATGGCAATGGACAGAGAATAAAACATCTGTCCCATGGCAGATACCACCGTCATCCAGGAGAAATTATCCACATTTGGCACCAGGAAATATTTCACACCTTCAATAGCACCCGGTCTTGTCACAGAATAAATTGCAATGATGACAGACAACACAACAAGTATCGGCATCATAAATTTGGATACCCTTTCAATTCCATTGCGGACTCCCGCATAAATGATGACCAGTGTGATCAGTGCAAACACAATAAAGCAAAGCTCTGTGGACACGCCATTGGAAATAAATGCAGAGAAATATCCATCCTCTGCTACCTGATGAGCATTTCCACGTATATATTCCACCAGATATTTGATAACCCAGCCGCCGATAACTGAATAATAAGGAACGATCAGGATCGGTATGATCGCATTGATCCATCCGCCGGCTGACAGCCAGCCAGATTTACCAAAGGACTGAAATGCTCCCACCGGACTTTTCTTCGTCATACGACCGATGGATGTCTCAGCAATGATCATGCTGTATCCAAAGGTCAGTGCCAGAATGATATAAATCAGCAGAAAGATTCCTCCGCCATATTTTGCTGCAAGATATGGAAATCTCCATATATTTCCCAGTCCCACGGATGCACCTGCCGCTGACAGCACGAATCCGATCTTGCCGGAAAATGTACTCCTTTTGTGCTCATGTTTGTTCATAGATATCCTTCCTCTTTTCATGTATAATCTGTGTTTTTGCAGACATATGGTCTTCCCCCCTGAATCTGCCTGCACGCATACTAGATAGTGTATCATATTCCCACTTTGGTTGCAACATCGCATACCCGGCAGGTATGTTTTATTTTCATAAGCATAATGCGGCTACTTGACAGTTATTTATCATTTATTCTAATATGATAAGTAGTCAGAACAAAGGAGGTACATCATGAAAAAAATCACACTGAACCCTGACGCAGAAGTGGTCAAGACCGTAAAAGAAGGCTTAAAGCGCACCGGCGGCTACTGTCCCTGCAGATTAGAACGTACCGAAGAAAACAAATGTATGTGCAAAGAATTCCGGGATCAGATTAATGATCCGGATTTCGAAGGATTTTGCCACTGTATGTTATATTACAAATCCAAATAGTCACCCGGCATTGCCCGATGACCGAATAACTTGGAACAAAAGAAAATTCATATGGAGGACTTCATTATGAAAATGATTACTTTAGGAACCACAGGCATCACTGTTCCGCAAAATGCATTTGGCGCACTCCCGGTACAGCGAGTGAACATGGACACGGCAATCCAGATCCTGCGCAGAGCTTATGAGGGCGGCATGCGTTTCTTTGACACCGCCAGAGCTTACAGCGACAGCGAAGAAAAACTGGGACATGCATTTGAAGGCATGCGTGACAAGATCTTCATTGCCAGCAAGACCATGGGACGCACCCCGAAAGATTTCAAAGAACAGCTGGACACATCCTTACGTCTGCTGAAGACTGACTATCTGGACATCTATCAGTTCCACTGTGTGGATCAGTGCTACCGCCCAGGCGACGGGACTGGCATGTACGAATGTATGCTGGAAGCAAAAGAACAAGGAAAGATCCGTCATATCGGTGTCACTTCCCATAAGCTTGACGTCGCCAAAGAATGTATTGAATCTGGATTATATGAAACTTTACAGTTTCCTTTTAGTTATATTTCCACCGAAAAAGAACTGGAACTTGTCCGTATGTGTAAGGAACACAATATGGGATTTATTGCCATGAAAGGTCTTGCCGGAGGTCTGATCAACAACTCCAGAGCTGCTTTTGCTTTCATGACTCAATTTGACCATGTGCTTCCAATCTGGGGTATCCAGAAGATGTCTGAGCTGGAAGAATGGCTTTCCTACATGGATCAGCCGCCTGCGCTGGATGATGAGATCCTCTCTTTCATCGAGAAAGAGAAAAGTGAACTGATCGGCGACTTCTGCCGCGGCTGCGGATACTGCATGCCATGTCCGGCAGGGATCCTGATCAACAACTGTGCCCGCATGTCCCTCATGGTCCGCCGTGCACCTTCCAAGGCTTGGCTTAACGAGACCTGGCAGGAAAATATGAAGAAGATCGAAGGATGTCTCCATTGCAACCAGTGCATGAAGAAATGTCCGTATCAGCTTAATACACCGGAACTGCTCCAGAAAAACTATGAAGATTATAAGAAGATTCTCGCTGGGGAAGTGCAGGTGTAAGGGATTTTTATGAGCCGTGCGCAGTTCGTGACCTTCGGTCACTCACTCGCGGGCTTCGCCCTATGACGCCTGTCTTCATTAAGTTTTCCATGAGCCGTGCGCAAGTTTGAAACCTTCGGTTCCAAACTCGCGGGCTTCGCCCTATGCCATCCGTCAATCAACGCCGCTATTGTGCAAGCCCAATGCGGCGTTATTTGCCGTCTGTCGCACGGCTCATGCTTTACGCGCACATCCCACCTAGCATACCGCCAAGGAGACACAGCACCATAGTCGTCACGAAGTTAGCGGCAGTCTGGTCAAGCTGTCGGTTCACGGCAAGGGAGACGAGCAGCATGATTCCAAAATACAGGAGCCCCACAAGAATTCCCCAAAGAAACTTCTTGTTTTTCATCATTTTCCCACTTAAGAATCCACCAGCAAAGCAGGATAAAATATAGGTCACAATGATCATGATCCGTACTTTTCCTTCGCTTAATTCAAAGCGATACAAAAGTCCTGCGGTCAGCAGAAGCAGAAGTCCTGTCACAATGTAGGATGCAACCAATGCTTTCAGCATCCGCACAGCCTGATCGATATATGTATAAGGATATTTCATATGCACACTCCCCTTTCTTTCGCTAGTTCATTTTATGTGTGGACACCAGCTTCTATGTCATATGTTTCGTTCTCTGCCTATTGCATTTTTTTTGGATTTATCGTATATTAGATGATAACTGTACATCAATACATTTAGTTAAAAGGAGTGAATTTACTTTGGATTCAAGTGACGCCATACAGGTGCTGATATTGATTGCCCTGATTGGTCTCTCCGCGTATTTTTCATCGTCGGAGACTGCACTGCTGACAGTCAGCAAGATCCGTATCCGTAATCTCATCGAAGACGGGAATCCCCAGGCGGTGATTCTTGGCAAGGTGATTGAGGATCAGGGAAAGATGCTGAGTGCCATTTTAATTGGAAACAACATTGTGAACATTTCCGCTTCCTCCCTGGCAACGATCCTCACGACCAGGTGGCTGGCCGGAACCGGACTTGCCGCTGTGGCAGCCGGCATTTCCACTGGTGTTCTCACACTGATCGTACTGGTATTTGGTGAGATCACACCTAAGACCTGTGCTACGATCAATGCCGAAAAGATTGCTCTCGCCAACGCAAAGAGCATCTACACATGGATGGTGATCGCCACCCCGCTGATCTTCATCATGAACAAGCTGTCCCTTGGTATTCTCTTTCTTATGAGAGTGGATCCCAATGCAAAATCTGACAGCTATACTGAGGAAGATATCCGTACAATCGTGGATGTCAGCCACGAGGACGGCGTGATCGAGCCAGAAGAACGCGACATGATCAACAATGTTTTTGATTTTGGAGACGCCACCGCAAAGGACATCATGGTTCCCAAAGTGGACATGAGTTTTATGAATGTGAATTATACCTATCAGGAAGTCATCGATCTGTACAGCGAGGATAAATACACCCGTTATCCAGTCTACGAAGACAGCACAGATAACGTGATTGGAATGATCAATGTAAAAGACCTGCTGATCTACGATGACAAAGAACATTTTAATGCAAGAAATGTCCTGCGAAGTGTGCTTTTCACACATGAACATAAAACTTCGACCTTCTCTTTGAGATGCGGAAAAGTTCTACCAATATGGCAATCGTATTGGATGAATACGGCGTTACAGCCGGAATGGTCACCATCGAGGATCTTCTGGAAGAGATCGTTGGCGACATCCGTGATGAGTATGACGAGGATGAGGAACAGCTTGTCACCCGTCTCTCTGATCAGGAATACATTGTTGCAGGAGCCATGAATCTGGATGACCTGAACGATGCACTGGATCTGGAGGAAAAAGGACTTTCTCTGGAATCCGAAGATTACGACTCCGTCGGCGGTATTATTATTGAACTTCTTGACCGTCTCCCTGAAGTCGGTGATGAAGTCACTACAGAAAACGGCATCCGCCTCGTGGTTGATTCTGTGGAAAAGAACCGGATCAAAAATGTGCACATTTATCTTCCGGATCCGCCTGCTGCTGAAGATACCAAAGAAGAATAATTTACGTCAAAAAAGCGGACTGCTGAATACTCAGTTGTCCGCTTTTTATAAATATGTCTGACCAGTGTCATTCGCAAACACCAGACAAATACCTATACATCAAGGAGGATTTCCAGAAATGGGAACAATATTCAAATTTCACACGGATGTGGATACCGACCAGATCATTGCATCTCAGTATCTGCTTTTCCCGACGATTGACGAAATGAAAACACATACCTTCGAGTCTCTCGATCCGGATTTTGCATCCAAAGTAAAACCCGGCGATTTTGTAGTCGCTGCTGAGAATTTCGGCTGCGGTTCTTCCAGAGAGCAGGCTCCAAGTGTCTTAAAAGCTTTAGGTGTACGCGCTGTGATTGCAAAATCATTTGCACGTATTTTTTACCGCAACTCCATCAACATCGGTCTTCCGGTCATTGTCTGCAAAGACCTGTATGACCACATCGAAGACGGTGACCAGATGGAGCTGTCCCTGACAGACGGCATTGCTTCCGTAAACGGGCAGGAATTTGTCTGCACCAAGCTTCCGCCATATATGCAGAACATTCTGGATCAGGGTGGCCTGATCGCATCATTGAATAAGGAGGAAGACTAATATGGGAATGACCATTGCTGAGAAAATTATTGCACGGGCTGCTGGTGTGGAATCCGTTCGCCCGGGTGATATTCATACCGTAGAAGTGGATCGCCTCATGAGCAACGACGGAACCACACATCTGACCATTGATATGTACAATACAAAATTAAAGCACCCACACATTGCCGATGTGAGCAAGCTGGTCTGGATCGTGGATCACAACGTTCCATCTGACAGCCCAAAGACTGCTGCTTCCCAGAAAAAAATGCGTGATTTTGCCAAAGAACACGGCATTACCTTCTATGAGGGACAAGGTGTCTGCCATCAGATCATGATGGAGAATCATGTATGCCCCGGCGAGCTGATCTTCGGTGCTGACAGCCACACCTGCGCTTATGGTGCACTGGGTGCATTTGGTACCGGTGTTGGATGTACTGACTACCTCTATGCCATGGTCACCGGTAAATCCTGGGTTCTGGTTCCGGAGACTCTGCGTTTTAACCTGACCGGAAAGCTGCCGGAAGGTGTCTATGCCAGAGATCTGATCCTTACCATCATCGGTAAGATTGGTGCCAATGGAGCCAACTACAAAGCTATGGAATTTGCAGGTGAAGGCTTAAAAACACTGACCATGAGTGACCGTATTGCCATCTGCAACCTCTGTGTGGAAGCCGGTGCCAAGACTGCTCTTATGGAAGTGGATGATATTGCTCTTGATTATCTTCATGAGCATGGCCGCGAGCCGAAAGCATGCTTTGTCAGCGATGAGGATGCTGTCTTTGCAGCCACTTATGATATTGACCTGTCTACCATCACTCCTATTGTGGCAAAACCTCATTTTGTGGATAATGTATGCCCTGCCAGAGAAGCTGCCGGCATCAAGATCGATGAGGCATTCTTAGGTTCCTGCAACAATGGACGTATCGAAGATCTCCGTGTGGGAGCTGCTCTCTTAAAAGGCAGAAAAGTGCATCCTCTGGTCCGTTTTCTGGTGGTTCCTGCCAGTCAGGCCGTTTATAAAGAAGCCTTAAAAGAAGGGCTGCTCCAGATCTTCATGGAATCCGGAGCCATTGTTATGAACCCCAACTGCAGTGTATGCTGGGGAAGCTGCCAGGGTGTCATCGGAGAAGGAGAGACTTTGATCAGTACCGGCACCCGTAATTTCAAGGGGCGTGCAGGACACCGTGATTCCTTCGTCTATCTGGCAAGTGCCGCTACAGTTACCGCATCCGCTATCAAAGGGGAAATCGCGACTGCAGATATGCTGGACTAATTTGTACCGGACAATTACGGCTCTGAATGAATATTTAACGACACATAAAAGGAGACTTCATATATGAGTGAAACATTTACTGGAAAAGTATGGGTTCTGGGCGATGATATTGATACTGATATCATCATCCCCACCGAGTACCTGGCATTGAAAACAGTGCAGGACATGACCCCTTACGCATTTTCTCCGCTCCGCCCGGAACTCGCATCCCAGATCAAGCCTGGCGATATCATCGTAGCCGGCAAGAATTTCGGCTGTGGTTCTTCTAGGGAACAGGCGCCGGAGATCATCAAGGCACTGGGCATCCGCTGCGTGATCGCAAGATCCTTTGCCCGGATCTTCTTCCGCAATTCCATCAACAACGGGCTTCTGCTCATTGAGAACCCCGATCTTCGCGATGTAGTGACCGAAGGTGAAAAGATCGAGGTTACCGTTGGAGAAAAAGTTGTCTGTGACGGAAAAGAGTACCCGATCGCATCTCTTCCGGAGAACCTGATGGACATTATCAATGCAGGCGGACTGGTAAAAGCCATGCGCCAGCTGAACGGACTGGAGGACTAGCAGATGGGACAGACTATTATTGAAAAAATTGTAAGCCGCAATGTGGGCCACGCTGTTCGCCCTGGCGACATTGTAACCGTAAATGTGGACCGCGTCATGATCCACGACATCTTTATTCCGTTTGTAGCTGAAAAGTTTGAAGAAATGGGCTTTAAGAAGCTGTGGGATCCAGACAAGGTTGTTCTGATCTATGATCATCTGGTTCCTGCCAGCCAGGTGGATGACACCAGACATTTTCATGTTGGAAATGCATTTGCCGAGAAATACGGCATGAAACATGTACACAGAAGCGATGGCATCTGCCATCAGCTTATGACTGAAGCCCTGTATGTAAAGCCAGGAAATATTGTATTCGGAACCGACAGCCACACCACCACATACGGCTGTGTAGGCGCTTTTTCTTCCGGTATCGGTTACACCGAGATGGCAAGTATTCTCGGAACCGGCACCATGTGGATCAAAGTACCGCAGACCATCAAAGTGGTGATTGAAGGAAAGCTTCCTTCCAATGTAACTTCCAAAGATATCATCCTGACTTTAATCGGAGATCTCCGCGCAGACGGTGCGACCTATCAGGCTCTGGAGTTTTCCGGTGATACTGTGAAAAATATGAGTGTTGCCAGCCGTATGACCATGTCAAATATGGCTATCGAGGCAGGAGCAAAATGCGCCCTGTTCACACCGGATGAGAAGACCGCAGAATACTGCCAGATCGAGCTTACCGATGCTGAACGTTCTCTGGTTGGTGATTCGGATGCTGAATATGTCCGCACCATCCACTACAATGCAGAGGATTTCGTACCGGTACTTGCCTGCCCGTCTCAGGTGGACAACATCCATCCAGTCAGCGAGCTTATTGGCACTTCCATTGACCAGGTGTTTATTGGTTCCTGTACCAATGGCCGTCTGGAGGATCTTCAGCGCGCAGCCGCTGTACTGAAAGGCAAAAAAGTGGCTCCGTTCACCAAGCTGATCGTGACTCCTGCCAGTCGTAAGATCTACGAGCAGGCTCTGGCAGACGGAACACTTCTTACACTGGCAGAAGCCGGTGCCATGATCACTCACCCAAGCTGCGGCCTGTGCTGCGGCCGTACTGGCGGTATTCTGACCGATGGCGAGCGTGTGGTAGCCACCAATAACCGTAACTTCCTGGGACGTATGGGAACCTCGAAAGTGGAGATCTTCCTCGCTTCCCCAGTCACTGCTGCGGCCTGTGCAGTTGCGGGTAAGATCGTAGTTCCGGAAGTGCAGTAAAAACTTCAAGTATATAACCAGAAATCATACATAGAAAGCGAGTACGGGAATCGTATGAGCTCGTATGCATACAGATTCCCACGCCCGCTTTTATTTCATAATCTCTGGTTATTTTTTAATTCTTACTACATTTCCGTCTACACTGAGTCCTTTGATACTTCTCAGGAAACCAGATACTCGGCTATAACCGTAGTCCTTCAAGTCAAATCCATTATACCGGTTCTTCAGTTCTTCATTGATCATGGCAAGATTATCTACCGTTCCCCCATTTTTCTGAATGATTGAGAGAATCTCTTTTTCAATCTTTTCTCTGGAAACTTTCTCCATCTTACCAACCCGGTAATTGTTATTTTCCCGGTGTACCCGAAGGATTGGCAGTTCCTGCGTCAGAAAGACACTCAACTTGGAATACCCATAATTTCGCACATCAAAGTCCGGAAACTTATCAGACAGCCGCTGTCCCACCAACGCCAGGTCTACTTCTCCTCCAACCTCATTCAAGAGAGATAGAATCGCATTTTCCACATTTTCAATGCTGGTGACACTATCATCTCCACCTGAACCTGTCTGGGATGTGGATACATGACTGTTATCCTTGCCTGCATCATTGATCAGATTCAGATGGACAAATTTGTTGCAAGCCCTGGTCAGTGCAAGCGGCGTCTTGGATTCTCCCATACCAAGCACATACTTCTTCTCCTCCCTGAGCCGCATGGCCAGTCTGGTAAAGTCGCTGTCACTGGTCACCAGACAGAATCCGTCCACCTTATTCTGGTAAAGCAGATCCATAGCATCAATAACCATAGCCATATCCGTGCTGTTTTTGCCGGATGTGTAGGAAAACTGCTGAATCGGCGTCACCGAATACTCCAGCAGAATATTTTCCTTCCAGCCAGACTCTTTGGACCAGTTGCCGTAGATCCTCCTGCAGGAAGCAAATCCATATTTCTCCAGCTCGTCAAAAATCACCTGTACATATCTGGCGCTGACATTTTCCGCATCGATCAGCACCGCAAACTGCATCTTTTCTTCCCGTTCCATCACATTCTCCATCGCTTTATGCCTTCGGGGAGTCGGCCACTTCAATGGTCTCTCCTGCGATCCGCAACAGATCCTCGATCTCTTCCAGAGACATATCCAGATAAAGGGACAGTTCATCCGGAGATACCTGTCTGCCCAGATCCTCGGTCAGCTCACTTATAGCATCTGCCATCTTGTTCAGCTTCTCTGTAATCTCGTCACCGGTGCTCTTCTCTCCCTCCTGCTCATCCAGAGCAGAACGGATCGCATGGCGGATCTCCTTTTCCAGATGTTCCTCAGAAGTCAGTCCTTCTTCCATAAGTCCCAATGTGTCCAGTCCGATCAGCAATCCGATATTTCCTTCCTGGATCAGGTCCTGGATCATCATTCCCCGATGAGCATAGTCTTCCGCGATCTCCAGCACCCAATTCATATAATGCTCAGCCAGGCGATGTTTTGCCTGCACATCACCATCTGCTGCCTTCGCAAACAGTCCAGCTTTTTCTTCTTCCGCACACTGTCGAAAAGCCTTCCGATCCTTTTCATACTGCTTCAAAAAATCCTGTTCTTCCTGGGAATAAGGTGTATCCTCCACCTTGGGAAGTTCTGCTCCCTCCACATGAATATGCTTGGAAGCCAGATAAGCATACACCAGTTTCATCTGCTCTTCGCCAAGATCCATATCCTCCAGAAATTCCTTCACATCTGCTTTGGTAAGTTTCCTGTCTTTTGTCTCTGCACTGCTGCCAGCGCCGCCAATGCTGTCTTAAATTTTGTCTGTTGATCCATCTTCTATCCTCTTTTCTATGAATTTTGGTCCTTTTTCTGGTTTAATGATACAATAAACACGGTGGATAATACAAATACAAATCCAATCAGGTCAATCATCTGAAACTCTACTTTCAGCCACAGCACAGAGATCACTGTTGCTGCCACAGGCTCTACACACGCAAGCATGCTCGCATTGGTTGCTCCTACCATCTGCACACCTGTCAGGTAGCAGTAAAATGCCAGAATCGTTCCCAGCAAAATGATGACTGCCAGTGCCAGAATGGTCTCCCCATCCACAACAGGATGGATCTTCCATGGCTGCCGCAGCACTGTCAATGCCAGACCGCCGATAAACATACCCCATCCGATGGTCAGAAGTGTCGTATATTTTTTCATCAAATATGCAGGTTGCAACGTGTAAACAACCAGTGCTACCGCCGCCACCATTCCCAAAACAATGCCTGTGGCAGAATTGCCAGTTCTGACGGATTTCCATGGGTTGCCAGAATAAATGTTCCGAACATAGAGCAGAACAATGCAACCACCTCATATATTTTCGGTCTTCTGCGGTTCCGAATACACAGATACACAAGGATCATGGCCGGTCCTGTGTACTGCAGCACCGTGGCTGTTCCTGCGTTGGAATACTGGATCGTTGTGAAATACCCGTATTGACAAAGCATCATGCCAATAAGCGCAAAATCAGAATGTCCCGCCGCCCCTCTCTCCACATGGCAAATACATTTTCTCTGTCTTTGATGAATAACAGAAGCAGAATCAATGCCCCGGCTCCGGTCAGTCGGATCGGTACCAGCCAGTCCGATGTCACTTCTTTATATTGAAACAAAACTGGCCACAGCTTCCGCACAATCCCCAGAATACAGCACCTGTCAAAGTCATAATAATCCCCAATGCCTGTCTGTTCTTTTCCGTATTCATCTCTTCTGCCTCCTGAATGGGTCTGTAACATAAATCTCTGCCCATCATACCTTATCTATGAAAAAAAATCCAGTCCCTGACTTCCTTTCATAATTTTCAGAATTTTTGAATCCACCGAAGATGGCATCTTATGCACCTACACGGAAAAAGATACGGTCTGCACCTGCACAGCTCAGGCTGTTCTGATCGCTACCGGTCGAAAACCTTATACAGCCGGTCTGTTTGCTGATGGCCTTGATCCTTCCATGGAACGAGGACGGATCCTGACTGATGAACATTTTCAGACCAGCATTTCCGGCATCTATGCCATCGGCGATGTAAACGGAAAGCTGCAGCTGGCACATGCTGCTACTGCTCAGGGACTCCATGCGGTCCATCACATCGCTGCCAGATCCACATCCGATACAGATAGTTGTTCTGTCTCCCGGTCAGTTGATCCGATTCTTGATCTCGTTCCATCCTGCATCTATGCTACTCCTGAGATCGCATCTGTAGGACTGACACTGGATCAGGCAAAGGAACAGGGACTTGCTGCTAAAAGCCACAAGATCTTAAGCTCTGCCAACGGAAAATCTGTATTATCCCTTCAGGAACGCGGCTTCATGAAGGTAATCTATCTGGAAGAAACCCATGTGATCATCGGTGCCCAGCTTCTCTGCGCCCGGGCTACAGATATGATCAGCGAATTTGCCGTTGCCATTGCTCAAAAACTCACTCTGGAAGAAATGGCCTCTGTGATCCGCCCTCATCCTTCCTTCAGTGAAATGATCACTCAAGTCACAACTTTGTAGGCAGTTTCATAGTTTATAAAAAAGCCTGGAAAGGTTTGTGCATTCTATGGCAACAAAAATTGTGATCGATGCCGGACATAATGGACTCAGTGATCCCGGTGCTGTCTATAATGGCCGCCGTGAAAGTGATGATACGCTCCGTCTTGCCATGGCAGTGGGCGAAATTCTCTCCCGCAGCGGATATGATGTGGATTATACCAGAACCGGAAATATCAATCAGTCAGTGATTCAGAAAGCCCAGCTTGCCAACGATACAGATGCAGATCTCTTTATCTCCATTCATCGGAATATGAGTGAGGTTCCCGGCAGCTACCATGGTGTCCAGTCTCTGGTCTATGACTTAAACGGGCAGAAACTCACCATGGCAGAGGCCATCAATAAGAATCTGGAAGGCGTAGGCTTCCGGAATATTAACGTGGAGGCACGGCCGAATCTGGCAGTACTTCGCCGGACAAAGATGCCTGCGATCCTTGTAGAAGTTGGATTTATCGACAATGCTGAAGACAATAAGCTCTTTGACACCCGCCTCGATGAGATCGCCCAGGCTATCGCCGATGGCATCATGGATACGCTGACTTCCACTGAGAATGAAGCTTCTGACGGTCAGCCTGCTGCGGAAAAACCAGTTGACCGTCCTCTCTACCGGGTACAGGTGGGCGCTTTTTATAACCTGCAGAATGCCATCGATCTGGAGCAGGAGCTGAAGCGGATGGGCTATAATACCTGGATCGTAACTGCATAAATAAATTTATGCTATACCCAAAAATTAAAAGGAGTAAAATCATTCAAAATGATTTTACTCCCCAATAATTTACTGCTCACTATTTATTTGCTTTGCATACTTCTTTTTTTGCTTCCATATTGGATACGACCATGGTACAAGCTGCATCACCGGTAATATTAACGGTTGTCCGACCCATATCGAAGATACGGTCAACACCTGCTACCAGCGCGATACCATCGATTGGAAGTCCAACAGAGGTCAGTACCATTGCCAGCATAACCATACCTGCTCCCGGTACACCTGCGGTTCCGATGGAAGCCAAAGTTGCGGTCAGGACAATGGTCAGCATCTGCGGCAGAGTCAGCTGAATACCATAGCAGGATGCGATAAAAATCGCACATACGCCCTGATAGATAGCAGTACCATCCATGTTGATAGTTGCTCCCAGCGGAAGAACGAAGGAAGCGATCTCACGTTTTGCACCAAGCTTCTCGGTACAGCTTAAGTTAATCGGCAGAGTTCCCACAGAAGATGCACTGGAAAATGCAAACATGATCGCCGGCATCATTCCTTTGAAGAATTTCACAGGACTCATGCCGCCCAGTGTGCTGACTGTCAGAGAGTAAACAACCACTGCATGTACAAAATAGCAGATATAAGCAGCCAGCAGTACCATAGCCAGAGAACCGATGATGGTCGGACCATTGGATGCAATAACCGGGCACAGCAGGCAGAACACACCGATCGGTGATAACTTCAGGATCATTTCCATACATTTCATAAAGATCTCATTCAGATCGTTAAATGCATTTACCACACGGACATTTTTCTCACCCACCAGAATAATGGCAAAACCAAGAATAATAGCCATCACGATGACCTGAAGCATATTCGCCTCTACCATTGGAGAGATGAAGTTGGACGGAAAAATATTTACCAGCGTATCCATAAAGGAGGTTGCCTCTGCAGCCTCATAGGACAGATCCGTGGTTGCAACCACCGGGAACATTCCCTTGAACAGATTACCGCCAACCAGTCCGATGGTTACGGCAAATGCAGTAGTGCACAGATAAAAGACAACGGTTTTCAGTCCGATAGATCCGACTTTCCTGATATCACTCATGGAAATGATACCACACATGATGGAGAACAGAACAATCGGGCACACAATAAATTTGATCAGGTTCAGAAAGATCGTTCCGAACGGTTTAATATAGTTGGTTGCAAAATCTGCATAATTCTGCATCAGCAGACCTGCAATAATGGCCAGTACCAGTGCAATAAAGATCTGCATGGCCAGCGACATTTTCTTCTTTTCTTTCATGAGTATTTCCTCGCTTCCCTCTTGTAGTTTACATAATGAAAAAAAGATGACATTGCAAAATTATTTGAAATGTCATCTTCGTCATCACTAATATAGGATTATATCATGTTGATTCTATGGTTGCAAGATGGAATTCCATCCCATTTTATTTGGTTTTCAGCTCTGCTGTCAGGATCTCTTCTTTTCTATCCAGAATCTCATCAGAGAGAAGCTGCTTTTCCACATTTTCAAAGCCAAGCCGCTCGATGGTATTGGCAAAACGCTCACCCACATAGCCCTGGTCACGATACAGAAGGATTGCTTTCTCGATCACGTTCAGTGCCTCATCCTTGCTGGTAAAGATCTTGCCAAGTGCACGTCCCTGGGACACCTGTTTTCCCCAGCGTCCGCCGATATAGATTTTAAATCCATACTGACCATCCACGATAGAATCAAAACGGCAATGCCCGATACAGCGGCCGCAATGGTTACATTTCTCCTCATCTCTTACCAGAACACCATCGATCACCTTTGACGCACCAATCGGACAGGCTGCCTCAATAGCGCATTTTTTACAGCCCTTGCAAAGCTCTTTATGAAATTCCGGGATTCTCTGACCGATGATTCCCAGATCATTCAGGTTCGGTTTTACACAGTTATTCGGGCATCCACCTACTGCGATCTTGAATTTATGCGGCAATTTGATGTCATGATAAGCCACATAAAAACGATGATGGATCTCCTCAGAGATACCAAAGGAATCCAGCAGACCATACTGACAGGTGGTTCCCTTACAGGACACGATCGGTCTTACCTTCGGACCGGTTCCTCCGGTGGTCAGTCCTTCTTTTGCGATAAACTCACGGAATGCTTCGATATTTTCATAAGGAATGCCCTGCACCTCCACAGTCAGTCTGGTAGTAAATGTCAGATTACCGTTTCCAAATTTTTCTGCGGCGTCTGCCAGGCATCTGTGCTGTGCCACAGTCACCTTTCCGTTAACAGTGATCACACGGGCGGAAAAGTTATCCGTTCCCTTGTTATTCAGAAATCCCAGACCCTTCAGGCGCTGCTCTTCCTCTTTGCTGATGGTTAATGCTGCCATGCTTGTCCTCCTTTATCTGCTTTGTATATTCATTTCGCCGCATCTTATGATTCCGGCTCACATATTTTCTCTATCATATCACTTGCCTATCTATTTGAAAAATGATAATATTTTATAAAAACAATAGGTTTTACCTATATATTGAGGAGGTTTTCCATGACGATCCGTCATCTTACGATTTTTCTTGCAGTTGCCGAATATGGCACCATGAGTGCTGCTGCGGAACACTTATATCTTTCTCAGCCAACGATCAGTCAGGCGATCCGGGAGTTAGAAAAGCATTACAATGGATTACTGTTTGAACGGTTAGGGAAGAAACTATACCTGACCGACCGTGGAACACTTCTGCTCCCCCAGGCCAGGGAACTTGTGAACCGGTTCACAGAAGTGGAAGAACTGATGTTGAACCAGGGGCAGACTTCCATTCTGAAGCTTGGAAGCACACTGACCGTCGGAACCTGTCTGACTCCCACTGTTATGCTGAAACTGGAAGAATCCACCCCCGGTCTGGAAGTCCATGCCTATGTAAGCAATACCTTAGAGATTGAACAGAAACTATTAAAATCTGAGCTGGATGCTGCGGTAGTTGAAGGTGAGATCCAATCTCCGGATCTGGTAGTGATCCCCATTATTGATGATTGTCTGGTCCTTGCCGCCGGAAAACACCACCCATTTTATGAACGTAGCCTGATCTTTTCCGATGAACTGAACGGTCAGCCCTTTGCTATGCGCGAAAAAGGCAGCGGCACCCGACAGCTTTTTGAGAATTATGCTGATAAGCATAAGCTTCTTCTTAAAGTCACCTGGGAAGCCAACTGCCCCCGTACCATTTTAAATGCGGTTCTCTATAATAAAGTGCTGTCCGTCATGTCTCTGCGACTCATGCCTCATGAGATCCGTCACCAACGACTTCGAATCTTCCACAACGAAGATCTGGAATGGAACCGCACCTTTAAGCTGGTCTACCATAAAAACAAATTTCTCACACCGGCCATCTACGAGCTGGAGAAAATTCTGTGGCAATATCAGTCGATCAAACTTCCGCCAGAATGCGGGATTCTTCGAAATCGGATCACTGATCCCTCTCCCGCAGCCGTTTAAGCCGATCACCGATCACCTTCTCATAACCAATGTCCGTGGGATGGTAGAATGTCTGTCCCACCAGTTCATCCGGCAGATACTGCTGCTTCACATAATGCTCTGGATAATCATGCGCATACTTATAGCCGATGCCATGTCCCAGCTTTTCTGCACCACCATAATGCTTATCCTGCAGATGAACCGGAACGGTGGTCGTGGTAGACTTCACCGCTGCCATGGCATCAAAGATCGCATTGCAGGCTGCATTGCTCTTAGGCGCACCTGCCACATAAGAAGCGGCCTGGGACAAGATGATCTGTGCCTCCGGCATACCGATCCGCTCCACTGCCTGAGCTGCTGCCACCGCCACCTGAATGGCCTGTGGATCTGCATTTCCCACATCCTCCGATGCGCAGATCATGATCCTGCGGGCAATAAATTTAATATCTTCCCCGGCATACAGCATTTTCGCCAGATAAAAGACCGCCGCATCCGGATCCGATCCCCTCATACTCTTGATAAATGCCGAGATCGTATCATAATGATTATCTCCGCCTTTGTCATAGCGGACCACTTTTTTCTGAATACACTGAGATGCCACCTCCAGCGTAATGTGGATCTTTCCATCCTCACTTTTCTCTGTAGTCAAAATTCCAAGCTCCAGCGCATTTAACGCATTTCTTGCATCTCCTCCGGCAATATCTGCCAGAAAATCCAGCGCATCCTCATCTGCCACCGCCTGGTAGGCACCCATGCCCTTTTCCATGTCAGTAAGTGCACGCTTCAGAAGTTGCTTGATATCCGCAGGTTCCAGTGCTTTCAGTTCAAAGACAATCGACCGGGACAGTAATGCGCCATTTACTTCAAAATACGGATTTTCGGTGGTGGCACCAATCAGGATCAATGTACCGTCCTCCACAAAAGGAAGCAGATAATCCTGCTGACTCTTATTAAACCGGTGGATCTCATCTACAAACAGGATCGTGTGTTTGCCGTACATGCCCAGATTGTCCTTTGCCTGACGCACCACATCCTCCATATCCTTTTTACCTGCCACCGTAGCATTGATCTGGGTAAACTCTGCCTTCGTTGTATGAGCGATCACCTTTGCAATGGTGGTCTTGCCGGTTCCAGGCGGGCCATAAAAGATCACAGATCCCAGCTTATCTGCCCGGATCGCACGATAAAGCAGCTTGTCCTTTCCTATAATATGCTGCTGTCCCACGATCTCTTCCAGTGTCTCCGGCCGCATACGCGATGCCAGCGGCGCTTCGGATTTCATGGTATTAGTTCTCATATAGTCAAATAAATCCATGGTATCTTTCCTTTCTGAGTTCCCTTTTCCCTGTCAGATATGGTACAATCCCTGTATACGATCAACCATAAGAAAAAAGGAGTATAACATCTATGCAATATCAGGCAGTTGTTTTTGACATGGACGGCGTTATCTTCGATACAGAACGTCTGGTCATCGAATTCTGGAAAGAAGTAGCTAAAAAACACAATATCCCAAATGTAGAACACACTTGCATTCAATGTCTTGGTACCAATCGTGTACGTACTCGGGAAATATTTCTGGAAAATTACGGTGCAGATTTTCCCTTTGATCCGTATCGTGCAGAAGTGACTGAGCTTTTTAATACTCACTATAAGGGTGTACCGCTTCCTACCAAACCCGGCGTTCGTGAACTGTTAAGCTATCTTCAGGAACAGGACATCAAAGTCGGTCTTGCCTCCTCCACGGCCCAGCATCTGGTACGTGATGAGCTCGGCACTGCCGGACTTCTTCCCTATTTTCAGACACTGGTCTGCGGAGATATGGTGGAACACAGTAAACCAGCTCCTGATATTTTTCTGAAGGCCTGCGAAATTCTTAACGCAGACCCCACAAAGTCCATTGCCATTGAGGATTCTTTTAACGGCATCCGTTCTGCTCACTGCGCAGGCATGACTCCGATCATGGTTCCTGACCAGGTACAGCCGACAGATGAGATCCGCACACTTGCCTTTCATGTCATGCCAAGTCTTCTCGATGTATTAAACTGGCTGAAAACTCTCGCATAAGTGTATTATACTGATTTTCAGAAATGGATACAAGCATTACTCCAGATTCAGTTTGTTGGTCAACACATACTCCGTGATCACATGGTATACAGCTAACTGTATTCCATTTATCACCAGCATGATCAGCAGATACAGAGTGAAAATCAGACCTGCATTATTGGCTGTGATGATCACCATATTATCCGGCAATATGTTCATAATGATCATCGTACCAATATTTGTAATCGTACTCACCGCAATGTTTAAGCCGATATAAGCCAGAAATGATCCTGCTACCCGATGCTCCTCCATCAACTGACCCAGAGACATAGATGCATAGAGCATATAGATTCCGCAGATGCTTGTGACGATCAGGAACAGGATTCCAAGCACGATCAGAACACCTGTGTAAGCACCAAGCTCTCCTGTCATTGATCTCCATATTACACTGAACGTATATTTCATACTGTAAAAGATCTCCTTGGAGATGCCAAGGAACAGGATCAGGCAGGAAAGTGCCGCAATCAGACCACTGATCAGATTTACAATGGCCGCCACGATCACCTTGGATACGATGAGCTGCCATACTTCCACTGGAAGGGTAAATGCCAGATACCCTTCTTCTTTCAGAAGACCGTTCCAGAATCTGCGGATCACCAGGATCAGTGTCATGATCATCATGCCGACGATCACTGCCACAAAAAGGACTGCAAGGATTCCAAGCAGGATCGGACCTATATATTCAGAAAATACATTCATAAGCGGTCCGTCTGCTACCGAAAGCAGATGAATGGTTGCGCTCAGCATTACTGCGATGACCGGTGCCACGATCCAGACCGGAATAAACACACGGATCAGAGATTTGATATCATATTTCACCAGCTTACTTAACATTCCACTCACCTCCCTCAAATGGTACTGCCCGGAATTCCTGTCGGAACAGTTCATCTACGGACATGCCTTCTTTTTCGCGGATATCATCCACCTGTTCCTGGCGAACGATCTGTCCGTCCTTTAAAAATACGACTTCATCCAGCACTCGCTCCACATCTGCGATCAGATGGGTAGAGATCAGTACTGTGCCGTCCGGATTGTAATTATTCAAAATGGTTGACAGAATAAAATCTCTGGCTGCCGGGTCCCACCGGCGATGGGCTCGTCGAGAAGATACAATTTTGCCTGTCTGCTCATAACCAGTACAAGCTGTACCTTCTCTTTGTTTCCTTTTGACAGAGTCTTCATCTTCAACTTCGTATCAATTCCAAGTTCCTGACATCTTTTCCGCCCGTGCCCGGTCAAAATCCTCATAAAAATCTTCAAACAGCTCCAGCAGATCTGTAATCTTCATCCAGTCTGCAAATAAGGCTTGTCCGGAAGATAACTGATTACTGATTTGGTATGTATGCCCGGCTCCTCCCCGTCAATGGTCACCATTCCCTGATCCGGCTTCAAAGTCCGTTCAGGATCTTGATCAAGGTTGTCTTACCGGATCCATTGGGTCCTAACAGACCCACAATCTTTCCACTTTCCAGTCTCAGATTCACACCGCAAAGAGCTTTTCTGCCGTATTTCTTGTGCAGATCCTGACACTGTATCAATATCTCACTCATTCTTTCATGCTCCTTCAAAAGCTGTACTGCCTGTTCTTTGCTGTAACCGAGCTCTGCAGTTGCCTCAAAGAACTGATCGATAATATTTCCTGCAAGTCTGGATCGCATGGCTTCCAGCACGCCTTCATCTTCCGTCACGGTTCTCCCGATCGTCCGGTTCGGTATACTTAAGCCTTCCGTCCAACGCGGCCAATGCCCGCTGCATGGTATTGGGATTCACACCTGCTTCTGCAGCCAGGTCACGCACTGTTGGAAGTTTTTCTCCGGCTTTATACCATCCAGACAGGATCCGCCTGGTCAGCTGCTCTTCCAACTGCATCCAGATTGGTCTGCTGTCATCCAATTTCCACTCCATATGCTGTACTCCTTTCTCTATTGTATTATTTATTTAATACAATAATAATTCCATACAAACGATTTGTCAACAGATTTTCGAAAATCCAGCCCCGGATGATAGAACAAACCGTTACCTGCAGCAGCCCGCAAAGTCAGCAATAAACTGCGCTGCTATGACTTGGAGCGAACAAACTGGTTCGGTGTATTGTCGGGAGCGTACACGTTTCGTGTACGAATCCAGACAATATGGGCCAGTTTTGTCCGTCATACACGTCATACTGACTTCGTGGGCTGTTAGTATATACGATCTTTATTCTATCATCCGGGGCTGTTACAATTTTGTAAACTTCTCCGGGCTGTTGTAGATTTCCCAAAAGTTTACTCTGCTGCCTGCACCGGTGTAATGGTAATATTGGCAGCTTCGATCCGGTTTTTCGTTTCGATATCCTCGATCTGTGCCCGTTTGGCATCACTGACCTGGGTACTGCTGACCACTACATCTGCGCCGGAATCACTGATACTGACGACCACATCTTCAAATCCCTGTGCCGACAATAAGGTCTCTGCCGCCAGTTCCTTCTCTGCGGCATCTGTCATGGATACCATCTCATCAATGGCATCCTGCTTCTCAGAATCACTGATATTCGTGCTGTTGATGACCTCCATAAGAATCTCTTTATTGCGGAGCGGGTCTGCTCTCTGGTCACTTTGGCTTCTGCCACTACCGTGCTTCCTCCTGTACTGCTGGCCATGACAGTCTCCCGACACTGTCATCTGCAGATGCCGTCTCCTCATAATCTTCATCCAGGCTGGCAATATCCGTCTCCTCTTCTTCCCGGTCTGTGCATAGATGTCCTCTGCAGAAATATCGGCTGTCATATCAGAATCATCACTTTCAGACACCGAATCACTTCCGGCTGTCAGCATACTGCATCAAAGGGATGTGCCTGCATAATTCAGATATCCTGCCACAGCGATCATAGCTGCCAGTGCTGTAACAATGATCTGATTTTCTTAAAAACAGGTTTTTTATTTTTCAACAATGTTGCCTCCTTCTCCCATTTTCATTATTTTAATCTTATGAGGCTCAATTCCAAATAATGCCTGCACGGCCTCTAATATCTCTGCTTTCCTTTTGTATTGCCACCACCTTCAGCGATCACCAGTACTCCTGTCACCTTCGGATTGGTCCAGGATACCACATAAGGATATTTTCCACTGTCATTTTCCTGATAAATGGTCTCTTCCTCCACACTGTCCGCATTGCTAATCCGATCTTTTCCACCTGCCGCTCACTGCTTCCTTCCCAGGTCAGCATAACCCTCACCTGGCCTGCACCATCTACCGTGGACAGAAGTTCTTCCAGCTTCTGCTCCGTCTGAGCTTCATATTTTTCCAGATCCGACAGTGGCTCATCTTCTCCATCAGACATGCCGCTCTCCAGATTGTCATCCACAGATGAATTTCCACTCCCAGAAGAATTTCCCATCATGCCACTGTTCATCTCCCTCTCTCCGGATATTTCGTCAGCAGTCCCCTTCTTCTCAACCGGAATCGCAATGACTGCCAGCAGAAGTCCCACCAGTACCAGGATCAACAGCTGGTCTTTCCTGGCGGCCAGTATTTTTCTTTATCTTTCCTGCCAGTCCTCTGACAGTTTCCATTCTGTCTTCCATATCTCCGCCTGCTCCTCCCATTCATACGCACTGGTAAATACCCGGCTGTCAATTGTCCGTCAGGTGAAATATCTGCAGCACCGGCTGGAAGCAATAAGATCAGCAGCAACAGTCCCAGGTAAAATTTTACATATCGTTCATAGATGCTTGAGGGAAGAAGATTCAGGATCATCTGTTCCAGTAAGCAGAATACAGCCAGCGTCTTCGCCATATCCACAAATATCTGCATATTGCCTCTCCTTCCATCCCGACTGATTCTTTTGCAAAATGTCACTTCCCCATCTTATGTATCACCTCCCTGTTATAGCCGTGGTCAATGCCACAGTCAGCAGGAACAGCACCAGCACCATACATATGGTCTGAAATAATAGCTTCATGCCACAGCCAACTCCTGCAAGGCAGCCGGTGATTCGTTCATCTGATATGGGCTGCAGCACTGCTGCCAGCAGATAATAGGCCGCCATCATGATTCCCAGCTTTGCCAGTGGAATCAGGCATAGAAGAGCAGCACCACCAGTGCCGCCGCACCGATCCCATTTTAATCAACATAGCTGATCCAAGCACCATATCTGTGACGGAACTTCCGCATCCCCAATCCCGGGATCATCTCGATTCCTTTGCTGACGGTCAGCTTCCGAAATGCATCCGCCGCCGGAGTCAACAGTCCCTGGATCATATGAAACGCCATGACTGCAGCCACCACTCCTTTCAAACTCCAGCCCACCACCATTTCCAACAATTCTGTCAGACGGCTTAACCGTTCCTCCCTGACAGATGATCCACCATAACCAGCAGCACATAGATTTCAATACACGGCAGCACAAACAATTCCAGGACCCGCTGAAGACCTGACACCAGCAACAGAATAAATTCATAATACACTCCTGCCGAAGCCACATAAGAGGTCATCGTCATTGCAAGAAAATACGCCGGCGCCAGTACCGTCATAAAATTTCGCATGGCAAGCAGCACATCTCTTGCGATCTCCATACTGTTCTGGAAGGACACCATCAGAATCAACAAAAGGATCATGTAGATCATGGCAAAACTGATCTGTGATACGCTCCGGTTTTTGAACACTTCTGCAAAATGGAGAAGCACCGCAGATGCTACCGCCAGCAATAAGACATGTACCCACAGCCTCTTCTGCATGACCAGTTCCTGCAGAAAAATTGTCCCGAAATCATGAAGAATCCCACCCCAGGAAAGGATACTTTGCCCGGATGTTCCCTGTTCTACCAGCTGCTGAAAGTCCACCGTGCCGCCCAGAATATCATCCAGAAGTTCCTGGATCTCAGACAGATCGATCTGTTCCATATGTATCCTCCCATGTATACTTCTTATGACGCCCTGTCCGTCTTGCGAAGCACCGACAGTCTCAGGGCACATTTTCCATCAGCTCAGGAATCCTCGGATGGTCTCCAGAAGTGCTGTCAGCACCGGAATTCCTGCCGCCAGCACTGACAGCTTGCCAAACATCTGGATCTGCCCGGCGATAGTGGCATACCCGGCATCCTTACACAGATCCGAAGCAAATTCCGCAATATACGTGATTCCGATAATTTTCAACAGAATTTTAAAATATCCGGCCTGCAGGGGCAGACTTTCCTGTACGGTCTGAAGTCCGGCAAGAATCATTCCCAGCAGATCTGTCATCTGTAAAAATACCAGCAGACTCACCGCCAGACAGAGATAGAGTCCATATTCCGGCTTTAACGCCTTCACCTGCAATGCCAGCAGCACGCCTGCGATCCCGATCATAGCGATTCGAAGCATTCTTATCTCCCTCCTCAGAGCGTAAATAATTTCTGCATGATCTGAAACAGCTCGTATACATAGGGAATGATCCAGAACAGCACAAGCAGAAGCCCTGCCAGACTGGTCAGAAATGCCTGTTCTTCCCTCCCGCTGTGTTTGAGTACCTGTGACAGTACCGATACCAGAATTCCTACTGCCGCAATTTTAAATAACAACGCTTCGTTCATCCCTATATCCACCTTGTTCAAAATAGTCATGTATCCAATCCTACATGATCACAAGCACCAATGCTGCTCCACCCAGCGCGCCCAGATACCGGTATAGCTTCTGTCGGCTGTCGGCTGCTGCTTTTGCCTCTGCAAGACTTAACATTATTTTCTCCTGATAAAACTGAATGGCGCTCAACTGCATGGGCATATCCATCCGTCCCAGCAGTTGTCCAAATTCTTCCAGATCCTGCTGTTCCTTTTTTGTGAGAAACAAAAGCTTTTGAATTTCTTTCAGATTCCGGCTCCAGATCTCTCCTGCCGTCTGTCCTGTCCGCTTTCCAAGATCTTCAGATACCTTCCAAAAAAACTGTTGAAATGGAGCTTTTGCATCCTTTGCCAGGAGCTCACAGACCGCTGGCAGCGTAAGCCTCACACAGCGGATCTCCCCCTGAAGGATCAATAACAGCCGCTGTAATTCTTCCAGCTGTGCAACTCTCTTTCCCAGTTCTCTGGCTGCTGCATCCCCGAATCCTAAGCCTCCCACCAAAATCAGACTCCATCCCATGATCTTCAGCAAAGTCTCTTTCCCTCCTCGTTGACGATAACTTCCACCTGTCCGGGAAGTTCTCCATTCTTCAGAAAAATGTAGCGGGAAAACAACCTTTCTCTGACCAGATCCTTCAGAACCGGCTTTTCCAGAAGTTCCCGGAATGAGGAGCCATGAACGGTCGCAAACAGTACGCAGCCACAGCGCATTGCATAGGTAAAAGCTTCCAGATCTTCCTGGCTTCCGATCTCATCAGCTGCCACCACCTCCGGCGCCATAGAACGGATCAGCATCATCAGCCCCTTTGCTTTTGGACAGGCATCCAGCACATCAGTACGGATTCCCACATCATTTCCTGGAACTCCACCACTGCATCCTGCAATCTCTGACCGCTCATCCACCAGTCCTACGGTCATGCCCGGATGGATTAGTGTTCCATTGGAAATCTGTCGGATACAGTCCCGAAGCATGGTTGTCTTCCCTTTTCCCGGCGGTGATACGATCAGTGTAGACTGTAAGGCTCCATCCTGCCACAGGAATGGAATCACTTCATCTGCACATCCTAAGATCTGATGAGCAAACCGAAGATTCAGAGAAGATATCGCCGTAATCGTACGGATATTTCCATCCTCCACCACCACTCTTCCTGCAATTCCAACCCGGTGCCCACCCGGAAGGGACAGATATCCTCTTCGAATCTCTTCTTCATAGGCATACAGCGAATAATTACCAAGATAAGCCAATGTTTCTTCCAGCTGCCGGCGATGGATCACCGTCTGTGACACATACTCTTTTCCATGACTGAGGATCACTGCCGGCTGTTCTGCCCGCAGACGGATCTCCTGCAAGCCTGCTACATCCAGATTCATCTTTTGCAGCACCTCCCGAAGACCAGAGGGAAGCAGTTTTATCATCTCTTCACTCCGCATGTTGTCCCACTCCTAAACACATGACAATTCAGAGCCATATTCGCAAAATCGCCTCTACGAGGCTGTCTCCGTTCACTACGGTCCTCGCTAAGCAGATGTCCCCGGACATCTAGCGACTTTGCTCATTTCATGGCTTTGAATTGTTACAATATAGCAGTGTCTATGACTTTGTCATAAACACTGCCCTTTATGGGTAACTGCTTCACATGCAGTTCAATATTTCATTAGTTCTCCTTGCAGTCCTTGATAGAGGCTGATTCTTCCCATCTTGTCCTTGCCAAGGCAGACAACTTTGACTACATCGCCCAGAGTCAGAACGTCCTCTACGCGGTTGATACGCTCTTTTGCGATCTTGGAAATGTGAGACCATTCCCTCTTCCCGGTGCAAACTCAAGGAATGCGCCGAACTCTTTGATGCTGACAACTTTACCGGTAAATACCTGACCCTCTTCAAAATCAGTTACGATGATATTGATCCAGCTCTTTCGCTTTCTCCATCTTCTCTTTATCAGTTACCACAGATGGATACAGCTCCGTCATCATTGATATCGATCTTCACACCAGTCTGCTCAATGATTGCATTGATGGTCTTACCTCTCTGACCAACAACATCACCGATCTTCTGCGGGTCGATATTGATCTGAATGATCTTCGGAGCATAAGTACCAACCTCTTTTCTCGGCTCAGAGATAGCCGGCTTCATGCAGGTATCCATGATGAAGAGTCTTGCCTCACGGCATCTTGCGATAGCACCCTCAACGATCGGTCTAGTCAGGCCATGGATCTTGATATCCATCTGGATTGCGGTGATACCGTCGGTGGTGCCGGTTACCTTAAAATCCATATCACCGAAGAAATCCTCAAGGCCCTGGATATCGGTCAGAAGAACGAAATCATCATCGGAATCACCGGTAACCAGACCACAGGAAATACCTGCTACCATCTTCTTGATCGGCACGCCTGCTGCCATTAAGGACATGCAGGATGCACAGGTAGATGCCATAGAGGTAGAACCGTTGGACTCGAAGGTCTCGGATACACAGCGGATGGTATACGGGAACTCTTCCTCGGACGGCAGTACCGGAATCAGGGCACGCTCTGCCAGTGCGCCATGACCAATCTCACGGCGTCCCGGTCCTCTGGACGGTTTGGTCTCACCTACGGAGTAGGACGGGAAGTTGTAGTGATGCATATATCTCTTGCTTACTTCGTTCTCATCCAGGCCGTCTAACTTCTGCTGCTCAGACAGCGGAGCCAGGGTGCAGACGTTGCAGATCTGAGTCTGTCCACGGGTAAACATAGCGGAACCATGTACACGCGGGATCATATCAACCTCTGCTGCCAGCGGACGGATCTGGGTGATCTCACGGCCATCCGGACGCTTGTGATCTTTTAGGATCATCTTACGGACAGTCTTCTTCTCGTACTGATATACAGCCTCTCCCAGTACTGCCAGCCATTCTTCCTTCTCAGCAAATGCCTCGGTCAGTCTCTCGGTCAGTACACGGATATTCTCCTCACGAGTCTGCTTGTCATCGGTAAATACCGCTTTTCCATCTCTTCTGGCGGAACGATCTCTTTGATCGCTGCAAACAGCTCTTCCGGAACCGCACAGCTTGTATACTCATGCTTCTGTTTTCCAACTTCAGCTACAATCGTATCGATGAAGGTGATGATCTTCTGGTTTACTTCGTGAGCCTTGTAGATAGCCTCGATCATCTTAGCTTCCGGAATCTCGTTTGCTCCGGCCTCGATCATGATGACTTTCTCTGGTGGACGCAACGGTCAGGTTCAGATCGCCGCTCTTCCACTGCTCCTGGCTCGGGTTGATCACAAACTCGCCATCGATCATACCTACCTGAGTCATTGCACACGGTCCGTCAAACGGAATGTCAGAGATGCAGGTTGCGATTGCTGCACCCAGCATAGCCACCAACTCCGGACGGCAGGACGGGTCAACACTCATAACCATATTGTTCAGGGTTACATCATTTCTGTAATCCTTCGGGAACAGAGGACGCATCGGGCGGTCGATAACACGGGATGTCAGGATCGCATTTTCAGATGCTTTACCCTCTCTCTTGTTGAATCCTCCGGAATCTTTCCGACAGAATACATTTTCTCTTCATATTCTACGCTTAACGGGAAGAAATCGATCCCATCCCTCGGCTTGTCAGATGCAGTTGCAGTAGACAGAACAACTGTATCACCGTAGTGCATGAAAGCTGCACCATTTGCCTGAGCTGCAACACGACCAATATCAACTCTCAGAGTTCTGCCTGCCAGCTCCATTGTGTAACTTTTGTACATAATTGTATCTCCTTTCTGAATTGCTTGTGGAAGATACCGAAACTACTGAAAGAACAGAAAAGCACTGATTTCTGCGCTTTTCAGTGGTCTCGGAACTTATCTTCCACTCAAAACAGGCGGAGAAATTCTCCGCCCTATGGTTTCTTATTTTCTAAGACCTAATTTTGCGATCAGTGCACGGTATCTCTCGATATCTTTCTCTTTCAGATATGCCAGCATACCACGTCTCTGTCCTACCATTTTCAGAAGACCTCTTCTGGAATGATGGTCTTTCTGGTTAACTTTCAGATGCTCAGTAAGCTCCTGGATTCTAGCGGTCAGGATAGCTACCTGTACCTCCGGTGAACCGGTGTCTCCCTCACAACGTCCGTACTCTGCAATGATTGCCTGCTTTTTTCCTTAGAAATCATGTTTCTTCCTCCTATACTTTTAAACGCCTGTCATCAAGGGCCGGTCGGAGTGTCCAGACTCTGAATGACGGCTGAATTTCATACCCTGTTACTCTAACATACTTACAGCTCTTTGTAAAGGTATTTTTTTGTTGCATTTACACGGATTTTCTTTGTTGCAACTATAGCCACACCTGTATGTACGATATCATGAACGATCACGTCTCCAATCTCCACAGGAGCTGTCACCTTCACATTCTTCAGAGCCTGCACACAGGCCAGAATTTTATCTTTCGGTATATCAGAAGCTGTCTTTACGGGAACCACCGGTATCTCACCTTCCAGCACCGTAACAGTGCTCGTCACGATCCTGGTCGGAGCTGTTACTTCTTTTTCTCCATAGACTGCACCTTTTTTACAGTGATTTCCTTCTACTTTTGTGACCTGTTTTCCATCCAGAAACACGGTCAGTTCACAGCCTTTCGGGCAACCGATGCAGATCAGTTTCTTACGTTCCATCCATCACACCTCCTGCCGTCCGTGACTGTGACTTTCCCGAAATGCCTGCCCTGTCCGCACATATTCCGCCGCATAGATTCCTGCAAGAGCTGCTTCCTCTGACACATGATCCACCAGATCATGAACATGCAGCACATTACCACAGGCGAAGACTCCTTCAAGACTGGTCTCCAGCATCTCATTTACTACCGGTCCTTTCGTCTTCGGATCAATCTGAATCCCTGCCTCTCTGGACAGCTCATTTTCCGGGATCAGACCCACAGCCAGCAGCAATGTATCACAGGAAATCTCCTCCTCTGTTCCCTCTATGAGTGTCCCTTTCTCATCCACCTGTGCCAGGGTCACACCGGTCAGCCGCTCTTTTCCATGGATTTCAGTCACTGTATGCCGCAATTTTAATGGAATATCAAAATCTTCCAGACACTGGACAATATTTCTCTGTAATCCACCGGACTTTGGCATAAGCTCCGCCACCAGCTTCACATGTGCGCCTTCCAGTGTAAGTCTCCTTGCCATGATCAGACCAATATCACCGGAACCAAGGATCACCACCTCATGTCCCGGCATGACTCCTTCCACATTGATGAGCCTCTGAGCAGTTCCCGCGGAATAGATTCCCGCCGGACGAAAGCCCGGAATATTCAAAGCTCCCCGTGGCCGTTCCCTGCATCCCATGGCAAGGATCACCGCTCTTGCCTGGATGATAGACAACCCATCCTTCTTGTTCATAGCCGTGACTTTTTTGTCTGCTCCAATCTCCAGTACCATAGTATCCAGCCGATATTCGATCTGTTTTTCCTGCACCAGATCAATATACCTCTGAGCATATTCCGGCCCGGTCAATTCTTCATGAAAAATATGGAGTCCGAATCCATTATGAATACATTGGTTCAGGATGCCTCCCAATTCCCTGTCACGCTCCAGGATCAGAATGCGTTCCATCCCCTGCTCCCGGGCTGAGATGGCTGCTGCCAGTCCTGCCGGACCACCGCCAATGATGACAATGTCATAAGCATCCTCAAATGCATCTTTGCAGCAGCCTTTCACCATATAGGATGCTCCGCCCGCTTTGTGATCTGCTGCATATCTTCTCCCAGCTCCCGGCAGAGGATCTCCATGACTTTCGGTCCACAAAGCCGCCCTGACACCGGCCCATGCCAGCTCTGGTCCGCCGCTTCACACCGTCCACGGATCTTGCTCCTAAAGGTCTGTGAATGGCATCCAGGATCTCACCTTCCGTGATCCGCTCACACCGGCAGATAATCGTTCCATAGGCAGGATTTTCACGGATCAGCGCATTTCTTTCTTCAAGAGATAAGGAATCCGGATGGAAGATACCTTTTCTCTTAGCAATAAAATGTTTCTTTTCTTTAATCTTAATTTCCGGCTCACCTGCTCCGCCACCAGTTCTCCGATGGCAGGACAGCTGGTCAGCCCGGAGATTCCACGCCCGCGCAGTCAAAGAATCCATCTGCGCCGTCCACTTCCCCGATGATAAATTCGTGTCCGTCTTCATGTGCCCGAAGTCCCGCAAAGATGTGATCACCTGTCCAAAGGCAGATCCTTCACATTGAGGGCAGCCTTCTTAATAACTTCCGAAAGCCCGGCAGTGCTGGTATTGGTTCCTTCCCGATCCTCAATATCCAGTGCTGTCGGACCCAGTAAGATTTCCATGAACTGTCGGTGACACAAGAATGCCTTTGCCATATTTTCCAGGAAGTGCAAAGATGGTATGCTTCACATGCTCACCGGCTGTCTTATCCAGCAGACAGTATTCACCACGTCTGGGTGTAATATGGATCTTGCGCTCACTGACCATGTTATGAAAATAATCTGCATAGACACCCGCTGCGTTGACCACCGCCCGGGTTCTGATATTTCCCCGGTCTGTCAAAGCTCCCATCCATATTCCAGCCTTCGAGATCCCTTTGACTTCTGTGTTAAACTTAAATTCCACCCCATTTTCACAGGCATTCTCTGCCAGTGCCAGATTGAGGCCAAAGGGACACACAATGCCTGCCGTTGGTGCATACAGTGCTGCACACACTTCCGCTGTCAGATTCGGCTCCATCTCATGAACTTCTTTCCGGTCCAGGATACGCAGATCCTTGACCCCGTTGGCAATCCCACGGTCATAGAGAGCCTTCAGTCCAGGAATGTCTTCCTCCGAAAGACAGACTACCAGCGACCGATCCGATCAAATAATATATCCAGATCTTCTGACAGCTTTCCCATCAGCTCATTGCCCGCACATTAAGCTTTGCCATGAGCGAACCTTCCTGTGCATCGTATCCGGCATGAATAATGGCACTGTTGGCCTTAGAGGTTCCACAGCACACATCCTCTTCCTTCTCCACTACACAGATCTTTCCTTCGTACCGGGACAGCTCCGTGCCGAGGCTGTCCCCGACACGCCGCTGCCAATGATCACCACATCGTACATGGTTTACCACGGAATTGCTCCGTAAAGTGCCACTGCTGCCAGTGCACTCCAGGATCGGTCCCAACAGTGGAACAATTGCGTATCCCCAGTTGGAACTGCCTTTCTCATGGATCGGCAGTACCGTATGAGCAAATCTCGGTCCTAAGTCTCTCGCCGGATTGATAGCATAACCGGTCAGTCCGCCCAGAGACATACCGATAGACACGATGATTCCAAATACAATGAATTTTCCAAGTCCGTCTGTAAGTCCCGGCACATTTGCCATCCCTTTGATGGCAAATACAAGCACAAAGGTTCCCACTGCTTCGCTGAACATGTTAAGCCCGGTATTGGGAACCGATGGTGCAGTACAGAATACACCCAGCTTGGTTCCTGCTTCCTTGGTAGCATCAAACTGTGCCTTGAACAACAGATATATAATAACTGCTCCCACAAACGCACCAGCAAACTGTGCAAGAATATAACCTGGCACCATGCTCCACGCAAAGCTTCCGTCCATGGCAAGTGCCAGTGTCAGCGCCGGATTGAAGGATGCGCCGGAAGCCGCCCCAAAATGCATGCAGGAATCATGACTGCAAGCCCCCATGCAAGGTGATCTGAATACTTCCGGCACCCTTCATGCCGGATTTATTGAGCGTAACGTTAGCAACAACGCCATCACCAAGAATGATCAGCAGCATTGTTCCAAGAAATTCAGAGATATAGGGTAACATAGAACTCCTCCTTATTCATTTTCCACAACACTTCTCGTTCTTATCGGATGGTATATTCTGCTCCCTCAGGAACATTCCTGCAACGTTATCTTCTTAGTCCTCTTTGCCCAGCCGTAGGCATATTTTACTGCTTTCTTCCAGCCCTTCAGCTTCTTCTTGCGTTCTTCCTCACTGATCTTCGGCTCAAAGATTTGATCGATGGCCCAGTTCTTGATAACTTCTTCTTTATCAGACCAGTATCCCACTGCCAGACCTGCCAGATAAGCAGCTCCCATCGCCGTAGTCTCCACACTGTGGACGGTTCACCGGTGCTTGAATAATGTCTGCCTGCGTCTGCATGAGGAAATTATTGGCACTTGCACCTCCGTCCACCTTCAATGCTGCCAGACGGATGCCCGAATCTGCCTCCATGGCAACCAGAACATCGTTGACCTGATAAGCCAGAGATTCCAGTGTTGCCGGATAATATGGTACTTATTGACGCCACGAGTAATACCACGATCGTTCCTCTTGCATACTGATCCCAGTACGGAGCACCTAGTCCGGTAAATGCCGGAACCACATAACAGCCATTGGTATCCGGTACTTTCTGTGCCATATATTCCGAATCCGGTGAGGGAATCAATGATCTTCAATTCATCCCGCAGCCACTGGATCGCTGCCCCGGCCACAAAGATAGAACCTTCCAGTGCATAATGAACTTTTCCGTCCAGTCCCCATGCAATTGTGGTGACCAGTCCGTTATCGGAAAATACCGGTTTTCACCTGTATTCATCAACATAAAGCAGCCCGTTCCATAAGTATTCTTTGCCTCGCCCGGTTCAAACAGGTCTGACTCGAACAATGCTGCCTGCTGATCTCCTGCCGCGCCCGCAATAGGGGATCTCTCCACCCAAAAATGAGGACTCGGTCTTTCCGTAGATACAGCTGGAAGGCTTTGCCTCCGGAAGCATGCTCGCCGGAATATCCAGCTCTTTTAGGATTTCTTCATCCCACTGAAGGGTATTGATATTGAACAGCATAGTTCTGGATGCGTTGGAATAATCCGTCACATGAACAGCACCTTTGGTCAGCTTCCAGATCAGCCAGTCTCCACCGTACCAAACAGCAGCTCCCTTTTTCTGCCCGTTCTCTGGCTCCCGGCATTGTCCAGAATCCATTTCACCTTGGTTCCTGAGAAATACGCATCGATCACAAGGCCTGTCTTTCTGCGGAATTTCTCCGTCAGCCCCTTCTCCTTCAGAGAATCACAATACTCAGAAGTTCTGCGGCACTGCCATACGATGGCATGATAGACCGGTTCTCCTGTATTTTTATCCCACAATGGAGGTCTCACGCTGATTGGTGATACCGATTGCCGCGATGTCCTGTGCAGTAGCTCCGATCCTGTTCATCGCTTCCGGCTACGCCAAGCATGCTTGCCCAGATCTCGTCTGCATCATGCTCTACCCAGCCAGGCTTTGGAAAATACTGTTTGAATTCTCTCTGCGCCACGCTGCACATGGTTCCCTTCTTGTCAAACAGGATACAACGATTGCTGGTCGTGCCTGCATCCAGTGCCATTATACTTTGCCATAATATTCTTCTCCTTTTCGACCCTGTATAGTCTTGCTTCCAGTATACCATAACCATTTGAAAAAGTGCACTTTTCCTAGTTGTATCCTATGCGCGGAATTTGGTTTTATGAGACGCAAAAAGCTCCCGCCCGGCAAATTATATTTGCCAGACAGGAGCCTTTATTTTAATTTATTTTGTTCGGATGGTAAGACCATCGCCATCTCTGTCAACGACCATCACACTGCCTGCATGGACGTCTCCGCCAAGAATATATCTTGCCGCCATAGTCTCCACATTCTTCTGAAGGAATCTCTTCAGCGGACGGGCACCATAGACCGGATCATATCCGTTCTCTACAATGTAAGCCTTGGCTGCATCTGTAAGCTCGATCTGAAGTTCTTTGTCCTCCAATCTCTTGTTCACATCTGCCATCATCAGATCCACAATATGTCCGATGTTATCCTTCGTCAGCGGTTTGAACAGGATAATCTCATCCAGACGGTTCAGAAACTCTGGTCTGAAGTGAGCTCTCAAGTCACCCATTACCTGTTTCTCACACTCCGGACGGATATCGCCTTTCTCGTCAATGCCTTCCAGCAGATAGCTGGAACCAATGTTGGAGGTCATGATCAGAATCGTGTTCTTGAAGTCTACAGTTCTTCCCTGGGAATCGGTAATACGACCATCATCCAATACCTGCAGCAGTACATTGAATACATCCGGGTGAGCCTTCTCAATCTCATCAAAGAGCACAACCGAGTACGGACGTCTTCTGACAGCCTCTGTCAGCTGACCACCTTCCTCGTATCCTACATATCCAGGCGGTGCTCCGATCAGACGGGATACGGAGTATTTCTCCATATATTCACTCATATCGATACGCACCATATTCTGTTCATCATCAAACAGACTGGCAGCCAGTGCTTTTGCAAGCTCTGTCTTACCTACACCAGTTGGTCCAAGGAACAGGAATGACCAATCGGCTTGGTCGGATCCTTGATACCTGCTTTGGAACGAATGATCGCATCTGTAACTTTTTGTACACCTTCATCCTGTCCGATGACTCTCTTATGGAGTTCTTCATCCAGATGCAGGGTCTTATTTCTCTCACTCTCGGTCAGCTTTGCCACCGGAATGCCGGTCCAACGGGAAATGATTCTGGCAATCTCTTCGTCGGTCACGCTCTCATGAACCAGAGACAGGTCTTTATTCTTAACCTTTTCCTCCTCTTCCTCCAACTGCTTCTGCAGCTGCGGCAGACGTCCATATTGAAGCTGTGCAGCCTTTTCCAGATCATAGCCCTGCTGGGCAGCCTGGATCTGACGGTTCACATCCTCGATCTCTTCACGGATCTTGGACAGATTCTCCACGGATTTCTTCTCATCATCCCACTGTGCTTTCTTATTATTAAATTCATCTCTTAAGTCAGCCAGTTCCTTCTGCAACGTCTGCAGTCTGTCCTGACTGAGTCTGTCAGTCTCTTTTTTCAGAGCGGCTTCCTCAATCTCCATCTGAAGAACTTTTCTACGAAGCTCATCCAGCTCCGTCGGCATGGAATCCAGCTCGGTCTTGATCAGTGCGCAAGCCTCATCCACCAGGTCAATGGCTTTATCCGGCAGAAAACGCTCGGAAATATAACGATGGGACAGGGTTGCTGCTGCCACCAAGGCTGAGTCTGTGATCTTCACTCCATGGAATACTTCGTAACGGTCTTTCAGACCACGAAGGATAGAAATCGTATCTTCCACAGACGGCTCATCCACCAGTACCTGCTGGAAACGACGTTCCAGTGCCGCATCCTTCTCAATATACTGACGGTACTCATCAAGAGTGGTCGCACCGATACAATGCAGTTCCCCTCTTGCAAGCAGAGGTTTCAGCATATTACCCGCATCCATGGCACCATCGGTCTTGCCTGCTCCCACGATCAGATGCAGCTCATCGATAAACAGGATGATCTGTCCTTCGCTCTTTTTGACCTCTTCCAGAACTGCTTTCAGACGCTCTTCAAATTCACCTCTGTATTTGGCTCCTGCCACCAGAGCACCCATATCCAGTGAAAAAATCTTCTTATTCTTCAATCCTTCCGGTACATCACCACGGACGATACGCTGTGCCAGTCCTTCTACAACTGCTGTCTTACCAACACCAGGTTCACCGATCAGCACCGGGTTATTCTTGGTCTTACGGGACAGAATACGGATCACATTCCGGATCTCCGCATCACGTCCGATCACCGGATCAAGCTTCTGCTCTCTGGCACGCTCTACCAGCTCTGTACCATATTTGTTCAATGTGTCATAAGTTGCTTCCGGATTGTCGCTGGTCACACGCTGATTGCCGCGGACGCTGGACAATGCCTTCAGAAAACGATCTTTGGTAATACCGCTTTCCCGGAACAGATCCTTCATGGAAGGACTCGGATTGTCCAGTAATGACAGAAACAGATGCTCCACGGACACGTACTCATCACCCATCCGCTTTGCTTCATCTTCTGCACTGATCAAGGCTTTATTCAGGTACTGACCCACATAAGGCTGACCACCGGATACTTTCACTCTCCGGTTCAGTGCCTGCTCCACCTGTTCCTTAAACAACGTAGAATCTATATCCATCTTGGAAATCAGTCTGGAGATCAGGCTCTCCTCCTGAGTCAGAAGACAATACAGCAGATGTTCCTGCTCAATCTCCTGATTGCCATATTCCATGGCAGTCTTTTCCAGATTATTGACTGCTTCCACAGATTTCTGTGTAAATTTCTGAATGTTCATATGCTCGCCTCCTCGCCTCGCATAGCTGATGCCAAATTATAAATCTGACATACTGATGTCTATTTCTTTGTTCTATGTGTACTATATCACCAGTTGTTAGCACTGTCAATAGGTGAGTGCTAATTATTTTGTGAAATATTTGTGAAAGCTACGAGTCATGCACATTTACGTGAAAATCCCTCTTTCAAGCTTGCTTGATAAAGAGGGATTTTTCATGGAAATGTATAGGGCGACAGCCCGACAGTGAGGGAGTTCTTTCCCGAGCTGTGCATGGCGTATATCACAGCTTACAGGGATTTTTCACTTGCTTTCGCACTCGATTTTCTTGAATTCCTTATCTTCATCGTACCAGATCTTGTATTATTTTATCTGTATCCATGCTGTCCTCCTACCTTATAATTTTCCAATTTGATTTTCGTTTTGTTCCGTTCTGTACCAATCTACCTTTTTCCTGTAAAGATGCAAACATTCGAGAAACCGTTCTTTTTGACACACCTATTTTTTCCGCATAATATGCTTGTGTTGCAAACGGATTTTTCTCTATAATCTGTAACAATTTTTCAAGCTGCATCTGTTCCTTATTAAGCGGCACTTCATCACCATTAGTGCCATCATCGGTGCCACAATTGACGCCATTGTCGCCATTTTTAATGTCATTGGCGTTAATCATGGCGCTATTGGTATCAACTTGTCCTCGATAAATATTGATACGCAAATCAACTTCGCCACCAATAAACTCCGGCTCCCGCAGCCCGGCAGCTTTTACTTTATCAATAATTCTTGGAATGCCACTTCCCCAATGCTCGATCAGATTCATGTAAGCAAACGCATGAGCAAGAGCTTCATTTCTAATTTTAGAATAACCTTCTTTCATACGCTCCATCGTTTGTCCCATTGGCAGCTTTCCTGGGGAAGTAATTTCTAATCGGTTATCATATACTGCCACCTGTATCGTACCATGATCCAGATAACTACGATGTACCATAGCATTAATAATCAACTCACGAATGGCATCCGGTGGAATCTCATAAACGTCCTGACGATAAATTCCCACAATAGTAGCACCCAGATGAATATTTCTCAAGACAAACTGAAATGCTTCGTCTATCTGTTCCCAAAGCGGACCGGTATATTCTCTACGGTCAACAAAATACTGCTTTTGTTGTCCCTTTGAACACGCCACATTGCGTTGTAACATGAAGTCCACCGTTGCCGGTCAAAATAGCAAAAGCATTAGACGGATAATCTTTTCCATCACGCTCAATCAAAATCCCCCAGGAGCGCAACTGCTGTCTGCCTACATCTTTAATCGCTGCTTTCTGTTCCTCTGTACGGGCATTTTTAATAGCCTGCTCCTTCATAGCTTTACAAAGGGCATCAATATCTTCATCCGTGATATTCAGTTGCGTACACAAAGCCTGATCATAGTAACGGTTGCTACCCTCAAACAGCAGCTCCTTTACCATATGCTCATCAGCAAGGCGAGTAGTTCCAGCAACTCGGACATATACACCACAATCTCTTCCAAGAGCTTTGATATAATATGGTCGCTGTCTGCCCTCAGAAATCTCTACCACAATAACAGTCTTACCATCAATCGTCTGTAAAGTAATATCCGGGATGATTGCCGGTTCACAGCTGTCTGATACAGCATTGGCAATGGCATCCATTTTCTTGAACACCTCCTCCTTGTCAAAGCCGACAACCTCTCTACTTTTATCGACAATTCCGAAAATGATTTTTCCTCCGGTTCCATTTGCAAAGGCAATCACAGACTTCATATATTTGATGCTTTTCTCCGGCAGGTTTTCTTTGAACTCCACGTTCTTCGATTCCCCTGCAAGAATTTCTTCTATGGTCATCATAACACCTCGCTTTCAATTCGCTACGCAGTGCATAGCCTTTTTGTTATTTTCTCTGATATTCCAGTCTTAATTCTTCTGCCAAGTACAAATCACTCATGCAGTGCATATCAGAAACTCCGTCACGCATTAACTGATAAACTTCGGAATGATAAAACAAGCCCTCCTTACTGCTCTTCTTTTTTATCAGGAACAAATTCCATGATGTCTCCCACATCGCAATTCAAAGCAGAACATATCTTTGACAGAATCTCTGTACTTACATTTTCATCTTTTGATAATCGAGACATCGTTGTTGTACTAACTCCTGTCATTGCACGCAAATCTTTCTTCATCATTTCTTTATCAATTAACAATTTCCACAATTTCTTGTAACTAACTGCCATTTTTTCACCTCAATCTTATTTGCTTGAAATATCTGTTCACATGATATCTATCATCATATCACGAAAATACGTTTCAGGCAATCTAATATATCAAAAATCGTAATTCAATTCCGAAATATCGCATTTAAAATCACAAAAAACACATCTTAATAAGACAAGCTGAAAGTACAAGATTAAAAATCGGGCAGGGGTATGTCGCATAATGCGAGCGGACGAAAAAAGCAGTCAATCATAAATGAAAAACTGCTTTAAATCATATCCTTTATTGCTTTGTGTGGAGATTTAACTGATTGTCTATGTCTTGTTCGGATACTTCTACTTCATATATCATAAGCCATAATCCTTGCGAATGTCAGCAAAGGCTTTCTTCGTCTTTTTGTCCGCCATCATATAGTATGGTCCATTTTACCTCATCACCTTGATCTGGCACGCTTCCATTGCTTTCAATGCATTTTCATGGCTCTCCGGCGTCACACCTGCACAGCATGCTGCATCCACATAGATGGGCACTTCCGGAAGTGTTGCCTTGAGCAGCAATGCATTGGAGATTACACAGATATCTGTGCAAAGTCCTACCAGCGTAATACTGCCGATCTCCTCGTCTTCATGAAGAGCCAGCAGATCTGCAGCCAGATCCGTAGAACCAAAAGTCTCCTTATCGATGGGGTCTGTCTTTCTCAAAGCATCCAATTCTTTCCGAATCTGCCAGCCTTCCGTGCCACGAATGCAATGAGGCACCGGAAGATTCTTTCCTTCCTGTGTCTCCAGATACCAGGTCTCATGAGTATCCCTTGTGAAGAAAACCTCGCCGTCAAAATTCCGAATCTTATCCTCCACCTTGGGTACAATGGCAACTGCTTCTTTTGTTCCCAGTGCTCCATCAATAAAATCATTCTGCATGTCTACAATGATCAAAATCTGTTTCATAGCACTTTCTCCATTCTTTTCAATTCTGGCAGTACAGTGATCAGCATAGTTGCAAAACACAGCGTACCACCAATCACGTTAGATACAGGCTCCGCCAGAAAGACTCCATCCGTTCCCATATGTAATGCATAGGGCATGAGATAAGTAAGCGGCACCACAATAAATACTTTTCGAAGCATTGAGAAGAAGATCGCCTGCTTCTTTTTATTCAGGGACTTAAATACCGTCTGTCCCATATACTGCAGGTCCATAAAGATAAATGCAGCAAAATACTGGTTCAATGCAGGAACTGCATCTTTGATCAGCTGCGCATCTGAGCTGAAGATCCGGATCAAAGGTCTTGGTTCCAGAATAATGATGCTCCATATCACAGCGGAATAAGCAAGAATCATCGCGCCCATCACCATTCCTGCCTTTCGCACACGTATCGGACGGCGCGCCCCATAATTGTAGCTTAGGATTGGTGATGATCCTTCACTCATGGCATGGATCGGTGTCTCCACCAGCTGCCGCACGCTGGATACAATGGTCATCACTGAGATGTAGATATCACCACCGGTGACTGACAGTACATTGTTGCAGCAGATTGTTACCAGGCTGTTGGTCAGCTGCATGATAAATCCTGCCATACCAAGGCTTATAATATTTTTTGCATAACCCATACAGGCAGCGATCTCATTCTTCTTCAGCAATCGTACTTTCAATTCTGATTTTTTCGTAAGAAAATAAAATACAAATATTGCTGACAGGCACTGAGACAGCACAGTTGCAATGGCAGCCCCGCACACACCAAATCTCAATCCAAAGATAAATAATGGATCCAGCAGAAGATTGGCTCCTGCTCCCACCGCTACCGAACACATACCGATCAGCGAATATCCCTGCGCATTGATAAAAGGATTCATCCCCACTGCTACCATGGATGGCAATGTTCCCAGCAGATAGATCATCATATACGGCAATGCATACACAAGTGAGTTATCGGAAGCTCCGAACAAGATCAGAATCGGTCTTGCAAATAAGAATCCAACAACCATCAGAACTATGGCACTGGCACAGACCATGGTAAAAGAGGTATTCATGATTGCTACTGCTTTCCTCTCATCCTTCTGTCCTCTCTGGATCGCAAACAGTGGCGCACCGCCATTTCCGAACAGATTCGCAAATGCAGTGATAATCACGATCAAAGGAAAACATAGTCCAACAGCTCCCAGTGCAGCAGTTCCCACCTCCGCAATCCTTGCAATATAGATTCGATCTACAATATTATACAGAAGGTTCAGGATCTGAGCCACCAGCATCGGAAGAGCCGCTTCCAGAATATTCCCTGTCACCGTTCCATTTTCAAAATCAACCCGTTTCATTTCAATCCACAATCCCTTGTTATCGTCCTGCCTTTTATTATATTTCCTTTTTCATATATTTCAAGATAGAGGCACATTCTTTTGTTGTTATTGTATATATTTCATGATATAATATATATAAAAATAAAGCATTTTCACAATAGAAGGGTGGTATAATTATGGCTGAAAGATATGTGATTACCCTGGGACGTGAATGTGGTGCCGGTGCGACCTATATCGCGCAGCATCTGTCCAAAGAACTTGGCATTCCTTATTATGATAAGGATATTTTCCGTATGGTATCTGATAAGAGTGGTGTTCTGGAAGAATTTTTCCATGTGAATAGTGAACGTCCGGGAAACAATCTTTTATACAAACTGGTAAAGGATCTGAAACCGGCAGATCAGAAGCCTTCTCTTGGAAAGGATATCGTCTCTCCTGACAACCTGTTCCGTTTCCAGTCTGAACTGATCCGGGAACTGGCAGATAATGAATCCTGTATCATTATCGGCCGCTGTGCAGACTATGTCCTGAAAGATCATGATAACTGCGTACATGTCTTTGTATGTGGCGATATGGACAGCAAAGTACAGCGTATGATGCATTCTTATTCTCTGGAGGAATCTGCTGCTGTTGAACGGATCAAAGAGACTGACAAGCAGCGTAAGAAATATTACAGCTACTATACCGGAGGTGACTGGGAAGCTGCATCCAACTATGATCTGTGCCTGAACACCGGTGACATGAGTATTGAAGAAGCGGCAGAGCAAATCCTCTTCTATCTGAAACAGAAAAAATATATTTAAGACAAAAAAAGCTCTTGCATCTGCAAGAGCTTTTATCATGCGGAAGAAGGGACTTGAACCCTCACGAGCGTAACGCTCACAAGAACCTGAATCTTGCTCGTCTGCCAATTCCGACACTTCCGCAAACCGTATGAATTTATTTTACAGAGCTCATACTACTCTGCATGCGGAAGATGGGACTTGAACCCACACGACCTAACGGTCACAAGATCCTTAGTCTTGCTCGTCTGCCAATTCCGACACTTCCGCAAACCGTTGTGTTTTTAACGACTCAACGATATGTATTCTATCACAGGTATTCTCATAAGTCAACAGTTTTTTTAAACTTTTTTAACTTTTTTCTTACCCATGAAAAAAGCTCCTGAAATTGTAGGAGCCAATGCGGAAGAAGGGACTTGAACCCTCACGAGCGTAACGCTCACAAGAACCTGAATCTTGCTCGTCTGCCAATTCCGACACTTCCGCATCACGAGTGATATGATACCTCATCTTGACAAAAATGTCAAATATTTTTAAAATGTTTTTCAAAAAACACATTCTGTAGATTCTAATTATACCCGGTTTCAAAGTATCATTTAAGAAAGCAATTCGTTGTCGAAAGGAAGGTAAACATATGGACTATCATGCATTAGGAAAAAGAATTCGCGAAGAGCGCCTGAGACTGAACCTGACTCAGGAGAAACTTGCAGAGGAAGTTGGGGTATCCACTGCTTACATCGGACAGATCGAGCGCGGCGAGAGAAGTCTTACACTGGACAAGCTGGTAAAGGTTGTCAACCGTCTGGGTGTTACCATTGATTTCCTGCTGTCTGATTACGTGATTGCAACCGATGACACCAGTATGAATCTGCTGGTTCAGCTCATGCATGACCGCACCCAGGAAGAGAAGACCCTGGCGATCAACCTCTTAAAAGTTCTTTTTGCGAACAAATAAGAACCGTATTCAAAAAGACTGCCTGACTGATGGAAACATATCAAATGTATGTCGCATTGTCAGACAGTCTTTTTCTTTTGTACGCTAATTACTTAAAAGTATACCAGTTCTTCTTCCGGTTTCTCTGCACTCTTGATATTGGTGGACTGCAGTACCAGTCCTTCCTGTCCGCTGTACTCTGCACGCTTCTCAATATGCGCTTTTGCAGTTACAGTCAGCCATTGTTTGGACTTTATCCGGTTCACATAGGCAGATTTGCACAGGAAACCGATGAAAGCCGTATCGTCCGCACAGCAGGTCATAGCCATACGTCCGGAACGAAATATCCCTTCGGCAGACGTCCTCCGGTATAGGCCATCGCCTTAAAGCGCATGGTCTTGCCATCGTATTTCTCAGGATGATCCATGGCATCAATATACCAGATACCATAATCTACATCAGAGATCTCAATCACATCCGCATTGATATCGAACGGCATCTCCTCCTCGAATTCCAGCTGGCTTCCATCTTCTTTTCAAATACCACCTGAGCTTTCGGATTCACTGCACGCATATTTCGCTTATACGTAGCTGCCGGTGTCTCATCCGTACTGCGGTTGAAGATGATCAGATCAGAATCCTTTGCCATCTCCATGAACAGGGATTTCATATTTTCAGATATACATCGAAGGTGGTTGCATCCACAGTCGTGATGACCTGTGCCACGAACCATCCCTTTGGCATATACATTTCCGCAGATAGCCCAGTCCCCATACAGTTGTACTCTACAATGATCTGGGTAGGCTTATACTTCTTCTGACACTCTGCCAGAAACATTTCATTAAATTCAGACTTATCCTCCAGAACCACCAGCGTGGTGTTGGTCTTCTGAAGAAGTTCGTCTTCGTACTCTTCGACTCCTTCTTCGCAGGCAATGACCAGGTTGCGTTCGCCGCCGGAGAAATAATCATCCGCCAGAGTCTCCTGCACAAACCGGGTCTTGCCGCTCTCCAGAAATCCGTGTACGACAAATACAGGGATCTTTGCCATTACTATTTACCTCATTATTCTGTCAGGCCAAATACTTTTGCCAGTTCTTCTTCGTTCAGATGGGAACCGATCACGCACAGACGGCCAGTGTAGTCTGCCTCTCCGTGACGCACCTCAAATTCTTCCGGAACCATATCAAAGTGAAGCCAGGTTCCATCTGTACATGGAAGGATTCCTTTTGCACGCAGGATAATGCCACACTCATCGTCATCAGACAGTCTGGTAAGGATCTCACGAAGCTGCTCCTCAGAATATTTATGCGGAGTCTCTTTGCCCCAGCTGGAAAATACTTCATCTGCATGATGGTGGTGATGATCATGGTCATGATCGTGGCAGCCACAGGTGCAGTCCGGGCCGTGATCATGGTCATGATGGTCGTGATGGTCGTGATCGTGGTCGGTCGTGATGGTCGTGATCATGGTGATCATGATCATGGTCGTGGTCACAGCAACGCTCATGATCGTGATGATCGTGGTCGTGATGGTCGTGATCATGATGATTATGGTCATGCTCCTCCATCAGATGCTCCATCTCCTCTTTCATGATCAGATCCTGATGTTCCATAGCTGCCAGGATCTGCTCGCCTTTCAGCTCATCCCACGGAGTCGTGATGATCGCAGCCTTCGGATTCTTCTCACGCAGCATAGCCACACATGCATCCAGCTTGTCCTCAGACATTTTCTGGGTACGACTGATCACAATCGTTCCTGCGTTCTCTACCTGGTTGTTAAAGAACTCGCCAAAGTTCTTCATATACATCTTGCATTTCTGTCCGTCTACAACAGTCACAGAGCTGTTCAGTTCTACCTGCTCATGTGCAGCCACACCCATAACAGCTTTGGTCACATCGGACAGCTTGCCAACGCCTGACGGCTCGATCAGAATACGATCTGGTGCATAAGTCTCAATCACCTGCTTCAGGGCAGTACCAAAATCGCCCACCAGAGAGCAGCAGATGCAGCCGGAGTTCATCTCTGTGATCTGTACGCCGGCATCTTTGAGGAATCCTCCATCGATACCAATCTCGCCAAATTCATTCTCGATCAGAACAATCTTCTCGCCTGGAAATACTTCCTTCAACATCTTCTTGATCAGTGTAGTCTTGCCGGCTCCAAGGAAACCGGAAATAATCTCAATCTTTGTCATGTTCTGTTCCTTCTTTCCTTATTATAATATGTGAATGAAAAAGCCCTCGGATCTTCACCGTGCGGCAGATATTCCAAGGGCTTTTGTGTCATACTTATTTATTCAGTGCTTTCTTAGCAGTCTCTGCCAGTGCAGTGAATGCTGCTGCATCATTTACAGCCAGCTCTGCAAGCATCTTACGGTTCATCTCAACGCCTGCGCTCTTCAGACCATACATGAACTTGCTGTAGGACAGTCCGTTCATACGTGCTGCTGCGTTGATACGAGCGATCCACAGCTGTCTGAACTGACGTTTTCTCTGTTTACGTCCTGCATAAGCGCTGGTAAGAGCTCTCATAACAGACTGTTTAGCTACTCTATACTGTTTGCTTCTGGCTCCTCTGTAACCTTTTGCCAGCTTCAATACTCTATTGTGTTTCTTTTTAGCGTTTAATCCGCCTTTAATTCTTGCCATCTTTCTTCCTCCTTAACTTCCTAAATCTTATAAATACGGTAAAATCTTCTTCATGTTCTTTACATTGGTAGCATCCGTAATGGTAGCTTTACGAAGATTTCTCTTTCTCTTCTGAGATTTTTTGGTTAAGATATGGCTCTTATAAGCTTTCATTCTCTTTAACTGACCGGTTCCGTCTTTTGAAACGTTTTGCGGCTGCTCTACTTGTTTTACCTTTGGCATATGTTGATTCCTCCTAAACTACTAAAATATTTTATCCTTAACGTTTTTCCGTTAAAACATAGTCATGCTGCGGCCCTCCATCTTAGGAGCTTTATCGACCACTGCGACATCTGCCATCCGCTCTGAGAATACATCCAGAATCTGTTTGCTGCTCTGTACATGAGCCATCTCACGTCCGCGGAAACGAAGAGTTACTTTTACTTTGTTACCCTTCTCGATGAACTTTCTTGCTGCATTTACCTTCGTGTTCAAATCGTTCTCATCAATATTCGGAGACAGGCGAACTTCTTTGATTTCGATGATTTTCTGTTTTTCTTTGCTTCCTTCTCTTTTCTTGCCTGCTCATACCGATATTTTCCATAGTCGATAATCTTACATACAGGCGGTTTTGCGGTCGGAGCAATCTTTACCAGATCCAGCTCAGCCTCCCTCGCTAACTTCATCGCTTCTGTGATGGGCATTACACCTAACTGTTCACCATCCTGACCAATCAGACGGACTTCTCTGTCCCTGATCTGCTCGTTGATCATTAATTCGCTAATAGTTGTACACCTCCGAAACATAAAAAATAGGTAGAAAACTATCCACCTATCATACAAAAGGAATGTGCCGCAAAACACATTTCAACACTGTATTAACCCAGGTCACTGACTGTGCTATGTGCCAAGGTGAGAGTGGATACTCTTCTTTCATTTCATAACCTTAGTTATCTTAGCACAGCCGGCACCTGATGTCAACTATATTTTCGCACTTTTTCAAACTTTTTTATCCGGTCTGTCAAGCCTTCCAAAACGCTCCATCTCTCCACGCACTTTTGCAGCCAGTGCATCCGTAAAGCAGCCTTCCACTGCCCGCCAGCACCAGTTACTGCCCACGGTGGACGGCTTATTCATTCTGGACTCGCTTCCCAGTCCCAGCAGATCCTGAGCCAGTACAATGGTCAGATTCGCCCGGCTGTTCCAGATGGCACGCATCATGACCCAGTTGATATCTGCAGCGTCAGTCACACCCAGATAATCATAGGCACGCTTCACATCCTCTGGCTCTGCAGAAGTTGTCCACCCGACTGCAGTATCATTGTCATGAGTTCCCACATAAGCCACACAGTTTGGTGGATAATCCTCCGGAAAATAACTGGTGCCTCCGCCATCTCTGCTGTCAAAAGCAAATTGTAACAGCTTAATCCCCGGAAAGCCACTGTCTGCCAGCAGTTTTTTCACAGACTCAGTCATATAGCCTAAATCTTCCGCCATAATGTTCTGTGCTCCGATCTGCTGCTCCACTGCATGGAACAGATCCATGCCCGGTCCCTGCTTCCAGTATCCCCGTTTTGCATTGGTATCTCCATAAGGAATGGCAAAATAGGAATCAAATCCACGGAAATGATCGATCCTGAGCATATCATAGACTTTACACAGATAACCAATCCTGGCGGTCCACCACCGGTAACCATTCTGTTTCATATAATCCCAGTCAAACAGTGGATTTCCCCACAGCTGTCCATCAGCAGAAAATCCATCTGGCGGACATCCCGCCACCTCTCTTGGCACTTTGTTCTCATCCAGCTGAAACAGTTCCGGGTGTGCCCACACGTCCACACTGTCCAGAGACACATAGATAGGAAGATCTCCTATAATCTGAAGTCCTGCCTCATTGGCATATTCTCTCAAAGCCTTCCACTGTTCAAAGAACAGATACTGCAGGCTTTTCCAGAATTCAATCTCTTCTTTATAAGCGGCCGCTGCATGTTCAAGGGCTTTCTGCTCCCGATTTCTTAATGCCGGTTCCCAGTCCATCCAGGCTTTTCCGCCGCTGGCAGCCTTTAGTGCCATAAAGGAAGCATAGTCATGAAGCCAATAATCATTTTGCCTGCAAAACGCCTCATAGTCGTCCGATGCAGTCTCCTGAAACCTTCTGACTGCCTTTCTGAGGATCGGATAGCGCTTCTGATACAATGCTCCATAATTCACATGGTCCGGTGCACTTTCCCAGTCAACCGTCTTATAATCTTCCGCTTCCAGATAACCGGCACTTTCCAGCATTTCCAGATCAATAAAATACGGATTTCCCGCATAAGCCGAAAAAGACTGATAGGGCGAATCTCCATAGCTGGTAGGACAGATTGGCAGCATCTGCCAGTATGTCTGCCCCGCCTTCTTCAGAAAATCCACAAATTTTCGGGCAGGAGCACCCATACTTCCAATTCCGTATTCTGACGGAAGTGATGAAAGATGCATCAGGACTCCACTGCTCTTCTTCTGCTGTGTTTTATCCATCATAGCATGTTCCCTCCGAATAGTTGATCTGTCTGTTCATCAGTGACAGATCACATTCTCTGTCTCTGCATCAAATACATGAATCTTATTCACATCCAGAGCCAGTTTCACCATATCATCGGCACGGATGCCAGTACGGGACGGTACTCTTGCTACCATTTTCTGTCCACAGCAGTTCAGATACAGATAAATCTCTGAACCCATCATCTCTGCCAGATCCACGTTTGCTTCAATGTTAGAAGCTTCTGATATAGACAGGAATGACTCTTCCGCATGAATGTCTTCCGGCCGGATTCCCATGATCACCTCTTTGTCCACATAAGCTTCCAGCTCCGGCTTCTGTACCGGGATCTTATAAGTACCAAAGGTCAGGAACAGATTCTCGCCTTCTTTTTTCACAACTACATTAAGGAAATTCATCTGCGGAGAACCGATGAATCCTGCCACAAATTTATTGCACGGATAGTTATACAGCATCTGCGGTGTATCGAACTGCTGAATCACTCCATCTTTCATTACAACGATCCGGTCTCCCATGGTCATAGCCTCGGTCTGATCGTGAGTGACATAGACAAATGTGGTCTGCAGACGTTTGTGAAGTGCTGCGATCTGACTTCTCATCTCTGTACGAAGCTTGGCGTCCAGATTGGACAGCGGCTCATCCAGCAGGAATACAGCCGGCTGACGCACCATAGCACGTCCCAGAGCCACACGCTGGCGCTGACCTCCGGACAGCTCCTTTGGTTTTCTCTTCAGATATTCTTCCAGTCCCAGGATTTTTGCTGCTTCCCTTACCTTTTTATCAATCTCATCCTTTGGAACCTTTCTCAGTTCCAACGCAAATGCCATATTCTTATAGACAGTCATATGTGGATAGAGCGCATAGCTCTGGAATACCATGGCAATGTCTCTGTCCTTGGGCGGCACGTCATTGACCTTGCGATCACCAATATACAGCTCGCCGCCTGATACCTCCTCCAGTCCTGCGATCATACGCAGGGTTGTTGATTTTCCGCAGCCGGATGGTCCAACCAGAACAACAAACTCTTTGTCCTTGATCTCCAGATTCAGATCCGGCACTACGGTATTTCCTTTATCATATGTTTTTACCACATGTTTAAACGTGATATCAGCCATTTTTGTTCCTCCTGTTCTGAGTCTCCCAACATCCGGATATTACTTCTGCGCGGACACCTTCGCCACACTCTCTCCGGCAATAATGTCAAAAGATACCAGCTCATGTATTGCTTCTTTTTCTTCCTCGATCCTGTCAACCAGGATCTCCATGCTGCGATCTGCGATCCTGTCACTCTTCTGACGGATCGTTGTAAGTCTGGGTGTCAGATAATTACCCAGATCAATACCATCAAAACCGATCACCGAGATATCCTCCGGTACCCGAAGACCCCGATCCCGGATCGCCCGGATCGCTCCTACTGCCAGCACATCCGCCATGGCGAATACGGCAGTCAGCTCCGGCATTTTATCAAGCAGTGCTCCCATGGCATGATAGCCTTCTTCCATGGAAAACAGTGCCGGTTCATACTGCTTTTTCTTATCAAATATCATCTCATGATTCCGAAATGCCTGTTCACATCCGATACATCTGGTAAATGCTGCATGCGACCGCTCCATCCGACCTCCCAGCACACCGATTCTTTCATGTCCCAGCCGGATCAGATATTCCACCGCCGCCTCTGCTGCAGCAGCGTCATCCGTACTGACACTGGACAGATTCGGAAAAGATAACTTTGCTGCTGAGTTGGTAACCAGCACACAGGGCACATCCAGTCTTGCAAACCGTTCCCTGAAGAACTCCAGATTACTTCCCAGGAAGAAGATTCCCTTGGGATGCCGCTCCAGACAGACACTCTCTGCCTGCTCCACCTCATTTTCTTCCTCACCGATATAATAGATGAAACTGACAAAATCTTTTTCCTCGATCAGTCCCTGCAGCCGCTCCACAATGGAAGCAAATAACATATTCTGTGAACCTTTCACAATGACTGCAATGCCTTTGCTGGCCTGCTGCTTCAGATGTTTTGCATTGTTATTTAATCGGAAATGGTGCTTTTCCACCACCGCCAGGATCGTCTCCCTTGCTTTCTCTGATACATCTGGATGATTATTTAATACCCTTGACACAGTTCCTACTGCATATCCGGATTCTTTTGCAATATCTTTGATGGTCATAACATCAATTATCCTTTAACTGCTCCTGCAGCTACTCCTTTGATAATATGTTTTTGTCCGAGCAGGTATACGATCACGATCGGGATAACTGTCAGCATAATACTTGCCATCATAGGACCCATCTCTACTTTTCCGTAGCTTCCACGGAAATACTGGATCAACATAGGGATCGTCTTGTATTTCTTGATATCCAGTACCAGTGTCGGCAGAAGATAATCGTTCCATACCCACATAGCTTCCAGAATTCCTACAGATACCAGCGTCGGCTTCAGGATCGGAAGCACGATCAGGAAAAAGGTCTGGATCGGATTACATCCATCGATCATGGATGCTTCCTCGATCTCCAGCGGAATGGATTTCATAAAGCCTGCAAACATAAATACTGCCAATCCTGCTCCAAATCCCAGATAAATGATCCAGATATTCCACGGAGTGTTGAGTTTCAGACTGTCCGCTGTCTGTGACAGGGTGAACATGACCATCTGAAACGGAACCACCATAGAAAATACAAAAAGGAAATATAATATCTTCGATACCGGTCCTTTGACTCTGGTAATGTACCATGCGCACATGGAACAGCAAACCAGGATCGCGATCACCGATGTAATGGTGATCAGAAGGCTGTAACACAGACTCTGCAGGAATCCTTTGGATGCAATGGCATTGATATAATTTTCAATACCTGCAAAGGAATCTGCAGTCGGCAGGCTGAATGCGCCTGCGGTGGTGATCGCTGTCTCCTTTTTCATGGAATTGAACAGGATCATGATAATGGGATATACATATAATACTGCCAGTATGGATAAAAGTACAACCCATATAGAATCTATCATTCTCTTTTTCTTACCCATCTACTGCTGCACCTCCCTGGAACGTGTTGCCTTCAGCTGGATCATGGAGATTGCAATAACCAGAACACAGAACAGAACTGCTTTTGCCTGTCCAAGTCCTTTCCACTGGGCTCCTGCCCTCGCATAGAAGGTCTGGTAAATATTGAGAGCAAGCATCTCTGTGAAATGGTTCGGATCTCCACCGGTCAGAGCCAGGTTCTGATCAAAGAGCTTGAAGGAGTTGGTCAATGTCAGAAATACACAGATGGTGATAGACGGCATTACCATAGGAAGCTTTACCTTCCATAGGGTCTTCCACCAGGTAGCTCCATCGATCTGTGCTGCCTCGATCAGATCATCCGATACATTCTGAAGTCCTGCAATATAGATGATCATCATGTAACCAATCTGCTGCCAGCACATGAGGATGATCAGTCCCCAGTAACCTGCACTGGTATTCAATGCCAGAAGCGGTTTTCCAACAATGGAAAGCACACAGTTGATCAGAATCTGCCAGATATATCCAAGCACGATTCCACCGATCAGGTTTGGCATGAAAAAGATGGTTCTGAAAATATTGGTTCCTTTTAATTTCCGTGTCAGAAGCAATGCCAGGATAAATGCGATCACATTGATCAGCACGATCGAAGCAACGGCAAATAACACCGTGAACTTAAAAGAATTTGTAAATGTACTGTCCGTAAAGATCCGCTGATAATTGCCGATTCCGATAAACTTTGCGTCCTTTACAGTAGTGAACTGACAGAAGGACAGATACAGTCCTTCTATGAACGGAAGAATAAAACCGATCACAAATGCCAGGAATGTGGGCAGTACAAATATCGGTGCATATCGTTTGACTGCTTTTTCCATAAATTCTGTACTCCTTTCTCTCGTCAGTCAGAATTTTGCGATAAAAAGGGCAGGCAAGTAACTTGCCTGCCCTTTTCAACGGTTCTGCTGTCCCGTTATCTACTGTCCATTTGCCAGCTGATACTCAGTTGCCCATCCATCTACAAATGCAGATACTACTGCATCCCAGTTTGCATCGGTCTGATCTGCTGCGTAAGCGGTCAGTGCCTGTCCTAAGCCATTCTTCCACTCCTCAGACGGCATGGTTGTGAAGTTCCATGATACCGGAGTCTTGCCTTCTGCAGTGTAAGCAGTATCCTGTTTTACAAACAGGTTCGGAGATTCCTGTGCGCCCTTGAACGGAATAACAAATCCCATATCGTCTGCCATGGTCTTGGTTCCCAGCTCAGAAGTTACACACCAGTTGATGAAATCCAGTGTTGCCTGAATATCAGCTTCATCTGCCTGGTTATTTACACACCAGTAGTTCTCTGTACCAGTACACAGTCCCTGGTTTGCTTCATCACCAGCACCGATATAGATTGGGATCATTGCCAGATCGTCGTCAGTGTATCCATCTTTGCCAGTCAGGTTACCATACTCCCATGAACCATTCTGGAAGAAGACTGCATCGCCTGCCAGGAATTCATTTCTGGAATCATCACCGGTCTTAGCAGAGAGTTCTGCCGGATCGCAGGTGCTGTTGTTGATGTACAGATCCCAGATGTCACGGTAGTTGTCGAGATAGGTTCCTTTGATTGCATCTGTGCTGCTGATGCCATCTGTCTGATACTCAAAGTAGATCGGCAGGTTTGCCAGATGAGTCTTGAATCTCCAGTCAGAAGATCCATCCATACCAGCGGATGTGAATGCAGCAAATCCAAGCTCGGAAGAACGGGCGGTGATGTCCTCAGCCACTTTCTTCAGGTCTGCGAAGGATTTGATATCATCAATGGTATAACCAGCCTTCTCAAGTAATGTTTTGTTTGTGATCAGTCCATAAGACTCGATTACATATGCAATACCATATACGGTGTCTCCCTCTTTCAGTGCGTAGTTGTCACTGGTAAGCTGTCCGTAAATATCACTGCCAGACAGGTCATAGCAGTAATCCTTCCAGTTCGCCAGACCAACCGGTCCATTTACCTGGAACAGAGTCGGTGCTCCGCTCTTACCCATCTCACTCATCAGAGTTGTCTCATAATTACCAGATGCTGCTGTTACAACAGTTACCGGTACACCGGTCTCCTCTGTGTAAGCTTTTGCCAGATCCTGCCACTGCTGATCCTGCTCCGGCTTGAAGTTCAGATAATATACAGAACCTTCTGCTGTGGAAGTCTCGGTTGCTGCTGTGGAAGTCTCGGTTGCTGCTGTAGAGTCACCGGAAGCTGTACTGTCCCCGCCAGTTGATCCACCGCATCCTGCAAGCGCAGTCGCTGCAAGTGCACATGTAAGTGTCAGTGCTACTAACCTCTTTTTCATATCATTATCCTCCTGATCATCCTTTTCTGGAAACGTTTCCAGTTCTTATGAATCAATCATACGGCTTTTTTCAGATAAATACAAGTGATTTTTGTCGTCCATAATCATTTTCATCATATTTCTCATTTTTTCCATCACTTTTTTGTGAAATATCACAACAAGAAGACGCGATTCTCTGAACATCTGCCAGAAAATCGCGTCTTCTTTTTATACATTTGTAACTATTATTCGTGGCGTTCATCCAGTGCACAGTACGGTCTGTGGTATCCCACATATTTGTAGGCAGGACGGATGATCTTACCATTGTTGACAACTTCCTCCAGTCGATGGGCACTCCATCCGGAAATACGGGAGATTGCAAAAATCGGTGTATAAAGCTCCTCCGGGATCCCCAGCATGGAATATACAAATCCACTGTAGAAATCCACATTGGCACAGATTGGTTTGAACAGATGACGTTTTCTGGCGATTGCTTCACCTGCCAGACGCTCTACTCTCTCATACAACTCATATTCTTTCTGCAGTCCTTTTTCCTCAGAAAGCCGCTTAGCATAGGATTTCAGAATCACTTCACGAGGGTCGGACAGTGTATAGACTGCATGGCCCATACCATAGATGAGACCGGATTTGTCAAATACTTTTTATCCAGCATACCTTCCAGATATTTGGTCAGTGTTTTCATCCCTCATAATCCGGACAGCATTTCTTAATATCAGCAAACATCTGCTGTACCTTCAGGTTAGCACCACCATGGCGGGGACCTTTCAGCGATGCAATGGAAGCTGCCGTAGCAGAATAGGTATCTGTTCCAGAAGTGACTACATGATTGGTAAATGTAGAGTTGTTACCACCACCATGCTCCGCATGCAGCACCAGTGCCACATCCAGTACCTTCGCTTCCAGCTCGGTAAACTCCCCATCCGGACGAAGCATCTGCAATATATTTTCCGCAATGGACATATCTTTATTCGGCAGACGGATCACCAGCGTGTCGTCAGCATGAAAATGTCTCCATGCGCAGTAAGAATGAACTGCGATCTGCGGCATCTTTGCAATCAGCTGCAGGGACTGACGCAGTACATTGGAACTGTTACCTCATCCGGGTTAGCATCATAACAATATAAAGGTCAGAATACATCTCTGTAATGCATTCATCTGATTCTGGCTGGTAGCCTTCATTACTACGTCGCGCAGAAACTGTCGGACAACTCCTGAAGACTCTTTACAATACGGACAAAGCTTCTAAAGCTGCTTCGGTGTGGGCAGACTGCCAAACAACAACAGATATGTGGTCTCTTCAAAACCATATCTGCGATCTTCAAATCCTTGGATCAGATCATGTACATTATATCCCTGGAAATACAATTCTCCATCTGCAGGCATCTTCTTTCCATTCACACTTTTATATGAAAGGACATCGGATATCTCCGTCAGACCGGTCAGTACACCTTTACCATTGGCATCACGCAGACCACGTTTGACGTCATATTCTGTATAAAGTTCCTGATTGATCTCGCCAGATACTCTACATTCATTTACAAGCCGGTCGAACTGCTCATCCAGTTCTCTGCTCAATTCCATCATGGTAATATTGCTCATACAAACGCACCCCATCTGTCAGTTATTTTGTATACACGTATTCACGTTGCTTCCCATTATACAAAACAAGAGAAATTTCAAGTGCTGATTGCAGGAAAAGACCGATGCAGAACGTCTTGCATCGGTCCTTTGAAAATCATTTCTACTCTATTCCGAGTTTTACATCTTAAAAGTGGCATATCCATTTTGCCTTATACATACATTATTTTAGAAATATCTGAATAATTCCGGAGGTCTTATGAAACGCATTGCTTCCTTTCTATCCGCTCTTTCCATTCAACGCATGATCGCCCTGCCTTTGCCTGATGCTTGTACTCATCTGCCTTTTTCCTTTCAGAAACAGTTAACTCCACATCTGGAATTGTGAGTTCCAGAAGCTGCCGATCTATTGTGTCAATACCGAAAGTCCTAAAGTTGCGATCAGCTTCGATGCTGCCTGGGGCAACGAACAAACCGAGACCTTGCTGTCCATTCTGGAAAAGTATCATGTAAAACCACGTTCTTCATGACTGGGGTGGGTGGAATCTTACCGGATGATGTAAAAGCTATCGCCGCAGCCGGACATGATCTTGGCAATCACAGTGAGAATCACAAACAGATGTCCACACTGTCAGCCGATGAATGTAAACAGGAGATTCAGAAGGTCCATGATAAAGTAAAGGAACTGACCGGACAGGATATGATTCTCTTCCGTCCACCCTATGGAGATTACAATGATACACTGATTGATGCGGCCAACAGTCTTGGATATCATGTGATACAGTGGAATATTGACAGTTTAGACTGGAAGGACTACGGGGCTGACAATATTGTCTCCCGTGTGGTAGATAATGATCATCTTGGAAATGGCTCGATCATTCTTATGCACAATGGTGCCAAATACACTCCAGATGCCCTGGAACGTGTAATCACAGGACTTCAGGAGAAAGGGTATGAAATCGTACCGATCTCACAGTTGATCTATAAAGAAAATTATGAGATGGATCATGAAGGAAGACAGTTTATAAAAGGAAATGCGAAATAAGCCGCAATCCGCGGCTTTTTCTTGTTCAATGTAGATTTTCCTTGCATCCAACTCCTGGTTATGTTATTCTGAACAAAATCTGTATGTATATTAGTTCCAAGTATACATTCAGTCCGTCGAAAGTAACTATTATCTTAATATCTATATCTTTGCATGATTCTTTGCGCGTACCAGATGTAAGTATTTTTATGCAAAATAAATATTTTTGTAATTTCTCTTGCAACGCATAGCTAATGCAGATACAATAAAGGAGAACTATATTTTGAAAACACTAAAAGAATTAACATTGCTTGATAAGTTTTTGTTTGATGAAGTTATGGATATTCCAGAAGCACATGAAGCTGCTCTACGGATTATCCTTGGGATGAGAATCTGAGATTGCTTTCAACATCTCAAACAGAAAGGAACTTCGCCTCCCTGGCTCCGTTCTATCCGACTGGATGTATATTCTGTAGATGAAAATATGCGGATCTATAACACGGAAGCACAGAAAAGCCAGAAAACAGATTTACTTCGTCGGAGCCGATTTTATCAGAGTGTGATGGATTCGTCACTTCTGAAACCTGGGGATGAAAGTTTCAATTTGTTAAATGATACGTTTACAATCATGATTACACCATTTGATCTGTTTGGTGAAGGAAAGTACTGTTACACATTTCATGCGCGTTGTGATGAAAATCCTGCTTTGGTTCTGAAAGATGGCGCAACCCGCATTTTTCTTAATACAAGAGGAACAAATGCTGAAGAAGTTTCTGAGGAATTGATACAGTTTTTGAATTATATGGAACAATCTGCTTTGAATGTAGATATTCCAGATACAAACAAAATCTTCTTAAAATTCATAAACATGTCAGGCAAATAAAAGCCAGTGAAGAGATGGGGGTGAAATTTATGCAGAGATGGGAAGAGGAAGCTATGTTAAAACGTGAAGGCAGAGGGAAGGGCACAGTAAAGGACTGACAGAAGGGAAGATTTCCATTATTCGCTTTCAGTTTCTTACAAAACATAAGACTCCAGAATTGATTGCGGAGGATCTTGGACTTCCTCTGGAATTTGTTCAGAAACTCTGTGATCTGTTGGTAACGCATCCGAAAAGTCTGATGCAGAACTAGTGGATCTGTTATAAAACTTCAACATTATTTCAAAAGGCATGACTGTAAAGTCATGCTTTTTGATTCATCTATAATCTTTTGAATAAGCATGCGCTGTGAAGGTATTCTGCATCGGTCTTTTTGACAAAATCATACAGCCTTCTTCTCCGGCAGCTGTGCCAGAATGATGGCACAGAAGATCAACACACAGCCAAACAGTTCCTTAAGACTCAGTCCCTGTCCCAGCAGTACCCAGCCAGCCAGTACCGAGAACACGGACTCCAGACTGAGAAGCAGGGAGGCTACTGTCGGATCTGCATTTTTCTGCGCTATGATCTGCAGGGTATACGCCACTCCACAGGACATTACACCGGCATAAAGCACCGGCTGCCATGCCTGCAGGATCTCCGTAAACACCGGCTGCTCCCACAGCAGAGTTGGAACTGCACTGATGATCGCAGCTGTCAGAAACTGGATTGCAGACATTTTCACGCCATCCACTTTCGGTGAAAAATGATCAATCACCAGAATATGGATTGAAAATGCAATTGCACACAGCAGCACCAGAAAATCCCAGTCCCAGGCGAAGGCTCTCCGTCATACACAGAAATAGAATCCGACCACAGCGATAGCTACGCAGCCAATGATCAGCGGACGTACTTTCTTACCGATAAATATCCCCAGCAGCGGCACGATCACAATATACATAGCTGTGATGAATCCGGCTTTTCCAACCGTCGTAAATAAGATGCCCCATTGCTGCAGGTACTGGCAACAGCCAGTGCGATTCCACAGCAGATTCCACCAATGATCAGTGTCTTCTGTCCTGCACCTTTTCTGTGCCCGTTTTCCGTTGACGATCCATAAACCAGATCACCGGCAGCAACGATCAGCTCCGATCAGGAATCTTGCCATATTAAAGGTAAAAGGTCCCACGTAATCCATGCCCACACTCTGCGCTACAAATGCGCAGCCCCAGATCAGGGCTGTGAGCACCAGCAGGATATTATTTTCATTCGATCCACTTCTTTTGTCTCCCTCATATAAGTTTTCGAAAACCACAAAGTACCTGCCAGGTGTTGGCACCCGGCAGGCAATCATCTGATTTCCTTATGACAGCTCAAAAGCTCCTGTATATAACTGGTAGTAACGTCCTTTCTCTGCCAGCAGAGATTCATGGTCTCCACGCTCAATGATCCGTCCCTGATCCAGAACCATGATCACATCCGAGTTCTTGATCGTAGACAGACGATGGGCAATGACAAATACTGTACGTCCCTTCATCAACTTATCCATACCATTCTGTACAATGGTCTCTGTACGGGTATCAATACTGGAGGTTGCCTCATCCAGCACCAGTACCGGCGGATCGGCGATGGCCGCTCTGGCGATGGCCAGCAGCTGACGCTCGCCCTGAGAGAGCTCCGAGCCGTCTCCATCCAGCATTGTATCATATCCTTGCGGAAGTTTGGTAATAAAATAATGTGCATTTGCAAGTTTGCAGCTGCAACAACTTCCTCGTCTGTTGCATCCAGCTTTCCATAACGGATATTGTCTGCCACTGTTCCGGTGAACAGATGGGTATCCTGCAGTACCATTCCAAGGGATCTTCTTAAATCCGGCTTCTTGATTTTGTTAATATTGATGCCATCATAACGGATCTTTCCGTCCTGAATATCATAAAAACGGTTCAGCAGATTGGTAATGGTGGTCTTGCCGGCTCCAGTCGCTCCTACAAAGGCAATCTTCTGACCTGGCTTTGCATACATCTTAATGTCATGAGAGCACGATCTTGTCATCGTTGTATCCAAAATCCACACCGTTAAACACCACATCACCCTGCAGTTTTCATAAGTGACAGTGCCGTCTGCCTGATGAGGATGTTTCCATGCCCAGACACCGGTACGCACCGGGACTCCGTGAGAGTTCCATCCGGCTGCTCCACTGCATTTACCAGCGTCACATAACCATTATCCACCTCTTCCGGTTCATCAAGCAGATCAAACACACGCTCAGCACCGGCCAATGCCATAATGATAGAGTTGAACTGCTGAGACACCTGCGTGATCGGCATATTGAAGCTTCTGGTCAACTGCAGGAAGGATGCCAGACCGCCAAGGGTCAGACCGCCGATTCCGGTAATAGCAAGGACAGATCCCACACCAAGAGTCAGCACATAGTTGATATTTCCAAGGTTCGCCATGACAGGCATCAGAATATTTGCATAGGTATTTGCATTTTTGCACTGTTGAACAGTCCGTCATTAAGAATATAAAAATTCTTCTTGGACTCCTCTTCATGACAGAATACCTTTACAACCTTCTGGCCTTCCATCATTTCCTCAATATAACCGTTCAGTTTACCAAGATCTTTCTGCTGTTCAATAAAATATTTTCCACTCTGCGCTCCGATTTTACGAACTGTTTTCAACATAACGAAGATCATTACAATGATCAGCAGAGTCAGCTGCGGGCTCAGTACGATCATGGAAATAAAAGTGCCGATGATCGTGATGGAGCAGCTGAATAACTGCGGAATACTCTGACTGATCATCTGGCGCAAGGTATCCGTATCATTGGTATAGCAGCTCATGATATCACCATGTGCATGGGTATCAAAATATTTGATCGGCAGTTTCTCCATATGCGTGAACATCTCATCACGGATCTGCTTTAAGGTTCCCTGGGTCACATTGATCATCAATCTTGCATACAGATATGTGGCTGCAGTTCCTGCATAATAGATAACCGCCATCACAAGCAATGCCCGCAGAAGCGATGCAAAGGTCGGATCTGCCGAGGTCAGGAACGGTGTAATATAATCATCGATCAGGTTTTAATAAACAGGTTTCCAGCTACTCCGGCAAGAGAGCTGATCACGATAGCGATCAGTACGATCACAAATTCTATTTTATAATATTTCCAGATATAACCGAGCAGGCGCTTCAGAGTCTTGCCCGGGTTACGGCTTCCGCGGCGCTTCATGCCCGGATTTCCACTTGGTTTCTGTCCCGGTCTCGTCATTTTACTCATTTCTCCCGCTCCTTTCTGCTGTAGTCTGTAAATATCGCGGTAGATCTCATTGGTTCTTAGAAGCTCGTCATGCGTTCCCATTCCTGAGATCCGTCCCTGATCCAGCACAAGGATACGGTCTGCATCCTGTACAGAAGAAATACGCTGGGCAATGATCAGCTTGGTCGTATCCGGGATCTCCTCACGAAATGCCTTCCTGATCAATGCATCCGTCTTGGTATCCACTGCACTGGTGGAATCGTCAAGGATCAGGATCTTCGGTTTCTTCAACAGAGCTCTTGCAATACAAAGACGCTGCTTCTGTCCACCGGACACATTGGTTCCACCCTGCTCAATATAAGTCTCATAGCCCTGGGGCATTTTCTCGATAAATTCGCTGGCCTGCGCAAACTCACAGGCATGACGGCACTCTTCCTCCGTCGCGTCTTTATTGCCCCAGCGGAGATTTTCAAGAATCGTACCGGAGAACAGTACATTTTTCTGAAGCACCATGGACACCTCATTACGAAGAGTCTCGATATCATAATCACGCACATCCACACCGCCGACCTTGACCGCACCGTTCAGTACATCATACAGACGCGGGATCAACTGTACAAAGGTAGATTTGAACTTCCGGTTCCACCGATGATTCCAATGGTCTCACCTGAGTGAATGGAAAGATTAATATCACGAAGTACGCATTTTTCCTGCTGCGCTTCTTTATCCTGCTCGTCTCCGTAAGCAAAATCCACATGATCAAACTCGATGGAACCGTCTTTTACTTCGTAGACCGGCTGCTCCGGATTGGTCAGGCTGCTCTTCTCATCCAGTACTTCCACAATACGCTTTGCAGAAGAGATTGCCATGGTCACCATAACAAATACCATGGAGATCATCATCAGACTCATGAGAATCTGTATGGTGTAAGTAAACAGACTCATCAGATCTCCGGTGGTCATGGAGCCATTTCCAACAATCATCTTTGCGCCGATCCAGGAGATCAGAAGAATACAGGTGTATACTGTAAACTGCATCACCGGCTGGTTCATGATGACCAGACGCTCTGCATGGACACTCATCTTCTTCAGATTGTCTGTAGCATCACAGAATTTCTTATTTTCATGGTCTTCCCGCACATACGCTTTCACCACGCGGATACCGGTCAGATTCTCCTGAACGCTGGCATTCAGCTTATCATAGCCTTTGAACATCTTATCAAAGATCGGAAATGCGTGGCTTACGATAAATGCCATCACGCCGCCTAAGAATACCAGTGCAATCAGGAAGATCAGGGAAATCTTCGGACTGATGGATACACACATTACCAGTGCTGAGATCATCATGATCGGGGCACGAACAAACATACGAATCAGCATCTGGTATGCATTCTGTACGTTGGTCACATCGGTGGTCATACGGGTTACAAGGCCAGCTGTGGAAAAATGGTCAATGTTCTGGAACGAAAAATCCTGAATATTGTCATACATGGCCTTTCTTAAATTTTACCAAATCCATGGATGCTCTCGCTGCAAATACGCCGGACAAAGTTCCTGCCGCCAGAGAGAGCATGGCAACTACCAGCATCAGCAGTCCCATCTTCACCACATAATTCATATTTCCTGCTTCCACACCATTGTCAATGACTTTCGCCATCAGCATGGGCAGCAGCACTTCCAGAATGACTTCAAAAGTCACACTGATCGGTGAAAGCAGCGTATCTCGCTTATATTCTCCGATATATGACATGAGTTTCTTAATCATATTCTGCCTCCTTCAATCCAGTCTCCAATTTATTGATACAACGGATCCACCACGACTGTTCCTCCGGTGTGAGCCATCCGTTCATCTTCGATTCCATCTGCTCCAGACGATTGATGACCTCACTTTGTATCTTCATTCCTTCATCTGTCAGTACCAGCTCCTTTTGTCTGGCATCGGTACTTACGCTTCTGCGCTCCAGCAGTCCCCGCTTCTCCAGACACTGCACCACGCTGCACACGGATGACCGGCGGATCTTAAACTCTGCTTCCAGCTCCTTCTGAAATGCAGGTTCCTTCTTCCAGGCCTTCCACCACAGATAGCCCAGTACCCGGCTCTGCACAGAAGAGATCTCCAGATCTGCCATCTGCCGCTCTGTCGCTCTTCTTACCAGATGACTCAAGTCCATGATTGCCTTAATCGGATGATTCTCCATCTCCAAACTTATGATCCTCCTTCCATAATATCTCAAGAGTCAGAGCCATTCGCAAAACCGCCCAAGCTCTGAATCTCTCATAAACAAGTTAGAACTCTAACGATTATACGTTAGAGTTCTAACAAAGTCAACAAACAAAATATGAAATTTCTGTGAAAACCTGCTTACTGTCGGTTCCTCTTCTCTTTCAAACGATCCAGCCGAAGCTTCTTGATCAGATCCCGGATCTCTGCGGAGACGGTCTCTCCCCTGGCAGTCATAAAACGGGAACCCGGGTTGTGGGTCAGGAACCACTCGGCATTCTCTGCCATGCGGTTCTTCAACTGCTGCTGCAATTTCTCCAGCCGAACACTCTCCAGATCCAGGCTCTGCACCTTCTGTGCCAGTGCTTCTTTCTTCTCTGCGATATTTTCCGTCACAGTAGCTTTTGCAAATGTGGCTGTTGCTTCCAGCAGACGCTTCTTCTCAGCAGCCCGCTGTTCCAGCTCCTGCAGGATCTGCTCTGCCTGATCCAGCAGTTTTCTCAGATCCATGGCCTTGCGGAATGCGCCTGCAAAATCATATACCATGCAGACCGTGATCAGAAATGTCATAACTGACACAAATTCACTGTTGAGCCAGAATACAAACCGCTCCACCTGCGGCTGCACCACATAGACCATCATCACACTGAAGAATCCCCACACAATGGAGGAACTCAGACAAATATGACCTTTGTACTGAAAATGCTGGTTACTGTAATCCCAGTAGCGTACCTTGAACAGGCGCACCATGGCCTCACCGGTCACAAGCTCCAGAAGTGTGGCGCCAATCAGACCTGCAATATACACTGCCACCGGATGCTGGTCAAAGGGCATGGTGATCAGTAATACCAGAACAGCACCACTTCCATATAAAGGAAGCCAGGGTCCCTTTAAGAAGCCCCGGTTCACAAAACAATGCTGCTTGAGCGACACATACGTGGACTCAAAACACCATCCAAATATACAATACAGATAGAAAAATGACAGCCACTGGCGAAATTCATAGTGAAACATAGATGTCCTCTCAGTTGTCTGTGTGCGTATCCTATACGCTGATGTCAGCTTTTACACCAAGTAACTCTTTATTTGCATCCAGGATCGGCTGCACCACATCTTTCAGGAATGCTGTCACCTGAATCTCAGAACGTCCAGTATAACGAGCCGGATCCATGCATGCCTCCAGCTGTTCCAGTGTCATGTTAAATGCCGGATCAGCTGCGATCAGCTCCAGAAGATTATTGTCCTTACCTTCTACTTTCACATTTCTTCCTGCTTCCATGGAAAGCTCACGAATACGCTCATGCAGTTCCTGACGGTCTCCGCCTGCTTTTACTGCGTCCATCATGATATTCTCAGTCGCCATGAACGGAAGCTCACTTCTCAGACGTTTCTCGATCACCTTCGGATATACTACCAGACCATCTACCACGTTCAGGCACAGATCCAGGATACCGTCGATTGCCAGGAATCCTTCCGGAACGGAAAGTCTCTTGTTTGCGGAGTCATCCAGCGTTCTCTCAAACCACTGGGTTGCTGAGGTGATCGCCGGATTCAGCGCATCCACCATCACATATCTGGACAGAGAAGCAATACGCTCACTTCTCATAGGATTTCTCTTATACGCCATTGCAGAAGAACCGATCTGAGATTTTTCAAATGGCTCCTCTACCTCTTTCAGATGCTGCAGCAGACGGATATCGTTGGACATCTTGTGCGCACTTGCCGCAATACCTGCCAGTACATTCAGTACTCTGGTGTCCACCTTACGGGAGTAAGTCTGACCGGATACCGGTACGCATTTCTCAAAGCCCATCTTCTTAGCGATCATAGGATCGATCTTGTCGATGGTCTCCTGATCTCCGTCAAAGAGTTCCAGGAAACTTGCCTGGGTTCCTGTGGTTCCCTTGGATCCCAGCAGCTTCATACCATCTAATACATATTCCACATCTTCCAGATCCATGCAGAACTCGTTGAGCCACAGAGATGCTCTCTTACCTACTGTGGTCGGCTGTGCTGGCTGGAAGTGAGTAAATGCCAGGGTTGGCAGTGCTTTATATTCATCTGCAAATTTTGCAAGCTCAGCGATCACATTGATCAGCTTTTTACGGACCAGACGAAGTGCCTCGGTCATCACGATAATATCTGTATTGTCACCTACATAACAGGAAGTTGCACCCAGATGGATGATTCCTTTTGCTTTCGGACACTGTACACCATATGCATAAACATGGGACATAACATCATGGCGAACTTCCTTCTCGCGGGCTTTTGCCACATCATAATTAATATCTTCTGCATGGGCTTTCAGTTCATCGATCTGCTCCTGTGTGATCGGAAGTCCCAGCTCCTTCTCGGTCTCTGCCAGCGCGATCCACAGTTTTCTCCAGGTGCGGAATTTCATGTCCTGAGAGAAAATGTACTGCATCTCCTTGCTGGCATAACGCTCTGATAACGGACTGCTATATCTGTCTGTGCTCATGTTTTTGTTCCTTTCTGTTTTGTTTAAATTAATTATATCCACAGTGCTAGCGCTCGTAGTCGCCGCGAATATCCTCTTTCGGGGGATCCAGCGGATATTTTCCGGTAAAGCATCCGCTGCAGCAGGGAAGTCCATCCACCATATCTTTCAATCTGTCCAATTCCAGATAGGCAAGGGAGTCCGCTCCGATGATCTGACGAATCTCCTCCACAGACCGGTTATAAGCGATCAGCTGCTCACGGGCCGGCACATCGGTACCGAAGTAGCACGGATACAGAAATGGCGGAGAGCTGACTCTCATGTGCACCTCTGTGGCTCCCGCATCCCGAAGCATCTTCACGATCCGGTCACTGGTGGTTCCACGGACGATGGAATCATCGATCATGATCACACGTTTTCCATTTACCGCTTCTTTCAGAACATTTAATTTTACCTGCACACTGGATTCCCGGTTGCTCTGCTTGGGTTTAATAAAGGTTCTTCCTATATAACTGTTTTTTACAAATGCGGTTCCATAAGGAATTCCTGACTGAAGAGAATATCCCAATGCCGCTGCATTACCAGACTCCGGGACACCTACCACCAGGTCTGCCTCCACCGGGCTGTCCATGGCAAGATATTTACCTGCCTGAATACGGGAACTGTAGACACTGATGCCATCAATATGGCTGTCTGGTCTGGCAAAATAAATGTATTCAAACACACAACGTGCTTCTTTTTCTTTTGGAAGACAACGACTCTTGTCAGAGACGATGCCTGTCTTCGGAGAGATGCTGACGATCTCACCCGGCTCCACATCACGGACAAATTCTGCGCCGATCGTATGAAGAGCGCAGGTCTCGGATGCCAGAATGTAGGTGTTATCTCTCTTACCAATACAGAGCGGTCGGAATCCGTAAGGATCTCTGGCTCCGATCAGCTTTCTTGGAGACATAACGACCAGAGAATAAGCTCCCTGGATCTTATCCATGGCTCTTGCAACTGCTTCTTCTGCGGATTTTGCATTCACACGCTCTCTGGCAATATGATAGGCAATGACCTCAGAATCAATGGTCGTCTGGAAAATTGCTCCGCTGTACTCCAGTTCATGCCGAAGCTGTGGTGCATTGATCAGATTACCATTGTGGGCAACTGCCAGAGTACCTTTAATATAATTAAGGACCAGCGGCTGTGCATTCTCTCTGGTGCTGCTTCCTGCCGTGGAATAACGGGTATGTCCCACTGCAATATCACCATGCATTCCTTCCAGAATCTCCGGGGTAAATACTTCATTGACCAGTCCCATGCCCTTGTGGGTCGTCACTTTACGGGGTCCGTCCGTATCTCCTACTGCGATTCCGCAGCTCTCCTGTCCACGGTGCTGCAGTGCCAGCAGTCCATAATATACGGATGAGGCCACATCGCCTCCATCGAAATCATAGATACCGAACACACCGCACTCTTCATGCAGTCCATTCAGATCTTCTTCCATTTCAAAAACCTTCGTACTTTCCATCCGCTGTCATCCTTCCTGTCCGATTTTATAAAAAAATCTGCGTGTACGCGAATAGTATAACTTGCGACAATGGGAATTTCAATATTTTGATTAGAATTTTTTATAAATTGTAACTTATTTATAAGAAAACCAGTCCAATTAAACTATCTCTGATTAAATCTGGATAAAAACTGTCTGGTCCGCTCTTCCTGTGTATGACCGAATACCTGATCCGGTGTACCCTGTTCCACAATAAATCCATTATCCATAAATACGACCTGATTGGCCACATCTCTGGCAAATGCCATCTCATGGGTAACGATGATCATGGTCATCTTCTGATCTGCCAGTCCTTTGATGACCTTCAGGACTTCACCGGTCAGCTCCGGATCCAGCGCGGAAGTCGGCTCATCAAAGCACAGAATATCAGGGCGAAGGGCCAGGGCACGGGCAATCGCCACACGCTGACACTGTCCGCCGGACAGCTGATGGGGATAATTACCCATCCGGTCAGCAAGTCCCATATCTTTCAACAGCTCCACGGCCTGTCCTTCAATCTCGTCGTGGATCTCTTTCTTTCTCACTTTATAATCCGGCTGTTCCTTCTCCAGCAGTTCCTTGGCCAGCATAACATTTTCCAGTGCTGTATACTGCGGAAACAGGTTAAATGACTGGAACACCAGTCCAAAATGCAGCCGCTTCTTACGGATCTCTGCTTCCTGAGTGGAGGACTTCTGTGCAGCGTCAAACAAAGTATCTCCGTTGACCTTGATGATTCCACCATCTGGTCTCTCCAGGAAATTCAGGCAGCGAAGCAGTGTCGTCTTACCGCTTCCTGAAGAACCGATGATAGAGAGCACCTGGCTCTTCTCCAGAGAAAAGCTGATGTCCTTGAGCACTTCCGTGCCTTCAAATGATTTGCAAATATGTTCTACTTCCAGAATTGGCATCTTCTTTTCCCTCCCTTACCTGAAATAATCCAGTTTCTTCTCAAGCTGTCCTAACAGAACGGTCAGAACACCATTGAAGATCAGATAATAAACTGCCGTGAAGAACAGCGGCCAGATGGCTCCTGAGATTCCCTGGGAACCTTTCATGAAAGCCTGTCCTGCCCAGATGATCTCCTGCAGTGCAATAATACGTGCCAGTGAGGTATCCTTTACCAGCGTGATAATCTCATTGGACATGGGCGGAACGATCCGCTTGATCATCTGCAGTAAGGTTACCTTAAAGAAAATCTGTGCTTTAGTCATGCCAAGCACCAGTCCTGCTTCTTCCTGTCCCTTCGGCACACTCTGGATCCCCCCACGGTAGATCTCAGAAAAATAGCAGGCATAGTTAAAAATAAAGGATACAGCAGCCGCCATAAAACGTCCGGTCTCTCCGCCGCCCCAGATCGTCTTTCCAAGAACCAGCCCTGGAAAATAATAGATGATCAGAAGCTGGATCATCAGCGGCGTACCACGCACGATCCATACGATCACTTTGGTAAAATAACTCAGCGGCTTAAACTGTGACATAGAACCGAATGCAATAATAAGTCCCAGCGGGAACGCGCCGATCAGCGTCACCAAAAATAACCTTAAAGTCTGTAAAAAGCCGATGTTCAGTGAATGAACAACGATCGGCATCTGTTGTAATATCAGTTCCATGTAAATCCTTCTCCTATTTCTCTTGTTTATTACGCACGAAAGCAGTGCAGTTTTCGCTTACGTTCCGACTGCACTGCCATAATGGTTTTCATTTCTTTTCAAACAGAACTTATTTGATAAGTGCTGCCTGTACTCCATAGGTCTCTGCAACCTTCTCCATACTACCATCCTCAAGGCTGGTTGTAAAGTAATCATTGAGTGCTGCTGCAAGATCAGAGCCTTTACGGAAGCCTACGCCATACTCCTCGCTGTTCAGGCCGATGGTGTAAGTCAGATCTGCATATCCGGTTCCCTCACCGATCATAGCACCTGCCATCAGGGAATCAATGACTGCTGCATCAGAGCTCTTGGAAGCAACCTCCATCAGAGCATCTGCCTGAGAAGATACCGGTGTGTAATTCAGTCCCAGAGCGCTTACCTCAGCCTCTCCTGCACTTCCTGCTTCTACTGCGAAGCTTAAGTCTTTGAGGCTCTCTTCATCCTGATACTGATCAGCTACATCAGCCGGAACAACAACTACCTGTGCATTGTTAAGATATGCATTGGTGCACTCCATAGCACTGGTAACTTCGTCTGTCAGAGTCATTCCGTTCCATACACAGTCGATGGTCTTTCCTTCAAGCTCCAGGATCTTGTTATCCCAGTCGATTACCTGGAACTCAGCAGTTACACCAAGGCTCTCTGCGAATGCTTTTGCCATATCAGCATCGAATCCGATCCACTCGCCATTCTCATCTTTGTAATCCATCGGCTCAAACTCGGTAATACCAACTACCAGAGTTCCTTTTTCTTTTACATATGCAAGATCGCTCTTAGCATCTGCTGCTGTGTCTTCTGCTGCCTCTGCAGTATCCTCTGTTGCCTCTGCATCTGCTGCTGTATCCTCTGCTGCTGCATCAGTTGATGCGGATGTATCTGCGCTGCTTCCACAACCAGTCACCATTGCTGCGGTCATGGCTCCTACTAACATAAGTGCTACTAACTTTTTCATAATAGATCCTCCTGTTGATCGTTTTGTATGCTACCACTCTACCATGGTAAAGCAATCAAATATGAATGAATTATAGCAAGCACTTCTATAATTGTCAACCAGTTTTTTGACGACTTCTATAATCTTCTTCCCAGCGAAGCAATTTTTTCTGAGGATCCGTGTCATCAGACTCCGGTGTGCGCGCTTTCTTTCCGTTTCCCGGACGTTTTCCTGCTGCCAACTGTTCTGCCAGCTCCCTGTATTTTCTTGTATCTTCATGAGGTGCGAACTGCATGGATGTTTCAAAGCACTCCACTGCCCGTTCAAACAGGAACTGCCGCACATAGCAGATTCCCAGATTGTTCCATACTGCCGCATAGAACTCTACGCCAAGCCGGGTGTTCTGATGCATCCGCAGGATTCTTCGATACTCTTCCGCTGCCGCCCATTCGTTACGGCTGTTCAGAAGTCCATCTGCCCGGAGCTTTAAGCGCTCCTGTTCCTGCATAGTACCGAGGCTCTTCAACTGCTCCCCCAGCTCTGCCAGTTCCTGATTGGTAAACAGATCCACTGCTCCCACAATGGAGATCACCAGATTCTGAAAGTTCGTCCCGGACTCCTTCCCATTGCGGATCCTTCTGGCAAGCTCTGAGGATCCGATCTCTTCCTCCAGCCAGCGGCACAGACGGTCATCGAACATCTGCGGCTCTGCCAGACAAATATTGTGATACAAAAACCATGCCAGTTCTTCCAGACTGTACATATTAAGACCCGCCTGTTCCAGAAAATACGGTGTCTTTGCCCTGCGGTATTTATAGATCGTTACCAGTGCCATGACCGTCCTCCTGTTCTTCCATCAAAAATGATTCCTTCCAGTACAGATCTGACGCGGGATACAACTCGCCGAAGCCCAGGTCTGTCACCTTCACCTCACAGCGGTACCGGTCTGTAAAATGCGCCTCGACCAGCACTCTGGAAGCTCCATCCGGTCTTGCAGGCAGATCCGTCAGCTGGAACCGCTTTCTCACCGGATCTCCACCCATCATGGACTGAAAGTAAAATTCTAAAATATGATCTTCTCCCCGCAGCAGCATTTCTGTGTGACAGCCCGCATCGTACCAGCTGCATCCGGCACTGATCAGCGTGTAGATCACTTCTTTTCCATTTTTGATGCTGCGGATCCCCACATTGTGAAGCAGCGTCTGTTCATTTAAAAATAAATACTTCTTCTTTCCACTCTGATCCCCCGCTGCTGCACAGGCACCTCTGGCATGAATCTGTTCCGCCAGAAAGACTCTCCGGTGAAAACAGATCTCTTCCCGGCTTTTCTTATAATCTCTGGCATTAAAATCTGTTCCCGCCAGAAAGACTGCCGACACCGGTCCACCGCCAAACCGCTCTTTTGCCAGCTGTGCCAGCTTTTCGTCCCGGCTTCCTTCCAGAAGAGTTCCCACATGCCAGTATTCCGGCTCTCCAGCCTTCACAAGCATGGGCATGGCCCGTCGGTTCACTTCCAGCCATGTAGCCTTGATCTCATCTGTGTCAAATTCCAGAAGCCAGACCCGGTGCTGCCAGATGTCCGGTGTCTGCTCCATCACAAAGGACACCAGGCTCTGGGTCTCGCTTAAGATCTGTAGCTGCTCTCTTAAAAATCCTGCTTCACAGGCTTCCTGCATATACTGCTCAATCGTCTCCTTCTCCATATCCGGAAGGACCAGAGATACCTGCATCTCTTCCTTGACAGCAAAGCGCTTCAGCGCGGACAGCACCTTCCGAAAGCAGGCAAACCGGCCTGTCTGTCCTGTGAAATCAAGGGGCAGCGGCTGAGCCTCTTTCATCTGTATCGACTGATAGCAGACCTTTGGATATTCTTCCGGTAATCCACTCCACTGCCAGCGGATTCCGTCCACTTGTTATCTTCATCGCTCTCTTCCTCCGCTACCTTGCCCGAAATCCATCCTGCGTGATCTCCAGCAGCTCTTCATATTCTGCCATCATCCGGCGCAGTGCCTTTTCCTGATGAAGGTCCAATGCCCTCTGCATCCGGCACAGTCTCTCATAACGGGTCTTATTGTCTTCGCAGTCCTGTTGCTGTTCCAGCGTCTTTGATACGGTGGAGACCACCGTTCCATCCGGCTTCTCCTCCGTGAAAACCAGGTCAGCCGTTCCCCGTAGAACAATGGGAAGGATTTTACAAAGATACCTCCGCAGACCGGGAACAATTGTACCGTCATATAATCAAAGGTCCGCTTTCCATGATATTCCAGCACATAATGAAGGATCACCTTGTGAGACGGATCACAACGATACTCAGGACTGTCCTTGCATCCTGATACTCAATCTCATCGGTCAGCGGAACCAGCTGATCCATAAACGCAAACCGTGTCCGCCGGATAGCCGGTTCCTTCAGAAGTCTTCCCGCCAGCCGTTTCTGAGCATCCGTCAGAAGCAGAAGTGCCGAATACTGTCTGAGCACCGACAGCTCTGCCACCGTGCACAGATGGTCCTCCCACATAAGATGGTGTTCCAGACTTTGGAAAAATCCTTCCGGCACCGGCTCATTTTTCACAAAATCCTTCCAGCTCATATAATTCAGCCAGGCGCTGATCATGACCGGATCTCCACCTCGGTCATCCACCTGCTGAAATACCGGGAACACCTCTTCTGTCATATGCTCCGTAAACAGGGACTGTGCAAGTAAAGTATCCTCCAGCTCCGGCAATACCAATCCAAACTGGTCTGCCGCTTTCCACAATCTCAGAAGCTCTTCTGTATTTCCCTTAAGCTCCTCTGCCAGAAGTGCCACGATCTTCTCTGTATAAACACCTTTTCTAAACACCTCTCTGGCAAATGGCCGCAGGTGCTCTTTGGTATCTCTCTCATCACTGAGCAGACGCTGAAGAAGTTTTAACAGAGAACGGGGATCTACAAGCTTACATCCTGTCTCTTTCAGAAGAGCATACGCCTCTTCATCCTTTCTCACATAGATCAGGATCTCCAGATAGGCAGCCTGATCTTCTCTGGAAAGCTTTTCCGGATGCTCAATGACCAGCCGCTCGTCCAGTTCTTTTCCAGGCTCCAGTCTCCGGTGACGCTTCTCATAGTCCAGAACTTTAAGCTTCAGCTGCTGCGCATATGTTTCACTCAAGCCCTGATCTTCCAGAAGCCGATAAGCAGCATCCACATTATCATGGGTCAGACGGCCTTCCACTCCGCCCTCCACCAGATAGATGTTCAGCCCCCGGTTATTTTTCAGACGCATCAGACACATCTGCAGAAATCGCGGCTCGATCATCAACCGTTTCAGGTTATATTTTACTGTTCCCACATGCTCACGCCCCGCCTCATCGATCAGAACGACCTTCGCCCGGGGCGTATAGACCTGTACCTGGGCAGTCCCGTTCTGTAAAGGCACGATCTGAGGGCGCTCCAGCTGCGCATGCACTACTTTTATCTGACGGATCCTCCGATCCTCACAGGTGACCTTTCTGGTAAATAAAAGCTCCGCCACTGCCGTCAGCTCTTCATTGTCCAGTGTCTCCGGCAGCAGACACCTTCCATACAGCCACGCCAGTTCTTCATTGATCCGACGCTCCTTGACCTGTTGAAGCAGAAATTCCTGCATCTTTTTTCTGTGCTCCTCGTACTCCGGCCTTCGGATAGCTCCGAATCGCACCAGATTGCTGTAGAACACAGTCTTCTGACGGCTGGTCAATGTGTTGTGATATTCAAAATACAACAGAATCTGCCGCGGAAGCAGCTTGTCATAATCCTCCGGCAGAGAATAAATAAAATACTCATAGAGATTGGTGATCTTGGCATCCAGCTCCACGCCTTTTTCGTACCAGCCAAAAGCTTCCTTGTCTGTCCGATGCCCGCGGATGTAGACCGCACACACAGCTCCCACGGTCTCCTTGCAGGGTTCCTTCTGATAACATCCCTTCAACAGACGCACAGCCAACGGAGACCAGCGCTTCAGCCTTACAGCCTGCCCTGCCGCCAGCAATGCGATCTGGGAAGTCAAAAGCCCATGATCTGATGCCCATGCACAGATCTGCAGGACAAATCCATCCAGCCCCTGAAACAATGCTGCATCCTCACTCAACAGATTCCATGCTTCCAGATACAGAAGACGGTGCCTGGTACCCATCCGATACTGACGCTCCAGGATCCGATAACGGGTTCTCTTGTCTCTTAACAGTTCCGGATCCAGCTTCAGCAGAAAATATGTGAGCATCCAGTCTTCCGGGTATTTCTGGTAGAGTTTCCGAAGCTGGACTACCGCCTGTTCCGTCACCTGACCGTCTTTTCGATAAATGCTGTTCACATAGAGATAGAGTTCCTTCGTTCTCACATCCCGCTGCTGAAACAGTCTGGTCTTCTCATATTTGCGAAGGATCCAGCCGGCTTCCTCCTGACGGTTCTCAAGCCCCATCACCCATGCATTCAGAAGCATCCATGCAGAATGATCCGGATCCAGCTCCAGCAATGTATCCACATGAGTCCGGAACTCTTTTACCGCATCCTTCCGGCTGCAAGTATGAAGCTCTGATTTTTCCATACAAAGCTGAAGACCCGCCAGTGCCTGCTCCCGCTTTCTCTTTAACAGCCATGCTTCACTGCGCCCTTCCCCTGCAAAGCTTCTCCTGCGCATTTTCTTCCGGCTCCTCAGTCTCTTCCGGCAGTGCCAGGTCTTCCAGATTCTCCACCGCAGGCTCCTGGGAACGGATTCTTATGCTAACCGGGATCTCATATTCTCCCGCATTGGATTCGATCAGAGATTCTGTAAAGGTCTCTCCCGGCCGCAGATGCTCTGCATAATACGTATATTCCAGCCTTGCGGCCCTTCCAAAGAACGAGGACTTCTGAAAAGTCAGCCCTGGCACCCGGCTGAAGATCATGCCCTTCACCCGTCTCTCGTCCTGAGAGCTGACGATCAGATCCCCTTTGACTCCTTTTCCCGGATCCAGCTCGATCTCGATCCGCTCCGGCTCTGTGGTCAGCCTCACCTGGTCGTATGAAAATATTCCATTAGAAAAATCAATGATCTTCTCTTTCATGTGTCCCCGTTGCAAATTTGCTTACTTCGTGTGATAATGAGGATATCTGATTATTATTATAGCACCCATGGTTTATCTTTCGCAACCATGGCAGAGACTAACGCAAAGGAAATAAGATTATGAGTACAAGCATGGAACAGAAAATAGAAGGAAAAGAACATTTTCATGGCAGTGACCTGGAAAAATCGAGAAATATTTTGGCATTCCAAAGGAAAAATCACCGGATTCGGTGCCAACGTCAATCCACTTGGCATCTCTCCTAAGATGAAAGAAGGACTGGCCACACATCTTGATGTGCTGACTGCGTACCCGGACCCGGAATATACCGAGTTGCGGAAGCATATCGCCTCTTACGCCGGATGCAAGCCAGAGCAGATACTGGTAGGAAATGGATGTACGGAACTGATCTCTTTGTTCATCGGTATCCATCATCCGAAGAAAGCACTGGTCGTTTCTCCTACTTATTCTGAATATGAACGGGAATTAAGATTAGTTGGCAGCGAAGTCAACTATTATGCATTAAAAGAAGAACTGGATTTCCAGATGGATGTGGATGATTTCTGCCAGACATTAAAAGACGGCACAGAACTTTGCATTATCTGCAATCCGAACAATCCCACCTCCACAGCCACCACCCCGGATGACATGAGACAGATCCTGGAGTGCTGCAAGAAGCATCACATTTTCCTTATGGTGGATGAGACATATGCCGAATTTGCACCGGAAGATACCAGTGTGAGTTCCGTAAATCTCCTGTCAGAATTTGATAACTTTGCGATTCTGCGCGGCATCTCCAAATTCTTCGCCGCTCCGGGACTTCGTCTTGGCTATGCCATGACCTCCGATCTGGAACTGTTGAAAAATATCAAGGAACAGATGAATCCCTGGTCCATCAACAGTCTGGCTGAACTGGCAGGCTCCTATATGTTCAATGACTGGGACTATATCCGCCGCACCGAGACCTGATCTCCTCCGAGCGTGAACGGATCTATCAGGAGCTGCTGACCTGGAAAACCGTGAAAGTTTACAAACCTTATGCAAATTTCATTCTGGTGAAAATTCTCAAAGAAGGCGTGACCTCTTATGATGTATTTGTCCATGCCATCAAAAGGACTGATGCTCAGAGACTGCTCCACATTCCTCGGAATGGAAGATGAGACCTTCTTCCGATTCTGCTTTATGATGCCTGATAAAAATACAAAGCTGCTGGCATGCCTGAAGGAGCTGCTGGGATAATCTGGTGAGACTCAGTTTAAGGTATTGCCCCAATAACATATGATGTGCGAATACTGACATCATATGGAAGTGTATGAAGTGCAGTTCGGGATATATATAAGCTCGTATGAAGTGTATCGGACAGGAAAGCCCTGCAATATTGGCCGGATATGTACACCTATGGTGTACATCCCTGCCAATACAGCAGAACTTCCTGTCCGCTCCAAGTCATACAGCGCATTATATTATATCCCAAACTGCACTTTATCATTTTCAGCTATATGATGTCCGCATTCGCACTTCTTATTTCTACTTATCCAGCGCAATGCCCTGAACCGTGTCCCACAGGTTTCTTCCCGCTCCTTCAGGCATACCCAGTGCGGCAAGGAGCTTATTCCTTTTCCGTAAGAGCTTTGTGGTTGCCGGAAGCAGCGAGGGACGTAGAAAATGGAAGTATGTCAAAAATATCTACTGAAGTCAAGACAAAAGTGTGTCAGAATCACTTTGTGAAGACTGCACGGCACAGGGCGGGGGATATTGTAAGACGCTGTGTGACTTGAAGCGAACATAAAGTGCTCTCTGTTTGTCTGGAACGAACACATTTTGTGTACGGGCCAGGCAGACAGAGGGCACTTTCTATGTCCGATTCACGTCATACGAGCTTACATAACCCCCACCCTGTGCCCTAGCAGAATTTATCCAAAGTATTCTTGATACACTTCAAAGAAATTACTGGTTGTGACGGTGTCGTAATCTGTGAATTTGATATTATCCCACATTCTCTGCTGGAATTCTGAGATGGTGTCTTCCATCAGGTCAGAGTAGATGGCATGGAATCTTTCAGTTTTTCGCTGGCGGGCAACTTTTTCTTTATTTGCCTCGGATTCGGACTCCATATAGGTATTCAGGCATTTGAGAATGTAATAGCCGTTGTTGTCCGCAAAGACATCGCTGATTTCGTCATTTCCAAGATTAAAGGCTACCTCTTCGTAGGTCTGATCCTTATCTCCTCTGGCAATGGTGATGGTTGTCTGAGATGCCTTGGAATAATTGGCTGCCAGGCTCTCGAAGTCTTCTCCATTGTCCAGCTTGTTCTTAAGTTCCTTAGCCTGGTTTTCCTCCGGCACGAAGATCTGCTGGATCTGAATGATCCGTGCTTCATCATCGCTGATCTCTACTGCCTCATCACCGGTGATCTGCTCATAAGCCTTATCTGCCAGACAGTAATCTTCATACATGGTCTGGATCTCTTCCTGGCTGACTTTCAGTGCTGATACTTCTTCCTCGCTAAGCGAAGTAAAATATTCCTTTGCTGCTTCTGCTACCTTCTGTTTCTCAGAATCAGTCAAGGCGATCTCCCGTTCATCTGCCAGAAGAACCATGCTTTTCACCTGGGACAACTGGGATACCACCTGATTTTTCAGGTATTCTTCCAGGGTCATGTCTCCCACATTGTGGTCCCACATCTCGATGCCATAGACATTTTCATACTGATTTTTCTCGTTGCACAGATATACCAGCGCTTCCGATAATTTACAGGTCTCACTGCCGATCCGGAACAGTTCATTGGATGCAAGACCTGTCGTGACCACGATCTTTGTATCGGAACATCCGGTCAGCAGACCGACACTCATAGCCATGATAAGTCCTGCAGCCGCTATAGCAGCCACTGTGCGTCTTCCGGTTCTTCGTCCTCTATTCTGCATGATTCACCTCCGAAGTGTCGCTTCCTGTTCCTTCCGGGTCTTCCAGAAAAGCTTCTTCATTTTCCAGAATTCGCTTCAGAACTGCAAGTACACCATCCACCTTCCAGGATGCCACCTGATAATGGGCTGCTGCTTTCACATCCGGATGAGACAGTTCTGAGGCAAAACTATAATGCGCCTGCTTAAGCATGGACATATCATTAAAATTATCACCGAATACAACCGTCTCTTCCGGACTGGCACCTGTCTGCTGCTGAATCCATGCAACGGCTTTTCCCTTGGTCGCTTCCTGCAAATTAATATCCACCCAGCGGTCCCCGGAAATATTTACACTGAAGCGATCGCCCCATCGTTTATTTACTTCCTCATAGATATCCACAGCTCCATCCGGGCAGTAGATAGCCATTTTAATACTTTTATCTACATAGGCTTCCAGATCCTCTACCACACTTTTATTTCCTTTGTAGCCTCCCAGAACACCTTCGCTGAACGTTTCATCTTTCGCATCTGTATAGAATCCATCTACTGCGGAAAACATCACATAGCACCCTTCCATTTTCCGGGCTTCATACAGAAGTTCGCGAAGCTCCTTTGCCGGAAGATACAGCGCCCTCTCTTCTTTTCCATTTTTTTCAATACAGGCTCCATTGTCCGATACGTAATAGATTCTTTCACTGACAGGCTGAAATACCGCATTAATGCTGCTGGCATGGCGGCCGCTGGCTGCTGCAAAGACGATCCCCTTTTCTGTAAGTTTTTTGATCACTTCCAGATATTCTGGATTAAGATCTGTATTTCCTTCCGGAACCAGCGTTCCATCAATATCACTGACGATCAATTTTATCATAAACTATGTTCTCCATTGCTTTTCTGATTTATTTTTGCCAAATACAACGTTATTCTACCTTGTAAGTACAATTTTTGCAAACCCCCACGATCATTTTTCTAAATATTTAATAATTTTGTACTTTCAAAGCAGCGCATTTTATATTAAAATAGTGTAGAATAAATTTGCACGAAGAAAGGGGCAATTTTCTATGAAAAAAGCAGTAAAGATTTTTACAGCCATTACTGCAGCAGCCGTTGCTGTGGCAGGAGCCGTTTATGTAGTACGCAAGTTCTTCTTACACGATGACGAGCTGGAAGAGTTTGATGACGAAGAGCTGTTTGAAGACGAAGATGATGACAGTGATGACGATGGCATCGAAGCTTTTGATGATGAGTCCGAGATCTTCGAAGACGAAGCAAAAGAAGCTGACAAGGCTGACGCCGAGAAAGCTGAAGATACTTCCGAGAGTTCTGAAGAACCGGCTGAAGACGCTGTTGCTGAAGACAACACTGAAAAATAATGAAGATTCCAGGAAGGAGCTGCTGTTCCATAGATGAGCATCTGATATGCTACCACATCTATAGAGCAACAGCTCCTTTTATATTCGCTATGCCAGCCAAGCCTGTGCCAGCAGCCGGACTCCTTCTCTGATCTCTTCTTCTGAAAGTGTCGCATAACCAAGGATCACCGTCGGCGGGTAATCTGCCTCATTTACACAGTATTCGGACAGCGGGTAGACCTTGATGCCCGCCTGTCTGGCTCGTCGAATCAGTTCCTGCTCCGTCAGATGACCGTCCATCTGCAGCAGAATATGAACTCCTGAATGATCTCCCAACACCTGTCTTACACCACGCATTTTCCTGATCTCACTCATGAGCACATCATGCTTACTCTTATAGAGAGCACGCATCTTATTCAGATGCCTCTCATAATAGCCCTTTTCCATAAAAAGCTGCAGCACCCGCTGATCCAGTCTGGATACGGTACTGGAAAATACATTATCGATCCGTCTGTAGGTCTCCAGAAGGCTCTCCGGCAGCACCAGATAACTGATACGGATGGCAGGCGCAATGGATTTGGAAAAGGTTCCAAGATAGATCACACAGCCGCTCCGGTCATTTCCCTGCAGGGAAGGAATGGGTTTTCCAATATAACGAAACTCACTGTCGTAATCATCTTCAATCAGATATCTGCCAGGCTTCTCTTCTGCCCAGCGCAGCAGCTCCTGCCGCCGCTTGATAGGCATGACAATTCCCAGCGGATATTGATGAGAAGGCATCACATAGGCAATGTCCGCACCACTCTCTTTCAGCTTTTCCACATTCATGCCAAACTTATCCATAGATACCGTCCGACAATCATAACCAAGCTTCTGGAACACATCCCATGCATGTCGATAAGTAGGACTCTCCATGGCAATCTTATGATCCATCCCAAGAATCCGGGACAACAGCATGAGCAGATAGTCATTTCCAGCTCCCACGATCACCTGCTCCGGCTGCACATGCACTCCACGGGCCTGATGAAGGTAGGAACTGATCACCTCTCTGAGCTCCCATTCTCCGCTGGCTTCCCCCAGCAGAAAGAGATCGCTCTCATCCTGCTGCAGCACTTCCCGGTTCAGCTTCCGCCAGGCTGCAAATGGAAAATGCTTCAGATCAATTCCATTTGGCGTAAAATCATAGCGATATGTATTGGGTTCCGGCTCTACTATCCGCTCCGGCTTCACCGGTGCTGTATCCAGTCGATACAGTGCTTCCATCTGACACACAAAATAACCCTTACATGGAATGGCTTCAATATACCCTTCAGACAACAGCTGCTCATAAGCAAGCTGGGCAGTACTTCGGCTCACATCCAGGTGAGACGCCAGCAGACGGGTGGACGGCAGACGCTCCCCGCACTTTAACGTTCCTTTGCGAATCTCATCCCGGATATATTCGTAAATCTGCTCATACAATGTTTTCGTGGATCTTGGATCCAGATTCATGGTGATCTCGTACATATTTTATAAAAAAGCCGAAGGAAGCATAAGTTTCTCCTGCAAGACCCTCACTCCTTCGGCTTATCCTCTTATCTTATTCTATAGCAACATCAGTCTTTCTTCGGCAGCTTGAAAGAACTCTTCAGTGATACAATCCGGTTAAATACCAGCGCATCCGGTCTGGAATCCTTTGCATCCACACAGAAGAATCCGTTTCTTACGAACTGGAAGCTGTCATAAGCCTGTACATCTTTCAATGCCGGCTCCAGCTTTGCCTGTACAACAGTCAGAGAATTCGGATTGATATTCATGGTTCCATCTTCGTTATATACACCTTTTTCCTCGTCGATCAGGTTCTCATAGAGACGAACTTCAGCATCAACTGCAAAGGTTGCCGGTACCCAGTGAATGGTTCCCTTTACTTTACGTCCGGTGAATCCGCTGCCTGCCTTGGTCTCCGGATCATAGGTACAATGTACAACTGTCACATTGCCGTTCTCATCCTTCTCAAAGCTTACACATTTTACAAAATATGCATGCATCAGACGTACTTCATTGCCCGGGAACAGACGGAAATATTTCTTCGGCGGCTCTTCCATAAAGTCATCTCTCTCGATGTACAGCTCTCTGCAGAATGGAATCTGTCTGCTGCCAAGATCCTCATTTTCCAGATTGTTGGCTGCATCCAGATATTCAACCTCACCTTCCGGATAATTGTCGATCACCAGCTTGATCGGATCGAGCACTGCCATCATACGGGATCTCTTCATCTTCAGATCCTCGCGGATACAATACTCCAGCATTGCATAATCCACAGAACTGTTGCTCTTGGACACACCACACAGGTCTACGAACATCTTGATGGACTCCGGTGTAAAGCCTCTGCGGCGCAGCGCTGCGATGGATACCAGACGCGGATCATCCCAGCCGTCCACAGTACCGTTCTCTACCAGACGTTTGATATAACGCTTACCAGTTACCACATTGGTCAGATACAGCTTTGCAAACTCGATCTGACGAGGCGGATGCGGATACTCAAGCTCTCTTACCACCCAGTCATACAGCGGTCTGTGGTCCTCGAACTCCAACGTACAGATGGAATGTGTAATGCCCTCGATGGCATCCTCAATGGGATGAGCAAAATCATACATTGGGTAAATACACCATTTATCTCCGGTATTGTGATGGGACATATGAGCCACACGATAGATAACCGGATCACGCATATTCATGTTCGGAGAAGCCATATCAATCTTTGCGCGGAGTACTTTCTCTCCATCCGCATATTTTCCGGCTTTCATATTCTCGAACAGCTCCAGGTTCTCTTCCACGCTTCTGTCTCTGTATGGGCTGTTCTTACCCGGCTCGGTCAGAGTTCCGCGGTACTCGCGGATCTGCTCTGCAGTCAGGTCACACACATAAGCTTTTCCTTTTTTGATCAGCTTTACAGCTGCCTCATACATCTGATCAAAATAGTTGGACGCAAAGAACAGACGATCTTCCCAGTCAGCCCCCAGCCACTGGATATCTTTCTTGATCGCATCTACGAACTCCACCTTCTCTTTGGTCGGGTTCGTATCATCAAAACGCATGTTGAACTTACCATTGTACTTCTGAGCCAGTCCATAGTTCAGCAGGATGGATTTTGCATGTCCAATATGCAGGTAGCCATTCGGCTCCGGAGGAAAACGGGTATGCACTGTGTCATACACACCTTCCGCAAGATCTTTTTCTATCTCAACTTCAATAAAATTCTTAGATACCACTTCATTCTCCATAACAGGATCCTCCTCGGTTAAAACTGTGATTAATCATAGCACATCAGACTGGCTGTTTGCAAGGCTTGCGTACCAAATCGTACCAGATTCTTTCAGGTAACGAAAAAAGCGAAAAACCTTTATTTTCAAGGTTCTCCGCTTCTTAACAGGAAAGCTGCTGACGGGAATCGGACCCGTGACCTCCGCACTACCAATGCGACGCTCTACCGCCTGAGCCACAGCAGCTTGTCGTGTTCTTGTCGCTCGCGACTTGATTATATTATCACAGCATCCAACATATGTCAACAAAATTTTTAAACTTTTTTCAAACTTTTTTCAAAAATTTTTAGACCGAAATTTCCATATAGGAATTTTCTTGATTTCTCCAATCTGAACAGCCTGAACAGATGGGTCGAAATGTTCTTTCAGATATGTCCACATATCATCACAGTCATTTGCAATGTAATAGGTCTTTTCTCGTTCTAGCAACGCTCTTGCTGGATTAGGCACACCCAGATGATTCAAGCGTTCCTTGTTACATAATTGCGTAAAATCCCAATCACCAGCACATATATTATGCGCCATAAAATCCTCTGGTGCCATTTTCCCCTGCTGCATAAAATACTTCATAGGATTTTTTCTATGATCCCTCACATTCCAAATATAAACTGTATCTGAATCATACAATTCTTCCCATGGCATATCTAATGCACCTGTCTGTGCCGTCCATAATGACTGATGCGGAACAAATTCCACGGATCCTAAGTGCCATACTATAATGGCTGAAAAAGCAAGCACGGCCACATCTTTCCAGATCTTTGGCTCATGCCGTTTATCTCTTTGTGGCATATACAGTATCAGCACTGTTCCCATCACAGCATACAGAACGGACTGCATAATCCTCTCGGGAAGACGCCCTGCAAAAGCCAGATATATCATTATAAGATACGCTCCGATTCCCGCAAAGAATAATTCCAGTTTATAATACCATGGTGCTCTGGAGAAGATAAACAACATTCCTACTATTCCAAGTGCAATACACCAGATTCGGAAATTAATCAGTCCATAAAATCTTGCAATCAGAGAATATGTTTTAGATACTAATTCTTTGATATCAAAACGAAACGCACTTATATAACCTGCTGAAGCTATTTTATCACAATATTCTGCTGTAATCTGATCTGTATCTACATACAAATAATTTTGCAGACTTTCATAGTCGTTTCTGCTGATACCTGAAAGTTGCTCTTTCACTTCATCATATTCTTTCATTGGATAGTCAACAATTCTGCTGACTTCATCGCAAAAGCTGACACTATCTTCATATTTTTCAGAATGCTTATATCCATAGTCCAGTGTTAATAATACTAAAACACTTAATACTACTGGCAAAAACACTTTACAACATTTTTTTATATATTGTAGCTTTTCTCTCTTTCCATGGGATGCGAATAGAAAATTGATTCCTACGTCAAGTAAAATAAATGGAACAAACAAACAAAATCCACCAAGACGCCACATTAATCCACAACATAAGAAAAAAGTGCCTGTTAAAATCCATTTTTTATTGTAATCTACTCCTTCCAGCGCACGAAGTAGCCAGATCATTCCCACAAAAGAAAAGAAAGCTGACCAGACCATAAAATAATCCGAAAACAGGTTCATATCTATAATCAGGAAAAAGAACATTGCTCCCCAGAAAAGTCGCTCACTCCAGTGTTTAAAATGTAATGCTATAAAATAACTGACAGCTCCAATTCCTACTAGCAAAACCGCTTTTGTCAACATCAAAAATCCATCTGCATCTGGAAACAGTTGCCCTAAAAATGTCGAAACCCAACACACTACGGGATTTAAAAACATATTATAGCCATCTTCCGCGTACACCTGATTTATCATCATAGATGTACAATAATTGTCTATATTAGTATAAATTGGTTGGAACAGACTGAACAGTTCTACCAGAAGAACCATGTTGACCGCATAAAACCAACAATCCGCATTTTTTCTATTTCCCATAATAATGTCCCTAACATCTATCCTATACGCTGACGCACGATCTCATAAGCCAGCACTCCGGCTGCCACAGAAGCGTTCAGGGAATCGATCTCTCCCTTCATAGGAATAGATGCAACGAAGTCACACTTTTCCTTCACCAGGCGGCTGACGCCGTCTCCTTCGTTTCCGATCACCAGACCGATAGGTCCTGTCAGATTCAGATCATACATGGCTGTTCCGCCCATATCTGCACACACAAACCACAGACCTTTTTCCTTCAGTTCTTCAATCGTAGCACTTAAATTAGTCACCTTTGCCACCGGCGTATAATTAAGAGCTCCTGCAGAAGTTCTAGCAACGGTTGCCGTCAGACCCACCGCACGTCTCTTCGGAATGATCACTCCATGCGCACCTGCCAGATTCGCAGTACGAATAATGGCTCCCAGATTATGAGGATCTTCAATGTCATCCAGCAGGAATAAGAATGGCGGCTCGCCCTTTTCCTCTGCCAGCTTCAGCATATCCTCCACCTCTGCATAAGCATAAGCTGCCGCTGATGCGATCACACCCTGATGCTTGCCTGTCTCTGACATCTGATCCAGACGTTCCTTTGCCACAAAATTCACCAGAGTATCATGTTTTCTTGCTTCTCTTAAAATGCTGTTGATCGGACCGTCCTGACAACCCTTCAGCACATAAACGCGATCGATGGTCTTTCCAGAACGGAAAGCCTCCATAACAGCATTGCGTCCTTCTATAGTCATTTCTTCGTATCTCACGGCATTCCCTCCGTTCTCTCCATGCCAAGCTTCACAAGATCGATCAGGCGCTTCATCTGATGATTCAGATACAGATATCCCATCAGTGCCTCAAAGCCCGTAGCGTGGCGATAATCGTGCATGGTCGCATGTTTTGCCATGCTGACCGTCTTGGCATTGCGTCCTCTCTTATAGACTGCCAATTCTTCTTCTGTCAGATCTTCAAGGATGGCTTCCATCATAGCTGCCTGGGCAGATGCCTTTACATAGGTACTTGTTTTCTTATGAAGTGCGTTGGCCTGCCGGTTTCCCTGGCCGACCACCGCGGTACGAATCACCAGTTCATAGATCCCGTCACCAATATACGCCAGCACCAACGGCGAATAGGATCTGACATCTACGTCCGGCAGTTCAAACTGTTCTTTCAGATAAGTTAAGCTCTCTTCCATTTTACTCCTTCACGGGTATCTTCCAGAATGATGCCCTTCTCCAGAAGCTCATTACGGATCTCATCAGCTCTTGCAAAATTCTTTGCTTTTCTTGCGTCCTGACGCTCCTGAATCAGATTCTCAATATCTGCATCCAGCAGTTCTGCCTTCTTCTCAGTAATCAGTCCAAGAATATCGCACAGATCCTGGATCATTTTCTTCAAAGCATCCACAAATGCTTTGCTGCTTCCTTCGCCTGCATTGGTATTTGCAAATTTAACCAGATCAAATATAGCTGCAATGGCATCAGCTGTATTGAAGTCATCATCCATAGCCTCATCGAAATTCTCCTGGAATTTCTTAGCCTCTTCCACCTTCAGAGTCTCCTCCTCCGTCAGTTCCTGTGCAGATGCATGCTCAGAGAGGAATTTCAGATTATCGACAGCAGTCTGGATACGCTCCAGAGCACTTCTGGAAGACTCCATCAGCTCTGCACTGAAATTCAGCGGACTTCTGTAATGTGCGTTCAGCATGAAGAAACGAAGCACCTGCAGATCATATTTCTCGCTGATTTCACGAACAGTAAAGAAGTTGCCCAGAGATTTGGACATCTTGCGGTTATCAATGTTCAGGAATGCATTGTGCATCCAGTAATGAGAGAACTCCTTGCCACTGCAAGCCTCGCTCTGTGCGATCTCGTTCTCATGATGCGGGAAGATCAGGTCCTCTCCGCCGCCGTGGATGTCGATCTGCTCGCCCAGATATTTCTTGGACATCACAGAGCACTCAATGTGCCAGCCTGGACGACCCTGTCCCCACGGGGACTCCCAGTACGGCTCTCCTTCTTTTTTCGGCTTCCACAACACAAAATCCAGCGGATCTTCCTTCTCATCCTTACCAGATACTAAAAGGGAACGCTTGCCGCCTTCCAGTTCATCGATATTTTTATGAGAAAGCTTGCCATACTCAGCAAATTTACGGGTACGATAGTAAACCGTTCCATTTACTGCATACGCATAACCTTTTTCGATCAGTGTGGAGATCATATCGATCATTCCATCAATCTCCTGAGTTGCCAGCGGATGGGTGGTAGCCGGTTTTACGTTCATGCCAGCCATATCCTTCTTGCACTCTGCAATATATCTCTGAGAGATCTCCTCTGCTGATACACCCTCTTCATTGGCTTTTTTGATGATCTTGTCATCCACGTCAGTAAAGTTGGATACAAAGTTCACATCATATCCCTTTGCCTCCAGATAACGACGAACCGTGTCAAATACGATCATCGGTCTGGCATTTCCAATATGAATAAAGTTATACACGGTCGGACCGCATACATACATGCGGACCTTACCCTCTTCCAGAGGAACGAAATCCTCTTTTTTTCTTGTCAGTGTGTTATAAATGCGAATCATTATGGTCTCTCCTCTTTTATAAACTATAACTATTTGATCTTAACCGCATCCTGCTCATTGGTATCTGACACAATATAATGAGGTCTTTTCTTGATTTCCAGATACATCTTTGCCAGATACTGTCCCATAATTCCCATACAAAACAGTTGAATTCCACCAATAAATGTAATAATACATACCAATGACGGCCAACCAGCCACCGGATCTCCAAATAGTACTTTTCGAATTACAATAAACAGAATACTTAAAAAGGAGATCAGTGTCAATACAATTCCGCTCCACGATGCAATCTGCAACGGTACATGAGAAAAATTAATAATCCCATCCAAACTGTATCTAAACAACTTCCAGAAACTCCACTTGGTTGTTCCAGCCACCCGTTCCCGGTTCTCATACGGCAACCAATACGTTTTAAATCCAATCCATCCAAAAATACCTTTCGAAAAACGATTGTATTCACTCATAGCTAAGATTGCATTTACCATGTCTCTTTTCATTAACCGAAAATCACGTGCTCCATCCATAATGTCTGCATCTGATATCCGATTAATGATTCCATAAAACATTTTTGCAAAAAACGACCGAACCTTGGGTTCTCCTGATCGATCTATTCTTCTTGTCGCCACACTGTCATATTCTCCATTTACAAGAAGCTCCAACATTTGGGGAAGTAATGTTGGAGGATCCTGCATATCAGCATCCATAACTGCAACATAATTTCCCTTTACATTAACAAATCCTGCATACATTGCTGCTTCTTTTCCGAAATTACGCGAAAAACTATAATATTTTACTCTTATATCCTTCCCCGTAAGTTTCCGAATCACATCTATTGTGCGGTCTGAAGAGCCATCGTCAATAAACAGGAATTCAAATTCATAGTCTGACAATTGTCTGGATACCCTGCACAGTTCCTCATGCAAAACAGGAATAGATTCTTCCTCATTGTAACAAGGAATAATCAAAGAAATCAAATTGTTCATTTGTCCCATACTTATCCTTTTCATATAATCTGCTCATTTTGTTATCATAGCACAAATACATGCTTCTGCAAAGAATCTATTCTATTTCTAAACCATCTCCGACAGACATATCTTAAAGCTCTCAAAAATCATAGCCGTCAATTCCCCTACCGTCAGTTCCAGATCTATCTGTGCTGGTACTTCTTCCAATTTTTCTGCCTTGCTGCTGTCCGGTCCCGTCCTCCAGCAGAAATATCCGTTATTTTCCTCTATTACTTCATCCTTCACACGAAGCCAGATCGTCTTCTCTTCTCTGGAAGAAGTAAGTCTTAGCATCTGCTCCACATTGGTGATCCGAGCCATAAATGGCGGAATCCCATCCATAGGAGGTTCACCTGCTTCTGCCAGATGCTCTGCCTTCAGATTTTCCATATAACGGGCATCTCTCTTACAGAATAACTGATATCTTGATGCCAGATACCGGTTCTGTCCATCTGCATCTAAATGTGTTACCCTCATAGGTAATTCGGTGAATGGACTGATCCACACAAAATCAAATGGCGTATAGATGCTTTCACTGGCAGGCATCAGGAAGGTAAACGGCATCTTATCCACTGCCATCTGTCGAAGTGCCGTCTCCAACAGCAATCGCATATATCCTCTGTGCCGATAATCCTTTAATGTTGCCACTGCCACAATATAGTTGGACGAGACTTCATATCCATTGACGATCATTGTATACGGATTCAGATGCACCATGGATACATACTGTTCATCCTCCCACAGTGCATAGATCTGATTATCCCGGATCTTGTATTCATAATAAAAATCCACAAACTTCTGACTGTCTTCCGAGAAAACCGTCTGATACAATGTCCTTGTTTTCTGTCGTTCTTCTTTTGTCAACAACATAGGTTCCGGCATCTCATGTTCTTCCAGTTCTCTTATTTCCGCTGGCATCCGCCGCACCCCTTACAGCTTCTTCTGGTTACCGCAATATCCTCATCAATATAAGCAGTGATCGGCATCAGCGAACAGATTGCCTGAGAAGAGATTCCTTCACCAGTTCCGGTAAATCCAAGTCCCTCTTCTGTAGTCGCCTTGATATTTACCTGACTCTCATCAATATGCAAGGTCTCCGCTACATTTTTTACCATCTGTGGAATATGTGGAGCCATCTTCGGACGTTGTGCAATGATTGTTGCATCCAGATTCACGATCTGATAATTATGTTCCTCCAGTAGTTCTCCCACATGCTCCAGCAGTTTGATACTGGAAATACCTTTATATTTATCGTCTGTATCTGGGAAATGCTTACCAATATCTCCCAGTGCAGCAGCTCCCAGCAGTGCATCCATAATTGCATGTAAAAGCACATCTGCATCCGAATGTCCCAGAAGCCCCTTTTCATAAGGAATTGTAACTCCGCCAAGAATCAAATCCCGTCCCTCTACCAGACGATGTACATCATAACCCATTCCAACGCGCATGATCGTTCCTCCTTCTAAATACTACTCATTTTTACCCAATCATCTGGAATTACATCTATTTTTTCTTCCACTTCCTGATTGATCCATTTATTCGGTGCTATCACTATTTTTTCTTTATTCTGATTTAACCAGGCTCCCCACCAACTAAATGAACTATTTGCAACAATATTATGTTTGCACAGGCTCATAAGCTACATATCCCTGAAACTATCTTTCCCACTGTTTCCTTCCACGATTACGCAATCAGCTTCCGGAAAATTATTTTTCGTCCACTCAATATCATTTGAAAAAATATAGAACTTTGCTTTTCCCTTATACTTCTCTCTGAAGAACTGAATTGCCTGTTCATAATAATGCGGTGTACATATTCCCTACAAATAAGAATAGTTATAGTTCAGATAATCTCCACGTCTTACATGAACGCTTACAGAATAATCCTGACTGATCTGCTCCGCATAACATTTCTGAACATCTGTATTGAACTCAGGAAATCTATAGGTGTTCAGAATCTTATCCTTAATATCCGCAAAATACCGTTCACTTTGCCAGAACCCTTCCAGATAGTAGCCATCCATCTTCAGAATCTGTTCGTCGAAAACATAAGATTCATTACTGTAAAATGTTTTTTTACATAAAGGTGTTTTCTTCAGAAAATTTGTCAGATGATTTTCTTTACGATATCCAAGCGATTTAATTTCTCTCACGCTGGCATATGGACACTCTATCCCAAATACACGATCAAGTTCAAAATCATTGTGCACATGATGTTCCGCATATTTCGTCACATCAATTTTCACTTCCCGGCCCAGACTTTCCTGTTTCAGTGCAAGTGCATACTGAAACATCTGGTTTCCAAGCCCACCATCGATCCAAATGATATTCATGAATTTATCTCCGTATACAAAAATAGCTTCCTAAAGTCTTAACCTTAGGAAGCTGTAGTAGCGAGAGGGGGATTCGAACCCTCGACACCACGGGTATGAACCGTGTGCTCTAGCCAACTGAGCTATCTCGCCATGTGAGTCGGTATCTCGCAACCGACTCCGTTATAATACCAAAAGTGTTCCCAGTTGTCAACAACTTTTTACAACTTTTTTTATTTTTCTTCAGAAACCTCTTTGACACGATTTACTTTCGCTTCAATCTCTTTCTGAATATCAGCGATAAATGCATCCAGGCTCTTAGTTCCCTCATCACCAGCAGCACGGCTTCTGACTGCGACAGTTCCGTCTTCTTCCTCTTTCTGGCCTACTACCAGCATGTACGGAATCTTGTTCTTCTGAGCCTCGCGGATCTTGTATCCGATCTTCTCGGATCTGGTATCCAGCTCTACACGAATGCCTGCCTCGTCCAGCTTTTTCTTTACATTCTCTGCGTAATCCATATATTTTTCAGAGATCGGAAGTACCTTTACCTGTACCGGAGCCAGCCAGGTCGGGAATGCGCCTGCGAAATGCTCGATCAGGATACCGATGAAACGCTCGATGGAGCCGAAGGCAACACGATGGATCATGATCGGACGATGCTTCTCGCCGTCTGCGCCGATGTACTCCAGCTCAAAACGCTGCGGAAGCTGGAAGTCAAGCTGGATCGTACCGCACTGCCAGGTTCTGCCAATGGCGTCTACCAGATGGAAGTCGATCTTCGGGCCGTAGAATGCGCCGTCTCCCTCGTTTACAACATACGGAAGTCCAATCTCATCCAGCGCACTTCTCAGTCCCTCTGTTGCCATCTCCCAATCTTCGTCGCTTCCCATGGAATCTTCCGGTCTGGTAGACAGCTCTACATGATACTCAAATCCAAACAGAGAATATACCTCATTAATCAGGGCAACAACGCCCTTGATCTCATCTTTGATCTGTTCCGGAGTCATGAAGATGTGTGCATCATCCTGGGTGAAGCAGCGAACTCTCATCAGTCCATGAAGCTGACCAGATTTCTCATGACGGTGAACGAGACCCAGCTCACCCATACGGAGCGGCAGGTCACGGTAGGAACGCGGCTCGGAAGCATAAACCAGAACGCCGCCCGGGCAGTTCATCGGTTTGATTGCGTAATCTTCACCATCAATTACCGTTGTATACATATTGTTTTTGTAGTGATCCCAGTGTCCGGAAGTCTCCCAGAGACTTCTGTTGAGGATGATCGGGGTGGATACCTCTACATAGCCTGCTTTCTTGTGGATCTGTCTCCAATAATCAAGCAGTGTATTTTTCAGAACCATTCCCTTCGGAAGGAAGAACGGGAATCCCTGGGCCTGCATCGCTCATCATGAAGAGACCGAGCTCTTTGCCGAGCTTTCTGTGGTCACGCTTCTTCGCCTCTTCCATCATGGTAACGTAAGCTTCCAGCTCCTCTTTCTTGCCGAAAGCTGTTGCATAGATACGGGTCAGCATCTTGTTGTGCTCATCGCCTCTCCAGTAAGCACCTGCAAGGCTCATAATCTTGAATGCTTTACCAACACCCTTGGTGCTCATCAGATGCGGTCCTGCACACAGGTCAACGAACTCTCCCTGGCTGTAAAAGCTGATTTCTTCACCTTCTGGCAGATCCTCAATCAGCTCTACCTTGTACGGCTCTCCTTTTTCTTTCATGAAAGCAATCGCATCTTCTCTGGATTTTGTGAAACGCTCAATCTTCAGATCCTCTTTAATTATTTTTTTCATCTCTGCTTCGATCTTGCCGAAATCATCACTGGTCAGCGGAGTATCAAACTCCATATCATAGTAGAAACCATCTGCGATAGACGGTCCGATTGCCAGCTTGGTGTTCGGATAGAGACGTTTTACAGCCTGTGCCATCACATGGCTTGCGGTATGGCGAAGTGCTGCCAGGCCTTTCTCATCCTTTGCAGTCAGGATATTCAGCTCACAATCCTGCTCCAGAACGGTTCTAAGGTCAACGACCTCCCCATCTACCTCTCCGGCACAGGCTACACGTGCCAGACCCTCACTCAGATCTTTTGCAATATCAATTACAGACATTGCCTGTGCATATTCTTTGACTGATCCATCTTTTAATGTAATCTTCATCTCATTCTTCCTCCTTGTGAAAATAAAAAGTCCCTGAACAGCTTTTATTCAAAACTGTTCAGGGACGATAGACTCTTTACCGCGGTTCCACCCTTCTTGTGCTTGCACCTCTCATTTGACGATAACGGTGTCGGCCGGACTGTATTAAAGTCGCTCCAGGGTGGTGTTCATCTGATGTCCATATAAAGCGCTCGCACCTTACACACTTCTCTCTGCATATTTTCAATCAGTTTACTGTTCCTGTCATGGTTTTATTGGTCTTCAATTGGCTTTTATTATAACATGTAAGAAAATGGTGTCAAGCCTTCTTTTTAAGTAATCTGTCCAAAGGTCCTGTTACCAAGCTCTTTTCTGCCCCATTCAATCCCAGCATCCACATAAATACAGAAAATACTACTATATAAGCAATACCCTGTCCAATCAAAGCCGAAAATCCTGTGCTTGGGAAAACATGTTGCAGTATTATTTCTATTATGACAATCGGAACAAATGCCGGAACAAATCTCAATATCTGTAACCAATAATATCTCATATCCAGACCAACATACTTATGATAATAAATATTCATTACGATACAGTCAAAAATAATCAATGTAATTGCTGTCCCAATCGCTGCTCCCTGAGCTCCCCAGTATCTGATGCAGGGAATACTGATAAACACATTGCAGACTGCCATTGCAAAATATACAAAAGAACGAACCTTATGCATATTTTTTGCACGCATAATCTCCAGTGTAAGATTCTGAATCAAAGGGATCGTTGCCGGTATTATCAACAAAAGTGTTATCATATAGGAATATCCATAGTCTTTTCCTGCCCACAAAGCAATAAAGTTTCTTCCAAGAAAAACAAATCCCACAACTACCATAGAAAGCAGAATAAACTGCACCCGTCCTACTTTTGTCAACAATTCAGTAAGACGGACATTATCATCATTATCTGCAACAATCCGGTTCACCTGCGGAATAAATACATTTGATATGGTTGTCGACAACTGCATGTACATGGTATTCAGCTGCCCACCAACTCCATAAATTGCAACTGCCACCGTTCCGCTGAAACGTCCCAGCAACACTTTATCCACATTCCAGTTAATCTGATCGGCAATCATATTCAGACATATAAAAATGGTAAATATCCACATTTCTTTCAAAAGCCTCCACTGGAAACCCCGGAATCGAATATGGACGTTCAGGTTCTTAAAGCAATACCACAGACTGGATACAAGCTTTGCAATCGTCAATCCAGTAGTAACCAGTACCATTGCTATAGAGCCATATCCCATCAACAATAATGGTAACGTAATAAAGGGATTAAACAGATACTGCAAAACCCTCACTACTCTTTGGAATATAAATGCCTCGTGAGCCGTAATAAACGAATCAATTGCTCCTGCCGGAAATGTAAGTGCCAGATTAAATACCATTAAAGCAAGTAAAATTCTTGCTTTCGGATATTCATTTGCCGTCAGTCCATTCCCGAATACCAGCTGAATATTCTGTATCAGAACACTCCCACAAAACATACAGATTGCTGCAATAATCAGAAAAACTGTCAGATACATTCCGTTAAAACTGGCAACTTTTTTCTCATCTCCATCCTTCTTGATCCTGGAATAGAATCTCATATATGAACTTCCAAATCCAAGACTCAAAACATTCAAATATGACACCACTGATGCAACCAGCTGATACAGACCATACTCGCTCTGACCCAGCAGACGCAACATAATGGGTGTATACAAAATGCCAGATAAAATATGGATAATCTGTGCCAGATAGGAAAGAAGAACACCCGCCTTCTTCTGATCTACCTTCATTAAGCGTGTTTCTTTCCGCAGCACTGTTTGTATTTCTTGCCACTGCCACACGGACACGGATCGTTACGTCCAATCTTCGGTCCTTTTACGATGGTGCCGGACTTCTTCTGCTCCAGATACAGTTCATGTTTCTTCTCTTTATCGAAGATCTTATCCCACTGCGGAAGCTCATACAGCCAGTCAGCTTTTGCATCTACCATGTTCTTGTAGAGTTTCTCTTTATCGAATTTCAGACTGACAACAGTATCCTCTTCCATCTCCTCGATCGGATTAGCTTCCACAAGACTCTCATTAATACCATCCAGGAATCCAGTCATCTCCATGATGCTTAAACCATATTTTTCAGCCAGTTCTTTGACAGTTCCTTTTACTTCTACATCCGGCTCTTCCAGAAGTTTCTCATATACTCCCTTTTCCAGATTAAAATAATTTGCCCAGAATCTCTGAAGGGTTCCTCTGTCTTTCGTCTCATCATATGCGACTTTCTGCCATTCTTTTAATAATGCCATATCGTTATCCATCCTTTACTTCTTTAATAAATCATGTAAACATACTGCTCATAATATATACTATTTCTGTTTATTTTTCAAGTTTTTGTCTGATATTTCTTACAATTCCACTTTATCCAGATATTCCTGAAATGCCCTCTGATCCGGAATCTCATAGACCCAATAAGCTTCCGTATCCAGAATCAGTTTCCAGTCATCCTGCGGATCAAACAAATCTTCTGTACGCTTTTTTTCTAATATAAGTGGAAAAGTGCCATCATGATATTCAAACGTAGCCGCAGTCAACCAATTCCTGTTCTTTAATTTATGGTTTGTACTATACGCCTGTACAATTCGCATATTCACTTTACCATTTGTTAATTCTGTCATTAAATTTCCCGCACGGAACGTAGCATAGCCAAAAGTATAATCTTTTTCCATAAGTAAATCATACACTTGTCTGAGTCCTTCATTCTGTTTATTATTCCATACAGCATTATATTCTCTTGCCCCAAAAAAAAAAGACAAACTATCAAATATATAACACAAAGCAACGAATATTGTTTTCTAAAAGGCATATAATCCAGAAGAATCATCATCAATATCATAGGTGCAATGCTGCAAACCAACCATCTTGGTTCTATCATATTTATAACAAAATACAGAAAAATGCTGAGTGCAAATGTCAAAAGTATAGTTCCAAAAGCTATTTGTTCCTTTTCTGTCTTCTCGGATATTTTTATAGCCATACAAACCATAATCCCTATTAATAAAATCCCACAAACCACAGATATTGCATTGCAAATTCCCCCAATGGAAATCAATTCTTTTGCTCCGCCATAGCCAGTCACTTTCCAGTATGCATTTATTAAATTTTCAAAACTTTCTAATGGAATCGTATCTCCAAATGCCATCGGCATATTGGAATCATACTGGTATATCTTACTTAATATACTTATATTACAAATATACCCTATACCTGCTGCTCCCAACCATATCAAGCTACATTTCATTCCCTTTGGCAGTTTCCAAAGAGTTTCTTTCCACCTCCCCTTCTCGTGATCGTTCCACCATTTCCAACAAAATGCCAAAAAAAGCGGAAAATATGTTAATTCAATATGCCGAATTCCTCCCAAGCTACTGACAAATGCAAGAACACAACCACTTACGGTCAACAAAATTTTCTTTTTAGAAGTATCAGCATCTAACATTCGCATAATAAACCCAAAAGTAATAAAACTAATAGAGACTGCCGGGATATAATATGCCTTCATAACTAAAAACAACCATGCATCACTAAGCGGTATCAATAACACAAAAGCACTTTTCCAAAATCTTGCAGAAGCTTTTTTGCAATCAATTCCTCGTAAGAAAAAGTAATAGCACCCTACCAGAATACATGAGAGAATCATCTGACCTAAAATTCTAACAGCTTTGAAACTTGAAGTAAAATGAAACAACAATGAGTATACTAGCTGATTATTTAAAATTTCTAATTCTGTGGATCCTTTCCAATTAGCTGTAATAATTTTTCCTTCATCCGCTAAAAGTTTTGCATATACAAGTTCCGATGACTCATCCGATCGCATAAAATTAAAGTAGCATTTATAGGTCAACCATGCATTGAATACAAGGATCGCTACCAACATAATTTTCCCAAACAGAATAAAATACTTTTCTGTCTTTTCTTCATTCCAGTTTATCTTCACGAATGTTATTCACCTCTTTTAATATATTGTTCCATCATTTCACTCAATTTTTTCGCATCAAAAGTTTCAAAAAACTCTGCCTTTTCATAATCTTCTACTCCATCTCTGGCATAAAGGCAGTCTGCTGCCAGAATCGGTGCTCCCACAGATCTGGCTTCCAGAAGCGGCAGACCAATGGTTTCAATATAAGACGGAAATACCAGTACCGATCTGGCATATTGTGCAAACAAGTCTTCCCTTGACATCATTCCCACGAATCGGATCGGCAGCGTCTTCTCTTCCGCTTCTTTTTTCAATGCTCGAATACCGTCGTTCTCGTCCCCGTTCAGAGTCCATACCGCTTCCCAGTCAGTGCATCCCCGCTTTTTCAGAAGCTCACAGGCTTTCAAAAATGTGCGGTGGTTCTTATAGGCAGGCGGTCCTGCAGGGAAGAAAAACACCACATGTCCTTCTTCCATGTGCCATGGATCCGTCTTTAGCATCTCCACAGGCGGGAACTTCACTTGTACCCGTTCTGCCGGGATCTTACATTGACGGACGATCTCTTCCTTCATCCAGTTGGTCTGCACCAGCACCTGCTCTGCTCTGCGGATAGATCTCTTCATCATCCGCCCAAGGATCTGCTGACTGTACCACGGACGAAATGCCTCCTGCGCTCTGAACTTGTATTCAGAGAATGGAAGGGCATTATGTTCATAGACAATCTGCGGCACTCCCGCATGAGGAAGTTCGATATTCTGCAAGGACAACACCTTGTCCGCATGATATTTTTTCACCAGTTTATGCGCCAGCACCTGATCAAAATACATCCGATGAAGCGGACTCTTCTTGATCCACGGGAAATTCAGCACCTTGATATGGGGCTGTTCCTTTAGTTTGCAGACACTGAGCACGAAGATATACTCATTCTTTGTATCCTTACAGAACTCCTCATAGAAGCTGTTCAGTACAGTCAGTGCTCCTCCGCTGGATGCGGCCACATCATAGACCAGGATCCTCATGACTCTTTTACCTTCTGCATAGCTTTGATCAGTAGCTCCTGTCCACGGAATGCATCAGCAATCACCGTATTCTTCTCCTGTCCGCGGAGCACTTTACAAATATATTCATACTCTGCGTGAATACCCTTATCCTGCTTGAGCTTTTCTTTTACGGACTTGGTACTGCCGTATTTCTTCAACCGGATAAAGTTGTCCATCTCATAGACCGAACCATTGGACAGCACACGAAGCTGTTCCTTCGGATATTTCTTGGATCCCATGGAAGAGTAGACAATATTTCCAATGGCACCTGATGCAAATCGAAGAGTAATCAGTACGTTATCATTCATCGGATAAGCATTGTTGGATGCAGCAGTTACTGTCAGATCCTCCAGATGACTTCCGTCCAGATACTGGATCAGATCCACAAAATGACATGCCTCGCCAAGAATCCTGCCGCCACCTGCTGCTTCATCATGTACCCAGTGATCCTTCGGAATAAATCCGGCATTTCCGATAAAATCGTAGACTGCCGGAATCTGATCCGTCTTCATCTCTCTCTTGATCTGCTGGATCAGCGGTGCATGTCTCCGGTTCAGTCCCACGAACAATTCGCCTTCAGACTGCTCATAAGCTTCTTTGATCGCTGTCAGTTCATCCAGAGTCAGACACAGCGGCTTCTCGCAGTAGACATTCTTTCCTGCCTTCAGTGCTTCGATCACAAACTTAGCGTGGCTGTTGTGCTGGGTGGATACGGCGATCAGATCAATCTCCGGATCACTCAGCAGTTCCTGATAATTATTGGTGGTATAACCAAACGGTGTGCCATCATTGGCCTGTGCGCCACCCACTCCGCCAGTGGTTGCCAGTCCGCGGAATTCAAAGAGCCCTGTCTCCTTCATGATTGGCAGCATGGTACTGCGTACAAAGTTTCCAGCTCCGATCAATCCCAGGCGGATCTTCTCACCAGAAGCCGCTCTCTTCGCCTTCGGATTCTCGATCCGACTCTGCCATTTTGTATCATTTTCATCATATTTCAGAAGAACACCAATATAACGCTCATGATTCGGATTCTTGGTAATCATCTCATAAGCTTCTGCCGCTTTTTCAAACGGGATCTCATGAGTAATAATATCTGCAAGGCTGATTCTGCCCTGCGCCAGCAGACGCACAAACTCTTCAATGTTGCGGCCCTCAGTAAAACGCACATAGCCAATCGGGTAATCAATACCCTTCTGCTCATAGGTGGAATCATAACGGCCTGCTCCATAGGAACGGGCAATTCTAAAGGACAACTCCCGCTCATAGTACGGACGTCTGTCAATATTCATCTGAGTCACACCAATCATACAGATGATGCCACGATCTCTGGCAATCGCTGCAGCCAGATCCATCGGCGCATTGCTGTTGGTCGCTGCGGTAATAATCACCTTGTCTACCCCACGACCTCTGGTCAATGCTTTCGTCATATCCGCTGCATTGTCATCACCAGAATTGATAAATGCCTTCAGCCTGGTACCCGGCATGGTCTTATCTACCACATCGTAACCGATCACATCGCATCCGTAAGCATTCAGGATCCGACATACAATCTGCCCCACCAGTCCCATACCGATGACTGCCACGGTCTCTCCCGGAACCACTTCTGCCTGATGGATTCCTTCCAGAGCAATACCTCCCAGCGCACAGAATGCTGCCTGGCGATAATCAGTCAATTCCTCAGGTACTTTGGTCAGCATGGTACGGCTTACACGGTTGATCTCACAATGATAAGCAGTTCCCACCATTGCCACCAGATCTCCGGCCTGTACCTCGGTCACACCTTTTCCGCAGGCAATGACACGTCCCACACCGGAATATCCCATAGGCATGGGCTCTGCCAGCTTGTTAAAAGCACTCTCGATGGTAGTAACGATCCCATCTGTTGACAACTTCTCCATTACTTTTTTCACCTGATCCGGGCGTTCCAGCGCTTTCTGAATCAGATTCTTTCCACCAAAGGAAGCCAGTCCTCTCTCAGTTCCCGCACTGACAACGGTGTACAGGCTCTCCACCAGAGCCATATTTTCTTTCACTGTGGGCATAGGCTGATCGATCAGCTTCATACTTCCATCACTTACATTCAAAAATAATTGTTTCATACTTTTCCTACTTCTCCTACAGTCTGTATACCCCATCCAGGAAACAAATATGTCTGGTGTCCAGCACGATTTTTCCTTTCAGTTCGTCCATATGCTCCTTGATCTCATCATGTCCCACCAGCAGAACGACCATGTCCACATCGTGTAAGAAGCTGTCCAGATCATGGTACTGGTTCGGAACAAGATCTCTGGTCACATACGGATCATATACCTTGATCTGTCCACCGCACAGATGACGCTCCATACTCTCCAGCATCTGAAGTGTCGGGCTCTCTCTGGTATCATCTACATTTTCCTTATACGTCAGACCGTAGAGACCCACGCGTCCCACATCGGTCAGGCCATTCTCTTTCATAATGTTGTGGATCCGCTCCAGTACAAAGTCCGGCATAGAGTCATTGATCTTACGTGCTGCCAGAATGATATTGGACAGTCCCGGATAATCTCCCACCAGAAACCAGGGATCCACAGAAATGCAATGTCCGCCAACACCTGGTCCTGGAGTCAGAATATTGACACGGGGATGCTTGTTGGCAATACGGATGATCTCGTACACGTCCATGTTATCCGAACGGCAGATCTTGGCCAGCTCATTGGCAAATGCAATATTGATATCACGGAAGGTGTTCTCTACTACCTTGGTCATCTCTGCAGTACGGATATCTGTTACAACGATCTCACCCTCACAGAATGAACTGTACAGGGCTTTTACCTTCTCACCGATCTCCCTGCTGTCTGCACCGATAGTGCGGGAGTTGTGTTTCAGCTCATATACCATATTTCCCGGGATAATACGCTCCGGTGCATGGACCAGATTGATATCCTCGCCGATGACAAAGCCTCTCTCCTCTACTACCGGACGCACATATTTATTGATGGTTCCCGGAGATACGGTAGACTCTACTACTACGGTTGCTCCCTTCGGGCAGACCTCCATCACATCTTTCACTGCCTCTGCCACGTAGCTTGCATCTACTTTTTGCTTGCCTTGTCATAAGGGGTCGGCACTGCGATAATGTACATATCCGTGCTCTGATACTCATGAGAAAAACGGATGCCTTTTCACTGCCTCGTTGAACAGCTCATCCAGCCCGTCCTCCTCAAAGGTCGGCTTTCCTGACTGAAGAGTGTCCACCAGTCCCTTATTATAGTCTGTTCCTACTACTTCCACGCCATGTGCCGCAAACATCAATGCGGTGGGAAGTCCAATATAACCAAGTCCTACTACGTTAATCATGTTTTCTCTCCTTTGTGTAATGATTACCAATTGATCTGTATCTCATGTTCTGACCCATCACCTTCCCAGGCGATCTCCAGAACCTGTATCTTCATTATCTGACCAAACTCCGGTGCATAAGAGCAGATTTCTCCATCCCGGTGGATCTTTATCTGATCTGACAACCCGGTATGATCCGGCAGATTACGTTGCCGTCCACTGCTTTCACAAGAACCTGTCCGTCCTGTTGTTCATATTCATAATCCGGTGCCAAGTGCAGATACCCCTGTGCTGATCCGGTCACCTGATCTTTCACCATCACTTTCTGATCGTCCACCAGAATCATCCGCTTCTGCTGTCTGCCTGTGGCAGTGACCAGCTCTCCGTGGATCCAGTCTGCACCGCAGTCGCCGGATACCTGACTGATCCGTCTCGCCACCCGATGTTCGCCCCAGCATTCCGACTGTTCTTCCCCTTCAATGACCACCGTATTGTGTGCCCGGGTACTTCGAAAATACCCTCGCAGACTTCCCTGATACTGTCCGGTTCCGGAGTTGACAAAGACAGGATGCTGATCCACAGACACCTCAAAGCTCAGGCCATCGCAATGTCCATGCCCCGGCATGTAATCCGGTGCGATCTCTCCTGTATCCATCAGGATCTTCAGTCCATGATGTCTCAGACAATAATATCCTGCGTCGGGAAATGCGTTCTTATTGACTGGTGCAATGGAAAATTCTTCCCGAAGTGCCGCCAGAAGGCTCAACATGGATCTGGCCACATTATCTCCCGAATCGTTGAATAATGGGGTGTCCCATACCCTCTTCCAGGGAATACATGGCATCTGTCATGGGCTGCAGCAACGCACTCAATTCCTGATAGAACAACTGATCTGCATCCTTCACACCCTTTGTTGCCCTCATGACATCTTCCAGAACGATCTTATGGTACATAATGCTTCTCTCATAATGTACCCCATCAGGCAGGATCTGTTCTTTTAATTCTTCCTGTAATCTGGACTTATACTCCGCATAGATGCCTGGCTCCTTAAAATACAGGGCTCCCAGCATGACTGCTTTCAGATTTTCCAGATAATGGTTTCCCAGCAGATGTAATTCCAGTTTTTCTGCAGATGCAGATACTGGGCATACATGCTGTCTGTCAGTTTTAGAAAAATACTTGATCTTCCTGCACCCGACCTTCAAATCCATCCAGGCAGATCCACAGATTAGTAAGTCGCAGCGAAATGGTGTAGGGATGCCAGCCATCTCCTTTTCCGTCCGCATTGTCACTGATCCATCGTTCACAGTAATCACGGAAACAGGTGTAGTATTTCTCATCCTTCGTCTCCCGATAAGCTGCTGCCAGCGGAATCAGGAACTCAGATACTGAAGGTTAAAGTTCCACAGATGGGATTTGTCCGGATGTTTCCAGTCATTTCCACTGGGTGTTCCGCTCTCATGAAGAAGCGTCACATGCCCATCCAGCAGTTCTTCCAGTGAAAACCGCTTTAAGTAGTCTGGATGTTCATCCAGTCTTGCATCCATAATGCAAGTTCTCCCTTAACCGGTGCTTTTGCCTCTGTCACCGCCGCTTTGCCTCTGGTCAGACGGTTCTTGATCAGATATCTGATCTGACTTTTTCAAATATTTTAATGTCTCACAGTATTTTTAATATCCACGCTTATTTCTGCTCCACACTCTCGATCACATGATACAACCGCTCTGTCAGCACGGAGAAATCAAAGTCTTTGGCTCCTCCTGTGCATTGTGCGCCATCTGCACATAAGTCTCGGCAGGCATATCGTGGATCTTCAGGATCTGCTCTGCCAATGCCTGCGGAGTACACTCTTCCAGAGACAGACCGCACTGATATTTATCCAGAATACAATATCCCATCTTTACCGTAGAAATGATCGGTTTACCACTGGCCATGTACTCGAACAGCTTGTTGGAGCTGTTTCCGACCAGTTGTAGTTGCTCTGGGAATAATTCAGTACATTCACTGATGATCTGCTCAAAATATACGGAATATATTTTTTCTCTACAAAGCCTTTGAAGATCACATTATCAATATGCTCATCTTTCACCCGCTGCTGCAATTTTTCCAGCTCGCTGCCACCGCCGAAAATCAGGAACTGAATATCCTTCTTGTCCTTCAGAAGCTTCGCAGTATCCAGCAGATTTCCCACATTGTTGACCGGGCGGACCGTCCCTGTATAGACAACTTTGAAGGTATCCGATGTCAGATCCGGATCATCCAGCACATTTTTCTCGATACTTTCATAGTAATCTGACAGCTTGACACCATTATTTACATAGTGGCATTTTTTCAGGTCGATCTTTCCACCATGCGCTGTATCCCAGCCCATCTCCTTAATGTGGTCCACATCTCCCTCTTTGGTAAACACAATGGCATCCGCATGGACATACATCCATTTTTCACCGGCACTCAGCATCCTTCCTGGCAGGCTGTTCATCTTCACCTTGCCCACAGAAAGATCGCCTCCGGCCACAGATCCCGCACCTCCACGATGGCAGGCACATGGAATCTTCTTGCGATCAGAATGCCTGCAATACTGGTCAGCGGATGGGCACTGGATCCCATAATCACATCCGGCTTTCCATATTCTTTGCATACTTCCTGCTGATCTTCATAAGTCCTGTAAAGAACGAGATCATATTCTTTACACGGGACAATCCATTTCCCTGGTATTTGCTGGTCTTTACAAACACAAAGGGAACCCTTCCTCTTCGGTCCGAAGATAAGGCTTCCCATGTGTGTCCACGCATCCGCCGGTCTGATGAAGCTCATTGGCCGCAAATACCGTAGTCTCTATTCCTTTTTCCTTTAAATACTCTGCAAAATAAAATGACGAAGCAACGGTCCGGTAAGGGGGTCGTTGCATAATGATTAAAAATCCAGAATCTTCGCATGACTTCTGTTGTCCTCCACAGCTTCTGTTAAAATCCATAGTTCTAATTATTTTAACACTTCTTTGGAGTATTTACAATATTTGAAGCTTATAGACTGTAAATCCAGCTATTTTATCCACCTCTTCACAGCTTACATTCTCATAAAGCTCTGTCAGATATTCTGTTCCCCGGTCAAAACTGCTGATCAGATAGACATTGTCTACACCATATAATGCCTCTTTCACACTGCTGATTCCATTCTGCTTAAGCTTTCTCTCCAGACCGGGCTGTATGCGATCCAGTCTCCCAGGGACATATAGTTCATCACATACGGATCCTTCTGCCACAGATGTACATTGTAGGTGGTCATTGCCATAGATGTCACATCGTTAAAATAAAAGTTATCCGGATGATCCATGCAATAGGCTTTAGTTTTTCTACATTCTCATTCCATTTTGCAGTCTCCAGATTCTGTGTACGCACAGTCGTGACCTTCCATACTGCCCCGACGACCATAGCTGCCAGCAAAGTGCCAAGCTTGCTTTTCTGCATGCCTCCCTCACTGCTGACCGGCTCACGCTGCCTGCATCATCCATCACATACTCACGAGCCAGCAGTAATAACGGCACCATCAGCATCAGATTCATACTGATCAATACCCGCTCCGGCATTCTGCCCCGGTAGATCAGATAGAGCCAAAGTACGATCTGCATACCGGAATACAGATGGTCTCCAGCACACGCTTCCAACTTTCGGAAGATCCATCCCAGAAGCAATATTACATAACCTGACATGACTGCCAGATGAAGATACTCATATTTTCCAGCAAGTGTTCCTTTTATATAAGTTTTACTGTCTGACGCAGCTTCTGTACCACATTGGTCTGTCCGCTGATCTCTTCACTTCGCTTTTCAAAATAGTCCAGAAGAAAGACTGATCCACACGATCATCCGCTGTATAATTATAGTAATACAGATTCTTTGCTCTGGCTTTGCTGTCAACCCCACACTGTGATAGAGTGCCTGTTCATCCTCATATCTTGGAAACATATATTCCTCGTAATCATAGATCAGGGAACGGGTGTTATTAAACGCATTGTAGAACTGCCAGTCCTCGCTGCCGTATCCAATAAATAATCCCGCCACATACAGCAAAGCTGCCAGCACCGGTGCTGCCGGAATCCACAGATTCTTCTTATCCGCACCTTTGTTCTCCCATACCCTCAACAGCCACAACAGACCACAGACCGGAAGGATCATGCAAAACACTGAAAATCTCAACTCAATGCTCAGAAAACAGAGAACTGTCAGCAGCACCAGATCTCTGATCTGAATCTCTTCCGCCGTCATATACCAGAAGATCACGGTCACTGCCACAACTGCCGCTGTAGTCGTAAAGGAAAGCTGTGTCATGGGCTTGATATCCAGGATCATCCATAGTACGATCAGCGCCAATGGCCAGATATGAATCTTTCTTCCCGGTCTGCCAGCCAGTCTGTCACGATCTTCCCGCCGTTCCTGTAGCTCTGTCAGCCTCCATGCCATCAGTCCCATACAGCATACCTGCAGAAAAATGTATCCAAGCGCATACCAGTCCACGTTCCGCACTGCACGGTAGAGTCCCGCTACCAGCAGCGGATACCAGTAACCAGTGAAGAAGCCATGAGCATCCGGTATCCCCAGGTACTGGCCTGATATCACCTCCATCATGGTCCGGTCATCCACAATTCCGTAGACAAAAGGCACAGCTGTCAGTAATATCAATATATACATCATCGGGCAGACAACTGCCCAAAAACATTTTTCTTCCAGATCATCTTCGATACCTCACCTTTATTATATTAGCATATCGTTCTTTTACCTGATGTTCAACTTAATTTTTCTTAAATTTCAACAAAAACAAGTAAATATTTTCCATAGGTTGACGCATTTTTCTTATGGCTTATAATAAATTTTGATTTACAAAAGAACTAAAGGAGTTTGTTATGGAAAGGAATACGGGGATATCTGCCGCTGGAGCTATCCAAAGGCAGACCATATTATACAGGAGAGGATGTGATTGCTTTAAATGCCGGACGATATGCGATCACTTACGCCATTGAAGATGCCGGCTGGAAGAAAATCTATCTTCCTTACTGGCTCTGTGACACAGTAAAGGATGCCATTCATATCTGTCTTCCCGATGTAGAAATTGGTTATTACCATATCGATGATCAGCTTCTGCCGACAGATGTCACTTTATATGATCAGGAGGGATTCTCTGGGTCAATTATTTCGGACTTCAGTCAGAACTGATCATTGAACATCTGGTGCAGCAGTTCCACGGGCAGATTATCATTGATAACACACAATCCTTTTTTACAAAACCGCATCCCCAGGCCTGGCAGGTCTATTCCTGCAGAAAATTCTTCGGTGTCAGTGACGGAAGCTATGTAATCCACCATAACATCAGACATCGGGAAATTGCCGAACGGTATTCCAGCATCTATTCGGTCCATTTACTGCATAGTCTAGAAAGAGGAACTAACTATTCCTATTCCTTAAATAAAGAGAATGAAACCCGCCTTGGTTTTTGCGGTCCTTCCGCCATGTCCCGCCTGACTTCCGGAATTCTGTCTTCTGTCAACTACGAACAGGTGCAGGAGACCAGAAATAAAAACCTGGCTGCTCTTCATCGGATCTTATCTCCATATAATGAGTTCCCGGTCTTTCGATCTGCCCCTGCCATGTCCTATCCATTCTTGTGGAAAGAGAAACAGTTGAAAAATGCGTTGATTCAGAGTAAAATCTACGTACCGACGCTTTGGACAGAGACATTGGAGAATCCCGGATCCAGTTCCTGGGAACGTTATCTATCCGAGCATCTGTGCATTCTGCCCATTGATCAGCGCTATGATACTTCTGATATGGAATATATCGGAAATACCGTACTGAACCTGATCAATGAGACATCATTGTAATTTAGAAGAAGGTTATACATTATGAAACTCAGCTTTGTCATTCCCTGCTACCGCAGTGAAAAAACAATCATCCCGGTTCTGGAAGAGATCCAGGACAAGATGAAAGAAAGATCAGAATACGATTACGAAGTGATCACTGTCAATGATTATTCACCGGATCATGTACTGGACGTATTAACTGCTTATGCAGATACTCACTCTTTTCTGAAGGTAGTGGATCTGACCCGGAATTTTGGCCAGCATGCTGCCATGATGGCCGGTCTTTCCTATACCTCCGGTGACTGGATCGTATTCCTGGATGATGACGGACAATGTCCCATGGATCACCTGTGGGAGCTTCTGGCTCCACTCCATGAGGGATATGATGTTTCCCTCGCAAAATACAAATTTGAGGAACGAAAGGAATCGTTCTTCCGTGTCCTCGGCAGCCGTCTCAATGATGCGATGGTATGTTCTCTTCTGGACAAACCAAAGGATCTGACCGTGTCTAATTTCATCGCCATGCGGTCTTTTATTGCTGATGAGATCCTCCGATACAAAAATCCGTACCCTTACATCGATGGTCTGATCTTGCGATCCACAAGAAAGATTGCCAGTGTTCCCATGGCAGACAGGGAACGGTTAAGCGGGCATTCCACCTATACACTGGGAAAGCTGATCTCGCTGTTTTCCAATGGGTTTACTGCATTTTCCATTAAGCCTCTGCGGATTGCCACCTTTACCGGTGCTTTTTGCTCTGTAATCGGTTTTATTCTTGGTCTGGTCATCATCGTTGAAAAGATTCTGCACCCGGCCGGCATCCTTCCTGGCTACAGTTCTCTGATGGCTGTGAATCTGTTTATTGGCGGTATGATCATGATCATGCTGGGAATCTGCGGCGAATACATTGGCCGCATCTATATCAGTCTGAACAGCAGTCCGCAGTATGTGATCCGTGATACTTATCATCTGGACCGCCATCCGCTGCGCGGCAGTGAGACTGCTTATCTTAACAAGGAGTAGCCTGTATGTATTACTTTGGACTTATCTTGTCCATCATCACTGTCTGCTATAATGCCAAAGAAGACCTGGCCCAGACGGTGGACAGCGTCCTATCACAGACGTGGAGAAATTTTGAATATATTGTGGTCGATGGCGATTCTACTGATGGAACAAAAGAGTATCTGGAACAGCTCAGACCGTCTTTTAAAGAAAAGAACATTACTTTACGTTATGTTTCCGAGAAAGATGAAGGAATCTACGATGCCATGAACAAGGGGACCCTTATGGCAACCGGTCACTGGGTCATGTATCTGAACGCCGGTGATCTCTTTGTCAACGCATCAGTTCTTCGTAATATTTTTGCTGATGATCCTGATACCCAGATTCTCTATGGGGATACTCTCTGCACCTATCAGGGACAAGTAAAGCGATATCCGGCAAAACCTTTATCCACGCTGCCAAGGCAGATGGCCTTCTGTCACCAGTCTGCATTGATCGAGCGGGATGTGGCTCTGCGTTTTCCTTATGACACCAGCTATAAGATCTGTGCAGATCATCACTTTTTCTTAAAAGCCTATTCCAAAGGACTTGCCTTTGAATACTGTGGGCTTCCCATCGCAGTCTATGAGATCTCCGGTGTCTCTGACCGAAACAAATGGCAGGCACACAAAGAGCAGCTGCGGATGCAGAAAGAGCTCGGGGAGCTTTCTATCACCCCAAAATGGATCCTGCTGGAACTGGTATTCTTCATCAAATTAGGATTGAAAACCATCCTTGGACAAGCATTTATTGATAAAGTCAGAAAAAAGCGGCTGAGCTGATCAGCCGCTTTTCTATACTACTAATTTTTTTGCATATTCACCAAATACCTTGGCGATCAGACAGCAAAACATTAAACTTAGTATATATATCCAGACACTTTGCAAAAATGTACCCGTTTCTATTCCCTCTTCTTGTAATATTTCAAATAAATATTTTGCTACCAATCTGTGTGAACAATATACACCTAATGCATATTTCGCTAGTATTTCTACTATTTTTCTAATTGGATTTATTATTATCTTTTCTACTGGAATCATTAAAACAAACAGAACTATAAATGATGTGATACTTATTTTTGTTAAACCACAATATCCAAATCCTTGTGTATTTGGTAACAACAAGCCTAATTTAGAGATTCCACCTATAAGAACAGGTATTAATAAAATCCAATATTTTTTCTTTAAATTTATATTCTTATTTGCATATGCAAAAATTATACCAATCCCTGCATAAGGAATCATCTCTGTAAGACGACCTAACGGATAACGCACTTCAAATGAAAACCTTGAAAAGTAATCATAATTAATCCCCGTATACTGAAGCCATATGCAAAAAATACTTATTAAAGAAATAATAAATACCGAGGTCTTTTCTGAAGAAAAGTAAAAAACAAAAATAAAAACTGCCGTAATAACAATCAACACAAACTGATACCACATTGAAGGATTTATTTTCTCACTATGCCCCAAAAGTAATTGCCATAATAAATCAGACCAATTTTCTATTCCATCACATTTAAATATCAATCCATATAATTTTAAAAACAATCCATATATAACAGTCCAACCAATCTGCGGCCATAATAATCTAAAAAATCTTTTTCTTGCATACTCAAAATTTTTCTCAAGATAATGATTATAAGTTAAGTAAAAGGAAATAAGCATGAATACCGGAACTGCAAACACCCCAAACAAATCAAATGGTTTTAAAAACCATGCATAATGTTCTTCGCGCCAACAATGATATAATACAACTTCAAAACACATAAACGCTTTTATCAGTGCAATTCCCCAATTATATTCTTTCACATTTATCTGATTCATTCTATAATTTTCCTTTTTTCGGTCGCAAAATATTTGTCAAAAACATCAATCCTGAAAATAAAGTAAGTACTTGATTTCTGTACGTATACCAATAGTGGATCTGTGAATGATTGGACATGACCAGATACCATATATATGGATATGTTGCCACCAGAAGCATGGGAAGATACGCCATGATTGTCTTCATATCCTTCGCTTTTTTCCAGATTAGCAAAATCAATGCCACAACTGCAATCCCCAGCACTACTTTACTCCAACTGAGCATTCCATTATCTCTGATATTGAGCCATGCCTTCAGATTCTTCTGAATCGTTCCTATCCGATCCAGCGGTTCATCCTCGCTTCCATTCAAGCGATACTCAATGACACTTAAGTTTCGATAAAAATACCGTACCCCAAGAACCACTGTGGTGATGCCCCATTTCGCGATCCAGGTCAGTGCATAACCAACTCCCCAGGAGATGGATGACCAGATGGTGAACAACAGATTATCCTTCAGATCAGCCTTCTCATCCCGTACCCGCATCCACAGTAACAGGATCAGTGGGATTCCCAGAGTAATAATCGGATAAGTCAGAAAATCAAAGAAGTTCTCTACCATACCAACCACAAAGAAAAACAGTAAAAATCCCATCTCTTTCGTTCGTAGTTTCTCATACTTGTTCATCAACACGCCAATGGACACAAATAATACCAGAAACGTAGATAAGAACTGCAGACATACAGACGATAACGCCGTATTACCTGTAGCAATCGCCAGCACATACAATACCGCGCACACCGGTCTGGTCTTCTTAGCAATCATCCATGCACTCCAGAATAAGAGAATCTGAAATGCCAGCATGCCAAGATACCGGATCTCCGTGATCTGGAACAACACACTCAACGGCCGCAGATACAACATATATCCATGCCAGTATCTGGGATACTGATTGATACTGACCGATGCCTGAATGGGATTGTAATCCCTGTTTGGGATCAATCCATTATACATAACTCCTTCTGTATGCACATCCATGATGGAGTTGTGACGATAAAAGAAATACATAGGATAAGATCCCTCTCCATCCATGATCTCTATAGAGCTGTTCACATTATCCTGGATCCATGAATCCGGAATGCAAAATACCAGTGCCATGGAGACAAAAAATGCAAAAATCAGTCCCACATATACCTTAATGAACGGTTTTAATTGCTTTACTCTTCCCATTTTTTCGTATTCTGTCCTTCCTCATAATCTGTGTCTACAAATATGGTAAATTCATCTGTATGACCATACTCTTTATAGCCATAAGACTCCCAGTCATCACTGTAGGTGCGGCTGTTGGAAAATACCAGAAATGTGCATCCCTCTTCTTTTGCCAGTGGAGCAATATATGGCACATCTATAGTCTCTTCCTGTGCCGCCTTATATAATTGTCCTTGATAATTATATGACTCAACTTCACGTGTATTGTAAGCCAAAATATTTCGTCCATACTCCAATGTGATAGACGGATCATACAACCGAATATAGGGGATCAGGCGATTGGATACCAGTGCATGAACATTGCCTGGAAGCAGATCACAGACTGCCACCACGTTCTGCGGAATCTTATAATCATTGGTCGATGCCTGAAACTCCTCTGATTTGAACAGCGGTGTCCCACACAGTACGATCACTGCCATCCCGATCAGGAACGCTCCCTGCCGCAGCCAGCCTTTCAGATGACCGATCAGCAGACAGAATCCATAGGGAATCAGTACAGCTATCAGGATCAGCCACAGAATCCGCCAGTATACGTTCTCTCCCAGCAGCTTCATGAACAGCATCCCGGTCAGCGGACACCAGTAGATAAATAAAAACAGCAGTGGCAGCACGCCCAGCAGCAGTCTTCGCATGCCATCTTTCTCTTTCCAGAAAATAAAAACCAATACGATCAATAACAGCGGAAAGATCCAGGCTCCCTGAAAGGTATCGAGAAAATCAGTTTTAGCTATTGTAAAAAAATCCTGCATCTTATATCCTTTCAAAATTCTTTTCTGTCAGCATCAATGGGTCAGATAAATATAATACACTCCTAAAATAATACACGGAATACAAGCCGCGATTCCATGCGCCAGACAGGAAATACTTTTCTTCTTTAACGAAACCACCAGAATCGTCAATCCTACAAATACCGGTGTCAGCATAATTCCCATGGAAGACAGGAGACACCCTGCAAGTCCTGTCACACCAAGCATCCACCAGTTTGCCCTTACTTTTTCCTGCAGAGCGATCCGAAGCATCCAGTAAAACAGCAATGGGATAAGAACTGTAGCCAGAATTCCTTTTCCCACCCAAGGCGTAATACTTAAAAATGTCGGTCCTGAAGTATGTTCTCCACTCATAAACAGATGAAGCAGTACTGCAAATGCCAGAAACATTCCCTGCAGACCACTGTCTTCTGCAAACAATTTCTTTCCCAGCAGCCCATATACCATATATGCCAGAGGAATGATCAGCCAGGGCAGGATCGTGTGTGCCATGATTGTCGGGATCACCCCGATCAGCTTTGATAACCATGCATAGAAAATGGGCCACAGAGATAACACATATCGTTTATCAAAATCCGCCATAGCTCCTGTCTCCGGATAGACCCAGTAGATCTTATCTGACCAGACTGCTTCATTGGCAAGATTCACATAATAAGTGTCATCCCACTCCAGATACATATGATGGTGAAGAAACCACAACTGATAACAGATCAATACCAGTGCCACCAGATGTCCCAGTGTCACATACTGTCGCCAGTTCTTCAGCAATTCTTTCCCATCTTCCAGAATATCTCTCCAGCAGAACACCCCTGCCAGTGAGACCATTCCGGCTACAATGGTATATACCATCACAAAATTATGGAAAGATGCAAGCTTCATGGTCATCGGCACAAGGATCAGCTCCATCAGTGCCCACCAGACCATCACACCTGCTACAATGGAAAACAAAAATCCTTCTTTATGAAGTTTTAATACTCGTCGCAATCCATATCCGGCGAAAAACGCTCCACCGAAAAACAGGATTGCCGTCAGTAAGATTTCCAGCCTCATGGTTCCTCCTGTGATTCCAGCATCCACAGCTGCTGGTCTTCCAGATTATACTCATACATCCGGTCTGTCTTTTCCTGATAATCATAATAATCGTTGATCTTCTGCTGATTCAGAACGGATACGTAAGGGTAGGTAAACAGGTTTACGCCCAGCTTGTCATATCCGCCTTCGCTGACTGCCGCATGCAGATTTTTTATGCCCATCAGCAATGTCAGACACAGGAAAAATGCCATAACTCCGGTTCCTACATATTTTCGGAAAGGTATGCCTGTACCACTATGCGTCTTCTCCGTTACCATCATATCTTCAGGACTCCGACAGCATGCTACAAATCCTGTCACCACCGCGCACTCCACAACCTTGAAAATTGCAGCATATCGACTGGCATAGTAAGAATTACAACACATCAGCATATAGAAACAGACACCGCAGCTATATACTTTGAACAACAGCTGTATCTGCCTTGGAACCTCTTCTCTCTGTCTGGTAAACCATCCATAAAAAATCAGCAATACTGCAAAGCTCACTACCCGTTCACCTACAGCAAACAAACTCATAGTTCCATCCCATAGGAAGCGCCACATATGATAAGACGGAATAAGTTGCAAAATAAGTTTTGTAACTGCAGGAATTTGAATGAACAATCCTCCCGCCGTCGCTGCTCCTGTCAGAGCCACCATTCCCCACACAGGAATATAATATGCGATCACCAGCACCAGCCAGCCATATCCCACCTTATGGAAGGATGCTGCGATCAATACACCGATCACATACTGGATCCATTTCTTTTCCAGATAGAACGGAAGCACCAGTCCTAAGAAGATACAGATCGCCATGGCCTGACGCAGCCCCGATACCATGTAGACAAAGATCAGCACCGGATAAGACAGAAACAATCCCGTAGTCTGATACGGGACATATTTTTTCAGAAAACGGCCAAGCAACAGCATCTCGATCACTGCTGCTGCCATGGTCACTGTCCAGAACGGTGCCTGGAATAGTTTGAAAAAGGCGCAGAACAACCGCCAGCCCATCTCCGGATAGAATCCACAGATATAGCCTTTGGACAGATCAATCACCGCAGGAATCGTCCGATAGATACCCTCATAGGTGGCATAGTCTGTTCCCTGTCCAAACCGCAGGGCAACCACTGTTGTAGTCACACACCAGCAGACAGTGAATATCTTTTGCTGATACTTTGGCTTGAACCATTCCAGTACCGCTCCTGCCGCAAGCAGCAATAATACAATCAAATACAGATTCATGCTTTTCCTTCCAGAATATCCGCAATTCGCTTGCAGGCAAATCCGTCACCATAAGGATTGCTTGCAGTGCTCATTGCCCGATAAGCTTCTTCATCCTCCAGAAGCTGTTTGAAATTCTGATAGATGACTTCCTCATCGGTTCCCACCAGCTTCAGTGTTCCTGCCTTGATTCCTTCCGGACGCTCGGTAGTATCACGCATGACAAGCACCGGTTTTCCAAGAGACGGCGCCTCTTCCTGAATTCCACCGCTGTCCGTAAGGATCAGATAGCTTCTGGACAGGAAATTATGGAAATCCAGCACATCCAGAGGCTCAATAATACGGATCCGCTCATCATCTCCCAGAATGGAGTCCGCGATCTCACGGACTACCGGATTCATGTGAATCGGATAGATGGCTTTGATATCCGGATGCTCGTCGCATACCCGGCGGATGGCACGGAACATATGCTTCATAGGTTCGCCTAAATTTTCCCGGCGATGGGCCGTGATCATAATGAGACGGCTTCCCTTTGCCCACTCCAGATCCGGGTGTGTATAGTCTTCTCTCACGGTGGTCTTCAGCGCATCAATGGCCGTATTACCGGTTACATAGATGGTATCCGGGTTCTTGCCTTCCCGCAGAAGATTTTCTTTGGACAGCTCTGTAGGTGCAAAATTATAGGCAGAAATAATGCTCACTGCCTGACGGTTGAATTCCTCCGGATAGGGAGAATAGATGTTGTAGGTACGAAGACCAGCCTCCACATGTCCCACCGGGATCTGCAGATAGAAGCATGCCAGTGCCGTCACAAATGTAGTGGAAGTATCTCCATGGACCAGTACTACATCCGGCTGCACCTCTTCCAGCACTGCTTTGATCCGGTTTAAAATATTTGTCGTCACATCAAACAGGGTCTGACGGTCTTTCATAATAGACAGATCATAGTCCGGCTCCACCTGAAATGCTTCCAGTACCTGATCCAGCATCTGCCGGTGCTGACCGGTTACACATACAATAGTCTCTATCCCTTTCCGGGTCTTCAGTTCATTGACCAGCGGACACATCTTGATTGCTTCCGGTCTGGTTCCAAATACCAACATTACCTTTTTCATGCCTGTTTCTCCTCCAGTGCATTCTGAATCTTCTGGGCAAGTCTGTGATTATTCCGCTCTACATGTACATGATCCACAAAATAATGCACGGCATCCTGCCATTTGGTGTAGTGCTCTGCCACTGCTTTGATTGCCTGTGCATAATCATCATCTGCGATTCCCACACCGTATTTCTCGCAGAACTCCTTTAACGGAGGATTGGTAGATGTGACCACCGGCTTTCCTTCAAATAAGAATTCGAAGATCTTGCCGCTGGCACAATATTTATTATTCAGGTCTCGCTGGTGATAAGTCACCATACCCACCTGACTGTGATCAATAAAATATTTCAGATGATCCTGGTCCATCCGGGGCAGGATCTTCACATTGGTCAGTCCATAATACTGAATGATCCGATGCGCCAGTTCCTCATCCTCTTCCTCACTGTCGCCGATGAGCAGAAGCTCATACTTCTCCCCCAGATCCTTCATGGCCTCGATCATCTTTCCGGTAGTACGGGTCATATCGCAGCCTGCTGTAGAAATGATACGGAACTTCTCTTCTGCAAAGAATTCCTGGCACTCCTGCTCCACCTTGCGAGCTCTTTCTTCAGAAGAGTATGCCAGACAACGGATATTTTCATAGTTGAACGGACGCTTCTTCAGCCCGAACATCTTCACCATAAGCTTTGCGCGAAATGCATTGGCTGCGATGACCACATCTGAATGTCTGGTGAAGATCTTCTCCATGAGACAGCCGATCCGTCCGGGATACCAGCCGCACTCTTCATATCATAGAGTTCCCGGCAATCCTGAATCCACATAGGTGGCTCCTGTCAGACGTTTTGCCAGATAGCCCGGCAGGATTCCCTTCCGGTTATCAATAAAGATGGCATCTACATCCTGCATTTTCTTCGCCTGCTTTGCACAGAAGGAAATGAATTTCAGATATCCGGAACCCTTATACAGAATGTGCTGTCCGCTTACCGGCTCTTCACCCTCATCGCGGGTGATAAAGGTAACTTCACCCAGCTCCTGCGCTACTTTGATCAGTTCTCTGAGACGTCCATCATATTTATAAGAATCATAGGAAATGAAAAGTATATTCATGCTTACGCTCCTGTTTTCACGGATCAGACGGATGATCTTATCCTGATCCTCTTCTGCCAGATAGGGAGATACCGGGATTGCCAGTGTCCGTCTGCAGATGCTGGTAGTTACCGGCAAAGTCTCGCCGTACAGACAACAATTCTCAAATACCTTCTGCTGATGCAGTCCCTTCGGATAATAGATCATGGTCGGATTCCATTCTCCTGCAGATAAGCACGTACTTCGTCTCTCTGTGCCTCATCCTTGAAAGAATGTTGTAAGATGCCCAGCTGGAGTATAGCCATCCGGGATCTGCGGAACTTTCACACAGTCTGCCAGAGCTTCTATATCTGGCTGCCACACGGTTCACGTCTGTCAGCTCATACTCTTTGAATGCTTTTAATTTTACCTGCAGAACTGCTGCCTGAATGGTATCCAGACGGGAGTTCATGCCCAGACGGACATTATCATATTTGCTGCTGCCCTTTCCATGTACTCTCATAGAACGGAGCAGTGCTGCCCATTCATCATTGTCAGTGAAGATGGCACCGCCGTCTCCATAGCAGCCGGCTTTGCCGGGAAGAAGGTGGTTGCAATATGTCCGAATGTACCGGCTTTCTTTCCATGATAGGTGCTTCCAAATCCCTGTGCACAGTCTTCCAGCACATAGAGACCATATTTCTCTGCCAGTGCCAGTACCTTATCATAGTCAGCCGGAAGTCCGAACAGATCTACGACTACCATGGCTTCGGCTTTAATTTTCCTTCTTTGATCACTGCCTGAATGCAACGCTCCATGCTCTCCACATCGACGTTGAAGGTATCCTCATGCACATCTGCGAACACCGGAGTTGCTCCACGAATGCCACAGACTCTGCAGAGAGAAAATGTATGATCCGGCACAAATACCGCATCCCCTGCTCCGATTCCCCATGCTTTCAATGCCAGGACCAGCGCATCCGTTCCATTTCCACAGGAAACACAATTCTTCACACCTACGTATTCTGCCAGCTCTTTCTCCAGCTCCTCTACCTGATCTCCTGCAATATAGTCAGAAGAATCCAGCACTGCCTGAATAGCCTCGTCCATCTGTGGCTTCAGTGCCCGATACTTGACTCTTTAAATCACGAAACTGCATCTTATGCTTCCTCCTTCATTCTCTCCAGTAATCTCCAGATCCCCTCTGCGGAGTTAAAGTTCTCCGGTACGATCTCCTCTGCCGGGATCTCCACACCAAACTGATCCTCCAGCTCTGCGATCAGTGTGATCACATCAAAGGATTCCAGAAGGCCTTCATCAATCAGTTCTGTCTCCTTTGTAAAATCAATCTCCGGTTTCAGAGCTGATAATACTTCCATTAATTCTTCCATGGTACTTCTTTTCTCATTTCCGCGCTGTCCACTGACCGCGCTGTATAAGTTTGTATAACATCTGTATCTACTTTGTATCTTCCCTATTTACAAGTATTCAACGTCCATGTCTCCAGTCCATCACGGAGCTTCACTGCACCCTCATCTTCACTGTAGAGATAAATCTTCGGCATCTTTCTGCTTAAGAACAGATAGATTCCTTCCGTCACCGAATAGGCACCGATATTGTGGAACACCAGATAATCTCCCACTCTTGCATCGGTCAGCGGCAGTTTTTCAGCAGAATATCAGACACCGTACACAGGGAACCATAGACAGTCCACTCCTCTTCGTCCTTCTCTTCCAGTGAATGCTGCGGAAAATAAGACAGGATCGGCGTCTTCATAGCCATATTCTGACCATAATAATTTACATGGTTGATGCCTCCATCTACGATACACACGTTAACCGCATCATTTTTCTTCTGATCCACGATCTTCGTCATGTAATATCCACAGGATGCGGTCAGAAACCGTCCCATCTCAAATACGATATCATAAGGTCTTGGCTCCTGGAACAGCTCCATAAACTCTGTCAGCAGACGCTCATCCTCGTCAAAATCATCCTTGGTAAAATAAGGCACACCAAGACCTGGACCAAATTCCAGCACCTTAGTCACAAACTGTTCTTCTTCCTCCAGTCTTCTGGCGAAATCTTCAATGTACTCTACTTCCCCGGCAATCTTTTCATGATTTTTCTGAGTTCCGTAAAATACTGCAGCCCGACCATAGTCACATGAGGGAACTTCTCTCTGTCGCGGATACACTCTGTCACATCCGCCTCACTCATCCCAAACTGATTGCCGCTGGTCACGAAGCAGCAGCTCCACCTGACGATCCAGTTCATCCGCACAGCGGCTCACCAGCTCCAGCTGACTTCTGGATTCTGCTGTATAATGGATCACCCCTGCTCCATGGCATAGCGTACATCCTCATACTCCTTGTTCACACCGGAAGAACAATCTTCTCCATGGGAAGCTTTCTCTCCACACAGATGTGAAACTCTCCCGGAGAACACACTTCATATCGATCCGCCTGGGGTTCCAGTGCTTCCACCAGAAACGGATTGGCTTTGATGGCAAAGCACAGCTTCGCCGGATGAATCATCTCTTTGATCCATCCGGCTCTCTTTTCAATATATCAGTATCAAACACAAAGACGGCGTTCCCAGCTGAACCGCCAGTCCTTCCAGTTTTCTTCTGTCACAGACGCTACCTCCTGCTCTAACTCTTTACACGGTTCTGCATGGATTCCGATACTCCTCCATCAGACACTTCCGGTCAATCTTGCCGTTCTTGGTCAGCGGCATCTCGTCCACCTGTCGGAATACATTAGGAATCATAAACCGGGGAAGCCGCTCTGTCAACCTTTCGATGATCTCCTTTGTCTCCAGTTCGCCCACGTAGAATCCGATGACCTTCGTGTTCGGTTCATCGTAGATACAGCACACACGGCTGATTCCATCCAGTGCCTGGAACGCAGTCTCGATCTCTCCCAGCTCGATCCGATGTCCCATATGCTTGATCTGAAAATCCTTCCGAGTCACATAATAAAGTTCCCCGTTCTCATACCGTCCCAGATCTCCGGTGCGGTAAATGGGTTCCAGATACCGATGATTCAACGGATTCTGTACAAACGCTTCCGACGTCTTCTCTGAGTTTCGATAATAGCCCAATGCCAGAGCTGTACCAGAGACACAGATCTCGCCCAGTGCACCTGGCTCTGTCACCAGATGATCTTCCTCATCTAATAAGAAGACGCGCTCATTCGGAAATGGCACTCCGATGGGAAGTGTCTGATCTTCCGTGAACTCCCGGTCCACAATATAATAATTACAGTTACAGGTGATCTCGGTCGGTCCATAGAGATTCACATACAGTACATCCGGCAAATACTCCCGCCAGTAGTTAAGCTGCTTCACCGGCATCACCTCACCACTGAACATGACTCTGCGAAGAGTGGTCGGTACCTTATACCGAAAGCCCTTCAACATGGAGATGATGCAGAGTGCAGATACAGCCCAGGTCAGGCTTGTCACCTTTCTGTCATCCAGGAAATCCAGAAGCTTCTTCGGAACACTGAAGTATTTCTTCGGAATCACTTCCAAAGTCGCTCCCATCTTCAGACATGGATAAATATCCTTCACCGATACATCAAAATCAAAAGGAGCCTGATTGCCGATCACATCCTCTCTGGAAAATCCAAAGATCCTTGTGAAATGCTCCGTAAAATCGATAACGGAACGGTGGGATACCACCACACCTTTTGGCACTCCTGTGGAACCGGAGGTGAAGATCGCATAGAGTGGATCTATATCACAGGCCATCTTTCGGCGACTGGCAAGTGCCTCTTCATCAATGGCCGTCTCTGCCAGTTCTTCTGCCAACAACACTTTACCAGTGAATCCAAGGGCAGCAACTCTCTCTGACAGCTTTCCGCTGGTAACGATGACCTCTGCCTCCAGCGTATCCAGGATCGTGCGGATCCGCTCGTCCGGCTGCTCCGGCTCGACCAACGTATAAAAGCAGCCTGCACAGACTGCTCCCATAAATACATTCAGGGTCCAGGCTTCCTTCTCCATCAGCACCGGAACCGGTGCATTCTGCGGCAGCACATGAATCAATGCACTTCCGATCCTTTTTGCATTTCCAAGCACCTGCGCAAAGGTATAGCTGTGTTCCAGATCTTCAAAAGCCGGTTTGTCAGGACAGTCCGCCGCTGTGGCTTCCAGATAATCTAAAATGTTCTGAACCATGAATGTCTCCTTATTTCTTCTTTAACTCCAGTACTTTCCGTGCCGGGTTTCCAAACTGCTTTTCCCCTTCTGGCACATCTTTGATCGCCACGGCTCCGATTCCCAGATAGGCATGATCTCCCACGCTGATCCGGTTGGTGGTCACTGCCATAGGCGCAATATATACATGTTCTCCCATGTCACAATGACCGGAAATACTTGATTTTCCTCCTACAGAACTGAACTCCTTGATCACACAGTTGTGTCCCACATCGCCCAGCATACCGATCACGGAGCTTTTTCCAAGAACTGTAGTTCTGGAATCGCCAGCTGCCAGAATGGACCCAGCCAGCAACAGGCAGCCATCTTCAATGACGGTTCCTGCCAGATGAGGCAGATCTCGGCATACGCCGTCTTCCAGACGATATACATCCATATCATCCACGCCGATCAGACATTTCTCCTGAATCTCCACATGAGATCCGATCCGTACATGATCCTTGATAATGGTTCCGGCTCCGATCTTGCAATGATCACCGATCTCCACGTCAGCTCCGATCACACAGAAAGGTGCAATCTCCACGTCTGTTCCGATCTTCACATCAGAATTGATATAGCTTCCATTCTTCTGTACCAGCTCTGCTTTCGGGAGCAGCTTTTTATAGGTTTCCAACAATACACCGTACAGACTCTTCTGCATGGATGCCTTCAGCTGAACACAGGACTCGTGAAGCCCTGGCAGCTCTACTTCTTCTTTTGTCACAAAGATGCTGTCACGCACTTTCGTATAGCTGTCTGCAACCTCTGTCCTCACGTAGATCATGCTGTTGCTCTCCGGCGCTTCCGGATCGGACACGCCGTACAGCAGTCCTTCTCTTCCTGCAAGCTCCGGGAATGCTGTCCCCGCAAGCTCGCTCATCTTTATCTCGCCGATCTTAAACATCGAATTCTCCTGCCATATCCGTACTCTTGAAATGTTTCAGCGGAAGTTTTACCGGTACTCCATCCTTCTGGCTCTTGTAGATGGCAAGCACCATCTCCAGCGCATTACGTCCTGCCACCGCGTCCACATACGGCTGTCTGTCATGCTCAATAGCATCGATCACATCTGCATACAGACTGGTATGTCCATTTCCATATACATTGCTGGTAGCTTCCTGCAGGTTCTGATTCTTGGCGTCCTCTGCCTGCTCATCCTCAAATGCCCATACATCTATATTATTGGTGGAGGTACCACCCAGCTTCACGGTTCCGTGCTCACCGAACATATACAGAGTCTCTTCCAGATTCTTCGGATATACATTGGTAGTTCCCTCGATGGTTCCGATGGCACCGTTTTTGAATTTTACAATAGCCATACCGATGTCCTCGGCCTCCAGATAATGATGGAACTGCTGTCTGGTCACACCATAGACCTCATCTACCTCATCTCCGAACATCCAGCGGAGAAGGTCGATGCCATGGATACACTGATTCATCAGCGCACCTCCGTCAGATGCCCATTTTCCTCTCCAGGGAGCCTGGCTGTAATAGCCTTCGTTCCGGTTCCACAGTACATGGATCGAACCATGGGACAGTTTTCCGAAGCGCCCAGCTTCCAGAGCCTTTCTGGTCTCCTGCACTGCCAGATTGAACCGGTTCTGGTGGCAGGCAGATACCTTCACGTTCTTTTCCCGAGAACGACGGATGATCTCGTCCGCATCCTCAATGCTCATAGCCATCGGTTTCTCAATGATACAGTTGACCCCATGATCAATACAGAACAGAGCGATCTCTGCATGAAGTCCGCTCTCGGTAGCGATACCAACCAGTGTTGGCTTCACTTCCTCGATCATCTTCTTATAATCCGTGTAACGTGCAATGGAGCTGTCCTTCTCCAGACCATGCTCGCCAGCAGGGTCTCAATATTTCCGGATTCACATCGCAGGCCGCTGCAAACTCCAGATGATTATTCAATACTGCTTTAATGTGGTTGGTAGCAATACGGCCGCAGCCAATCAGTGCGTATTTCATACTTATTTTTCCTCTACTTCCTTCTTCAGGATCTCTTCCAGCCGATCTGTCAGATATCCAAAATCATACTCTTTACAGTTTCTGTTGCATTGTGGCAGTAGGTCTCATACTCTGCCGGATCCATCTGTGCAAACTTCAGTATCCCATCTGCCATAGCCTGTGGACTTCCCTTCAATGGTCATACCACAATGATTGTCTACAAAATATCATTTCTTGTCTGAATATTGGACAGAGTCGGGTGACCGGATGCCATATAATCAAACATTTTATTCATACTCATACCATACTCAGATACCCGGTCACTGGGGCCTGTGAGCATGTTTAAGTTTCCTCTGGATAAAATACCCGGAATGAACCGCTTATTTACGCGGCCTTTGAAATGCACATTGTCAATATGATGCTCTTCCTTGTATTTCTTCAGGTCTTCTTCCTGATAACCTGCACCATAGAGGAAGAACTGGATCTCCTTGTGTTCTTTCAGAAGAATCGCTGCATCCAGAATATCCTGTACGGAGTTGGCCACTCCCATGGAACCGGTGTACATCACCTTGAAGGTATCCTTTCTGTCCAGATCCTCATCCGGCAGCCAGTCCTCTTCTGCTGTCTGTGATAGATGCCAAGGTCCACACCATTGTTAATGTAATAGATCTTATCAAGATCCACATCCTTCTCAGCCCATATCCTGGATATATTCTTTTCCACCGAACATGGTGAAGATCACTGCGTCTGCCTTCTTGTACATCCAATGCTCCAGGGCATACAATGCTCTGGTCACCAGTTGTCCTTCTCTCATGGCACCATACTCTACCAGCGTCAGTGGCCACAAGTCTGCGATCTCCAACACGCATGGACAATGATATTTCTTTGCCAAAATGATGCCAGCCACGCAGGTCAGTGGGTGCACCGATGTTGCCATGATCACATCCGGCTTGTTGAACTTACCGGTCTGGGTAAACAGACGAATGGTATAATCAAAGAAATTCATGATTCGTCCCAGACCATTTCCTTCATAATTTCTGGCTTTCAAAAATACATAGCGGATACCATCCACCCGTTTTGCTCTCATCTGTCTGCCATCTGTGATCAGGTTCTTGTCTGACAGATGAACAGAACTCGCTGCAAAGATGGTCACCTTGTGTCCCTTCTGCTGCAGATGGTTGGCAAAATGGTAAGGTCTTGCCAGCGGATACAGACTGGTCGGCACCGCATAATGATTGAAAAACCAAATATTCATAAACTATATCTCCTTCTTGTTGCTTTATCGAAACGTACGATGGATCTCTTCCATTTTCAGGACTGCCCGTACCATACGTACCGGACCGCGCCCTTTCATTTTATAGAACAGCTTTCGGAATGGATATAACACAGCTACTACTGCTCCTACCCAGCCACGATATTTAATGTGCAGACGACAATACGCTTTTCTAAAGCCGAAATATTTCATCAAATATTCATGGTAATTTGTCTCATGCAGTACGTTTTGTCCCATTAGTCAGATATTTAATTGAAAATCCATCTCCGAAATACCGTTCCAGTGCAAATGCAACCAGTGCCGCATTGGTATTACACTTCAGATAATCCGATCGGTCTTAATCACGGACTGAAGGACCCAGTCTTCATGGACTTCATAGATACCATATCCGACCAATTCACCTGTTTCCTTCAAAATGCGCCGATGTATTCTGTCGGCTCAGTTGAATCCTCCAGAAATGCTTTTCTGACTTGTTCCTTTTCCTGGCAACATTCTCTTTCGATCCGTAACGGATCCATGCTTTACAAAACACTTCTGCAAGCGCTTCCGCATAGACTTTGGGGTCTATGATTCTGACCTCTACATTTTTAGCCCTTTGTGAATCTCTATAACGTTTTTCGCCGGTATCTTCTCAATGTCGAAGGTTCGTCCTTAATGCAGTGCCACCACTCAGTCTCCTGCGCACAATCAAAGTCTGTAATCCACCTGACAAACAACGGATATCTTCCGTCTGAAAATCTTTTCCATGTTTTTGTTCTTTACCCATGAGATATCCGGTTCTACATGAGGAGCTGTTGTCGGCACCAGTGCGTGGTTATAATACTCCCATTTGTTGTTCATCTCTCTGCCCTTTTACCTCTTTACTCACTTTGAACAAATCAATATTCATTTTCTCAAAATGTACGTCGAATCTCTTCTTGTTGCAATGCACACCATACGGTATATATCCACTTATTTTTTACTTTCTTAATCATCCCTCGAAGCGGGTACAATACATTCACTGCAATTTGCATCAATGGCCGGTATTCAATATGCAGTTTACAATATGCCTTGCGGAATCAAAATTTTTCATCAGATACCCTGATAATTGACTCATGGATCATAGTTCTCCATCCACCATGAATATACTTGATGCCCGGTCTCATGTAGCGCTCCACGCCAAAATAAGCAAGTGCAGCATTTACCTGCGTATTCAGATACTCTGGATCCGTCTTTACAACCGAATATTCGATCCAGTCATCAAACAAATTGTAAATTGCATATCCAATCATCGTATCTGTATCCTTCAAAACGCGCCCAGATACTCTGCGTTGCCAAGATTCTTCATCGTCAGTTTTGAAATCATCCGTCAATTTCTGGCGGTCATTTCCTTCTTCGTAGGAATCATCATAATACTTCCATTCCTTAACCAAAATATTCGACATCTGCTCTGCGTAGTCTGCTGGAATGATCACCTTCACATCTACTCGTTTCAGTCCTCTGGTAATCAGACTTCTCCGATTTGACTTCAATGACATGATATCAAATGGAGTATCTTTGATAATGCACCACCACTCAGTCTCCTCTGAGCAGTCGAAACCGACACCCATCTGGCAAACAGCGGCATCTTTCCGCCTGCATATTCTTTCCATCTGTCCGAATCCTTCATCCAGGATATATCCGGATCTATATGCGGAGGCAATGTCGGTACCAGTGCATGGTTATAATATTCCCACTCGTTATTCATTCTTTACCCTCTTTGATTACTCTTTTCACAGATCTTTCTGGCAATGCGCTGCTTTCGGTCATAGGTTTCCTGATCCACCTGACCGGTCCGCAGGAGATAATCCCAAAATCCTCTGCGGTCGCCATGCCATCTGTGTTAATATCTTCTTTCTTCAGTACATTTCCAATGGTCTTGAAAATAATCTTCAGATCCCCAAGAATGTAATGTGTTTTACATATTCCTGATCATATGCCAGCTTCTCTTCCAGGAAATATTGTTCCGCCCGCTGACCTGAGCAAGCCCTGTCAATCCCTGGGGCACTTTGTGGCGCTCTCTGCTCTTTGGTCATGAATACCATGTCCCGCACCAGCTGCGGTCTCGGTCCTACAATACTCATGTCCCTTTTAAGATGTTGAACAGCTCCGGCAGTTCATCAAGACTGCTCTCCGCAGGAACTTTCCAAACTCTGTCAGCCGCTGCTCATCTGGAAGCAAATTGCCCTGGCATCCCGCTCATCCGTCATGGTACGGAACTTATACATCTTGAAAATCTTCTCACCTTTTCCTGGTCGGAGCTGTGTAAACAGTACCGGACTTCCCAGCTTCTTTCTTACCTGCCAGGCAGTCACTGCCATGACCGGACTTAGTACAACCAGTGCTGTACCAGACAGCAGAATATCCAGTTTTCTCTTAATACTTCTGGCATAGATCCCTTGTCTCATTTATTTCCACAATCCTCTGATAATCGTGCAGATGCGCTTCAAATCTTCATCTGTCATCTTGGTATCGCTTGGCAGGCAAACACCATTCTCAAACAGGTTTTCGCCAACCTTTCCGTTGTCAATGTAATCGCAATCCGCAAATACCGGCTGCATATGCATAGGCTTCCATACCGGGCGGGTCTCAATATCTTCCTTCTCCAGTGCAACCATCACATCCAATGGACGCACTTTACAATCCGGCGCCAGCTGAATCACAGACAACCAGCAGTTGGCTCTCTCATTCTCATGCAGCGGCATGAAAGACAGACCTTCCAGATCTCCCAGATGCTCCTGATAATAAGCAAAGATATGACGCTTCTGCTCAATTCTCTGATCCAGAACCTTCATCTGTCCGCGACCGATACCGGCCACAATATTGCTCATACGATAATTATATCCAATTTCCTTGTGCTCATAATGGCGGGCTTTCTCTCTTGCCTGTGTTGCCCAGAAGCGAACCTTGGCGATCCGTTCCTTCGCCTGCTCCTCCGGAAGATTGCACACCAGCATGCCGCCGCCGGAAGTGGTGATGATCTTATTTCCATTAAAAGAAATTATGCCATAGTCGCCAAAGGTTCCTGTCGCCTGTCCATGATACAGACTTCCCAGACTCTCTGCAGCATCTTCGATTACCGGAACACCGTGTTTCTTGCAGATCTCCATGATCCGATCCATATTTGCCGGAAGTCCATACAGATGTACCGGCATTACTGCTTTTACATTGGGATATTTCTCAAAGGCACGCTCCAGTGCTTCCGAAGACATGTTCCAGGTCTCATAATCACTGTCGATAAAGACCGGAATCGCTTTCTCATATGCAATCGGATTGGCAGTTGCTGAGAAAGTCAGATCCTGGCAGAATACAATATCTCCTGCTTTGACTCCGGCTGCTTTCAGTGCCAGATGCAGAGCTGCAGAGCCCGAGGATAATGCCGCTGCATCCTTCGCTCCCACATATGCTGCCAGTTCTTTCTCAAATTCATTGACATTCTTGCCAAGTGGTGCGATCCAGTTGGTATCAAATGCCTCTTTTACATACTGCTGCTCATATCCTTCTTCGCTCATGTGCGGAGAAGAAAGATAAATATGTGCCATAGTTACGCCTCTTTTCCATTCTTTTTCATATGATAAGTTGGAACCACTTCCATCACTTTTTCCTTAATCTTCGGGCTGTCCATCCGAGACAGCTCATCCAGTTCTTCCAATTGATGGATAAACAGTTCTTCATCAAAATCAATAGGTTTTCCAATGTGGATCAGTTCATTATCAGTGCTCTGTAAGCCCTCCTCATCCATCAGAAGTTCCTCATAGAGCTTCTCTCCCGGTCGTAAACCGGTAAATACAATATCAATATCCTCGTAAGGTTTCAGACCCGACAGACGGATCAGATTCAATGCCAGATCCAGAATCTTCACCGGTTTTCCCATATCGAGGACAAAGATCTCACCGCCTTTGGCTCTGGCTCCCGCCTGAAGTACCAGAGAGACTGCCTCCGGAATGGTCATAAAGTAGCGGATAATATCCGGGTGCGTTACTGTTACAGGACCACCCTCTTCAATCTGCTTTTTGAACAACGGAATGACACTTCCGTTACTTCCCAGCACATTTCCAAAGCGGACTGCCACGAACTCGGTCTTTGACCGGTTGTTCATCATCTGAATCACCATCTCACAGAGACGCTTGGAAGCTCCCATGATATTAGTTGGATTCACTGCTTTATCGGTAGAAATCAAAACAAAACGAGACACGCCATACTTATCAGCTGCCTGTGCCGTCTTATAAGTACCCATCACGTTATTCTTGATAGCCTCATTGGGGCTGTCCTCCATCAGCGGCACATGCTTGTGGGCTGCCGCATGGTAGACGATCTGCGGATGATATTTTTCAAACACTCCATTGATTCGATGAGTATTTCTCACAGAACCAATCAGCACTACCAGATTCAGTTCCGGATAATCCCGCTTCAGCTCCTGTTGAATGTCATAGGCATTATTTTCATAAATATCAAAGATGACCAGCTGCTTGGGCTCATGTCTTGCGATCTGACGGCAAAGCTCGCTTCCAATGGAACCGCCTCCACCGGTGACCAGCACTACCTTTCCAGACACATACCCCATGATACTCTCCACCTGAGTATCAATGGGTTCTCTTCCCAGCAGATCCTCAATCTCCACATTGCGGAGCTTGGAGACACTAACCTCTCCGTTTACCAGTTGATAGATTCCTGGCAGTACCTTCAGCTTACAGCTTGTCTGACTGCAGATATCCAGCAGTTCCTGAATCTCAGCATGAGATGCCGACGGAATGGCGATCATGATCTCATCAATATGGTATTCCTCTGCCAGTCTGCAGATATCCTTACGATTGCCAGCTACGAGAACACCTCTCAGATACTTTCCAATCTTGCCCGGATCATCATCCACCAGACAGCATACATTCTGTTCTACAAACTTGCTGTTCTGCAGTTCCTTCAACAAAGTATTGCCCGCCTCACCGGCGCCCACGATCATGGTATTGGTCTTGCCTTCCCTGATCAGTCCCTGCTGCTTCTGTCGGAAATAAGCAAGGATCCGATAGGTAAATCGGAATATGGAAATTCCCGCTGTCAGCACAGCAAAGTACATAAAGGGATAACTTCTCGGAAACCGAAGTCCCATCAACATCATGCCAATCGTCTGAGTCGCTGCAGACACCAGACACGCCACAATAATATTTACCAGATCCGATGCGCTGGCATATTTCCAGATCCCCTGATACAGCCGAAAAACGGCAAACACGATCACTGTAAGGATCAGATTCACCGGCAGATACTGGAAGATATTCTCAATAAACTCAATGGCCTGCGGCTCAAAGAACAGATTGTACCGCACGTAGATAGCCAACGGACCTGCTGCGGTGATGATCAGCATGTCCATCAACACCAGCAGTATGATCCTGAATATCAGTTTTTTATTCTTGTATTTTAACATATTAGCTCCCAAAATCGGGCAAAGCGCATAATAGCCCATATTTTGTATTAGTTTATCACTTTTAGCAATTCTTAGCAACTAATCATTAAAATTTCACTATCAGCACCCCGTCCATCATACGAATAGATCCCGTATCCGGATAGCACGGCATCTCCTGTACCTCCGGAAGATTTTCATACTCAGATGCATCTCCCAGTATCGGATCAAAATCGCACCACATCTTCATAGTGATTTTCCACGCATAATCATTTAAAATGCTGGAATGCTCAAATGGTGTCAGTTTAATCTCTTTAAATTCAGGTATTGAGGCTGTTGTATAATCATACTTTCCATACTCATTTATATATACCACCGGTGTATTCTGCGTAAATCCCTCTGTACTTTTAATCTGTGTGATCAAAGTTGTAAAATAGCTGATTCCCTGTGTCTGCATATACTGCGCTTTCAGATAACATAGATTATCGAATCGTGCAAGCATCACTGCCAGAACACATACCAGTATCACTACTGCACTACCTGCTCTTCTGACCAGTCTATGTCCATCCATGCATCGTGAGATCAGCCACACTGCATACACAAATACCATAACTTCTCCATATGCCATGATACCATCCACCTGATTTGGATCACACATTACATAGATAAAATTCACAGCCAGCGGAACAAATACAACAAATACTGCCATCTGTAATCCCAGCCACTTTTCCTTTCTGAAACAGCTGTACAGCAAATACACGGTTAAGATCACAAGCAGCAAAACGAAAAGTTTATATGCCATATTAGAAGAAAAAGGATACATATTTCCCATAGTTCCATCTGTTGGAACAAAAAATTCTCTGTATGCCACAAGTATACGTTTCAGATATGTCTTTACGGAAGCCTGTCCCATATCATTGATTCCCTGATAGTCAGACAGATGGGAGCCCGTCACTCTCAGTGCAATCTGGTTGCAGATGAAATAGACTGCCATAAATCCACCACAGGATACTACACTTTTAATTCCAAGAATTATGAATTCTTTCCAATCAGTATGTTTCTTTTCTGCTGTTTCCTTAATTGCATAAAATAAAATAATGCAGACACACACCGGAATATTTGCCTGATATACACCAACCGCACATCCCATCAACACAATTCCTGCCAGATATGTATACCATTTCTTAGATTTGCAGGATAATGCAGCTCCAAATACTCCAAACAAAGTACCAAGAAAATAGTACGGTGCTGTAAACATAAATCCTAACGTACTGGTCACTGCCGGAAATACGGCCATAGTTCCGCTTAGTGCTACAATCGCCAATTTATTTTTCACTTCAAAAAGTTCCACTAAGACAGCAACTGACACAGCTATGAATAACCATGTTGCTGCACCATTAAACAACGGCAAACTACATGTAGTGTTTCCCCAGAACCACTCACTGATATTTTCCAGCACTCCAAGCATCCAACGACCTAATGAATATGTTCCACCTATATAAAATAAACCCGCATCATCATGAAACGAAATCTTATTAAACAGCATAATTCCATGAGCCAGAATACCCCATAAAAAAGTGCTGATTATACATATCTTTATTCTTATACTTGCTTCTTTCTGCAAAATCATCTTACCTGCCTCTCCACTGCTGTTTCTTTTTGATATAATTGTTCAAACGCATCCAGCATATCCTTTTCATCATAATATTCTCTGACACATTCCACACACTCTGCTGATTTTCTTCTCACCTCAAGACGATTTTTCTCCAGCAGTTCCATCTGATTACACAAAGCATCTGCTGATACCTCTTTCACGATCCAACCACCTTCAATCCCTACGACTTCCGGCATTACACATATATCAAATGCAACTACCGGTGTGCCAGATGCCATTGCTTCAATATTTACCAGTCCAAAAGTTTCATATACAGAAGGATTAAGCAGTACATCCGCCATAGCAAAAAAATCATTCATCTTTTTCTGTTCTTTGATATATCCAAAATTCTTGATTTCAAATTTTCTGCTGACATCTTCCAGTTCTTCTGAACATTTTCCGGCAATCAACAGCATATATTTTTGTGGATCCAGTTTTTCCAGCATTTCTTTTAGAAAATTCATCCCTTTTTGTGGAATCTTCATATCTGCAGCAACAAAAGCCATCACAAGTTTTTCTGTAACACAATTATACTTTTCTCTGACCCTCTGCTTGTCCAAAGATTTCCATTGATCTATGCAAAGGCTGTTATAAATAACTGTACAAGTTTCTTTTTTCAGATATGATTTCTGCACCTGATCCTTCATCCAATCGGATGGCACAGTAAAATGTATTCCTTTCCCACATAGATACTGTTTTTTGTTCTGGAACAGCTCTCCGCTTACGTCTTTTCGAAGTCTTGGATAATTCTCCAGACGCTCGCAGGAAGTGCATCCTTTCTTCCATCGATCGTCACAGCCAAACGGAAATGCGCAATGTCCGGTAAGGGCCCAGAAATCATGAAGTGTCCATACAACCGGACACCATTCCGTCAATTTCCCAATATCTCTGATTCCAAGAAAACTGTCATGCGGATTATTCAGATGGATCAGTTCAATCTTCTTTTCTTTCACAAATCGCTCAATATATCGGATTGCGTATGGAATTGTAATATCCTCATTTGCCCTGTTAGCAGTCTGAAGTCTCATCAGAATCTTTCCCAATACACCAGAATATAACACGTGTATATGTTCATCCTCTATCCTTCCACGTCGATTATAACAAACGATCTCATATACCTCATGTCCTCTTTTCTTCATGCCAGTATAAATCTGTCTGGTTACTTTTTCCGCTCCACCTCCAGAATAGGTTGTATTTAAGTATAATATTCTCATTTTCAATTCCTTATTTTAATTGTTCTTCCCACTCCTGCAAAATATTTTCAATATGAAAATCTTTCGCTCGCCGAATCGCCTGTTCTGACATTTTCCTTCTTAAATCCTCATCCCTCATCAGCAATTCCAATTTTTCCATATATTGTTCCATATTATAATTATCTATCAGATAGCCATTTTCCCCATCGCTTATAATTTCTGATGGACCATCTGTCTGAAAAGAGACTACCGGAAGCCCACATTCCATTGCCTCCGTGATTACAAGTCCAAATCCTTCCCATCTGGATGTAGATAAAAACACCGCAGAAGTTGTATAATACTTTATAACATCCTTTTGCTCCCCCAAAAGTTCAACAACTTCCTGCAAATTACACTGTTCTATTTGCTGTCGTGTTTCCTCGTATCCACTGCCTGTTCCTATAATCTTTAACTTCCAATCAGTGAATCCCCTTTTGCAGATCAGTTCTTCTGCCATAGATATCAACATGTCGATTCCTTTTTGTTTACGCTCTAATCGACCATACAGCAAAATTTTCTGAGAAACATCCGACTTTTTTCTGAAGAAAACCCGGGATTATAAATATATTTACAGTGGATTCCCATTTTATTCTGGTATTCCATTGCATCATGCTTCGTTAATGTGATAAGCCTGTCCAGCCTTTTTAACGACCTGGCAGCAAGCTTGCTCTGAATATAAAATCCATGCACAGGATCTTCTATATATATTCTATATGAATTGTGATGCCATCCAATCAGTTTTACATTTTTAACTGTTCTGCAATTAATCCAGCCAATATTGTACATTGAATCGTAGATGCTATCACACAATCATATTCCCCGAAGCGTATCAGCTCACACAATTTATCTACCGCTTTTTCTGGATAGTATGCATATTGAGCCACTTCTGCTTTCAGTGCACATCCTGTTTTCTGGCAACTCCTCGAATCAGACGTGCGATAACACACGTTTGTCATTTCCATACCTCATTATAATTGATTACTTTTATTTTATCGTTTAACCTGTAAAGAATCCGTTCCCCTATTATTTGCGAAATAATTACAACTTCATGGCTTTTATCAAGTCCATTGGCAATTGTCGCCATTACCGCTGCACACCACCGCAGTCACTCATTGCCGGACCAATAAAACATATTCTCATTTTTCACCTTATGTGCCAACCGCTCCAGCCCCATTTCAGAAGATCTCTTCCATTAATGATTCGTATCCATATTCCAAGAAAGATTCTGGAATCTTTTCTGTTTCTCCTTTCCACACACTTCACAGATGTGTCATACAAAGTGATTCCCGTTCCTGGAACAGCCTCCATAATATTCAGTTCCATAGGTTTCATGCACATAGAATACTGCTTTACTTCCTGAAATGGTCTTTAACAGGTCAGCAGATATCTTCGATAAGATTCTTCCGCCCCCAAGGTCAACTCCTCATCCTTCACACCAAGGAATTCTCCCCCATGCAATATCTCCACACCCATCTCAAACTCCGGCATCTTCGATATTGTTTCTTTCCATAAAACAACAGTGACTGAAATGCAGATGAATTATGACTGAAGTGCTCTCCTGCATCGCCAAAATTTGTAGTCAATGAATCATAACTGAATACATAATATTTATCCTGCTCTACCACATAAGTCTGATAAAATTTTGCCCATGAAGTATCCGGGTAATTCAATACTGTTAACGGTACATTTACATTTCCGGAAGTGTTGGATGTTCATCATACCATTTTCTGAAATCGTCCACATTCTCCGGTTCCATACCTGTCCCCAAGAAGACGCAACTGCTGAAAATACACATCATATCCTGTATGGCGTGGAAAAACGGATACGGACTTTCCAGTAATTCTCTCTTCGTATTCAAGGAAATTCCAGCAATCTTAGGATGGTCGCCGTACTTTTCCAACGTCTGCATGGCGTAATTATAATAATCAGGAGACACATACAGGTCATCTTCCAGAATCATAACTGCTCCATATTCATGAGTCAGATCTCCACAGGAAATAATATGTTTCCGAAGTCCCATACGTTCTTCATGACAAATCAGGCGCTTGTATCCATGCTCCCACTGAAATTTTCCGCCTCGTTTATAACTTCTTCATTCCCACTATGATCAATACTAATCACCAGCGAGATCTCTTCATAATCGTTTGAGCCCGATTCAATGACTCCAGTATTCTTTTCATAGATGCCGGACGATTATATCCCACAACAACAAGCGCAATTTTTCCTTTCATCGCTCTTTCTCCTGATTCTTCTTCAATCTTTTCTTCGCCCATTATAAATCCCGTCATAAAAGCAAATTTTCCCTTTTCTTTCACTCTTTTGCTTTAATATAATCTCTGATACCCAAAAGGAGTTTTACTTATGTTAACAGTCACTATATCTGATCAGCTGGGCAATCAGATGTTCGCCTACGCATCTGTCAAAACCATTGCTGAGAACCGCGGAGAATCCTTCGGCTTTGTCCGGGCAAAATAATCTGATCAATGACACCGATAAGCAATACGGCAATGAGATCCATACCATCTTTCCGAATACGAAAGCAGAGTTCTTAACGGAACTTCCAACAGCGATCACTCATACCTGGGAAGAACCGCCTCTGAGGGAACGCACTGCTAATTATCAGCCATCTGCTCTTACCGTTCCAGAAAATACCTTGATGAAAGGGCATTTTATCTCCTGCCAATATTTCTGGGAAAACCGGTCTCAGGTACAGAAATGGTTTTCTTTTCCTGAAGATATGGAACTGGCTGTGCAAAAGAACTGGCTGAACTTCAGACAAAATATCCAGGTCGTCCACTGATTGCCACCCACTTCCGCGTTGGCCGCGATTACACCCAGCAGGGCTTCCGTCTGGCTGATGACTACTGGTTCCATGCAGCTGATGAAGTTCTGGAAGCGTTGCAGAATCCTGTCTTTCTGCTCTTTTACGACCATAAGGATGAAAGGCGGTGTGGTCAACGATTTTCTGCAAAATATGACTGCGAAGTCTGCCGCGGATCACTTGTTCACGACCTGTATGATGTCCAAATGCCGCTGGCAGATCATCTGTACAGTTCCTTCTCCATTATGTCAGCTGTGCTGAATGCCAATCAGGATCAGACGATCCTGCGTCCCTCTGTCTATCCGGTAGGACTGGATTTTCAAAAAGATGACTGCTTTGCAGAAGAATGGATCAGCATTCCTGCCAGACAGGATCCTGCCTCCCGACGGAACTGCCATATTCAGATCCTCAAAGGAAAGATCTTAAAACTGATCCGTCATTAGGCTTTGTTAAAGCTTTTTATAACAATCATTCATAAAACAATATAGTCTCACATTGATGAGACACTACCCGGAAGCGATTCCAGTTGGTTGCTGCTTTTCCAAATAAGAAACGCTTGTCCAACAGCTTCCGGTACTGCTTCTGATACATTCTCGCGGTCTGCACCATATTCAGATAACTGTCAAGAATCGCATTCTTCATCCACTTTTCAGTTCCGGTTCCTGCTGCTCCGCAATCTGATCCTGCTCCCGCAAAGTCTGAAACAGATCCCTGATATTCTTTTCTTTATTTTTCTGCGTGCTGATGGAATTCTCTCTGACCAGATAATGATACAACCGATCCGGCAGTTCCACTACTTTTCCACACTGCATCATAATTCTTGGTGTGAATTCCACATCTTCGTGGAGAATTCCTTCCCGAAATCTCAGATCATGCTCATTCAGGAACGCTCTACGATATGCATAAAGACATGCCTCTACATTCAGATTTCTGTCTCTAAAATGTTCCAGCAGGTATTGTTTCCCATTATCTGCACACTGCACCTGCTCAAGTGGCACTCTCCTCATAGGATCCTGATGAACGCCATCATCTTCTACGCCATCAAAGAATACCGCATCCACCTCGTCAAATTGAACTAATGCTTCTGCAATCTTCTTCAATGTGTCCGACTCAATCACATCATCTGAATCCACGAACAGCACATATTCGCCAGCTGCTCTGTCCAGTCCATAATTTCTTGCAGAAGACAGTCCTCCATTCGGCTTGTGAAAAGCTTTAATCTGCTCATGTGCCTCTGCCAGTCGATCACATAACTCACCGCTTTTGTCAGGACTTCCATCATCAATCAGCAGAATCTCCATCTGATCTTCATATTCTTCCTGTGCCAGCAGCGAATCCACACATGCCTGCAGATAGTCTTCTACTTTATAGACTGGCACAATTATCGAAAACTTAGGTTGGTTCACTAATTCCTCTCTATCTTTCATGTGCATTCCTTTCACCCAAAATGATCAACAATAACGGAAATGTAATTACCGTATTAAATGAGAAAAATCTGAAATCAGGTCCACACAACAACAGTGCCGTTCCAAAATTATACGCAAGTACCGGCAGCCACAGCAGACTCTCTTCGGTGTCCCCAAATTTACTTACTCCCACAAATATAAGCAGCAGAATATAAAAGCCAATATGTCAGCACCATGTAAACAGGACTCCTCCATGAATCGACAGATCATATACCCAATCAAAATCTTCTGTAAAGCTGGTACACCTGTAGTCTCATATCCAAATCCGTTATTTTCCTGAATATCTGTGTGATAGCTCCAAGTCACAGAATTTGCAAATGGTTTCCAGACCACATCAAACAACTTTACAACGGCACGATAAGAATAGTAGGTAATCTCTGAATCGCATGCCAGGTATATGTCAGTACCTTTTCTGCTCCAACCTCTCGATCACGTCATTGGAAATATCGTCACCCATCCATTTTGCGCTATTCCAGTTTCCCTCCTGATAAGTCTGTTCCCACAACTCCTGATCACCAATGCGATACAGCAATTCTCTGCAATCCTCATCCAGCTTTTCTGGTTCATTCACAAGTACATTGGCCAGTATGGTCATCGGCACTCCCAGCATCTCTGCAGACACCTGTGAATGGCTCTGCACATGGATCAACCGATAGAAAGGACCCTTTATTCCAACAACAAGAACCATGAACAGCAACCCCGTACCAATACAGAACTTTTTTGCCTTTTTCCAGAAAAACAGCACCAGGAGAAATAACATTGGTCCTACTAACAGGATCCCATTATGTCTCATCAACATTGTCATCACGGATGCCGATGCCAGTTCCAGTACATGAGACCATTTACACAACCACTCTCCATCTGAACAAATAATCTCTATCATCTGTGCTGCCAGTACGATCGCAAAGATCGTTAATGCCGTATCTTTCCAGCAAAATGACAGAACCATTCCCGATGCAGGCACTGTCAAAGCCAAACGCAATGCAATGATAACATATCTTCTGCATATTCCCCAGTGTTCCAGCACCATTCCCAGATACATCATTGCCAATGAGATTCAAAGCATCTGTACAAAATTCACAAATGCCAGGCTATTGCAGATCAAAGAAGGTAGTTTCATAAATAATAATGTATGTACAACCGGATGCCAGTCTACATAAACACCCGTCTGAACCTGATACCACTGATTAAAGCTGTCTATGATAATTCCACCTGGATAAAAAGCAACATAGTAAACTCCCAGCAAAATCATCGGAATTCCAAATCCAATCAGCCGAAGAGGCGCACTCCATGACCACGGATATGATAACGTATAAAAATAGCTGATTAAATACAAATATATGGTCAATACACCTTTTCCCAGCCAATCTAGCCATTTGTTTTCTGCTGTTGTCATGCAATTGTTCTCCTATCTGCCCCATTTCTTTTTTGTATATCTGGAAACCAGTCCAAAACCTGTATAATTCATTTTACGGAGTATATCCGCCTTTTTCGAATATGGAAATTCATAAATTTCCGCATCTGCTTCCCGGACAGACTTTTCATAGCGAATCATCTCCGCTTTTGCCTGACTGGTCTGTTCCATCATAAAATAAATATTCGCCTGTGTATTTAACATTTTCGCACAACGGTAGAGAAAGAACTGCCGCTGCACATCCGTTAGATTTTCTTTGATATTTTCATAATATGCGATCAGACGCTTCAAAACTGTTCCATGCATATCCCTGTTTTTGATCAGATTCTTCCAGTTCATGCTCTGCTCTGCAGTCGCCACTCTGTACTGATACACAACTCCCGGAAGGAACGCCACGTTCCGGATATATGGAACCGGATAGATCACATATTCCTGATCCACATAAAACATCTTTTCATCAATCCGGATCTCATGTTCTTTCAACAACTCTGTTCTGTAAGTGATACTGTGCATCTGTAACACATCCTGCAGATCCGGCAAAGCTTCTCCATCTCATAAGTCTGTCCATATACGATCTGCTGCCATTTATTCTCTTCCAATGGAAAATTGCGCTCTGTCGATCCGTCCGTATCACATACCGTATGAAATGGATTCAGAACCAGATCCACGTTCGTCTCTTTCAGAAATGTAATCAGTGCATTCATTGCATCTGGATCAATCCAGTCATCCGCATCCACGACCTTAAAGTAGTACCACTGGCTTCGCGAAGCCCTGCATTGATTGCGGAACCATGTCCGCCATTCTCCTTGTTGACAACCTTCACACATCGGGTACTGTGCTGCAAAACGCTCACCCACTTCGCGAGTTCCATCCTTTGAACCATCGTTGACGATCAGCACTTCCAGATCTTCCAGCAGATCTTCCCGTAAGAAAGATGGAATATCCTGCTCCAGATATTTTCCGCATTATATGATGGAATCGCCACACTTAACACTTTACTCATGTTTTCCTCCCAGTCTGTTCTTCACCAGTCCGATACAGTCCATTACGACTTCTTCCCGGCAGATGATACTGATTAAAATATAACATCCGAATTCGATGATCGCTGCCATGATAAAATTGATAATAGCGATCTGCATCAGTCCCGCTCTCAGCCAGAGATTACTCATCACAGTTGATACTGCCACTGCAAAAGAATCTTTATCAGCGGTTTCACAAAATATCCAAAGGAATCGGATGCTTCTTTTATGAAACAGAAGCAGTGCAATGATACATGTCAGTATATTGGATATGGCTGTTGCCAGCACAACTCCCGAAGTCCCAGAAAACGGGACAACACGATTGAAAGCACAATATTCAGACTGACCGTACCCAGACCAATCTTCATGGGCATAGAAGTATCTCCCAGCGAATAGCAGGCCCGAAACAATAACGTGTTGATACAATATGCCGTCAAATACAGGATATAACATTGCAAGCCTTGTGCCGTCATCTCAACTGCCTGTGCACAAAGCTCCTCTGGCAAATGCGATCTGCACGATCAGTTTTGCCGTCAGCATAATAAAAGCTGTGATTGGAATACAGAAGTAAAGGCTGATATGAATTCTTCATCTCTCAATGCCTTCCTGTATCTTTCCGCAGCAAAAGACTCTGCCAGTTCTGTATAAATAATCGTCGTCATAGGAATTCCGATCATGTTGGAAGCAAACTGATACAATACACTCGCATAGGAGACCGCCGTTACCGTTCCATCCTCCATAGCAGATAAGAGACTCTTGTCCACCAGCTGATTGATCTCACTGAATGCATTTCCCAGAAGATAGGCAACGTCTGTATACAGAGTCTGGTGATTCTGGAATCCCTCAGTCCATATTTCAGCGTCACTCTTCCATAGTATCTGCTCTTCACCTGAAGGAACACATACTGGACAATATAAGATACCGGCACCGCCACCGCCATTGCCGGCAATCCGAACTGATGCCCAAACAGGAAGACAACCGCCGTCAGGATCACATTGTTCATCATCGCCGCCAGAGAAGAAAATGCATAGTCCTTTTCCGCATTCAGAAGGCTCTGCAATAACTGATTGGACATGTAAGCACATACCCCACACCATGATCCGAAAATACGATACTGCCAGGCTTGATTCCGATGCTGTATAGGTCGGAAACAAGATTCGAAACAATACCGGCGATGAAATATACAAACCAACAGATACCACGATAGCCAGAAAACACATCCGTCATAGTACGGCTTGCAAACCGGCTGGAGTCTTCTGTTCTTCTCCCGGATTCCAATATATACCGGCAGGAATGAAACCGCCAGTGCCTCTGATATGGAAATCAGTACATTCTGCATCAGACCTTCCGCCACATAATAGGCATCTGTTTGAATCGTAGCTCCATAAATTGATGCAATGGTCATGGATTTTACAAATCCCAGCAGCTTATTTACAAATGTCAGGAAAACAGAATCACTGCCGCATCCAGAAATGTATTTTTCTTTTCTTTCATGAATCAACTTCACCTTTCTATGGGTCTTACCTGTCTCTGTAATCATTGCAAATGCAAAATGCTGACGGACAAATTGCGGAACGTGAACCAGTAATGAATATATGCATGATTAGCCGTTACCAGATACCAGCAGATCGGTCCTGCTGCAACTAACAGCAACAACAATGCCTGATCTATCTTCATAACTGCTCTGTTCCTGATACACCAGATTCCAACCCATAAGATCAGTATCCCCGCAAGGAGCACTCCGTATAAATTAAAATAAATATAAAAGTTTCTAAGCACTGCCATAATTCGACTGATCTGTTCAGCTCCCACTTCTCCTGAAGCTCGACCCATAACCGTCTGCAACGCATCTGCAAAAATATTCTCCTTAAGCAACGCAGATCCAATCAACCACTTTCCTGCCCACATGAGCAGATATCCTAGTCCCCAGGAACATGCACATGCTACGATCCTTTTAATTCATTTCCGATGTTCTCATTATCCAATACAATACATAATACAAGTGGAATACCTAGCGCATATATTGGATAAGTCAAAATCCACATAACTGGTCAGCGCACCAGCCAGAAAGAACATCTCTATGTACTGCTCTTTCTCCTTTATCTTTTCATATCTGCATAAAAGAAACAGACTTATCCCTGTCCCTACATAAAATGAAGTAGAAAACTGCAACGAATATGGCAGGGCCATAGGAAACAGTCCTGCTACTGACAATAAAATGCCAGCATGCCTCTTCTCAGATCCCGTTTCCAGAGCTGTCTTAAGATCAACAGCACCAATATCGCCATGACGATTCCATTCAGAATACGAATCTGTCCATAGTTGAACACCAGCAACAGGGTTTTAACACAACCAGATATCCATGCCAGTATCGCTCATATGAAGTCAGCGTCAGTCCCCGATCCTGGTCCAGATATTTCTTCAAAGCCAGTTGTGTATGCTCATTATCAAGTTCTGCTCGCCCTGCTTTCATAGCCGCCTGATATGCCGGAAGTTCCGATTGATACACCGCATTTCCAAGCATAATCGCATCTGTTGTATTGTCCAGTGACGATCCCTTATATTCCGGCAGTACAAACGGGTTGTCCCCTTCCTCCAGGAATGCATCCACAGATACTCACATGTTCCTGTATAGGTCTTACTGGCAGACAGTACACTGCTGTCAATGCCAGTGTACCTGCCACCAGACATGCCAGGTACAGAACCGCCAGTTTCTTCAGTTGCTGTATCACTTTCCATTCCTCCGATTCCATCGCTGTTCAACCCATACTCTGCAACTGTCCAGCCATGGCCATACATAATATCCCAGCAAAACAGGATAAAACCACTCAGCATCTTAAAATGTTCATGTTCCAGCAGACTGTATGTAATAAATATAAGCAATATAATCAAAACTTTTCATTCTTATCCGTATATGCCTGCCAGATTGCAAACAGATTCAGTCCAATAAACAAGAGAAGAATGATAACACCATAGTTCAGTCCTAGATATGCATACATAATATCCAGATAATTATAAGCCGTATTGTCAAATACCTGTCCAAATAATGTAAACCCTTGCGCTGCCCAGAATCTGTTTGCTAACAACAGCCGCGACGACACTGTCTCCGGGAAATAACTAAGCCATGCAGTTCCCGGAGTTGATATGGTCATCAGCCCAAGCAAGCATCCACAGCCACCAAGCAAAACACTAGCTGCCAGAGCAGACACCCCTTGATCCTTAAGATACTTTCCTGCGCTTTCTCTCCAGCAGCATATGCAACACTGCAAACCCCAACAGTAACACTGCAGCCACTTCTGAAGTCCGGCTGTTTGCAAAATAATCCACGAATCCAATGCAGACTACCATTGCCAACGTGTCTTTCCAGTTCCATTTCTCATAACGTATATAGAACCATAAGATGCAGAGCATCAAAGAACAGTCCCATCTCATTGGGATGTGCCCAACCGAAACTGCTCGAAGCCGTCCGCCAATCATCAAATCCGACTGATTGGGGTACAGTCCGATCAGCGGAAGAGCGATCAGACAGCCTCCCAGCAGGATTCTCGTGATCAGGTCTGCTTTCAGTACTTTGTTCAGATCAATATTCTTTGCAAGCAAGATTCCTGCCGCAAACCACAGAAATGCGTTGGTCTGCGTGGTGATTCGGCTCAGTTCCGACAGCCCAAGTAGTCCAATGATCATCAGCCAGTCTGCCCACCTGTTCTTCTCCAGCACCACTTTCACTGCCAGTATTGCATATACTCCCAGGAGCCAGTATCTTCCAACCGTCTCCATGACAGGCCACTGAGTCTCGCATACTGTCGAAAGTACTCGTATAGTAAAGCCCTCTATCACCAGATAGGTAAGAGCTGATTTTAATCTTTGTGTCCTCATCTATTCCTCTATTCTCTCTCGGATCTCTTCCAGTATCTTTTCCCAACGTTCCGGATATCTTTCTGATAATGCAGAAAACTGTTGTTCCAGATAATCAATTTCTTCATTATCTACCGGCTCCACACGCTCATAACAGTAAAACATCGTTCCATTTTGAAACTCAAACTGCCGGGCAAGCACAAACTTTCCACGTTCCGTCAGGTACTGCAATGCATGATCTAACGCCTTCACGATAGAATTCGGTTCTGATGTCAGATCGTCAAGCGGATCGCAGGTCATCACATACTTCGCTGTACAGAAATCTTCCGGAAAATAATGGACTCCTGAAACTGCTGATCCATATGGGATGTAAGAAGCCAAAGTCTCCGGTGCTTCAAAGTTCCGAAACGTATCCGGGTTATATACGCTTCCATGAGGAATAATATACATCCTTTCTTCCTGATCCACAACCTGTTCCTGAATAAATCCGTACACTTCGCTGATATCCTCATAATCCTCACGGACCACAGGTTTCAGATCAATCATAGTCAGTCCTGCTCTGCCGGAGTATCCTGCAAGTGCTGTGCCCAGCCCCAACACCGATGTCATACATCACACAGCAGCCAACACCAAAGATATCTTTTTTGCACAACAGCATCCCAAATACACGATTACAAGATAACAGCATAAGAAGATCAAAGACTGATGCTCTCCCGCATTCTGGATCTGCGTAAACAGAATAATGGCAAGCAGAAAATTAAGTGCTACTGCTGCTGCCGTCTTCCTGGTCTTATGGGTCACCAGTGCAAGAAGCAGCGCAATCAGAATCACCAACGCTCCCACATCCCCCATATACGCAAGCTGTGTTTTCCACTCCGTCCGCAAGCCGCCATTGTTATAGAAAGAATAATCAGCCGCATAGTTGTCACCCAGGATCCGCTTCCAAAACCGGAAGAGAGAGCCACCTACGATTACAATTCCGGCACTTCCAAACAATGCCAGATTGCGGAACCGAACCAGCAGTTTCTCCCTGCTGCACCACAACACCCGCAGACCATTACTGATCCAGAATGCAACGATCCAGAACAGATACCACCTGCGCGTCATGATCAGCATTCCTGTCAGAAGAATCAATATTCCCAGGCGGTCAATCTCTATCCGCTCAAACTCATAATCACAGATATAAAATACCAACAGGAAACAGAACATCACACCCAGAATATCCGGTTGTCCTCTTAACGATGCCGCATGCAAAAGCGGGCAGCATGCCGCCCCCACATATGCCAACACAAATATCCATCTTCTAGACTGTACCTCAAACACTTCCAGCAATCGTGCCAGGCACAATCCCATGGCAAGCAAAGTCGGAATGACCAGCAGACAGTAGTACAAACCTATATACGCATCCACTGTATGAATCTTCAGCAGTTGAAATGGTAGCACGCAGAACAGACAGATAAAACAATTATAATCATCATACCAGATGCTGTCTATAATCTCTCTAACCAGTTTAAAAAACGGAAGCTGCGCCAGTCTGTTAGTTCTGATCTGTATGGCATAATAATTCGAATAATCCCAGTAGTAGATCATTCTTCTGGTATGTAAACTCCAGTAATATACTGCCATCAGTACCAGAACTGTCGCTGCCATTACCAGTATGTAAAATCTCTTATCCCTGCGATCAGAGGTTAATTTCCTGTATGACTGAAACAGGATTAACCAGATGCAGATATTTAAGCTGATGCATATCATCCACATTTGTTCTGTTTCTCCATTATAACACTTAATATGATTTATAACTTACATCTCTGTCCACATTACCCGAGATGCCATTTACCTGGCCGGTGCTGGTATACTGCCACATAGTCACCTTACCTCCGCCGGTATATCCATGTCCTCTGTTAAAATCGCGATATCTGGCAATCCAGACTTCGCAGTCTGACAGCGCATTCATATCCAAATAATTATTCAGCCAGTTCAGATTTGCATACAGAACAAAACGATACCCGGCACTTTCGATCTCATCTTTAAACGCCCGGACAATTCTTGTTCTGTCACTTTTACTTGTAGCGTTCAGAACGGAAGTAGCCTCCATATCCATGGCAATGGATAATCCAACGTTCTTCCACCCAGTGCTTCTATGATCTTTCTCGCTTCACGCCTGGCACCAGATGCTGTTGTTGCATAACTATAACGGTACACACCAACTTTTACACCATTTCGTCTCTGCTCTGCGATAGTTATTCTCGAACTGCGTATCCAACGTAGTAGAATTGCTGCTGGATCCTGTTATAATTCTCAACATTGCAAAGTTGATACCAGAATCAGCTACATCTCCCAATCAATCTCCTTGATATGCACATCAATACCATAGGTGGTTATATTTTCTCCATTTGACCGAACTGTTGCTTCCGTCGTAAATGACCCCAACACACCTACCACTTTGTATGTATAAGTTGTTGTCCGGTTCAGTTTTCATCCTTGTACGTAGTCGATGCAACGGTCGCAATCTTGGAATAACCGTCTCCTGGGAACGATAAATTCATACTTTTCCACACCCTTCTACCTGATTCCAGCTAAGGGTAACCGTCCTGCCACTATTACTTCTTGATGCGGATAATCCAGTCAAAGCATCCAATCTTGTCTTCCCATATACGACCTTTGAAAAATCCGTTGTATACTTCTGTCGGATTGCTTTCACTTTATAATAATAGGCATGTCCCAACTTTCTGTTCTGATGTGTAAATGTCAGATCTGATGTAGTACCAACATATGTAAATTCCCCATTTTCACTATGAGGCGAATAATACACCTCATACTTCTCAGCTCCAGGTACCGCAGGCCATCCTATCTTAATCCGATTATACCGTTGTTCCTGAATCTTCGGAGATGGTGTAGCTATAGTCGTCATCTGTGTCACCGGATCTGAATCTTCTCCATAATTCAGGTTACCATCCTGCTCCACTATTCCGCGGACTTTAAATGTATACTTTTCCCCGCAGATCACATTGGTAACCTGATAAGTCGTCGCTATGGTCGTTGCCACATATTTCCATTCTTCACTGCCTTCAGTCTGATACCAGACCTGATATTTCTGTGCCCCAGCTTTATCCCAGGTCAACTTTACGATGTCATATCTGGCTGCGGTTGCTTTCAAGTTCAATACCTTCTGCAGCTCCGTATGCCCGCTCATAGTACCCGAATCATCACTATATACTCGATTACCATTGTTCAAACGGTAGGCACGTACCATATACGTATACTCTCTTCCTAAACGCAATCCCTTATCTACATAGATACAGTCTGCGTCTGCATTAACCTGCCCCAGCTGATTCCACTGATCATCACTCTCAGAACGATAGATTTCATACCCATCTGCGCCAGTCACCTGGTTCCAGCTCACCTGCAAGGTCTGATAATCCAAGCTATCCACAGAACTCATTTTCGCACTTTCCAAAGTTGTTCTCTGCGCTACCGAATCCGACTCTTCTCCGGCCAATTCTTCTCCATCCAGTTCTTCCACTGCACAAATCTTATATTCATATAATGTATCAAACATCAGACCAGTGTCCACATACCGTAAAGTATCTCCTGACTCAATGTTTTTAAGCAGCGAGTATTCCTGATCTCCCTGCTTTCTGTAAATCTTATATCCAGTTGCCCGCTCATTCTTTTCCCATGTAAGAATAATCCGGTTATATCCGGAAGCTGCCGTATACAAAGTAACCTTCTCCAGCGGCTCCCGTTCTTCCGGTTCTTCTGGATCTTTCGGAGCAGGTTCTTCACTAATCACCTCTTCATCATTCGATGGTATCTCTGTCTCTTCCACCGACTCAGTGTCTTCTTCCAATGGCTCTTCCTGAACTATTATCTGCTGTACCGGTTCGTTCACAAGTTCTTCTGCATATGCCGATGCCGGTGTCTCCCACAGCAAAATTCCTGCAAGAAATAATGAAGTTATTTTGATTAGTGTCTGTCTGTTCATCTCTGCTGCTCCTTACATTATCCTTTATCGCTCATTGGTATATCTTCAATAACCAGTACCTGTTCATAATACCATATTTCTGAGATAATTGCTCTCATCAACATACCTAAACATGTTTTCATAAAATTCGCTCGATTTGCCCAAATTATATTAGCTAGTTTTTTCGCATTTTCTAGCATCTCATAAATGCAGACTAAACCAGAAAAGTGGTTGGCATTTACATCTCATCACTATCTCTAATTCCACCTTTTAACATTATAAATCTTTGTACATATAGCATCCATTATCATTCCATCGTCTTCCAATTGTTTCTTGTAAGTCTCGATATCTCCATCTCTGCCCTCTAATTCCGGAGACACAAAGCAGATCTTATATCCAAACGAATGAAGTTCATCGAATTCTTTCTTGCTTATGGGAATTTTAGAAAAACAGTCAAGCCAGATCCAGTCAATTTTTCCAGCCATATTTCTTGCAGTATCTAATCCCTCTACTTCCGAAACTCGGAGAGCCATATTTTTTTCTCCCTGATTGCTTAAGAGCCATATCATCGGGAATGACGAATCCAAAAAGAAATATGACTTAACATCATACTTTGAAAGCATTTCAAGAATTTTAAATTCAATTCTTTCGCTTTTCACATTCAAAATCATCGTACCATGATGATATTCCTTTAAATAATCTTCAAAATCTTCACCTGGTTCAAATGGATTATGTTGGATATATATTCTACCATTTAAGTCATCTCTTAAATCTAATTCTACTCCATACTCAGTTGGTAATTTTCTTAGTTCTTTTACAGTATTAATTCTATGTGCAATATATTCCATACTATTTCATTGCCTTTCTATATTTTTCTGCATCCCAATCAAGCAGAAAATTTTGCTCCTGATCAGATAACAGATTATACTCATAACCATCATTTAAAAACATTACCTGAGCACTAAAGCTCATTACACTCTGTATTTCCATTGCTTTCTTGACACTATTTGCAATAATATATAAATCTCCTACGTAATCTACCATAACAGGTGTTGCATATTTTTCCGTAAAGCTTGTAATGTCTGATATTGTGAATTCCTCGCTCAATCTTAAAAAACCTTTACCTAAAAACACAACACAATCTGGGCAGAATGTATTTTTCCATGCTCCAATTTTTTCATAAATGTTAAGCACATTTTTATCAGTTACTTTCCAAACAATTCTATCTGTAAAATTATTCCATAATTCTGTTAACTTATGGTATGCCTCAAGATTAATATTTAGATGCTTTTCCAGTTTCTTAGTAACAGCTTCTGTTTTACTAATCACTTCATCTGCAGTATCTGCACTTACAACAAGACCATGGTTCTGTAAAAAAACGATATCAAATACTTTATTATTGTCATCTGTTGTATCTTTATAGGCATTAAAATAAGCTTTGGCAAGTTCCACCCCTGGTGTTGCATAAGGTACCAATAATGCCTTTGGAAATAATTCTTTCAAAATTTCCATGCCACCTTTCCGGCAAGTCAACACATTTACCACCATAGAATGTGTATGCAATGTATATTTCCCGGAAATAGCATGCAAAAATGTCTCTATCGACGGTCTCTTTCCTTCTATAAATGCGTCATTTAAAATTGCTTTACTATCTTCATCAGTTAAGGCTGATAAATCTTCACAATCCAAAAATCTTTCCCTAATTATTTTAGGATTCACTAAAGCATATCCATCTTCTTCCGTCACATCCGCAAGCTGAAATCCTGACGCTTTAACAACCATCTTATCATCTGAGATTTTAAAAGAAGAATTACCACCACCTGCTTGGACAAGATCTTCTCTCATACCAGAATATTTTGATATCTTTACAAAACCTTTCATACTTCCCCTTTCTTAAATACAAAGAATTTTTGTCCTAGAAAATTCATAACTGTACTCGTTCCTGTCGCGCATAAAAAAGCCAGAAACGTCCAATCAGCCAAGGTTAGCACTCCTTTATTTACCAATGTGTTTGCTGTCGCTGAGCATACATATAAAATCACATACTTCATAATTTCACCAGTTTTAAATGTCTTGCTTTCAAATGTCCAAAGTTTATTTATGATAAATCCAACAACTGCTCCCGCTACAAAGGATATTACCTTTGCTATTGAAACATCAAGGTATTGTTTAAACAACATGTAAACAATAAAGTCAACAATTACTGCGCTACCACCACCAATGCAAAATTTCATTAACTCTTTCATACTAAATTTAGTCAGAAAACCTTTCACGCTATTCGCTCTCCTATAATCTATGTTTTAATTCTTTACTAAATTGTAGTGTCCGCTTAATAAACTTCCACTTTGATTTCATCCCTTCATTATTCCACTTTGATTGCCCATGAATACGTTCTGGAAAGAGAACCGGAAATCTCATTACAGACAGCCCAGCTTTCTTTGCAGTATAAACAGCAAATAAATCCAGAGAAAAATCATATGGCGGATTTTCCCATTTTTCATAAAAACTTTTAGGAAAAATATTTGGCTGAGCATTTATATCGTACATAGGTGTCCTAAAATATAAAGTTTCAAATACTCCCATGCCCAAAGTAAAAAACTGATCAAATGCAGGACGCCCTTTTCTGTTTCCTTTAACGTAAATATTTTTATCTATAGAATTGTTGATGATATCAAAGGCCTTTAGTACATCCGCCGGATCCGTCTGCATATCTGCATGAGTCCATCCTATATATTCACCTCTGGCAGTGTTTAAGCCTTGTAAAATACCATAACCATATCCCTGATTTACCGGAACCAGAACCGTTTTTGCAAATTTGTAATCTGACAATAACTCAGCAAGCACCTCAGCCGAATGATCTGTCGAACCATTATTTTACAAGTATAACCTCTATTTCATCTGTTTTTATCACTTCACCAAACCGTTTCAAAATCAAAGGAATGTTTTCTGCCTCATTATAGCAGGGCACTATTATTGAAAGTTTCATTTGTAACCTCATTCATTATTTCTTAACATTCATAGTCATCTATCAAATATAATTCTATCCTATCAGCAATTTTATCATTTTTCATACATCAATGCATGAATTCCAACCATTTCTGCGCCAGCAATATCCTTATTCACGCTGTCGCCAATCATCAAAGTTTCTTCTGGTCTAACTTCCATCTTCTTAAGCATAAGATTAAACATTTTCTCTGATGGCTTCTCAGCTCCAGCCTCTTCAACTTGTCACAAGATAATCAATCTTATCGCAAAGCCCGAGTTTTCAAGCTTTCTATATTGTATATGCTGTTAGATCTGTCAGTACACCTATCCTGATATTTTTTCCTTAAGTTCATACCACAAATGGTTTGACATAGTCAAAGGGTACCATGTTTCTAAGTATTGTATTCCAATATGCATCATAAAAATTTCATTGCATATTTCAAAGGATTCCTGCCTGCCTGTTCACAGATATTTTGCATATATAGAAGTCTGTTATGCGATGCTGCAACTTCATCTCCAAGCTGATTCTTTATATTAGCTTCGCATTTTTTAAAAGCATCTTTGCATCTTTTTCAGTAATACCAAATTCATCAGCAATAGTCTTAAAAAGTTCTTTTTCAGCCAGTGTATTACAAGCTTCATAATCATAAAGTGTATTATCTAAGTCAAATACAACTGCTTTTATCGCCATTCTTCTATCCTCTCATCTTTTCACTAATCATATAAAGAAGCATTACCTGGATAACCCCCTCTACATCGGTTCCCCAATGTGGATAATAAGTAAAGAAATCCTCATACTGTGGAATATTCTGTTCCGCTATGTATCCAAAATCGATATCATTCAAAATTTCCCTGCCATCAAAAGAGAGTTCCTGATGATAAAAATCATTACAAATTCTATGTTCTGGATGTACACCATACTTTTCAAAAGACTTAATCAAAGGTTCAACATCCATATTAAGAGTCAATTCAAACCTTACACTCAGACTCACTTCATGGTTATCTTCGTAACAACTCTTTAAAGTCTTATCGAAATATGTAATAATCATATCAGCATATTCTTTCTGTGGGTAGATATATTTTTCTGCATCCGGAATACGCTTTTCTATCTGAGCTACTATTTTTTCCTTTGAGTAACCTCTTGTCTTTGTATCTCGCTCAATTTTCCAGAAGTTTCTAAGTTCCTGTTCTGTATCCATAAAGACTTTTAAATCAAGTTCATCTCTTAATGCTGGTAAATACAATGAGTGCAGACCACACAAAACAATGTATTTCTTTGCATCAATACGATGCACTTCTGTAAACTTGCCTGTATCATGGTCATAATCACTTCTCTCCACATGATTTCCACGTTTTAATTTTCTAATATTATCAGCCTGCCTATATAGAAAATTAGCCTGCGGATCAAGAGCCGTATACTTTTCCCAGTTATCATCATTTCTGGCCCAACGATGGTCTCCATCGCCTTCAATAAAAAGCACATCCTTTTCTGTGCCAAAAAGATGCTCAATCTTTTCAAGCAGTTTACTCTTCCCGGCTCCTGAATCTCCCGCAATGCCTATTACGAACGATTTTCCTCTTCTCTGATACAAGTTATTACTTGCAATTCCAAATGCATAAATCTTATATACTATGATTACAAGACAGGAAACCATTATTGCAAATATAAATGTTCTCACTGTTTCATTATTAATTTTTAACCACTGCAGACTTTTCCCCAGATAAATAATGTCAGTATAATTAGTCTGATGCAAAAATATGAAATATACCAGATACACAACATTAAATGCCATATATACCGTCATAACTTTATACTTATCCTCTGTTACAATACCAAAATAAAGAGCATAGAAAGGTACTGTCCAGACAAACCATGCCGGCATAGGCGAAATAAAAATCAGGAATACTGTAAACAGCATCCCAAGCATTGATATCAATAAATCCCTGTTAAAATAATTAAGTTCATATGTATTCAAATAAATAATCATAAGGGCAACTACTGGAAGTGCCAAAGTAACGGGCCCATAATCCAGACTTACTGCTGTAAGCGCACTTTGCTCTTTATTCAGCAAAACCGTTTGAATAAATCCGGTACCCCAGGATCCTATGCAGCTCAGAATAACAACACCTGCACTGAGAAGGTGATATCCTATCGCTGTAAGATAATTTTTCTTTTTGGCAACATAGAAAAACAAAATTGGCACTGCCGCCATTATATGAAATTTACACCCAACCGCTAATCCAAGAAAAGCCGAATAAATTAAAAGATTATGTCTGTTTTTCCAGTTGAGAAGAAATAAAAGACTTATCAGCAAAAATACTGTTGGGATAATATCAAGCTGTCCATGTACATAAGTGGCATATATTATTATTGGAGAACAAAAGTAAAAGACATACGCATACTTAAATCGAACACCCATTTTTCTCAATGCGAAAAGTCCAAGCAAATCAAACAATAACAACGGTATCTTAAACACTAAGTTTCTAAGAAAAATATTTGTTATCGAAAAAAGCTTTATCAACCCTCCCCCTACTGACTCTATTAAAAGCATAAACGGGAAATATGGAAACGAACTTATCAGATGATTCTGGTAATAATAATCATATGGATTATGCCCTGAGAGAAAAGTATCCACAAAAGGGATAAACATAATATCCTGATAATCCGATGAAAATAGTCCCATCAATATAAGCTTCAGAACTATCATCATTCCCACAAGCAGACATCTATTAAATTTTGTATCCTTAACTAACCCTTCTAAATTTATGCTCATATCAACTAAAGTACTCTTCCCTTTTCTCTCTCATAAAACCCATTCCAATATTCAAAAGTCTTCTGATATAATTCGTAATCAGATGGAGTTCCCCATCCGATATATCTATCTATCTCAAATACTTTTGCCCTATACCCCAAATCAAGTATGTGCTTTACAACCTGATCTACATAAAATTCATTATTAATTCTATCATTTTCGGCTAACATCTTTTCTGTCGCTTCAACAAATATACTTCCCTTCTTAAACCAGAAAGTAGCAACTACTGCATGGTCTTCCATTGGATTATCAGAAATAGCTTTCTTAATGGATGTACCAATAATGTTTTCATGTTTGTCTACGATCATCCAACCATAAGCATTGGGATTTGCCATAACAGCCTCATTATGACGATATGTAAATACAAGAACGTCTGATTCGGCTACATACTTAGCAAATTTTTCCGTATCAATCTCCATACCATTATCACATCCTGCAATAAGAAGTGGTTCATCATTATTGATATTCTCTTTCGCAAGCATGCAGGTACAAGCCTGACCTTCTGTGAGATGGTCTACTGTTATAAACTTTGCTCGGGGAAAACACTCTAAAATAGCAGCCTCCGTTCCATTTGCTTTGTGGAAATCACGATCCACATAAATTACATTTGAGCCATCTTCTTTAATCTCCGGCAAATCCAATGTTGCACAAACAACCATCGGCATCTTTTTTCCTGTTCTTTTATCATACGTTGGAATTGCTGGCTTACTCACTTTATATCCTGCTTCTGTGAATCTGCTGCCCGCTCCAGCCATTGGTATTAAAATATTCATCTCTTCATATCCTTCATCATGTTAATCCAGTATACAGACTCTTTCATATCTTCAGGGGTTCCCCACTGACAGAAATAGTCGACATTAGTTGGTATCCAGACTTTAAGTCCATCTTTTACCATAAAATTATATGGCATACTTGCATAATATTCACCATTTAAAACTTCTCCTGAATCCACAAGCTTTTGACAATATTTTTTTAAGCAGGCACCATTCTTAAAGTAATAATTTCCCGGGGAATGTTTTGCTTTTGTCTTGTCCTCTTCAAAAGAATACTTTTCTCTAATTTCAATGAGATTATCCTCCTCATCGGTAAGACAAGATGCATAAAAATTCTTAGGTACCATAAGGTGTGGGTGAAACCCAGTATAACAAGGTACACATCCGTCAGGATCTCTTTCTGCCAGCCCTTTTTTGAAATGCTGCCAGTCCCACGACATATAAAAGTCACAGTAATTAATAATCGCCGGTTCTTCATCGTCAATTTTTTCCGATGCTCTAAGCACATCAAAGACCGGTCCCTTCTTCACCCAGTCATCAATTGCAAATATCTTTGCAGTCGGTGCAATCTCATACAGTTTCTCTCTCATTTCTGGGATTGTGTCTAAATGTTCTTTTCGACAAACAAACAAAATATTTTTTTCACCTGGATACATCCCTTCTATTATCCATTGGATAATAGGTTTTCCTTGGATTTTAATAAATGGTTTTAATTCTTTATATCCGGCTGCTACAAATCGCGATCCATAGCCGGTCATTGGAATAATTATTTGCATATGTTTCCTTTCCTATTTCTAAGTACAGATTCTTTTCATTTGCTCTATGTTTGTATATAGTCAAAAATTACGTTCTGTCTACTTTTGACTTTTTTACATTCATGTATGCCTAAGTATTTTTATCTTCCATGCATAATCTACTCCCTATTTTTTTTATTATTGCATTGGTAAAGTATGTTATCCCCCATGCTCCTATTAGTGAAAAAAAGAGTAAAAATATCCAATCAAAAAACTCAAATAATATTACTTTCTTTAGTAATTCACTATATTCCCTCACTAATGATATCATGATTGGATGAACAAGCCAAAATGCATAACCTATTTTATTAAAAAAATTCATGATTTTATTTCGTGGCAGCCCTTTTTTTGCAAACAGCCAATATATCGATAGAATAAGTGCAGTGCAACATGAATAAAAAATATAACTATCATACCCTACCCAATATGCTGAAAATGCCATTCCCATTATTTCAATAAAGATATACTTTATAGTTATATGGTCCTTAATGAACCACATAACTATACCTATCAGAAAATACCACAAATTAGTTTGTGGTGAATAGACAGGTAACCAATGACCACTTTCCCCCCAATTTATTAGTGCTTTTTGCATAATAAATCTAACAAAGTTGCATACCCCCCCACCTAAAATAAGTGTTGTAAAAGCCTGCTTTTCGGATTTTATCTGTCTTCTCAATATGGGTACAACAAGGTAAAATATTATAAATGCTGAAAGAGAGCCAGTTGCACCTAAACCATTCCATCTATATTCATGTGTCGGAATTGCCATTTGTAGTCCAACCAAACCAATAAAATATCTCCACATATTAAACTGTAACTGACGTAGCCAAAAACATTGAATAAATATATTTATATTATAAGTAATCCAATATATTAAATAGATTCTCAAAATTCGATTCATATAATATTGTGACGTTGATTCGTCACTTGTGCTTGAAAAAGCAAGGAAACCACTAATCACAAAAAAAGTAGCCACCACGTTTCCTAAGCCAATTTTCACTATAATCACACGAATAATATTAGAGTTTATATATCCATAAGTATGAACTAAAAATACTCCCAACATGCTCAAAAATCTGAGATAATCTATTTCTACATACCGTTTTTTCATACCGTTTTATTTTAGTCCTCCAAATTATTCTAAATATTTGTATTAGAAATGAAAGTTCAGCAATGCGAGCACTTTGTTCTTCGCTTTGCTTCATCAGAAAACGAACGAATTTTTCTGTGATATTAACTGACATTCAGACCACCTTCTTTCCGCGATTTTTTATATTTCTATTGTAACGGAAATGCCGTAAAAAAGCCAATCAGATAAAAAAGATACATGGCAAAATGACGGTGGATAAGTAAAAAATTTGAAGGTACAAATGGTAATAAATATATTCAAAATCGTCCTATAAAGCGAAAAACAAAGCAGATAATAGGATGCTGCTTCCGATTTATCCACAAGGATGATAAATGGATTGGAAAACATCAATTTTATCAATAAAGTAACTGCATATCAGATTGAAAAAATTTTTTAAATTCTCTGTTTTGCACAACAAATGTTTATTTAGAACCCAGGTGAGTTCTGAACAGATACCGTTAACCATTAAACAAAGTTGCATCTCTATCATAAAAAGGGTAGAAATGCGATCGTACATTTTCAATAACCAGTACCTATTCATGATACCACATTAAGAATGTAATGTATATTCTCAAAAATCAGTACCTATTCATGATACTATTTTTCTAAGACAATTGCTTCCATTTCCACTTTTTATATTTTTCATTACTCTATCTATATATCCTCCTAGCATTCCCCACCCTACCATATAAAAAGGGACATAATACATGTTTGCTGCACTTGGTATCAATAAAAACAATAATACAAATTCAATACCAGCCGTCATCAATAATAATACTATTTCAATCTTTTTCTTAACGCAAGCAACAGCAAATGATAATATAAGCAATATAATCGGAACAACAAATGAGTATTGAATTTTCTTCATTGTCGGTGAAATAAATGTTTTACCGCTTAAAACAGATGCACAGTTCATACGTACTGAGGAATTGTCAAAATCAAAATCTTTGTATATGTCACGCGATGAACTATGATTATTTTCACCCCAGTCTTTAATATCAGTAATGTCTTTTGCCGCTGGTATCCATTCCCTAGGCATACAAGCATATAACATTTGAATTCTACTGTTCATGAATATATTTAAATTATTAATAAAAATTTTTACAGTGGCATTCTTGAACGCCCGAATCTCTGTCTTTGACACATCTTCATAATTGTCAATCCAATGTTTATAATTCCAAAAATTTGTTGCACTGGGATTATCCACTAAATCTTGTACCGGAAAAACTGCATCAATAGCATCCACTTCCAGTTCATCAAGTTTTGCATTTTCACTAGTTAAAATTACACTCAATGGGCAAACGAATGACACAAGACTAAGCGAGTTATATTTGTATGCTGCCCCACCTAAATATTCAAAGATCAAGGAAACAATAAAAATGGACAATACTGCCACTATTTCTATTTTCAATACTATCTTTTTCCATAGCCAAAGTTTATTGCAATGAATTAACAAAGCAATAAATAAAATAGGTCCCCAGATTAACATATACTTTGTTTCAGTACGTATACATACAATAATGCAAAAAAGAAATGTAAAATACACTTGTTGTATTTTAGAAAATGTACCATCAATCCATGCAAAATAAAACTCTGCCAAAAAAGCCACAAATGCCACCGTAAAAAGCCATATACGAATCGGGTTATATGTATAAATCATTGTTACTGCACTAAACATTATTAACTCAAAAAATATTGCACTAGCTTTTCTTCCTTCATTCCACAATTTACCTGTAATTCTAGTAAATGCTACATCCGTAAATATAAGCTGAATGAGAACAGGTGTCCATGTTGCTGGATAGAACATTAACTCCCATATCATGAGTAGCCCTGACATTGCCCCTTGTTGAGGCCAAATCCACATATTCTTAGCAGCCCAATACACTAGGAATTCGTCTCCGACCGCCCCCCAAGTTCCCGGAAAAAGGCACGCAAAAGTGCCACCATAAATCATCGTATTTAAAGCAAAAATCCTTCCATACTTTTTAGAAAGTGCTTTTCTCCATACAATCGCTAAAACCAGCAAACATTCAATGATAACCACGGATATTGTCCAGATACATTTAGCCACTATATATAACCCCTGCTTGTTTTCATTAAACTCATTATTCCAGCAAAAAAAATGCAGATCATTATATATTGATATATTCAATAATAAAACATTAAACGCAGTTACTATAAATAGTAGCAATCTTATATTCCTATTTTGCAACAAAATATGCATCTTCTGTAACATACGCTTCTTCCCCCTCAGTTGTTTTCACTAGTAAATATGCAACATCAACAATGGGATTATCTGAAATGAAGCCTACTGTTTTAGATGACAAAGGTGACATCTGACTCATTGTTCCTAAATAATTCCACTTATCATCGTATAAGAACAGTTGTAAGTTAGCATTTCCTACATCATTTATATAATTTAAATATACCGCATACAATGATTGATTCACTAAAGTATCTTTTAGTGAAAAACAATTTGTATACTCATATATTTCATTTGTTTCTGTGGGACTAGCCTCAACAGGTAAAATCTCATATGGGCTTCCATATGCGTAATTGTCAATGGGTTTTTTCCCTGTATACCATAATTTATATCCATCAGCTAAAGTTCCGAATCGTTGATCGTATATGAATACTGGCACTATAGTGTTGTCGAAGTAGTCTCTATAGACTTCCCAAGATACACATCTGTAACAACAATACAGCTTATCTCTAGTAAAAAGCAAACTCAATGCAATATCAAATTCTAAAATCATCAATACAAGTGTTGTCAATATTCTGAAATATTTTTTGTTTTCTTCTGCCATGCTCACAAACTCACATAATAGCAAAACTAATGCCATTGCCGATGGAACATACCAAGCTCGCCCCCAATCAAACAAGTTGACAATACTAATTTGTTTGAATGCTATCGTGCCAAGCACAAATGAGCCCAAAAATAAAAAACAAAGTATGGTACTGTTCATCCATTTTTGACGAAATTCCTTCGGAATTTTATACCAATATATAAGCATTTTTAGGAGCAAAAAAATTACGACACATATCATAATCAAAATTGCTACTATTGCAATCACAAACCTATTATAAAAGATTACTTGAATATTATTTAAAGTTCCGAACCACTTATTCCAACTATCACCCACTATAAATGCATAACCCACTTCCAAACTAGCTGCAGCAGAAATTGTAACCGCATATATGTTTTTGCGTTTGCCCGCCGTATCGTAAAATAGTACAAGTTCAATAATTCCAATCGGAAGCATCACAGCATAAAAACCCTTAGATATACAAATCAGAAAAGATACTATGCATATAAAAATAAATTGATACTTCTTTAATTCATCTAAATTGCATGTGAGTGAAAGTGCAATTAGAAAATACCCTATATATATAAAATTAAAATATGTACTCATCGTCGGATGAATGAATAACACAAAAAAGCAAAGAGAGAGCGCAAATCGTATACTTCTATGCGTTTTCCCCTTGAATATATTTAGATTGAACGCACTTAATATTATAATGTCTATCAACACCCCTGTGATTTGCATACAATATAAAGCTTTAGTTCCTAACCCCAAAATTTTAATATAAATTATTGCTATTAAACGTTGCAGAAATGGTAAGTATCCCGCATCCATTTTAGTCAAAGATTCTAAAATGCTATATTTTTTTGTAAGATAATAAAAATTCAAGGAATTCTCTGCAATATGCGATGTTTCCATAAAATATGGATCAAGAACAATAAGGCTTACTATATTTAATCCTATTGTAAGTAAGAATAAGCCCTTTCCGATCGCAACACTCTTATCATATTTACAAGCACAAAATAACCCGAAAAAACTCACCAAGACCCAAATTGCAATCAGTACATATCCTAACTCATCCCAAATTATATTGTTAATAGTTAAATTTGTTTGAATTGCAAGAGCATGTGAGTCATTTGTATCATCAATGATGCACTCGCCTATATTCATTAAGTCAATAGAAGTAACACCTATTCCCAAAGTTCCCGTTATATTATTTGCTGAAATTATCAATTTGGATGCCGAATTTATTTCTTCGTATGAAAATGGAAGGGTATACCACCCATTACTAAAATCCGAGCATCCGACGATTACCGTTTTTACATTTAGACCATCTTTTATTGCTATATTAATCATATCATTATTTTGAAGATTATTCTCAAAATAAATATTTATTAATTTTATAGTTCTATCATTTTTAAATATATCAAGTGTTTGACTAAAGTCTATTATTCCAGATTCATATATGACTTCAAAAGTTTTATCCGAATAATTAAGTTCCATTTCAGATGGTCTTTCAAATTTAAGCGCATATATCATATACATCGTCAAAAATATAATAATAGAAGCAGCTATAATTATTTGTATATTTTTATATTGTTTTCTTCTCATCTTACTATTGCACATTAACTCTATTTATTTTTTTAACAATCCAATAGGTACACGAATTATTTTATACCACCATTTTTTTCGAACAAACTGAAGTTGAAATATACTATTCAATTCAGGATTTCTGTGCGACTCGATTACCTGTGGATACGGACTCCTCTCATTAACTTCATCTGAAAATAATGTTTTATTTAATCCCCATTCTGACGGATCTCTAAAAGGTTTAATTCCATTCTTCTTGCATAGTAAACTCCATACAGTTTGATCATGACGATTTTCAATGAACTCTGGATAATTTTTCATTCCCATCACATTTTCTTCATCCGTCACTATTCTACGATCTTCTGCATAACACAAAAACTCATCAATTATCTTTTCAGTCCACCTTGTCTTTTTCACAATAATATATCCACCACATATCTGCGATGAATATAGTATGTCATTTTTATCACAATCCATCAAGATTAATGCATCTCGTTTACTATATTTAATTTCTAACTGATCATTGCAAAATGCCATTATATCTGTTTTCTGCTCTTTCATTACATCAATCAGTAGTTGTATAGGTCTTACAAAAGCAGATCCTGCATCCGTGTATACTAAATAATCTTCATCCTCTAATTCTTTTAAGGTATGCTTAATTATCCACGGCTTCCAAATCCAATACCCACCTCCTCTGCTATATCTAAATATTTCTTTATTTTTTTCTTTAAATTCTTCACTAAGATCATGTTCTGTATATTCGATTACTTTATCCGCACCATGCTTCTTTGCCATTTTGGAATTAAACTTCTGCGTCTTCCTATATCTTTCATCTGCATAATTTATCGCGCATACCATCTATATATTATTTCCTTCCTGTTTCTTTCTCATAATAAAATTTCTTTTTATCATATTAAGTGCAAATGTCCATTCAAAAGTTTTCCCAAACCAAATAAATATAAAGATAAAGCATATGCACACACATAGACTACACTCTAGCAACACTGGAATCCAACCACTCTTTCCTATAAATTTGCAAGAAAATAATCCTTTCAATATTCCTATTTCCACCACAATACATATAATATATTTTATTACAGCGAAAATATATTTTTTCAACCCGCTTTCAAAATATTCTCGGAATATAATACTTGTCCTTTTATACCAGTAATAGCATTGAGCCATAACCGTTCCCAGTAGCACACCATTTACCCCTAACGGATATACCAGCAAAAAAGAAAATACTAGGTTTATAATAGTTCCAACAATTGACATGTTACGATCATCAGAAAAAAGCCCTAATACCTGAATAAGTTCCCCTGTAGGCCCATGCGTTATAGATATAAATATATCCACTGCTAACAGTATAATCGTGATTTCTTGAATTGTATACTCTTCTCCTATCCATACTGAAACAACTGGATTTGCCATGACAATAAATCCTACCGTAATTATATTTGCTAAAAGGAATCTAATAAAAGTATATGTTCTAAATATCCCATATGTCTTCTCTTTATTATTATTCTCCCGAATATAATTTCCTAAAATAGGCTGCATAGGACTTACAATGGACGAAGAAAGTGTTGTCAGTGTATTTCTAAGTGTATAATAATTTGTTAACTTTCCTACTAAAATCAGTCCAACAAATCGTGACATAATCAAATAATCTGTCGAACTATATACCCACCCACTTATTTTACCAATCATAATATTTTTGACATTGGATTTCAGTTCAAATATTTTATTATATTTTCCAGTAACTTTTTCCTTTAAGTATGGATAATTTTTATTGCACCAAATACCAATAATCAAATTGGAACTTACATTTTGTATAATAAGCCAAAAAACATTTAATACGTAAGAATGTGTTGCAACAATTATAAAAATCCTTATCACACTACATAAAACATTTACTGATGTATCAACCAACGTTGTTATATACTGCTTTTGATCTGCATAAAGTAAATTTCTCTTATATGCTAATAAATATGTGCTTGCAGAAGATATGACTTGCAAATAGTAAATAAATACCAAGTAATTATAAGAATAGGTACTTTCCGTTATAAAAAAGGGCAAAAAAGGAATTAGTGCAGCCCCAACTATCAGAATAACTACACATATAGCCCGATACACTATTTTATAATAATGCATCAATATCTGAATCTCTCTAATATTATTTTCTACAATTGGTTGATATAGGGCATAAATAATGGCTGTACTTATTCCCAATTCTGTCAACTGTAGAAATCCAAGTACATTAGAGAATATACCATCTATTCCCTTTAATTCAATACCTAAGTATTGTACATATACTTTGGTAACAACTAACGATAATATCATCGTAATCATTTTTGATCCAAGACCAATTATACTACTTTTTATCGCTATTTTTTCTCTCACGCAACTTTCACCTCAGCCCCATCATGTTCCAGATAGTTTTCTTTTTTCTTTTCAAACTATCTTTAAGTTCATCTTCTTTCTTTTTTCCATAGCCAACTGTATCTCTTCGATAGCCATTTTCTATATCTGTATCTATAATATTTTCAAGAAATAACTGCAAATCACTTTGACACTTTTTTACATACGACATATCATTTAAAGCAGGTGTTGACATCATTTTCATAAAAAGCTCATTGTCAGAATCTATTTCTTTAATTTTTTTAACTATTTCATTAAAAGAATTAAAAGCATTACAATTGACAAAAGCGTTCTCATTAAATATTCTTCCAATTTGTGGATCTCCCCAATAAATTGGAATCGTTTTGGCAGCAAAGGACTGAACTATTTTTTCTGTTGAATATCCTTCATGTGATGAATTTTCAAACGCAATTGAAAATTTATGTTTCATTTGAAATAATAGTTTGTCCTGAATACCTTCCGGGCAACCTATGTTATTTAAAAATCGACCTCCGCTTTCTACTTTTTTGTATTTTGATAATAAATAGAAAAATGCTTCCCTTTCTTTTGCAACATATCCTTCACCTTTTGATACAACAAAAGAACAAAACTCTGGTTTGTCTTTCAATATATTTTCATTATTAAGATGTTTTTTCAACATCAGATCAACATCTTTTCCATACACTTCTGACATTGCATAATTCGGAAATCTTAAATATCTATCTCCAAAATCAATATATTCGTATCCTATTGCATAATCAAACAAATTAAAATCTGGACATAAATTTTCACCTGTATAAAATATGCGTACACAATCATATTTTAAATATTCATCAGAAAAACACGAGGAAAACAAATACTCAGGTGAATCTGATAAAATAACATCGTATTTCTTTTTCAATGTATTGTATATAAAATTATTATTTTCTTGAAATTCAGGCCAAAATCCTGAAAATTTAATTTTAATTGTTTTTTTCATTATCTCTTTTTCGACCTCAGCAATTGTCCAATCATAGATTTTTTTTTCTTCAAATATGTTTTTAAAATGAATCTTTTAGGTTGCATACATAATTTAACTATTTCTGAATAAATTCCTCTCTTTTTTAAAGTTGATTTGCATATTGCCAGTTCATCATTTATGTTTTTTATTATTGTATCTATCTGTTTTTTATATTCTATATAAGCCCCATCCTCTGCAGCCTTAAAAACAAGACTATATTGACGGTGTATTACAAACCCCTTTGCTTCATTATAATATTCCGGATATTTTTTGTTAACAAATTGAAGAAATCTTTCACCGCACTCTAAACTAATAAAATTCTCTTTTCTAAATTCTGATTGCATTATGCTATACGGCCTAACATATTGAACATAATAAATTTTATTAGTAATAATAGCAGAACTAGCCTCATTCAAAAATAAATGCATCGAATATGCATCTTCATGAATTTTCACATTAGTAAAACGTACATTATCGAAAATTATTTTTTTATATAATTTATTGCATGCAGTAGTATGTATTTTTTCCATTGCATATAGCTTTATTATTTCGTTCTTTTGTAGTTTCTGGATAATCTCCTGAGGTTGTTCTACCGAAAACGGAATCATTTCGCAAGTTCTTAGCAAAGAGAATTCCACAATATCAGCATCTTCTCTTTCTGCCAAATCATATAATTCTAACAGCGCATTATTCGGTATCCAATCATCACTGTCAAGGAAGAAAATATATTTACCTTTGGCAATATCTATCCCTGTGTTTCGTGCATATCCTAGACCCTCATTCTTTTTATGCACTACCTTTATTCTGCTATCCATATTTTTATAGTAATCGCATATTTGGGAACTTTTGTCAGTGGATCCATCATCAACAATTATTACTTCAAATAATATATTACGTTGTTTCAATACACTATCTATACATCTTCGCAAATATTGTTCAACATTGTAGACTGGAATAATCACTGATATATCAATTTTATAATCTTTAGATTGCATTTTCTTTTTGTATAACAATCAAATCTTAATTATTATACGTTTCCTCAACTATTTTTTTATTTAATACTTCAAATTCAAATCTTCTTATTGAAGTTTCCTTTTTATTCTATAGAAAAACGCATGTAATCTGATAGAAAATAGTCTTACATGAAGTTTTATCTTATTTTTGAAAGTACAACGATTATATTGCAGCCATAGTAAGGAATAATAGAACCCTTTATTCTTTGCCTCTTCTTCAAATGGTCTCATTTCAACTTCATCTGTACAACCACAAAATTGACGAATAATATTCCAACTTTGGCAAAAGCGAATATCCGTTTCCTTATTAACAGTTGGATTGATCATCCTGCACAAATCATAAAGGAAAATATTTCTAATTGCATTCACTGACTGCTTTCCGCTCGTCCATATTCCATCTCCTGTCTGAAGATAAACTGCCATTACCTTTGGTATATAATATATTTTCCCTTTTTGTAGTGCCAAAAAGGTGATCATATTATCGTTATAATTATTTTCAACCAATTTCTGAGGTATTTGGTTTATAATTAAACTACGCATTAAAAGTGTATCTGTATGAAAGTACAATTCAGCCCAATACATTTTCAAATCATACTTTCCCTCTTTTATATTTGGCGGTGAAAGATATTTCTCATGCCCATCTGGATAAAGAGCACTAATATTATGTGCACAAGCGATACAATCTTTATTTTGTTCATTTTCAAGGATGGCAACTTGCTTTTGTAATTTTTCAATATCGCAGAAGTAATCATCTCCATCCAAAAAAATAAAATATTCACCTTTCACGTATTTTATAAGCTCAAGACGCATTCTAGATGCGCGAAATCCTGAAACCTGTGTTTTTTTTTCTCTCTTCATTATATGAATTTCAAAAATATCAGGATATTTTTTTACCCAATTTTCCAACTTGTCTAATGTATGATCTGACGATCCATCATCACCTACAATTATTTGAACTGGATACTCTATTTTTTGCTTTAAAACACTTTCTATCGCTTTATCTACATAATTTTCTTGATTATAAAACGTAATTAATACACTGACTTTAAACGCTTCCATATATAATTACCTCTTATTATTCATGTATATGAATTTCTTTTACAAATTGCATATTTACATTAGTTGAAGTGTATATTGGTATAATCTTTTTTTTCAATTTCCAGTAAATCAAACTCGGGAAAATAATATATTTTACCCTTCTAAAACTCTTCTCTAAAGGAGCTTTTTTCATGAGAAAAAAGATTCGTTTCTCAAAAAAGCTATCTTCTGCATTATCTTTCATAATGAAATCATATGTGCTCCATATTTCTTTTGAAATAATTTCATTCCATTTTTTACTTTTCGCTGTGGATATTCCTGTTCCATATTCATAGTAAATGACATTGCGTGGATAACGTACAATGTCTATATTATCAAACAACATTTTCCGGAACACCATATCTTCCCCATACTTGACAAATGGTATGATTTGTTCCAGATATTTTTTGAACAGCTTCGTTTTTATCATAAAATTTGCACCGACAATTGCGTCAAAAGCACATATGTAGTTGATCATTATTGCCTTTGCTCTATAATGATTCCTATCATATAATTCTTTTCTTTGCGGCAAAGACTTTTTCTTCAAAACGGTAAATTGTTCGTTATCATAGGCATAATATACAGCATCACCAAATGTCACTTGCAAGTTATTTTCTTCTAAATAATTACACCAATCGCATAACGTTGTCTCTTCATATAGATAATCCCCTGGCGACAGTACTTTCACATATTTTCCTGTGGCAATCTGCAAGCCTTGCATAATATTTTTGCAAGTCCCCTGGTTTTGCTTTGAAGAAATCAATGTATAACGTTCATATCCCATAGATTTGATATATAATCCTAATTCATCAAAGCAATTATTATCTGATCCATCATCAACCACTATCAACTGTATCTCTATATTTTTTTGCAGGATAATCGAGCATACTGTTCTTTGCAATTTTTCATATATGGGATTATAACTGGCAACAATCACCGAAACCACTGGCTGTTTTTCATTAACACTACTCATCTTTCTTCATACCAAATATACTCATTGATTTGTTTTTCACTATATGTTCCATTTTGCAGAATCATTTCTAATAAATCGCCTCTTACTTTAATTCTTTTGTAGCCATTCTTATCATAAAATCTGACTGCACGTATATTTTCAGGCGAGACACACCAATAGATACTGTTCAAACTTAATTCTTTTAGTCCCAGTTCTAATATTGTTTTCATTCCATATTTAGAATAACCCACTCCCATTGCACATTTTCTGACTGCAATCGCAAACTCTGCACTTCCACAAACAATATTCTTAAGACTCACTGTGCCCATATATTCGTCTTCGTCATTTACGATTGCAAGATGAACACTTGATTTTTCTTCGTTTACTCTTTTTATAAAAGTAAGACAATCTTCCAAAGTCTTTGATTGAAAATCTGTCTGCATTTTAGCCACAACATCTGAATCATGCATCCACTCTAGCATGAGTGGTGCATCTTTACTCTCTAATTTTCTTAATTGCATTTACTCTTACCCTACATACTTATTTATCTTATCAATCACATACTGAATTTCATCATCTTTCATTCCATAATACATTGGCAGACTTAATTCCGTAGCACTGATTTCTTCCGCAATAGGAAATGCCCCTTTTTTCAAGTTCAATGTTTTATAACATTCCTGTAAATGAATCGGAATTGGATAATGTTTATTGGTACCTATTCCATTTTCATTAAGATACTTTTCCAATTGATCTCTAGTTTCGCATCTAATTCCAAATATATGCCATACCGGATTCGCATTTTCTGGAACATAAGGTAGAATAATTGTTTCATTATGAATTTCAGACAAATATCTATCGGCAATACGACGTCGTTCTTGATTCATTTTTTCCAAATGCGGAAGCTTAGCATTCAAAAAAGCTGCCTGCAGTTCATCCAGCCTGGAATTATTTCCCTGATATATATGATGGTACTTATAATCTGATCCATAATTTCCCAGTGCACGGATCTTTTCTGCTAATTTTTTGTCATTTGTAACGATAGCTCCTGCATCTCCCAAAGCACCAAGATTTTTTCCCGGATAAAAGCTGAATCCTGCCACATTTCCAAATGAACCAATCCTTTTATCTTTATAGGTCGCTCCATGCGCTTGTGCACAATCTTCTACAACATACAGTCCATATTTTTGAGCAATTTTCATAACGTAATCCATATCGCAGGGCTGACCATATAAATGAACCGGCATAATTGCTTTTGTCTTTTCTGTAACCTTTTCTTCTATTTTAGTTGGATCTATGTTAAAAGTCCGAATATCAGGTTCGACTAATACAGGTGTCGCACCTACATATGTTACTGCCAGTGCAGTCGCTATGAAGGTGTTAGCCGGAACGATAACCTCATCGCCTTCTCCAATACCAAGTGCCTTCAATGCCAGCACAAGTGCATCAAGTCCATTTCCAGTTCCTACACAATAGTTTATCCCACAATATGCCGCAAAATTTTTTTCAAATTCTTCATCTTCTTCGCCTTCAATATACCAGGATCTCTCATACACCCGTGCAAAAGCTACACGAAGTTCTTTGTCTAATTCTTTTTCCATCGGTCGAAAACTGACAAAAGGTATCTTCATCATTTTTTTGTAACTCCTTTGCTATGCTCTGTTTCATTTTCTTTAACAAATTTCAAGAATTCATCATAATCCCTGATATAATCCGTCTCATCATACAACTCCGAAGCCAATACCATCAATACTGCATCTGGTGAAAAATCATACATTTCCCTCCACATATTATTGGCTAAATATAATCCCTCATATGGTTTCTCCAACGGGACTATTTTCTTCTCTTTTCCATTATCTAACCTTATTTTACAGCTCCCATGGATACAGATTAGAATTTGCTGCAGTGATTTATGTGCATGATAACCTCTTGTGACCCCTTCCTTTGTATCATACATATAATAAACACGCTTAATTTCAAATGGAATGTCCTTAAATTCTTCTAATGCAACCAGCTGCCCTCTGTCATCCCCATGAGGCTGAAATACATATTTTATCACTTGCACTTTTCAGTTTTCTCTCCTTCATATAAGCATTACAAAAAATACATGTTCTTAAAACATTAATATGTTTTTAAAATTTCCCCAATAATATTTTTTCCAGTGTCTGCACTTTCGCCCTTATACCACTATAATAAATTTCTTCCTTTAAGAGAAGCCTGCATTTACTAAGCAATGCATTTCGATACAGTCCTGTAAGTTGCAGATCATCCTTTTTTTTCATTGACAATATTTTTTCATATTTTTTCAAGAGCAGTACTGCTAATTCGGATGTATGCTGTGTTCCTTGTGTCCATATCTTTTTCTGTTTCTTCCAGATTCTTTTTAAATTAATCTTCTTTGAATGAACACCCTCAACATTATTTCCATGCTGCCGATAATACACAAGCGGTTTTTCAATATATTGAATTTCGCCACAGCAATATGCTGTTGTCAACGCATATATATCATGCATCGGAACATCCTCTGGCATATTCTTCTTCATTTCCACCAACAAAGCTCTATTAAATCCCATCACACAACCGGGAACCATATTTGCAAACAAAATCTGAAGTAGGCTATTTTCCGTATTTTTTGAAGGAATCCACTCTGATTGTACATTTAACTCAGCATCTGTCAGATAATATCCAGATACATATGCTGTCGGCTGTTCATTTTTTTTCACAAAAGTCTCAATTATAGAAATTTTATCTGATGACCACACGTCATCCTGATCGCAGAAAAAATACAGATCAGCTTCCGGTGCCATCTCGATCAGTTTCAAGAAACTTTTTGTTACACCAACATTTATATCCTCTATCAGTTCAATCAACATCTGATTTTTTTTCTGTATATTTTTTATAATGGGTATTGTGTTATCAGATGATCCATCATCTCTAATCATCAAGTTCAATTGTATATCATCTTTTTGGTTGTTAATAAGACTTTGAATCTGTTCTTCTATATACTTTTCTCCATTATAAGTAGACATCAATACTTGTACTTTCATATATTTCCCATGCATTTTTCAACAATCTTGCTAAACTCTTCATTAAATTTTTGATTATTGCTTCCACCTGAAAGATTTCTTTTCTGCAATCTTCTTATAATTTTTATCACCTTTTCAACTCACTGATATCGTAGATCCCTATCACATTTTCTGTCTCTCCTCTACTGCATGAACAAATTCTAATTGGTGATCATTAATATGCTCCTGAAATTTTGCCTGACGCGGCACAACAATTGGAATTTTACCATACTGAAGTGGCATAATGAAAGATGATGGACCTCCATGTGTAATTACAATATCTGCATTTTCTACGAATTTCTGCATTTTCTCATATGGAAAAATGCTTTCCATTTACAATATTGCGGCTGATAGGTGCAATATCCTGTCTGCATTTGAACCTCATCCTTTATAATATTTTCTCTCTTCAAACGGTCAACTTCTTGAATCAACCTGTTAAATGGCTGTTCATGAGTTCCAACGGTTACAAAGATCATAATCTTTCCTCGCTTATCAGAATATACTTCCTAAATTAATTGCCCTAGGATATACTTTTTTCAGTTCTTCCCACTGCACGATAAATCGGTCCGCAATTGGATAGACCATTTTCCCAGTCATGGTTGGTTTATCAATTCGATCATAAATCTCAATATAAATCAGTTTCGCACCAAACAATTTTCCCAAATAGAAAAAAGGGACTGCAACTGCTGCTCCAGATGAGACTATAAGATCTGGTTTCTCTTTCCGCAAAATTTTCCATGCCACAAAAGTATTTCGAATTAAATTTTTCAAATTTCGATTAGTTGGAAAATAGCAAGAATACGTTTTCTCCCCTTGAAGCAGCCCTCTTGCATCTTCTTTATCAAATGTCACCCAAAAGCGTTCTTTATCCTGCCAGAAAGGTTTTAGCATATATAAGTGTGTCAAATGACCGCCACTTGACCCCACTAAACAAATCTTCATACCGATAACTTCCTTTTCAAACCGAATCTATATATATTCCTGTATTTTTTGATAAAATTCTAAATAACTCTTTCTAAAGCTCTGCAAATTAAATTTTTCACAATATGAACAATATGCCTTCTCACTCAATTGTTCCAGCAGTTTTCTATCCTGATAAACCTCGTAGATACCATCAGCAATAGATTCCGGATCCTTTGTTCTTACTAATATTCCATTAAAATGGTCTTGCACTACTTCCCTAGTACCATCTATATCAGTCGCAATTACAGCTCGATGCACAGAAAATGCTTCCATCGGTGTTAATGGCAATCCCTCATAAACAGAAGTCAGTACCAACACATCGCTTTGCACAATTACATTTTAATATCATTTCTAAATCCCAAAAATGAATATGCTCTTCCATCTGCAATCGATGTACCTGTTCGACAATTTCATCATGTAGTGGACCATCTCCAACAATAAAAGCTATGTTGCAATTTTTTGCATTAACTTTTGCTGCATCAATAAAATATTCCAATCCTTTTGCGGATGAAAACGTGAAGAATTGACAACGATAAATTCCCTTTTTCTCGTTCTCTCTGCATTTCTGGAATAGTGCGGATCTCACCATCAAATTCATCAACAGCATTATTGATCACTGTTACATTCTTCTCGAAACCTTAAAATAGTCTGTCACATTTCGCTTTGCCTGAATACCATCCGCAATAATCTGGATGTGATTTAACACAAAATGTGAAAAAAGCTTTTATCCGAATAAATAGTGTGATTATTATAGATAATCCTGTTTACCGGAAATAATAATTTTGCATAAAATACAGCCATACGATGATGGCAATGAATAATATCTACATTGTTTTCTTTTATTATCTTTTTATTGTTTTGATAATTTTAATAATATCCTGAAGATTATTTGTACTCAAATCCTGGAATTTTGTAATGTTTCACCCCAAGATATTCAGAGTTTATCAGCAAATACACCTCCTGTTGATGCTGCATAAATCCCAAATTCGTCCTGCGTAACCTGGCATATCTGATAAATAATTTTTCAACACCACCCATTCCCAATGTATTCGTTAAATGTAAAATATTTAGTCTTTTTGTCTCCATATAATTTCCTTAATATATAACTATACTATAACATGTTCTCACACATAAAATCTGCCGTTTTCTTTATACCTTCTTCTAAACTTATCGGCTCTAATTTTCCATAGCTTTTTCATAGCGTCCAATATCCAGATAATTCACTGGCACATCCACAGTTCTTCCTTTCACGTATTCTACATCCACATTGCATTTTAACACATGTTCTACTACTTCAAGCACTTGCTTTATACTCGTTCCATATCCGCTTCCCAGATTGAATGTGCGGTGTTTCACATTGCCATTAGCAATATTCATAATTCCACGGATTGCATCATCGATATAAATAAAGTCCCGAACAACAGATCCATCTCCGTAAACTGTTATTTTCTCCTTTTTCAATGCTTTATAAGTAAACGTAGTTACTGCCCAAAAGTCCATTCGGTCTCTGATATGGTCCATATGGATTTGCCAAGCGAATGACTCTATAATCAAGATTATAAAGATAATGATATAAATAAAGAAGCTTTTCAATTGTAATCTTTTGTATCCCATAAGGCTGATCGGATATGTGATTGCTTCCCTCATTCAAAGGGCACCTTGTTTCTTTTCCATATACCGTTCCTCCGAAGACAGAAAGATTACTTTTTCACTTTACATCTCACGCATGAATCCAATAAATTTGCTGTTACAACAACATTGCAGTCAACTCCTCCGATATTTTCTGATTAGATGTTGTCGGTGCAGTTGTACTAACTAGATGATATACCACCTGATGTTCCAATAAATGATCAAAATCCGAGTTTTCATCAAATTCTGAAACTAAATATTTCCACATTTGGCAAATTCAACTTTTTTCAATGTATTAAAATATGATTCTTCTCTGTCCACAAGAGTAATCACATCTTCAGTTTGTTCAGAAGCTTGATTGCCAAATTGGTTCCAATAAAACCTGCTGCTCCCAGCAGAATAGCTCTCATATGTAAAATCTCCTATAATCAAAATAATCATTTTATTCTAGCATCATATACTTTAAAGTCAATTTTGCCATAAAATCAACAGGTGTGAAAGGAAATCATTTCAAAACCTCCATAGTTTTGCAGTAACATATGTTTGCTTATCGCCTGAAAGCCTTTTATTCCGCTCGGCTCTCAAGCTTTTTTATTTTTTAAGTCATATTTTTACTGGATATATGTGGCTATATATTATAATAGTCATAGTGGAAATGTACCTATTATGCATTTAAGGAAAACAAAAACAGCCAGGACGTATTTGTCTTTGCAAATGTTGACTCTTTTATGATAAGCGGAAAAAATGTCTCGTTCCAAAACAATTGAATTATTGGGATACCTTGATGTTTTGGAAAAGAATACGACGACCCTATTGCTCACTTTTAAAAGAGTCGAGCAACTAAAAGCTGAAAAAGCAGCCAGACAAGCTCCTACCCACTTTACTTTTTTATGATTCTGACCGGCTTTGCATGGGTGACGATCTGCGAAAAAACTTTGGCTATGCTGCACTAAGCCAGATCTACCATGAGCTCGGCCTCCATACTTTCCTAACGAACCGTCAGCGCCACTCAAAGAACACTATATGATGCCAATACCATCATAAAGATGCTGGTCTATTCAGACTTCTTTTCCCTGTTTCAAAGAAATCTTCCTATGATGACCGGGAACATTTCTTTGAGAAAACAGACTAGTCTCTAGACGATGTTTACCGCTGTTTGTCTTTTCTGGACAAACATAAAGAAAACTTGGATCTGGCTAAATGACCGCATCAAAGAGAATTATGGCAGGGATACCAGCCTCATCTACTATGATGTTGCAAACTACTATTTCGAGACAGATGAGCAGACCGATTTTCTCCGTAAAGGAGTTTCAAAGAACATATTGAAGCACATTTCCTTACCTGTTTGTAGCTTTGACAATCCGCTAGAGATACTAGAAAATAAACCGGAATGAAAATACAGCATCGGAACCATTTTGGAATCCCTGTCAAAGCCGAATGCAGTCTAATCCAGCAAAACTATTATCTACTTGATTATTATGATGAAGTTTTAAAAGATATCGAAGAGTTACAGATATTGATTTTGGGAGACGTATCCGTACTCTGGGGGAAATAAAAAAGTTTTAGCAAAGACCAAAAGTAGAAAAACACCCTGAAATCTGACAAAAGCAAAAAACCGCCAAGCCCTGTATTTACTCGTCATTAGCTTAAAGTAGAGATATTTATTCTAAGAGGATTAGATATCTTCTGCTTTTTGATATGTTTATATTGTAAAGAGAAACCATGAACCTGCCGTAGAAAGGATGTGATGCTCATGAAACATTCTCAAAACGTACATTCATGGATATAGAAAAAATGAATTCTAATGAATTTAAGGCATTTTGTCGGTCTGGTAACCAAAATCATTTTACCAGAATTAGAAAAATGCCTCTGGTTTGACAGGGTGTTTTATATCCATTTTAGCTACAAAGTCAGGTTATAACAATGAAATATCTTATTGCAATTGTCAAATTTTTCTAACAGAGCCTCAAAAGTCTCTCTTCCATCTCCACATCTTTCTTATTTATAATCGTCTTGGAAGTATGCATATTCTGACATGGTATAGAGAGCCCTATACGTTTTGCTCCATTGTCTTTCTCATTTTGCAATAATTAATTCTGCAGTTCCACTATCACTGACTTCTCTCTGATAGACCATCATTTTTCTCTGGCAAATTTTTCGCATTGTTCAACCAGATTCTGCCTACATTATCAACATATGTTATGCAGTCATCACCTGTCAGAAGTTGTTGTCTTATATATTCTCGGATATTTCTTTCATAACCGATACACCTATTATCTCAAAAGTTCTTTCATGACTGATTTCCATTGATAATTCCAATTTCTGTTTGCAACATATTAACCTCTCTATCATGAAAGTAGCCGAACAAATATCATTCTGCAAATTATGATTTTAAAACTATATTATATCAAAATTATTCAAATACTCAACATCATCCAACACCGGTATCCGATCCACATTCTCCCATTTGATAATAATCGGTTTCATAACCCAGGGCAGATATTTATTGCATATATCCTCTCTGACCAACGCAGTACCTCCATAACCAATAAACGCCGCTACATCTTCTCCACTGTTCAGCACCATGATATCATCTTCCGTACCATCTTCCAAGATTCTCTCCGGATTCACCGGCATCAATTCCCTGATATCATCTTTTTCATCCGTAAAACCGGTCCACATGGTCATTCCGCGTAATCCATACTCTCCATCCCATGATTCTCCAAGTGTAATATAATAATAATCTGCGTCCTTATCTATTGTATATTCTGTTTTTGCCCGATTATAATTTCCCCAGAAATCTGTTCGGAAACGTAGATTCTTTTTCTTTGAGGCTCTGGTTCTTGCTACCACTCCATTCAATTTTTCCTTACCTATAAAATAGTCTGCCGAAAAACCAAACAAATCTACCAGTTTGGTCAAAACCCGCATATCTGGTGTCGCCTCTCCTGATTCGTATCGCTGCAATGTACGTTTACTCACATCCAAAATCTCAGCCAACTGCTCTAATGTCATATTTGCATAAATTCTCAGTTCTTTTATCTGTCTTCCTATTATTTCTTTCTCCATTACTACATTGCCCCTTTCAGAAATGTACTTCTTATATTTAGGATTATATACCCACATCTGCATTTCTAAAATAGACAATTTTGTCCACTTGAGTTTACGATCTTACCTCGCACCGCTTCCTCTGAACACAACTCCAACCGTCTTGAAGATGATCTTCACATCCAGAAACAGTGACCAGTTATCAATATATTCCAGATCCAGCTTCACCACATCGTCAAAATCCGTGATGTCACTCCTGCCGCTGATCTGCCAGAGGCCTGTGATACCCGGGCGGAAACTGATCCTACGCTTTTGGGAATAGTTATACTGTTCATATTCGTCCACAGTCGGCGGACGGGTTCCCACAAGGCTCATATCGCCTTTCAGTACGTTCCAGAACTGTGGCAGTTCATCAATGCTGGTCTTGCGAATGAAGGCTCCTACTTTCGTGATACGGGGATCATTCTCCATCTTGAACATCAGCCCATGCATCTCGTTCTGCTTCATCAGTTCTTTCTTCCGTTCCTCTGCATCTGCATACATGGAGCGAAATTTGTAGAAGTCAAAGATTCGTCCGTTGACTCCCACCCGCTTCTGCTTAAAGATCAGCGGTCCCGGAGATTCCAGCAATAAAAATGGTGCCAGCACAATTCCGACTATCAGAGTGATTGCCAGTCCTGCCAGTGCTCCCACAATATCCATCAGTCGCTTCAGCACCACCATTCGGTAATCGAACAACCGACTGGTAAATGCGACTACATGATATTGTTCCAGGTTGTCGATCCGCTTTTCTCCTGATAATCCCAGATCAAACAGATCCAGATTCAATGCCACCACAACACCCATTTTTTCAAATTCCAGGATCATTTTCTTCAGAAAATCTTCCTGCTTCTGAATGGCATCCACATGAATAAAGACTTCGTCTACCACATGGGTTGTCGCATAATCCAGATATGCCTCTTCCTCGCAGGACAACATCGGAATCTCCTGTTCCGTAAGGAACTGCTTCGTACCTTCCTGCGGTTCTCCCAGCACAACTGCTCCAACCACATGCCACAGGGTTTCCTTGGAACGCTGGAACCGCTTTACAATGAATTCCAGCTGTTTACCATCTGACACAATCAGCAGACTCTTTTCTTTTCCCTTCCGCCATCCAAATACGCGGCTCCAGTTGCGGATCACCAGATGCATGATCCAGACAAGAATGGTATTGCATACAAAGAAATATCCCATCACCAGACGGGAAGTGAATATATCCGCTTTCATGCTGAAGCTTAAAAGTGTGCTCGCCGCAATCATGATCACATTATATTTCACCGAGAAGAACAATTCTTTATAACGTCCTCTTCGAAAAAATCCATCGTATGCTTTCAGAAAATAAAATGCTGCCACATGCAATACCAATAACACGCTGATCAGACGATCCATCCCTTCTGCAACTATCAGAGTATGAAACGTCCTGTACCGCAGCAAACCCGCAATCACAAGGCTTACAAGTACCATCACAGCATCCGCCAGGCAGATACATATTTCCATTAATTGATTTCGTTTTCTATACATAATGCCCTCTGCATATTTATCAGTTTTCGTAAAATAAGACACTCTCATTATAGCAATGAAAGTGCCTTATTGCAATTGGCAAATATGTTCTCTATGGTCGATAGAATGTCTCAGTCTTCAATCCTGACAATATATTTGTCCACTTAGGAGCCCCGCTTCTGACATAACGGGCATACTGGTTGACAGTCGCATTCGTCAGTGCATCCGGATCATCCATATGTTTTACCACTCTGTATGCCTGTTTTGCCGGATGGTTCTTCGCGCTCCAGTTATAGCGAAGTCCCAGTGTCATGATGCCTTCTGCGGAATCATCAAGGTATGCACGGTTCATGATGGCATCTACTTTTGTATTGGCAGATGCGATATAGAATTCGTAAGCAGTTGCAGCCGCCTGGGAAGCTTCCTGACTGCTGTTAGCCGCAATATATCCCTGTTCTCCCAGGATTACACGGATTCCACCAGTCGGGTCTGGATTGCCATCGTCATCCGTATTTTTGATACCATATCTGCTCTCTATCTTCTTCAGGTAATTGGTCAGCACCCACAGGTTGTTCATGGAAATATACGATGTATATTCGGATCCTGAAGTGCTGCTCCAGTCGTTCCAGAAATCATTTCGATACAGCGGATTGGAGTAAGGATGATAGTCCACATGCCATTCCATCTGAGGTTCTGTTGCATGCATATAATAAGCAAAGCGGTCCAGATACTCTTTTCCCGGATGTCCGTCACTGGTCCATGCAGTCCAGGTATGATCCAGCGAAATAAAGACTCTGGCATTTCTGTCCGATTTTTTCACCGCCTGATACAGCACCTGAAAAGCTCTCGCATAGTTGTCCGCACATTCCTGCGTCGAGACATTTCCGGCATAGTTCCATGCCTTGCAGGCATTCACCTCATTGCCAAGTACCCAGTTACTTACACGGAAATTCCGCGGACTCTTGCTGCCGTCTCCTTCGAACCAACCGCCTTCGTCGGTTCCTCTGGTTCCTCCCAGAGACTCTGTGATATAGCTGAACAGTGCTTCCAATGTAGCTCTCGCTGATGCCTCTGACATATTTAATGCATAGTCATTCTTGCCTGCCACTCTTCCGGCCGGATAGATCAGATACTGAAGTTCCGGATCCCATTTCATCAGAAGATCGACCGTTACATTTTTGGTCCAGTTACCATATTTGGTCGGATCTTTCAGTTTGGTAGGATCATTTTCATCCGGTTCCAGATCTTTGGTATCCACCCGTCGGTTCAGTTCATAGATTGTCTTCCGGTATTTCACCATATCCTGGAAATAGTAGGTCTTTCCCTTGTAAGTGTATGGTCGATAGCTGGCAGAGCCAAATCTTCTCACATTGGTACTGGTTTTGATCAGTTCATTCAGATTGATGTTGATCAGAACTGCATTCACTCCAAGATCCTTGGTATCTGTGTCTTCCACACCCTGCATTCCTTTTTTTGAATCTACTTTTCCCTGATAGAAGCCAAAGTAACCTCTCGTTGTCTCTGCATACTCACCCGGATTGTCCACATACATGCTGTTGCTGGTGATCTGCTGATATCCGGTGCTGTTTTCTGCCGGAATTGCAAGCACATACTTACTCATCACATTGCTTCTGCGGTGTGCATCGGCCGGGAATGTGGCAGTCAGTGTCTTGTTCTCTGTATCGATTGTCGCTTTTGCCCAGACATTTTTACCATCTGCTCCCGGAACCTGCATGTAGATCTGTGTCGCTTCCATAAGGTTTGCAAATTTTCCATTATCTGCTACAGTTGCCTGAACGGTCACTATCCCGGCTTCCTCATCATAGGCTGTCATGGTACAGCCGGTCAGCTTCAGTCTGTCGCTTGTGGGATAGGTCACTTTCAGATCCAGTACGATCTGGCCTTTATAATTTCCTTTTCCATTCAAGGTTACCTTATTGGTTCCGATCCTGATCTCGTCATCATAAGAAACCGTATAATCCCGGTTCACCTGCAGATGTTTTCCATGGTAGGTCAGATTCACGCTTGCGTTTGCCACCTGCCAGTATGTGCAAGTGGAAATACTTCCCACGGAAGCTCGGTTAATATCTACCTGCTGAATCTCAAAGGTTCTGGTCAGCGATCCGGTGTAAGCTCCGCGCCCCTGAATCGTAACAGTGGCCGGGGTGCCATCTGTATCTGCCATTCGATTGTTTGCATAGGAGATTGAGTAGTCTATGCCCGCCTGCAGGAGTTCTCCATCCAGTGTCACAAAGGTAGCCGGTGTAAGATTGGAGCCTGTATATAAGGTCTCGTAATATTCCAGTGTATAATCTACCAGCGCATTGTCATTCAGATGGATTCGCTGCAAGGTCTTCGTTCTAGTTCCACTATAATTTCCCCGACCTGTAATCTCAGCCTTTATCTCATCTTCCGTCTCTGTGTAGGAAATGGTATAGTCCGTTCCTTCTTCAAGGATCTTCTCACCGTCCATAACGGTTGCCTGCAGCGGCTCTGTTGCATCAGAGGCACTGTTCTCCAGTGTAACTGTGATATCGTTCGTGTCTACCGGTTTGGGAGCGATCGTAAACTTCTGGGTATACATGCCGGAATATCCGCTTCCGGTGATTCCATACACAATGACAGATGCCTCTCCGGCATTTATATTTTCTTCATAAGATACCCAGTAATCTGATCCTTCTCTCAAAGCTTTTCCAGTGTTGACATCCGTCAATGTAATCTTCGGGCAGATGGCTTCTCCGGTGTAAATGTAGGGGCCTTGATCAAGTTCACAGGTTACCGAAGGAGTCATTGTGTTTTTGACGATTTTAAAATTGACGATCCTGCTTCCGGTATAATTGCCCGTTCCTTTGATGACCATGTAAGCCTTACCGATCTTCTCATTGTCATACCAGGCAACGGTATAGTCCGTGCCCTTGCTCAAAGTCTGAACATTTCCTGTCTGACTGTCCCCAGCAGCTGCTATCGTCATTGTAACCGTCGGCTCCGGTGTACAAGGCATTCCATCATAGTTGATCATTCCATTCTGCGGAAGCGTCACAACCACTGATTCGTCATTGATATCCATAGGAACGATTCGGAACTGAATAGTTCGCTCTCCTGCATAACCACTTCCTTCCACGGCAGTCAGATGGACTGATGCGGTTCCCACATTGGTATTGTTCTTATATTCTATTGTGTAGTCTGTTCCTGCTTTCAGTTCTGTTCCTTTTAATCCAAGCAAATTGGATAACAGATCTTCGCCTGAATCTGTCACTGTGATCTCCGGTATCAACGGCTGTCCACTGTAAGTCTGGTCTTTCACAGAAGAGACATTCATACGCCCCAGCAGTCTGTCTTTCGTGACCTTGAAGGACAGTTTTACGGTTCCCTGATAATTTTTCTGACCTTCTACTACCAGTTTATAATTTCCTGGTTCTCTGACCTGCATGGTCTCATTATCTTCGCCGTCCTCATAGTGAATGGTATAATCCACGCCCCGGTTCAGTTGTTTTCCATTTACAATAACCTTTGTGGGCGCTGCCGCAATCAGTCTGCCTGTATAATACCAGGTTCCTGCAAAGGAAATATCTTCCTTATGGATCATAATCCGTGGGATCGCATAATTTCTTCTGACTTCACCTGTATAATTTCCTTTTCCGCGAACAATCACTGTTCCGGTTCTCTGATCAGTACTTTTCGTGTACGTCACCGTATAATCTGTCTTTTTCTTCAGAACATTTCCGTTCCATGTCACCTGCACGGTCGGGCGGCCGCCTGCGGATACATTGGTCAGATCCAGATCAATGTCCACAAGATCCATATTGGTCTTGCTGATGGAAAATGTAGTTGCCATTGTTCCGGTATAATTTCCCAGACCTGTGATCTTCAGCTTTGCAGTTCCGGTAGTCTGGTTCGCCTCATAAGACAGTCTATAATCTACGTCTTCTGTCAGCACCACATCTCCCAGCTTCAATATAGGTGCCGGTGTGATCGGGCTTCCTGTGTAATTGTAAGAAGAACTGATGCCCTGGATCGATACCTGGGAAATATTTCGCGGTACGATCATGAATGGGATCTGAATTCTTCCCGTATAGCCCTTTCCCTCTACGGCATCCACCGTCATCAACGCAGTTCCTGCATTTACATTTTCCTCATAGCGGACGGTATAATGCGTTCCTTCCTTCAGAACTGCTTTAGTCTTTGGATTGATAAGCTTCACGCCCGGACAGATCTCCATCCCGGTGTAAGTCTGCATGGGAATTACGCTGACTGTCACATCAGACAATGCCATGTCTTTGGTCACTTTCACTGGCAGTTCAATGGTTCCTGTATAATCATTGATTCCTTCCAGAATCATTGTGTAGCTGCCTGCATCTTTGACATATGCTGTCATAGTTCCGCTGGCATCTGTATATTCCACTCGGTAATCTCTTCCCTTTAAAAGGAAGGTTCCATTCACAGCCACTGCATAGGGTTCTACATTTACAGCTTCCCCGGTCCATGCATACAAGGATGTATAATCAATGTTTGCATTTCCGGCTTCATAGGCCTCTCCCATATCCAACGGAAGAATCTGGAATGTAAGCTCCCTCTCCCCTGAATATGGTTCGATACCGGTTACTTTGATTCTACCCGTTCCTGCGTGCAGATTGGAAGAATATTCTACGGTATAATCGGTTCCTTCTTCCAGTGTATAAGTCTCATTCTGAATCGCAAATTCCGTTTTAACAGCTTTTCCAGTAAATGTCACCGGATCAAGTCCGCTCACCGTCAGCTGGCTGATGTCTCCAGGACGGATCACATAGATCGTTCTGGTCACTTCTCCTGTGTAACCGCCTGTACCTGTGATCACAACCGTATAGCTGCCTGCTTCCTGAATTACAGAAACTGCCTCTCCTGCTGCATCTTTATAGATAACTGTATAATCGATATCTTTCTGCAGTTTATATCCCGTCTCCAGCTCTGTGACTGATAACTGCGGATCAATGGCACTGCCTGTATAATCATGAGATTCTGTCAGAGAAATATTCAGATCCTCCACGGATCTTACCACATGTACGGACAGCTCCTTGCTTCCAGTGTAATCGCCGATTCCTGCAATTATTATTTTATAGTATCCTACATTTTTGATTTCGGATACTTCTGTTCCTGATGGGTTATGATAAAAAACTGTATAGTCTGTACCTGCTTTCAGCAGTTTCTCTGTGTCAGCCTCACGAACAGTAATCTCCGGTGTGATTGCAGAACCTGTGTACATCTGCTCCGAATCTGTTGTAATATCCAGACTGCTCAAATCTCTTGTCACATGTATGATCTTAACAATCTCTCCTGTGTAACTTCCCGTTCCTGTGAACACCAGCTCATAGGTTCCTGCATTCTGAATCTTGTCAATATTTTCTCCGGCAGTATTTCTATACGCTATAGTATAATTTATACCTGCTTCCAGCTCTGTACCATCATACTTCACTGTAAACTCCGGTGGGATGGCAGATCCTGTCCACGGATATTCTTCTGTACAGATGATACTTACCTTTTCGTCTGTGAGTGGTGTCTTTGGAGCATATTTGTATGCATTTTCTGCGAGAACAGGGTATGCAAATGTAAAATCCGGATCGGTATAGGTCAGAACGCTCTCTGCAATATGTTCTTCACCTACATTTCCAGATGCTCCAAATCCTTTTGTCTGACTTCCCGCCAGAAAATAGGTATCATATATCTTCGTACCCTGATCATCCCATGTGGCATCTACCAGATACCACTGATCATCTTCCATCTGCACATAGTTCCACATATGGGCACCTTTACTGTCTCCGATGCCTCCCATTCCGCTCACAAGCACACAGGGAATCCCCACTCTATCGCACAGGACTTTGAGGGCCTTTGCATAACCCTCGCATACCACTTTCTTTCCTTTGTCCTTGTACCCAATAAATGCCGGAACTGATGTATGCGCATACAAATACTGACTTAAGTTGGATTCATCTGCTCCTGCTGCTTCATTGTCATAAGACAGTTCCTCACACAGATAATCATGAAAATACTTTACCAGCTTGTAGCGGTCATCTCCCGCCTCTTCCCGAGCCTGTTCCACAATCCGGGCAACAGCTTCCTGGTAAGCTCTAAGCGTCTCATCTCCTGTGGTTCCTGTGGAACAGTTTTCATAATACTGATCTCCATCTCCGATTTCATAGTCAATTTCGGAGACTCTGCCATCTCCAGATGCGTTTTCATAGGTACAGATTCCCATTGATACACCATAAGCCCAATAAAGTTGTGGGTAGTCCTGCTTCATAGCCCACCATGCTTCGTTCGCCGTCATGCTGGCTCTTGCATATACTTGCTGGGAAGTCGCGGGTGTATATGGGAGCTGGGTTTTCAGGGGAATCTCAACTCTCAGCGGTGCAAAGGGTTCTTCCCTATAATAGCCATCATCCATCAGTTTTTCTTTCAGTGTCTGATACAGTTCTATTGCGACCGGATCACTCAACTGTTCTCCAAAGGAACCGTTCCACTCAGTGTCTGTCTCACTCAGAAGTGCAAACTCCGAGAATCCATCGATTGCAACCAGATCCGGTTCAGCTTCAACAACTTCATAGATTGTTTTCATCTTCTGTTCTGTATCAGATTCCTTGTCAGTCTTCTCCGCTGCTTCTACTTCAGTCGTTTTCTGCTTTTCAGCTTCTGTTTCGTCTGTCTCGTCCACGTCCTCCGTCAGCGTGCTGTTCTCTTCTCCATCCGTATTATTTTCCACGTCTGTCTGCGCGATGTTCGTATCAATACCTGCCTCTCCGTCTTCCGTCTTATACGGAGTGGCTGCCGTCGCATACACGGGCTGTACCTGACTGATCATCATGGATGCCGCCAGCATCAATGCCAGTATTCTTCTGGATCTCACTCGTATTTCCTCCTCTTGTCTTCTGTTCTATTCTATGCTTTCTGTCATTTTGCTGTATATCTGTAAATGGACCTTAATCATTCGGCAGATCCACTTACAGATATGCAGGCGGCTTTGTTATCCGCCGCCTGCAGACTGTATTTCATTTACATTTAAAGAGTCATATTCCATGTCAGGTTATTGGTTCTGACAGGCTTTAACATCATTACTTTTGCTCCATCTGGCACGGTTCCCATTCCAGAGATATGGGCACCTGACTCATCATATCTGCTGTACTTCGGTGCAAATATTTCATTCGCCTGCTCCTGCGTCACCTTCGGAGCCTGCAGAAGAACCATTCCATTGACAAGCTGCGCCTTGGAATTTCTTGCATATTCTGTCAGGCAGATAATGATCGGTGCATGGACTGCCACATTCTCAGATGTTGCAGTTTCATCAAAGTTCTCAGTCTTCGTAACTGCTCCGCTGATCACGATCTGTGATACGTTGCTCCTGTTCTTCCGGCCGATGATCTGATTATCCATGGTCTCCAGTTTCACCTGATTCATTCTTACTGCACCAGTTACCGTATTTTTCACCCACATGCCTGCATCGATCACGCCAAGGTGCATGGTCGTCGTACCTGTGGAAGTGTAATTTCTGGTCTTCACGCAGCCATTGATCTGTGCATCTTTTACCGCCACATTTCCTGCGGTCACATTCAGTGTCACACCTTTGTTCAGCTTCAGACTGCTGATTCCACTGATTCCTTTTGGAACAGAGAGAATCGCCTCTTTGGAGCTGACCGGCACAACGGTGCTTCCGACTTTATGATCAAACTTGCCAGGCAGCTTCAGATCCACGGTTCCAAATCCTGTGATCTGTTCCGCAGGCTGAGTCTGCATGTTGTCAACATAATAAGAATCATCTCCGTTGCTCCAGTTGGTGGTCATCTCCCAGGTCAGCGTACTCTTAGCGCCACCACTGATTCTTGACGGTATTGCCGACAGATATGCGTATGTGTTGCCCTGATTTGCTTTATATTCAAAGTTTCCACTTTTCAGCATGTTTTTCATGGTCAGATCATAATTACCGGCATTTAAGGTGTATGCACGGTTCTCATACCATACGGTCTTTCCACTTGATTTTCTAAGCACTCCGATCAGTCCGATCCGGTCAAATTCCGTCGGGCAGCGGAGCGTGATCGCTGTACCGGTAAAGAACACATATCGTCCATGGTCATCATTGGATTTCACGGTCAGTTTTGCTGCCTGTGCAGGCATGGTCAGTGTTCCGATCGTACCATTGTCCCCTGCATTCTCTGTCAGCGTGATGGTGTATGTTCTCGCCTTCTTTGCGATCACATCGATCTCTTTGACTGCCTGTGCCCAGTTCATAAAGGACGCTTCATAAACCGATGTTCCATCTTCCTGCGCAGTCACAATGATGGGAAGTCCGCCATTGTTGACTGCATATTTAGATTCTGCCAGATACATGCCTTTCTCATATTTCCACAGAGGCAGGTTCTTCGCATAAGAAGTCTCTGAATCCTCCACCAGCAGAGTCACATCTGCAAGAGATGCCTTAGGGATCACCGCCAGTTTTACATTTTCTGTTGGTTTTCCATTTACTCCAAGCTCATAATCCTTCATGTCATTCATGCCAAATGCATGGGTATCTTCCAGCTTCCCATTGATCTTCTTCTGATCATAGACCATCATCTGAATACTGGTCGGTACTGTGATCTCCCCGTTGATGGTCAACTGGGTTCTGGATATCTTATTCGCAGGTCTTGCTGTTCGATAGGTTGTCAGCTTCAGGACTGCAGCATCTGCCTGCTTGGTCAGGTCTGTGAAAGTCATGACTTTTTCGCCGGCCACTGCTGCATCATTGGAAGCTGCCGTCAGTGTAGTCGCCGTCAGATTACCCTTTACATGCAGTTCTCCCGCAAGGCTCAGGGTCTTCGCAGATACTGCTCCATTCACCGTCACATCTGCGCCTGCCGGGATCACGATCTGTCCCTGCGGTGCTGTAATTGATGTATAGGTATCGGTCTCTTTCGGCAAGGTCAATGTCCATCTGGTATTACTCATGGAGATGGTCGGTGCCTGCTCTTTTGCAGTCTGCCATTTTCCACCACTGACTGTTCCTGCTACCAGCTTCACACCGTCAAATGTCGTGTCACATCTCGGTGTAACCGCACCGGTAAACTTCAGTGTCGGTACAGCACTTGTACTATCGCTCTTGATGGTAACTGCTTTTGCATAAGTCGGCAGTGTCAGTGAACCATATGCCGGTGCCTGATTGCCGTCCTGTGCCGTCTTCACCAGCGGCTGTCCATTTTCCCGTTCCGCATTGGCAGTCAGGATCGTCATGGTATATGCATCATAATCTGCTGCTTTCACACCGGTTCCTGCACGGTTGATCATGGTAACTGCCTGTGAAAATGTCTTCGCATAGGTTGTTGCGTCAGACTTTTCATTACTCTCACGGGTGATCTCTACTGCCATCTCACGCTTGTCACCGTTCTTCACATTGTAGTTCAGATCCTTGTAGCTGATGAGATTTGCTAATACATCATCCGATGCTGTCTGATAATAGTGCGCACGGAAAATACCAGCGTCCGCCTTCGGTGCTGCCAGAAGCGAAATATCTTTGTACGTATCGGTAGATACACTTGGTGCACCTCCCCTGTACAGCGCTGCTGATGTGAGTGTTCCTGTTTTGTATGCATTCAGCACATCCGCCTGCGTGGTCGTATCTCTCATTACTTTGATCCAGATCCGCTGACCTTCGCCTGCAGATGCTGAACCGTTCACTGCAAAGGCAGATTTGCCAGTCTTCGCATCTACTCTGCGAGTTCCGATGTAGCTTCCCTTATTCTGCATCCACGATGTCAGGCTTGTACTGATCGTAGTCGCTCCCCATGCATTCCAGGTAGATGCTTTTGCATCCGTATCTTCCATCGTAACTGCATTCACACTGACAGTTCCCAGTGTTGTCAAATCTGTACCATTGAAAAGATCCAGATCATTTACATACTGCATGGTGCCCAGTACACCAATCTTGCATCCATCCATGGTCAGGGTACTTACATTCCGGACGCCAGTGACAGAAGCAAACAATGTCTGTGCATTTTAAAGGAACAGTTCTCAGTGTCACGCCAGATACGGAGGTCTTCTTTCCGTTCACTGGCACGGTTGATGCGGACATGGTCATCTCCGGATTTGCCACATTCACTTTATTATTCTTAATCACTACCGGATCAAAGACAAAATTTTCAAATGTAACGATGCCTGCCGGTTTCATTCCGTCTGCTGCCAGGAATCTGACCTCTGATCTCTGGATCTTATTGGTGTAGACTACACTTGCCGCCTTATTTGCTTTCGGAAGCACCAGCGAGCTGGCAGCCGTAGCATCTGTAATGCAGGTATCTGTCAATTCGGTCGGAACCACAACTGTATATGTATCCGTCAGTGCTGCCAGATTCGCGATCTCCGTCGCCGCCTGGTTCAGATCCAGACAGGTCGTAGATTCATCGGCATGATCAAGTTCCACCTCATACGATCTAAGGCTGTCTGTTCCCAGATATACACCGCCTGCATATTTCACCAGATGATATTTTGTGTTGTCAGTATTGTTATATCCCACCTTAAAATGTGACAGATATTCTTTCGGAATGTCCGCCAGTTTCTTCGTATCCGGAACGGAAGTTGCACATTGCTGTCGCCTGTACGCTCATAAATAAGTTCGTAATCACCAGCATTTATCAAACGTGGATTTTTGCTGTCATTCTCATGAACTGCCAGCGTGATCGTACCTTTAGTGGTGCCTGCCGGTTTGCCGGTTTCATCAAATCCAGCATATACACCGCCTGTGAGTGTAAACTGCGACTGATCCCGACCCTCTTGCTCCACGGTTCTCCATGTTCCAATCGTCGGCGGGTTCGTTCCTTCATTACTGGTTGCATAAACAATATCACCGATCTTCATGGCAGATTTTCCGTCCAGCTTTGCTCCTGCGTCTGTTCCTGCGCATAATACAAGTGTTGGTACACTCCTGCCCTGCCGCCTGAACCACAACATCTTCATCAATATAAATAGTTCCATTTGTGATCGTCAGCTTACCAGTCAGATCATAACTAGTATTCTTACCAGTGAACTCATACTCTGCTGTCTTTGAACCAGCTCCTGTGATACTTCCAATTGATGCATTGTCATCGACTCCGCTGACAACAACATCGTTCATCGTAAGGCTATAACTTCCACTGCAATATCCTTGGATATACCATATGCTACTTTCTCTTTCGTACTATTCACTGTTTTCACAACAGTTGGTGCCAGCGTAATTCCCCTGAACACCGTATTAGCGTAGAGAAATATTGTTGTTATAATAGATTTGAGTACTGTCTCCATATGCTGCTACTTCCACTGTTGCTTTGGTTGACGGCAGCGTCAGATTTGCCGGCTGCAATGCTTCTCCCAAATCCTTACACAGCACAATACGGATGGTCTCACTTGCAAGATTGTTGCTCTTGTAAGCATTGACTGCTGCCACTGCATCTGCCCAGGTCACATAGTAACCAAGTAAGTCGTAATCTGCATATACAGCCGCCTGTACTTCATCTGCATAATAGATATTTACATAGCCGCTCTTATCGCGGAAGAAGATATAGCCAGTTTTCTTTCCGGTCTCATCATATGGATTCTTATTTCCTTCTTTCAGGTTTGCGCTGTCCGGTACGAAGAGACTGGTATCTGCCTTCGGTGCAACCAGGAGACGTCTGCACGTATTATTATCCTTTAACGTAGCCAACTTCGGAACATTAATTCCATTATTTTCCAGCACCTTGACTGTGATCGTTGAACCATCTGTGCTTGCCACGTTTCCTTTGACAGTCAGATAAGGTGTCAGATCTGTGGCACTTTTGCGGATGGTGGTCAGTGCATTCTTAGTTCCTGTATAAGTCAGATCCTTATTGAATGTAAATGTACCATCTGCTTCTACCTGTGAATCTGTCATGGTCACATTGCCACTGACTGTCACGGATGCTGCTTTCAACTGAGCATTCGCAAGTGTCAGATCCTTCACTACTGTAAATGCGCCATCTGTGTAGACCCAGTTTTCTTTTTTATCTTTAGTCACATATTTCTCTACATAAAGCTTTCCATTTGCGTCTGCATCTGTGTTCAAATCCACATAAGCGAATCCTGTCACAGAACCATAGATCAGGTTGACGTCAGTTGCTCCTGCATTCTCGGTCGCGCGGTTTCCGACTGTCTTAAGTGTCTTGCCAGTTGCTGCCGTCAGCTTCAGAGTTGCCGCATTGTTTCCTTTGAGGATCAACGGCGTATTAAAGGTCACATTGTCACCCAGATTCAGGATATATGCACCTGCAACGGTCAACGTAACCGGCTTTGTGTATGTATTCTGTTCTTTGTCAAATACGACGTTGGTCCAGCTTCCATTTACCTTCACTTTGCTGTTCAGGTTCACATTCTTCAGGGTAAGTCCTGTATTGGCAGTGATATTTCCCTGATAATAAATGTTCTTTACATCGCCTTCAGATGTCACAATGACATTGGCTGCAGCATTTCTTCCCGGAAGCGGCAGACTAATCGGTGCTGTCTTCTCTGCTTTTGCACTTCCCAGATCGGTCTTCAGGTGATCGTATACTCTGTATTCTTCGCATTGCTGTTGCCTGCTGCCTGATTATTGATCTCCGTCACTGCATCCGCCCAGGTCAGACACGGGGTCTGCTGATCTGCCTTCGTACCATCACTGTCAGTGGTCTTGTATGTCAGCTCGATGGCGTAGTCCTTGGTGCTCATATAGTTGATATAACCGCCGGACTTATAGAGCATGCCCTTCTGCATCACTGTCTGTCGTATTCAGGACAATCTTGGCTGCTGCTGTCTTCTTCGCCAGCACAAGCGGAATATTCTTATAGACAGTCTCCTGGTTGTCATTGATTGTCTTATAAGCACTGCCCCATACATAACCAGTCAGAGGTGCGTCTTTATTCGGCTGATCCTTAAAGAATACTTTCTGTGCTGTCAATGTGGTTCCTGTCTTCACCATTTCTACCACTGACAGCTTCAGCGGATCTCCTTGACCGTTCCATTGATGATAAAGTTCGGTGTCACACGGGTGATCTCTTTGTCTGTACTCCTTGTGTTTCTTGTCAGCGTCACAGATGCCTGTACGGAACAATCACCCTTTGTGATTACATCCGTCACAGTCAGCTTACCGTCTACTTCCAGTAATGCAGTTTTTCTTTCTTTGCTATTGGCAAGCTCCAGATTAGTTGCGGTCACATTGCCTGTTACATACAATCCCGCACTGATCGCTCTGAACTTTCAGTACGCTCAGTCCACTGATGCTTCCATTTACGGTAAAATTACAGGTTGTACTTGTTTCGTCTTCATTCTTTCCAGTTTCAGATACGGAATTCTGTACAGTCACCTGACCTTTTCCGTTTCCACTGATACCAGTGATCTTGCTGCCCTCTGGAATCAAACAGCTATCCAGTCCCAGATCATAATTCTTTACCTTGATACTTCCACCAGATGTCTGTGGCACAAGATCAAGATTCACAAACGTGGTATTGCTGTTCAGCTCAATCAGATTCTTAAAACTGAATTTTATTGAACTCTCTGTCTCATTTACTACATACAGCTGGTGAACTTTTGTAGGGAAGCCAAGGTTCTCATTCACATTTGTCGCACTGTCATCCAAAATGGAAATCACATAATCAGCCGTCGGATCATTCAAAACTGGATCTGACTGAAGGCTTCTTTGACCGTTCCAAAATAACCATAGATATTACCTTCATTACTATCCTCATTATAAGAACCATAATTCAGTGCAACCGAAGGTGCGGCCGTTCTTGCGATAATAACCCACTCACCAGATTTTTCTGTCCACTGCTTCTCACCCTTCTCGTTCTCTGTTACGAACCAGGATGCCGGTGCATTTTTGGCACTCAACAGTTGGTGATCTGCGGTCTTCGTATTGTAGATTCCCTCAGTATTAATAGTAATCGCGCAGGAGAGATAATATTTACCCTCCACGGTTCCATACTTCTCGTCACTGTCAACCTTGCCAGTCACATACAGCATGGATGCTGTATTTTCTCCCGGATAGGAGACCTTGTTATTCTCTCCATTTGTGGTCAGGTTGGTTACTGCGATCTTACCGGAGGTCATCTGGTGGTTTCTGGTATTTCTGATGCCCACAGTCTTTAACCATGCTGCATCATTCATTGTCAGCTTTGTTGCGGTCACATTATTGGTAACCTGCAGGGTCGGTGCTTCATCCGTCTTACCAGACAAAATCAGATGTGCAATGCCGCTGACAGAGCCTCTGGCTTCCACCCACGCACTGGCCTCAGACGGAAGTACTGTGCTATCTCCTGTTGCAATCTGCCATACCGAATTGGCGGATCCTGTTACATTGGTAAATACACCGCCGGAATTTTCCAGATGGAATATATTCCGGTTCAATGCAACGCTCGCTGGAGCTGCACCTTCTTTTGCTGTTGCTTTCGGCGTCAGCCAGAAATTCTGGAATGTCACATTGGTTGGAAGGCTTACATTTCCATACCAGGTCAGTGTACACAGTTCAGCGCCTGAACGCTGCTCATAAGAGAAGTCCAGACTTGCGGCTTTGGACGGAATGGTAAATGTTCCATCAATCGTCACCGTGTCATCCAACACCTGGATCTGATACTTATTTTCGCATCATTGATGCTGTTGATAGCAGCTGCTACCTGCTGCCAGTTTGCATAAGTTCCGATCGGCTGATCTTCTTTAATTCCTATCTGCGTAACTACAAACAGTGCTTTCGCAATCAGAAGCTGTCCGCCATTCTGCTGCAACATAAATTCATCATATTCTCTTGCAGCATCCGGGTTAGCTTCATCCCGAAGTACTGCTGTGACATTGAACATCTCCAGTGGGAATCCACTGGTCATGCTGGTGTTAAATGCCACATGCTTAAGCAGTGCATCTGCCGTCTTGTCCGGTTCATTGATCTTCACGGTACAGCGGCTCTCTTCATCTGCCTGTACCGGTGTTCCATTGATCGTCAGCGTGTCACTTAAAGACTTCTGGAGCACAGGTGTTCCTGCTATCCGCACTCCATAGAGTACAACCGTTCCCGGCTGATTGGTCTCACCTTCACCCATATACTGTGAGTCCACTGCAAATAAGGATTCGTCATTCAGCCATACTGCATCGCCATTTACTGATGCATAATTATGTACATGGAAAACTGCCTTGTCATCATTTACCAGCTTCTTCAGCCGTTTTACTGTGGAGACCGTAATGGATGCTCCACCATTATATAGAGTTCCTGCTGTCATGTTCAGGGTATCGATCTTTACCTGTCCGCCGTCATTGTAAATGGTCTCATAACCGCTGATAGCATCTTTTGCGACAGCTTTCGTTACATTCCATGTGGTTACATCTACAGCTGCGCCTGACTCCACGTTGACACTTCCACCTTGCTGCACAAGTGTCGGAATCGTTACCTTACCATCAAAGGTGGTGCTTCCGCTGTTGAGAGTCAGTTTCTTGAACTGTACTTCCAGTTCTGTATCACCAGAGATGTAGGTTCCTGCCTCAGTTGAGCCTCTGCTCACCAGAGATGCCACATTCAATGTAGCCTCAGACATGTCAAATACGGCATTTTCTGTCTTCTGATGCTTGACTTCTGACCAGGTGATCGCATTGGCATAAAATGCTGCATTTGGAGCATTGATGGTCAGATCATCACCTTTTCCCGTCCACTGTTCATCATAACCGCCTTCCAGCTTATACTCGCTGAATCTATCTATACTGATTTCTGCTGCACTCGGAGCCTCCAGTGTTCCATTTCTGATATCTACAAATGGACTGATGTAAATCGTAGAGGCTGTTGTCTTCAAAATCACTTTCTTGCCGGATCCATCCAGCTTCAGATATTGAGCTTCGCCCGTTTCTAGGTTCTTTGATTCATCCGCATAGGTTATGAACTCCAGATCCGTTACACAGGAAGGCAGTGTAACATTATTTTTCAACTGCCCTGATGTAAGGAGTACAAAGGTATATTTTCCTTTATCATTTCCGAAACCGCCCGAAGATAGCAACTTACTAATACTTGCAACTGCATACTCAAAACTGTCAAAACGACAAATCATATTTGCATGTTTCACCAGAACAGTTGCTTCTTTAGCCCTTACGCCATAACCTGTTCCCGTTTTTTCACACACAGCATATAAAGTAATCACCTGCTTATGTTCAGAATCTGCATACAAGTCAGAGGTAAAAAATCCATCCAGTGCGGTTCTTACCTTTGGCATATAAATCTCATATCTACGCTCAGAAATTTCATTGCTTTTGTTCCATCCGAATGGCTTTTCTTCCCATTTACCAGTTTCTTGATTATATGCCATACCTTTGCAGAGCACCGGTGTAACCATCTTACCTGAACGAGATACACTTCCATTGATCAATAATGTATGGTCTGATACATTATCCGGTGATACCATCCGCAGTTCAAAGTTCTCCTCTGCTTCCAGCTCACTTCCACTTCCTTTTACAAGCAGATTATTGATCACACCACGCTCTGTAAGGGTCATGGTAGAACCAGAGACTGCCGTCAAGGTTCCGCCTACATTTTCCAGAAAATGAACGGTCAGTACGCCATTCAGTTCCAGATTGCCGGTCACTTTCAGGGTTCCGATGGATACTTCCTGTTTCTCAAATTTTCCATCAGAGACCTCATAGCTCTCTCCGACCACCTTCAGACTTGCACAGTTCAGTGTCTGACCAGTCAGATCCACATTGGCTGCCATGGTCACTGCCAGTTTTCCTGTGTTGGTCCACTTTACATTTTCTGTAACCAGTCTGCCACTGTAAGCAACATTCTGCTCTCCAACGATCAGCTTTTCAGAAAGATTATTCATATTTACAGTCAGATTCGACCACCGTATAGCACTGTTATCCGGGTATACGGTCAGAGATCCGGCTTTGCTCACGCGGATCTGTCCATTCGTTGCCGAAGTGGTCATAACTGTATCCGCATCTGTCAAAGTCAGAACCTGTTCCTGCAGATCAAGCAGAACTGCATGTCCCTGCTCCCGGTAATTCAGATCATTCTTACCAGCACTCACTGTCTTGTCTGCATTTACCTGACTAGTGTTTACACGGATCACATAAGAGGCATCATTCTCCGGCTGCTCTGCGATCCATTCTTTTGCTTCTGCAAGTGTATCCACGCCAGTCTGGTAGGATTCTGCATCCTCTCCCGGCTGATAGATCCAGTAAAGCTTCGTCTGATCTTCCGGTTTTGCTACAACTGTCAGGCTGCATGTTGCTTCATCCAGTGCAAATTCAACATTTCCGTCAGCCACGAAGTAGTCATTGACATCCTTGCCGGAAGATTTGATCTGGGCGATCAGATCTGCGCCAAGAATGGCGACCTGGTCATTCTCGGAAAAGGTTCCCCAGTCTTCAAAATTGCCAGCCACATCAACAATATCTCTCTGAAGACGAATCTGGAAGTCATTGATTGCGCTGTTGATGTGAAACACCGGCCATTCTGCTACATCCGCAGTTTTCTCTGCTACCAGTAATAACTCATTTTCATCATTACTTGTTATCTTATTAACTGTACAGCTTTTCTGTGTAAATAATTTGGAGTCTCCATTCATTGTAAGATTTTCGATCTCCATCTCTTTTGCATTTACACTGCTTTGTTTCAGATCAAACGTAGCATTGGTTGTTTTCCATTTATTTTTTACAGTCAGGCTGCTCCATTTTGTAATAAAAACATCATCTGTAATAAATTCAGCTTCATTATTTACCGTCAGATCACTGTTCATTGCAGTCTCTAACTTCTTTTTAATTCCATTTGAAGTATTGTAGGATACCTCATTCCAGGTTACACGGTTGTGCTCCCCAAGTTTAACCGTAACAGAACCAGTACTTGTTGATGTATCCCCATCATTTGCCACTTCAATATTCATATTCTGCCAGTTCAAGTAGACATCACTGGTATCCTGCGAAGACTGAAAATCAGCACCAATCGTTACAGTATTATTTTGATCAACCGTTGCAGATTTGACAACAAATTTTATTGTACCGAAAGTCTTATTTTCATCATTGCTGATTCCTTCCACATTCACCGTATAGGTACCAAAGGAATATCCGTCTCCTTCAATAGTCAGCGTATGTCCGTGAAGATACAGCGTCGTGTTGCTCCGATCCTCTGTCTGGGTATAAGCAGGAACTGTCAGATCCTGCTCAATCTCAACGGAATAGGAAGAATATTTTCCCTCTGCAATCAAACTTTCAGCTGCTGCCAACGGATTCTGTCCATTCAGTTCATCCGCTGTCCATGTCTGAAGCTGTGTAGTTGTTCCATCGGCAATACCATTTAAAATAACCGCTGGCTCTTTCACTTCTTCCTCAGACTTTGCTGAAAACAAATCTGAAGTGACTTCATCTGCTGTGATCTCCGAGCCTAGCTGTTTGTCTTCGCCCGAATCACTGTTCCCAGTGTCTCCGATATCTCCAGCCGTATCACTACTTCCAGTGTCTCCGATATTTCCAGCCGTATCACTGCTTCCAGTGTCGCCATCGGTGATGCCGGTGTCATTATCCGTTCCGGCACCATTGTCCGCCGGCTGCTCAGATACATTCGTATCTTCAGCCGCAGAAGCCTTCTCCTCTCCTTCCTCTGTCAGAGTCTCCACTCCATCAGAAGCTGTTATGGATGCAGCCAGTGTCTCCACCCCGGCACTCTGCCAGAGCATTGCAAAGACCAGCATCCAGGCAAGAATCCTCTTGCCAACTCTACTCTTTTTCATTGGAACCTCCTTCTTTTTCATTCGTTCTGTAAAAAGACATTCTTGTATAAATTATAGCACATTTTTCAGTGACTTTTTCTAAAAATTTTTCATATTTTTATTTTGAAACTTTCAAAAGTAAATTCCACCGTCTGCATACCCATGCCACATTTTGAAATCTATTTTTTATTATTTTATGGTTTTATTTTATGATTTGGTGAAATTAACGGATATATGAAAGAAAAGTCCCTTGTCTATGTATTGGATTTATTCATTTGATAATGAAGTTGGTTCTTCTTCCGTTTCTTCTGTTTCTGGCTCTTCTATAATTTTCAGATTTCTCTTTGCGACATAACCTTCCTTCCGTACACCATCCTCATCTATGAACGTAACCTTGTAGTAGTAATTTGTATTTTTGATGATAGTTGCTTCTATATTTTTCTTTAATCGGGTAACAATTTTGGCTCCTTTTTCAGGAAGTTCTTTTACATCACTTGCTACATAAGTCATAACTGGAAGTCCCACATTTTCCTGAAGATAAGGCTGAATAAAAATCCCCCATATGAATAACCAAAAATTGATTACAATAAAATATTTTTTGTATTTTTCTGCCGCCCAATTTGCAACTCTCTCTTGGAAACCAACAGGATTATTCATTTGATCATTTATTGTATCTTGAATTTCCTGCTCACTTGAAAAATCTGTTTCCAGCTCTACATTTTCTGAGATATTCTCTTCTTGAAGAGATTCATATGCTGCATCGACAGCCTCTTTAAAAGTTCCGTTTTTTTGCAGTGTTTGAGAAAAAATTTTGCCGTAATTAATACTCTCTAACTGATTAATCTGTTCAGCAATAACACTATCCGTAAAAATTTTCATTGATTCCTGAAGGTTCTGAATTGAACGCGCCGTATCAATAGTGCTTACTGATATCAATAATTTTGCAATATTTTGTATGCTATCTAGGCTCCTTCTAGATTCTTCCGCGATGTTTATTGCTGAAAACTGTCTTCCAATCTCTTCAAAAGATTCCATTGATTGTTTATAAGACTCTGATACCTTAAAAGGCGTATACGCAGCTTTCAATACTGCTGACACAGATTTTGATATATCTACATTTTCATACTCCTTCACCATTTCTGCTATTCTACTGCTCATAAGTTCTGCTGCTCCTGTAAATGCCGATGTGTCAAAGATCATTTCAGACAATGTTTTAGTTAATGGTATTAACGATTTCCTGATTTTTTCAAATGATTCTAAATAGGAATCATACGGCGTTTTCGAGTTATCATTTTTCATTTAGTTATACCTTCCAATAAAAAATCCCCAATTTCTGTTCTTGGTTTCAATTATACAACAAATTTCAACAAAGAAAACGTCATTTTTCCGTCAAAAGAGCATTAAGAAAAGGACTAGCAGCTCTGCCAGTCCAACTTAAATATTTATGAAACTCTCCTAAAGTTATTTCTATTTGTTTCAAATCGACATCCTTGATTTTTATTAAAGTCTTCTAGAGTTATATTTAAAGTTACCTGTCTTATAAACTTATATTCTCCCAACCACAACTCTGCATCTTTTCTTACAGAATGCCATCCCATAGAGCAGAATATCATTTCTCCCATCATTCAGCAGATATTCCTGATATCTTCTGTCTTTAATCTGATCCAGCGCATTTTGACACGCCTGCTCCATATCCTTGTATTCCTTTGTGTATTTCAGTTCCACAACAATACCTGCATCTGGATCATCCGTCTCCACGATAATATCCGCAAATCCTGCTCCAGCTTCTGCATTGGATTTTACCAGCCAGTCCGCATTTCCCGTGAGGATTCCTACCAGCAGATTATGATACGAGCTTTCTTTCTCTTCTTTTCTGGCTCTGGTATCAAAGACACTGACCGAATTGCTCAGGATCTTATTCAGATATTTTTCGATTTCTTCTGTATTTCCTTCTGCAAATGCTTTCCAGAAATTCTGCAGCTGCTCTGTGTTGGAAAAAATCGATTTCTTAAACCATTCCTGTATCTGAAGTTTGAATACTTCCCTGACTTCTTTGTTAGGAATCACCAATTTGTAGGCGCCAGCATCCGTCAGACCAGTCTGGGTCAGATAACCCGTGGTAAACAGGACACTCCAGAGGTTATCAATGCTGTTGTCGATTTCATCATAGGTCAGATCCAGCCGAATCTGTTTTTCAATCGATTCACCGGCAATCAGACTTTCAATCTCACTTCTGGTTGTCTTGGTAGCTTTGTCAATAAATCTCTTTACCAGATCATTTCCGCTGGTATTGATCCAGTAAGCTTCAGGTCTGGCATTTGGATCACTCCTGATCCGGTCCACATGATTCACCACATCCCACGGACAATAGACATCTGCATTTCCAAAGCGGTATCCATCATACCATTCCTTTGTCTCATCAAACCGGTTCTCCACATGATAATATGTAAAAAGTTCTTTTACTTCTTTATCCGTAAAGCCAAACTGCTCATCAAATCTTGTGTCCGTAATAGACAGAATCTTAAAATTATTAAGCCCTGTAAATATGCTTTCCTTAGAGACCCGGAGACAGCCTGTCAGCACAGCAAATTTCAACGCGTTATTGGTTTTTAATACTTTTCCAAACATTGCACGTATCAAAGTAACCATTTCCTGATAATACCCATGCTGGAAAGCCTTATCCAACGGCACATCATATTCGTCTATCAGAATGATCGTTTTTTTACCATAATGCTTGTATAACAGTTCCGAAAGTGTCTGCAAAGAAGAGAGTAACAGTTCATCGCTCATCTGATATGTTCCATCCAGAAGAGTTACCATCGATGTATATTTGTCTTTTTCTCTGTTAGTCAGACGAAAACTATTTTCCAGGAATTCAAAGCGTTCTGCCTCTTTGGCAATCAGTTCAATCATCTGATATTTTGCCGCTTCATAATCCAGTCCTTCCACATTTTTCAGCGAAATAAAGATAACAGGATATTTCCCCATATATTCTTTACATAACTGCTCATTACTGGAAATCGCTAATCCATCAAACAGTGCAGGATCTGTGCCAATCTCAAAAAAGCATTTCAGCATACTCATATTGAGTGTTTTTCCAAAACGCCGAGGACGGGTGAATAGGTTCACTTTTCCCCTGTTATCAAGCAGCTGCTCAATCAGCTTTGTTTTATCAATATAGTAATAACCGTTTGATCGAATCTCTTCAAAATTTTCGATTCCAACTGGTAATTTTGTCTGTTCACCCATGACTTACGCTCCTCCCCTCTGGCCTGATTTCGTTCATATACTTTACTAATAGTATAACCGCATAGCAAAGATTCTGGCAACTGTATTTATGTTACTTTTTACGGCTCATAATCCGCGATCATCTCGATGAATTCCCTCACTCTCTTCTGCTTCCACTCCGGCAGAGCATTGTAGACTCTCTGAACCGGCAGTCGGCGGGCCGGCTTTTCTGGCACTTCCCCATCTTCCATGAATTCTCCCATCAGAACATCCATGGACACATCCAATACATTGCATATTTTCATCAGGGTGTATACCTGTGGCCGGGTCTTTCCGCACATCATCTCGCTGATCGTGGATGCGGACAGTCCTGCTTCTCTGGCAAGGGATGACATGGTCAGTCCTTCTCTTTCACTGTACCTTCTGATCTGTTTCAAAATTCTCTCACATACCTTCTCTGGATCGTATCTCATAAGCGTGCTCCTTCTTCTTTCGATTTTTTGAAAGGTATTTTCGCTTTTTCGAAAATTCTTTCCTATAATCGCTTCTATATATATAACGAGTTTGTAGCTTTGTTTTGACACTTTTTGAAAAAAATTTTTAAATTTCTTCAAAAAGAGTCCGGGAACGTGTTCCGGACTCTTTTGTTCGATCAAAAACATTCTTCTTTTTCTTCTCTGCAATTGATGAATTTGCAGGTTCCTTTTTTATCTTCTGGAAATTCTGTGAAAATGCAGTTTTTGAATTTGCATTTTACAAAAGATACTCTTGTAAGCGTCACATCCTGGATAATGCAATCTATAAATACACACTTGTGAAATTCTGTTTCTTTAAACTTACTGTGTGAGAAATTGCATCGGATAAATTTTGCTCCGGTAATATAATTCTCTTTCCATGACATGCCAATGGCAACGCAATCTTCCATGCGGACCCATTCCAGACTGGAACGTTCCAGATGGATATTGCTGAGAATGCAGTAATTGAACATATCACTTTCCATATCCAGCAGCTCATAATCACTGCACATAAAATTGCACTTGATATATCCGTTAGCCAGGAACTTTGCTCCGATAACGATCCGTGTAAGCGAGAAATTGCTGTTCAACACGGATGTACAGAATAGTTTCCCACCTGTGATATGATATCCGTAATAGTTCTGATTCTGAAGGACCTTAAATTTTGCGCTCAATGTCAGGGGCATATTTTCACCTGCCTCTTCTCATGTCTCGGATACGGCTTTCTCTCATCCGTCAGATCCAGCAGATAGTCCACGCTCGTCTGATAAAACCTGGATAGTTCGATCAATGTCTCCAGGGGCACATGGATCTTTCCTGTCTCATAATCGCTGTACGTTGTCTGGCTGCAGCCAAGATGCTTTGCCAGATCTTTTTGTTTCAAATCTTTATCTTCTCTTAAATCTCTGATACGCCTGTACACAACTTTTACACCTCATTATTAACATAACGTAAAAGTCGACAGCATATTGATTTTTACCGGTATTTCCGGTAAGATTTTCCTTTTTCTTCCAAATATCGCTAAAAGAAACGCAAAAAACAGGTGCCACGCAGCACATGACACCTGTTCATCTTTCCTTTTAATAGCCAGTATAGCTGATGTTCATATCTACATTTCCTTTGATACCGGAAACGCTTCCTTTGGAAGAATACTGCCACATATCATATTTTCCAGAATATGTGCAGCTGGAATTGTACTGTGCCACCCAGATACAGTATCCGTTCAGTGCGGATGCATTCAGCTGGTTTGCATACCAGGACTTGCTGGCGTAAACTCCTGCTTTGTAGCCTCCATTTCTGACTGTCTGGCAAAATGCCTTTACAACTGCAGTACGGGCACTCTTGCTCAATCCGTTGGCACGTCCGCCGGATGCACTCTCTGTATCAATAAAGATCGGATATGTCACTTTATAACCGGATGCCAGAGACATGGCCATACTTGCCTCTTCTACTGCTTCTGCTTCGTTGACTGCCTGTGTAAAGAAGTACAGTCCGACTTTAATGCCTGCCTTTGTGGCACCGGAAATATTTTTCTTAAAGTACGGATCCTGAACCAGTGCTCCGCTGGAAGATCCTCTGTATCCTACACGGATGATTGCAAAATTGATACCGGAAGCTGCCACAACACCCCAGTCGATATTTCCCTGATACTTGGATACATCGATTCCACGGTTACCAGAGCTCTGTGATAAAGCTCCGTCACCTCCGAAGGTATACATCACGCCGCCGATAACCTGATTGCCGGTTATTTTATTGTGATTTGCATCATAATAATATACTTTTCCACCATCTGTTCTCCAGCCGGTGTACTGCGGGGATGTATAGAAGGTATCCGTAGATGCATAATCCTTAAGGGTCGCCTGCTTTGTTGCATTTGCATCTGTATACAGAACATTTCCTGATTTATCTTTCAGTACAACGGAGCTGTCAGAGAGGTCTGCAACTGTTACTTTCGTCTTCACAGAAGCCTCTTTTGTGGTTTCCTTTGCATCCGTGACATATGTAATGATGGCTGTCACTTCTGCAGAACCCTTACTTTTTGCAGTCAATGTTACAGAGGTTCCGCTGTCACCTGACAGTGCAACAACTCCTGCATTGGAACTGCTCCATTTTACCTGTTTGATCAGTGCACTTTCTCCCGTGATGTGAAGTGCAACTGCCAGAGAATCAGATGCGGAACTGCCTCCGTTGTAGAGCGTTACTGTCTCCGGAAGAGTGACCATAGCTGTTGTCGCAGCAACTGCTGCCTTGGCATTTGTATCCGTCGTCTGTTCTGCTGCCGCATAAACCGTTCTCATGGAGAAGATCTGTCTCAGCGCTGTGGTCAGGCTCTGCTCAGATGTACCCTCACCATCGCTGGCCGGAGCTGCATTATTTTCTGTATCAGTACCGGTGGAACCACCTTCAGAAGGAGTCCCCGGTGTGGTTGGTTCTGTCGGCTGTTCTGGTGTGGTTGATCCGCCGGAATTATCCCCGTCACCTTTGTTATCATTTTTACCCGGCTCTATTGGTCCGCCGGAATGATCGCCGTTGCCCGGTTCCGTCGGAGTGGTTGGCGTCGTCGGCTCCGTAGTAGTCGTTCCTGCACTCTTAGTCAGTGTAACGCTTACCATCTTACTGCTTGCGGATGCTTTGCTGAAGTTGGATACATCCACATCTGCACGGGATACTTTGCTTATGGATACTTTGCTCTCCAACAGTGGAACTGTATCTTTCAGAGTACTTTCCTGCGGAACATCTTTTTTCGCAGTATCCTCTACCGCAGTATTGATCTGAGCTTCCGTCTTGATCTCATCTTTGACATCTACTTTTTTGTACTCGATCTTGTCTTTGACAGTTGCCTGCATGGTACCCTTTTTCACTGCATAGGATCCTGCATTTTCCAGAGTAACCGTGTATTTTCCTGCTTCGATCTTATCAATATAGATGATGCCATCCTTGTCCTTATCTTCATAAGTGGAGACTTTTGCATTTTTCTTATCAGATTTTACACTGACAGAAAACTGCTCACCGGTCACAAGCTTGGATTTCTGATCCTCAATCTTGATCTTCAGATCCTTCTCGATAGAAGTACATGCAAGAGAAAGCTCTTTCTGATCTTCCTCAACCGGCTCTTCCTCTTCTTCTGCTGCTTCCTCTTCAGGCTCAGGACCCGGATCCTCGATCACCTGGGCTTCTGCTACTTCTTTCGGAAGGCTTTCATACCCATAGATCACATAACCTCCTGCACCGATACTTCCGGCTGCAACAACTCCTGCCAGGATCAATGACAGTAGTTTCATTCCTAAAATCTTTTTCATCTCTCCATCCCCACGCTTCAGTGTGTTTGTAGATTAATCTCTTCTGAAAATATCTCTGGTGTACACCTTTTCCTGTACATCATCAAGGCACTTATCATATCTGTTTGCAATAATTGCATGGCTCATTGCTTTGAATTTTTCCAGGTCATTGACCACCACACTGCCGAAGAAGGTCTCGCCATCTTTCAGTGTCGGCTCATAGATGATCACGGTTGCGCCTTTGGCCTTGATCCGCTTCATAACTCCCTGAATAGAGCTCTGACGGAAGTTATCACTGTTGCTCTTCATGGTCAGACGATAGACACCGATGGTCACGGATTTCTCCTTATGCTCATCAAACTCATTTTCCTCATCATATCCATAGTAACCAGCCAGCTTCAATACCCGGTCTGCGATGAAATCTTTTCTGGTACGGTTGCTCTCCACGATAGCCTCAATCAGATTTTCCGGCACATCTGCATAATTTGCCAGAAGCTGTTTGGTATCCTTCGGCAGACAGTAGCCGCCATAGCCAAAGCTTGGATTGTTGTAATGACTTCCGATACGCGGATCCAGACATACACCATCGATGATCTGCTGGGTGTTAAGTCCTTTGCTCTCTGCGTATGTATCAAGCTCGTTGAAGTAAGCCACACGCAGAGCCAGATAAGTATTTGCAAATAGTTTTACTGCCTCTGCCTCGGTAAATCCCATGAACAGTGTATCGATATTCTCTTTGATCGCACCTTCCTGAAGCAGTGCTGCAAACTCATGGGCTGCCTCCACCAGACACTCATCATCCTGATCCGTTCCGACAATAATACGGGATGGATACAGGTTGTCATAAAGTGCCTTGCTCTCCCGTAAAAATTCCGGGCTGAAGATAATGTTGCTGCTGTTAAACTTCTTACGGACACTCTCGGTATATCCAACCGGTATCGTAGACTTGATCACCATGATGGCATCTGGATTGTATTCCATTACCAGCTTAATGACTGCTTCCACTGCAGAAGTGTCAAAATGCTGGGTGCGGCTGTCATAGTTAGTCGGTGCTGCGATCACTACGAAATCTGCTGCGCTGTAAGCCGCTTTTGCATCCATGGTCGCTGTCAGATCCAGATCCTTCTCCGCCAGATATTTTTCAATATATTCATCCTGGATCGGAGATCTCCGATTATTAATGAGTTCCACTTTCTCCGGCACGATATCCACTGCCAGAACCTTATGATGCTGGGACAAGAGAGTTGCAATGGATAAGCCCACATAGCCGGTACCTGCAACTGCGATTGTATAATCTTTCATTGTATGTTCTCCATTTGTGATAATTCAAAGTCAATGACTTATTGTTCTTACTATCATTTGCTGAATCTTAAGTATAACACATTATGGCCTCTGTTACAATTCTTACCGCCCTGCGTTTATACCGTATCTTTATTTTTTCATCATAGCTGCTGTCCCTGCACGGACTTCATCTGTATTTCCATCATAAGTCACGCCATCCACATAAAAAGGGGCTGTTGCAAAATAGATGAGTAATCATCCATGGAGCAATGGCTCCTTTTTTGTATTCAAATGAAAAAGCAGGCTCCGAAGAGCCTGCCATTCATGGTATAATAAATTATGACTAGTAAAATAAAATACCAAAAAAATTATACCGAATTCAACGAAACTTATCAACTGGTTTTGCCATTAAGTTTAGAAGGTCTTGTCCCTGATGACGATTCTGTTCGACTGCTGAGCCATGAGCTTGAGGAACTCGATTATACGTTATTGTATAAGGCTTACTCTTCCAAAGGAAGAAATCCTGCGGTTGATCCGAAGACCATGTTCAAGATCCTGACCTACGCTTATTCTCAAAACATTTATTCTTCTAGAAAAATAGAAAAAGCCTGTTTAAGAGATATTAACTTTATGTGGCTGCTTGCCGGGCAAAAGGCACCAGATCACAGTACGATTGCCAGGTTCCGGACAGGTTTTCTTTTGGAGGCATGTGAAGATCTGTTTTATCAGATGGTTCGTAGATTGAAAGATGCTGGTGAATTGTCAGTAGAAACGGTATTTATTGATGGTACGAAATTGGAGCATGTGCCAACAAGTATACATTTGTCTGGAAAAAATCTGTTGGCAAATGGGAAGAAAAGATGTTTCAGAAAATCCAGGAAGCAGTACTGTTCCTAAACCATGAATACATGCAATCGTTTTCTGTAAAAATAGATTCGAGGATTCAAGATCTTCAAACAATAACAAGATATCTTGAAAATAAGTGCCAACAGGATGGAACAGTTTTTGTGTATGGCCGAGGGAAAAGAAAAAGTAAAAACCAGAAATACTTTGAGCTTTTCCGAAAATTTCAGGAACGTCAGGTAACTTACGACTGGCATACAGCCAGCTTTCAGGGACGAAATAATTATTGTAAGACTGACCCGGATGCTACATTTATGCACATGAAAGATGATCATATGCGGAATGCACAGTTAAAACCGGATATAACATTCAGATCGGTGTAGACAGTGAATATATCGTGGCAACAGATGTCTTTCAGACCGAAACGATGTCTGGACACTGATTCCATTTTTAAAAACAATGGACGAAAAACTGGGGTTCCGATATCCCAGTGTCACAGCTGATTCGGGATATGAAAGCGAAGAAGGTTATACCTATCTTCGGGAAACCAGACAGACGCCTTATATAAAACCACAAACCTACGAAAAGTGGAAAAGGCGAAGCTTCAAACAGGATATCAGTAAACGTGAAAATATGGCCTATGATGCAGAAACGGATGTTTACACTTGTTATGCACAAAAGAAGCTGTCACCGGTCTTCGTGAAAAAGCAGAAAAGCAAGAGTGGCTATGAATCAGAAGTTACCGTCTATGAATGTGAAGATTGCAAAGACTGTCCTCACAAAGAAAAATGTACACGTGCGAAAGGAAACAAGCGATTATACGTTTCCAAAAGCTTTCTGGAAAAACGACAGGAGTCTTATGAAAACATCCTGACCGAAACAGGAATCCAGTATCGCATGAACCGCTCCATTCAGGTAGAAGGTGCTTTCGGGGTTTTGAAAAATGACTATGAATTTCAAAAATTTCTGCTTCGCGGAAAAACCAAAGTGAAACTGGAGATTCTTTTGCTTTGCATGGGTTATAACCTGAATAAACTACATGCTAAAATTCAAAATGAACGAATAGGTTCCCACCTGTTTAAAGTAAAGTCAGCCTAAAATTCCAACAAAAAATGAAGGCTTTATTTAGGTGCGAAAAAAATTGGCAGAAAATCAACGTACAAAGATTTTCTGCCAATTTTCTTTTCTCTAAAAACGGAAAGTGCCGCTCAATCACCTATTCCGGTGATTTTGCGACACTCCCAGATTATTTCACCGCCTCCGCCAGCCGGTCAAATGCTTCCTGCAATGTTGCCCTCGGGCAGGCGATATTGATTCGCTCGAAGCCTTCGCCATCCTTGCCGAAGATGGCTCCACTGTCCAGCCAGAGCTTTGCTTTGTTGACAATCAGATCTTCTCGTTCTGCTTCTGTCAGCCCAAGCTCTCTGAGATCCAGCCAGATCAGGTAGGTTCCCTCTGGTTCGATCAGATGAATGCCTGGAAGATTATTGGCAATATAATCACGGGCAAATGCAAGATTCTCCTGCAGATATCCTTTTAACTGCTCAAGCCACTCGCCGCCTTCTTCATAGGCTGCCCGGCAGGCCACCAGTCCCATCGTATTGAGCTGGCTGTAGCCTGCCTGATCCACCGCTTTTCGGAAACGATGACGAAGCTCCCGGTTCGGGATGAAAATGTTGGAAGTCTGCAGTCCAGCCAGATTAAAGGTCTTGCTGGGCGCCGTGCAGGTGACGGAAATATCCGCATATTCTTCAGACAGACTGGCGAATATGGTATGCTTGTGTCCCTTCCACACAAAATCACTGTGGATCTCGTCACTGACTACGATCACACCATGTTTCACACAGATATCTCCAATCCGGCGCAGTTCTTCCTCCGTCCAGACACGCCCCACTGGATTGTGCGGACTGCACAGTAAGAATAATGTTACCTTATGCTCCACGATCTCACGCTCCAGATCGTCAAAATCCATCTCATAATGTCCATTTACCAGCTTCAGCGGGCTGTTCACAAGTTCCCGTCCATTGTCGCGGATCGCCTCACTGAATGGATAGTAGACCGGCTGCTGCAACAGCACACCATCACCTTTTTCTGTAAATGCGCGGACTGCAGCTGCAATGGCAAATACAACGCCCGGCGTCTTCACCAGCCAGTTCCGCTTTACTTCCCAGTCAAAATGCTCCCGATACCAGCCAGCCACTGCCTGAAAATAATCATCCTTTGCTTCACTGTATCCGAAGATTCCGTGATCCACGCAGGCATGCAGCCGCTTCAGGATCGGTTCTGCTACACGAAAATCCATGTCAGCTACCCAGAGCGGCAGCACATCTTCACGTTTTCCACGTTCCACAGCAAAATCATATTTCAGGCAACTGGTTCCACGCCGGTCAATAATCTGGTCAAAATCATATTTCATCATTCTATCTCCTTTTCTGCCAGTCAGTGCATGGGCATCCTGTCCGAATCCAGCTGCACTGCTTCTCGATCCACCTGAATATTACTCTCAGGCCTCAAGCGCCTGCCTCAGATCTGCGATCAGGTCATCTGCATTTTCAATGCCAACAGAAAAACGCAGGAAGCAATCCGTGATCCCCAGCCGCTCACGCACTTCCGGCAGCACATCTCCATGGGTCTGGAGCATCGGATAAGTGATCAGGGATTCCACGCCGCCAAGGCTCTCTGCATAAGAGATCAGCTTCACTTTTTCCAGCACCTGTTTTGCTGTCTCCGGAGAATCTACATAGAAAGAAATCATACTGCCAGCTCCACGGGTCTGTGACTTGTTGATCTCATAACCCGGATGTGTGGCAAGACCCACATAGAGAACTTTCGTTACCAACGGATGCCCTTTCAACCATTCTGCCAGACGAAACGCATTTTTCTGCTGACACTCCATCCGCACAGATAAAGTCTTGATACCACGGATCAACAGGAAGCTGTCAAAGGGCGGAAGGGCCGGTCCCACCGTTTTATAGTAATAACGGATCTGCTCCGCCAGTTCCTTATTTGCAGAACACAGGAAACCTGCCAGGGTATCATTGTGTCCGCCGAGGAATTTGGTTCCGCTGTGTACCACCAGATCTGCGCCCAATGCAATGGGATTCTGGAAATACGGAGACAGGAATGTATTGTCCACAATGAGTTTCAGCCCATAGGTATCTGCCAGCTTCTTCATGATCCGCAGATCCGTCACCTGCATGGTTGGATTGCTGGGGGTCTCAATGTACAGTGCTTTTGTATTCGGATGCTTTTTAATCTCTGCTTCTGTGGCGGCCGGATCAGATGTATTTACATAAGAAAAGGAAAGTCCCTTCTTCGCTGCTGTGGTCGCGAACATTCTGACGGATCCACCATAGAGATCCTCTGTACATACAAAATGGCTGCCCGGCTCGAACAGTTCCATGCAAATAGAAAGTGCTGCCATACCGGATGTACAGGCTACCGTATCGTATGCGCCCTCCAGGGACGTAACAATTTTCTCCAGTTCACTTCTGGTCGGATTGCTCTCTCTGCTGTAATCATAACCAGTGGAACGTCCCACACCCGGGTGTGAAAAAGTTGCTGTCTGATAAATAGGGGTTCCCATGGAGCCGTAGGAATGGTCTCTGGTTACTCCTTCGGCTCCGTGGATACATCGGGTCTCAATTCCGTATTCCATATAGTTCCTCCTCAAGCATGTATTTTATTATTCCTATATGTTTAGTATGATTATATCTTTTGCAAAAGCAGATGTCAAATAAATTTCACAGACCATCAAAGAACTTCATTCCTTTCACCACAGCAGAAAAAGCGAAACACATGGACTTCCATGCATTTCGCCTTCTTTGTATTTCATTTTGTAATTGATCGGATGCGGAAACAGCTTCTGATGTCCATCCTAGATGTAATACATATTTTCTTCGCCCTGTTCCCGCTGCATACAGTCCTGCTCAAGATCAGCCAATGTCAGATTCTGAAGTATCTGGTCCAGGCGATCATTGACGCGGTCCACAATATCTTTCTGGATCGTCTCTGTCACAATGGAAGCAGTTCCTTCCCCATTGCCGGTCTCCGACTCCAGATGGTAAGAACCTTCCAGAGCTTCCACGATCTGGGAAACCGTAATCTTGTCTGCAGGATAATTCAGCAAATACCCACCCTGGGAGCCTTTGACGCTTCTGACGATCCTGGCCCTGCGAAGGCTTGCAAATACCTGTTCCAGGTACTGCGGGGATATCTGGTTGCGCTCCGCAATGCTTCCCAGTGACACATGCGTATCACGGGAATACATGGCGAGGTCGATCAGAGCGGTTACTCCGTATCTGCATTTTTTGGAAAATTTCATCCTTACTGTACTGCCTTAAATGCTTCGTCCAGATCCTGGATGATATCGTCGATATTTTCCGTACCGATGGAAAGACGGATGGTATTCGGTTTGATACCCTGATCCAGAAGTTCCTCTTCTGTACACTGGCTGTGAGTTGTGGTTGCCGGGTGGATCACCAGTGACTTCACATCTGCTACGTTTGCAAGCAGGGAGAACAACTCCAGATTGTCGATGAAATCTTTTGCTTTCTGTGCATCGCCTTTGATTTCGAAGGTGAAGATAGATCCTCCGCCATTCGGGAAATATTTCTTATAAAGAGCCTGCTGCTGCGGATCCTTGGATACGGACGGATGATGAACAGCCTCAACCTGCGGATGATTATTCAGATACTCAACTACCTTCAGTGCGTTCTGTACATGACGCTCTACACGAAGGGACAGGGTCTCCAGTCCCTGCAGGAAGATCCAGGAGTGGATCGGAGAAATAGTTGCTCCGGTATCACGCAGAAGGATTGCACGGATCTTGGTCACAAATGCAGCCGGTCCTACAGCTTTGGTAAAGCTGATGCCATGATAGCTCGGGTTCGGCTCAGTCAGTGACGGGAATTTTCCAGATGCTTCCCAGTCGAATTTACCACTGTCTACGATCACACCACCAATCGTAGTTCCATGTCCGCCGATGAATTTGGTTGCAGAATGAACAACAATATCTGCACCGTACTCGATTGGACGAACCAGATATGGAGTTGCGAAAGTGCTGTCAACAACCAGCGGGATCTTATGTGCATGAGCGATCTTGGCAATAGCCTCGATATCTACTACATCAGAGTTCGGATTTCCAAGAGTCTCAATGTAAACTGCTTTGGTATTTTCCTTGATGGCAGCCTCTACTTCATCCAGATCAAAAATATTTACAAAGGTGGTCTCTACGCCGTATGCCGGAAGAGTATGCTCCAGCAGGTTGAAAGTTCCGCCGTAAATATTTTTTGCAGATACGATATGGTCACCGCTCTGTGCCAGGTTCTCAATGGTGTAGGTAACTGCTGCTGCACCGGAAGCAACTGCCAGAGCTGCAACGCCGCCCTCCAGAGCTGCAATTCTCTGTTCAAATACATCTTCCGTCGGATTAGTCAGACGTCCGTAAATGTTTCCTGCATCTGCAAGACCAAATCTTGCTGCTGCGTGATCGCAGTTACGGAATACATAAGAAGATGTCTGGTAGATCGGCACTGCGCGGGCATCCGTTACCGGATCCGGGCTTTCCTGTCCTACATGAAGCTGAAGGGTCTCAAATTTGAATTTTCTGTCTGCTCTTTTCAATTTTTCTGCCATGGGTCTGTACCTCACTTTATCGTTGTATGTGTGTTTGCGATTATCTGCAGATCACCACCTTGACGGTCACTGATCTGTCTTTATTTACTCTGCGAACAGAGGTGTGGAATAATATCTGTCTCCACTGTCCGGAAGAAGTGCTACGATGGTCTTTCCTTTATTTTCCGGTCTCTGAGCCAGCTGGATCGCTGCTTTGAGTGCTGCGCCTGAAGAAATACCTACCAATACACCTTCATGTTTTGCAAGAAGTTTTCCACCTGCAAATGCGTCGTCATTTTCAATGGTAATGATCTCATCATATACTTTGGTATTCAGTACATCCGGAACGAATCCAGCTCCGATTCCCTGAATCTTGTGTGCTCCGCTTCTGCCCTCGGAAAGTACTGGGGATGAAGCCGGCTCCATAGCTACGATCTTCACATTCGGATTCTTGGATTTCAGATACTCGCCTACACCTGTCAGAGTTCCGCCAGTACCTACACCAGCTACAAAGATGTCTACCTGTCCATCGGTATCATTCCAGATCTCCGGTCCGGTCGTTGCTCTGTGTGCTGCCGGGTTTGCCGGGTTCACGAACTGACCCGGGATAAAGCTGTTCGGGATCTCTTTTGCAAGCTCTTCTGCTTTTGCGATTGCTCCCTTCATACCTTTGGCACCTTCGGTCAGAACCAGCTCTGCACCGTATGCTTTCAGCATGTTTCTTCTCTCAACACTCATGGTCTCCGGCATTGTCAGGATGATGCGGTAGCCTTTGGCTGCTGCGATAGATGCAAGACCGATACCAGTATTTCCAGAAGTCGGCTCGATGATCACAGAACCTTCTTTGAGGATTCCTTTCTCCTCAGCGTCCTCGATCATAGCTTTTGCCACACGATCCTTTACGCTTCCTGCCGGATTGAAGTACTCAAGCTTTACAAGAAGTTTTGCTTCCAGACCAAGCTCTTTCTCAATGTTTGTTACCTCCACCAGCGGAGTGTTTCCAATCAGTCCAAGTGTTCCTTTGTAAATATTTGCCATTTTCTTATCCTCCATAATTCCTATCCGTTTACTATGGTTTTCTTGTTGATCGTATTATATTCCCTCATTTCCTATTTGTCAAGTAGGTTTTTATGACTTTTGCAAAGTCATGCATAAAAATAATCTGAAGTATGCGGGGGAGCTTGCTTCCCTAAGCATACCTCAGATTATTTTGGTATATGACGCGCAGCGGCATATCGAGCTTTTTAGCTGCGTAAGCAGCGGTAAGCACCGCAAGGTGCGGAAAAGCGAGATGCATGACTTTGTACTTCAGAATTGCGTGAGTTGCGGAAAAGCGAGATGCATGGCTTTAGTCTCTACTTCACCCGAATGGTACCATCTGTCTCATCATAGGTAAATTTTGTTCCATATTTTTCACTGATTTTCTGAAGATGGGCCGCCATCTTCCGGGCTACTTCCGGCTCTGCAAGAACCGGAAGGCCGCGCTTGAGTGGAATCTCTCCATCCAGATGGAGATCCAACGGAACCAATTTCCAACTGAGTTCCTCTTCTGTCTTATCAATAATCGCCATGGCATTTTCCGAGAAGCGGCGTTCCGATGCAAATCCGATAAAGTTGCCATCTTTATCTTTTGCACGGTTGCCGTGAAGATCAGATGGACGGCTGTCGGGTGCGTATCCATAGCTTTCGTACATCTCAGGTGCGATGATGGACTCACCTGCCTCAAATTCCATCAGAAGACTTCCCAGATTATAGAAGATCGGATGTCCTTTGTAGATTTCCACACCTCTCATAAAGTGTGCGCCATGTCCGATCACTGCATCCGCTCCGGCATCAATGGCCTGACGGCAGATTTTCTCAATAAATTCTGGCGGCTCGGGAGAGTACCAGTTCTCATTGATGCCCTCATGGGTGTGTACAGAGAAAATGGTCAGATTCGAACGGCGAGAAGCGTCTTTCACACTTTTTAGAAGCTCTTCCACATCTTTTTCGTTTGCATAGGTGCGGACATATGCCCGATTACCTTTTTCAATTTTGATATTTCCCTCATACAGAGAGCCAAAGGAAAAATGCTGGTCATCTGAAGGCGGGAAAATCTCGATTCGATTGCCTTCATCTACACTTGCTTTTGTTCCAAGCAACGTGTCGATGGCGCGAAGCTGCTCAAATTCTCTCTCTGGCAGCACATATGCCTGCTTCCAGCGAAGGGGGTTGGTTCCTGGTCTTGCTGCCACACCTGCTCCTGCATCACTGGCTGCAAATACTTCAGATCTGGTGGAACCGGTGGCTACAATACCGAGCCGGCCATTGGCTGTATCCAGAAATCTCGGCAGACGGGCATCCATAAGATTTCTTCCCAGACCACATGCCACCAGCTTGCGTGCCTCAGCTGCTTCCATGGTCTCCATGATTCCCTGCCATCCATAGTCGCCGGAGTGGTTATTTACAAAAGAGATCAGCTTCAGATTCAGATCTGCCAGCTCATCCAGCCGGTCTGCCCGGACAGATGTCATATATCCGCGCCCGGAAGCCGGCGGTGTATCCGGTGTTGGTGTACAAAATTCTGCATTGGTAAATGCGCCGTCCGCTTCTTTTAAATATTTGATTACTCTCTGATCCAGCCGGTTCACCAGATTTTTGCTGGAAAATAAAGAGTCACCGCAAGCTGCTAATCTCATCTGTATCTCCTCCTGCTATTTCGTTTATGCCCGGTTTTCCCCGGGCAGATTTTATATCTTATTTCGTCTTCTCTTCAGCCTTCTCCGGGCAAAATCCATACAGAACCGGATCAATGGTCTCACCATAATGCCATACATTTCGCTGTGCCTTGATCTTCAGAACCGCATCGTAAAAGCCGATCCGGAATGTATCATAAAACGGTGTATGATCGTACACCATTTTCAGAATCATCGCGCCGTCCTCCCACGCATATGCGCAGGACACATCCGGGTAAATGGCATTGAGATCTGTGTCTGTATCTTCTAATAAAATACTGGTCTTTCCATCAATCCATCTGCCAAATCCAGCCTTTACGGTAAATGCACCTTCCGGCAATGTCAGCGTGATTTTCGGCTCTTTCTCCGAAAAATCAAAAGAGATCTTTTGGAAGCCGTATCGATTATTTTCAAACTGATAGACCACCTGATGATAATTCTTCTCCATAGACTCGTGATGAGCATTGCCCGCAGGAAGCGGAATGCTCAGACGGTTCATTCGCTCTTGAAGTGCCTGATCCGGTATTGCGTCGTCTTTCAATGCCGGATATAGTTCCTTCCAAATATTTTCAAATAAATGATCCTCATGGGTGCCGCAGGTCATAGCTACTACTGCATCCTTTTTCGGAAATACCATCACGTACTGACCAAATCCACCGCTTGCCATATAGGCATCTTCTTTGCGAAGGCGCCAGATCTGATACCCGTAGCCCGACTGAAAATCCGGCGCATCCATGGGGTTAGGTGTTGGGTTTTCCCGATTGGACACCTGGCAGGATACTGCTTTTCTGACCCATTCCGCATCCAGAAGCTGCTGACCATTCCATTTTCCATTTTGCAGAAGAAACTGACCGATCTTAGCATAATCCTCAGTGACCAGCATCAGTCCCCAGCCGCCAACTGAGATGTGCTGCGGGCTTTCTTCCCACCATTCACCGGTAATTCCCAGAGGTGTAAATAATTTTTCCTGTAAATATGCCCAGAGCGTCTTTCCTGTCACCTTCTGTACCAACGCCGACAACATATAGGATGCATGCGTACTGTACACGAACTTGCTTCCCGGCACATGAGGCACACGAGCCGTCAGAAAATTCCGAATCCAGTCCGTCCTTCCTTCAAATGGAAAATCATGCGGATCCTCCTCAAAGCCGACGGTCATGGTCAGCAGATTCCAGATCGTTACCTTTTTCATATTTTCACAGATATTGTCTGCTCCGATGGCTTCCACTTCTTCCTGAAAATGCAAAAGAACTTGATCATCTGTCCGAAGCAGTCCGTCCTGTATGGCAAATCCTACACCCATGGCCGTAAATGTCTTGGATGCAGAAAATAAAGTGTACGGCTTGTCCGGGCTATAAGGTGTCCAGTAACCTTCCACCGCCAGCTTTCCATGACGGATCATCAGAAACGAATGAATATCAATGTGCTCATTTTCCAGAGCATCCAGAAAACGTTCAACACCTGCACTGTCGATTCCAAGGGATGCAGGAGATTGCTTTGGAAAATGCCATCGTTCCGCGCTCATTTCTCTTCGCCTTTTTTCCCGTCAGAAATATGAACTCTCGATAAGAACTGCCTGGTTCGCTCTTCCTTTGTATGCACAAATACCTCTTCCGGTGTACCGGACTCCAGCACCACGCCGCCATCCATGAACAGTACCTTATTACAGATCTGATAAATAAAATTCATCTCATGAGAAACGATCACCATGGTTCGTTTTTCCTTCGCAAGCTGCCGGATTACATCCAACACCTCACCGATCATCTCCGGATCAAGGGCAGAAGTAGGCTCATCCAGCAGGATTGCTTTCGGGTTCAGTGCGATTGCACGGGCCAGTGCCACACGCTGCTGCTGCCCGCCGGACAACTGAGACGGAAAGAACTCCTTTCGTTCAGACAAACCTACCTTGTCCAACAGATCATCCGCGATCTTTTCCGCCTCTTCTTTTGATTTATTCTGTACATGAGTCAGACCCATCATGACATTTTCACGGGCATTTTTTTCTTTGAACAGATTGAACTGCTGGAACACCATGGCGGTATTTCTCCGCATGTACAGAATATTCTGTTTTCCCGGATTTTTCACATCGAAGGAAACACCGTCCAGCTCCATCTGTCCTGCATCCGCATGCTCCAGAAAATTGATGCACCGCAGAAGAGTGGATTTTCCAGATCCTGAAGATCCAATGATGCCAACAATATCACCCTCTTCCACAGAAACATCCACACCTTTTAACACTGTATCTCCAAAGCTTTTATAGATTCCTTTCAGCTCAAGCACGACTGGTCACCTTCCCTTCACTTCGTTTCAATTTTCGCTCTACAAAATTAAATGCTCTCGCCAGCAGTAGAGTAGAGAGAGACAGTGCAATATACATTTCAAAATACCGCACATTTCTGGAAGCCAGCAGTTTTCCCTGTGCCGTCATCTCCACAACTGCGCAGACAAATGCAAGCGAGGTACTCTTGATCATGTTGATAAATTCATTTCCAAGCGAAGGGATCGCAACGATCAATGCCTCAGGAATGATGATATGGATATAAGTCTGAAATGTGGTCATTCCAATGGAAAGTGCTCCCTGACCCTTGTCAACGGAGAGAATGGCTGCACGGATATTTTCCGAAGCATATGCACCTTCATTTAATGCAAATGCCACCAGCACGAACACCACATTGGGCACGCTGTTGATATTCAGGTTCATGCCGAAATAATAATTCAGGTACTGCAGCAAGATCGGGATTCCGTAGTAGGACAGATACAACTGTACCAGAATCGGCGTTCCTCTTGTAAATGATACATAGAATGCTGCGATCTTAGACAGCACCGGCACTTTATTGATCTTGATCATCGCCACAAAAAATCCAAGAAGAAATGCGAAGAAGATCGATACCAGTGCGATTCCCAGTGTCACCGGCAAATATTGCAGCAGCGGTCCTAAATCTTCCAGAATAACGGAAGGTTTAAATAATTTCAGCATGATGTGTTTGCTCTTCCCATAAAGAACCGGGCAGCCAGCCTGAACGTCCGAATCCTGTTCGCTGTCTGCCCGGTTATCGCTTCACCTTCTACCAGTCGCCCCGGTCGATACCTGAGTAATCTTTACCCCAGTATTTCTGAAAGTGCTGTCAGTGTTCCGTTGTCTTTAATGTCTCCATTGCTCCGTCAATGGCGTCTGCCAGTGCCTGTCCCTCATCGGTCTTCGCGATTACGAACCAGGTACTCGGGTTCTGCAGCTGGCTTGCTTCCTCATCCGGCAAAGATACGAAATCAAAATCATATCCATACTCATCTTTGTATACCTGAAGGCTGGACTCTCCGCCCATCATGAAATCAAAGTTTCCCTGATATAACTGCATATAAAAGGTTGCCCAGTCAGCATCTGCATACTGAATATTGATCGGATTGTCTGGATGCTCCTCGTTGAATCTCTCCAGGAACAACTGCCATGCATCACCTTTTGCATTACTTACCGTTGAAAGTCCGCCCAGATCCTCGATGCTGTTGATCGGATGCTCATCCAGAAGACCTTTTCTTACATAAAGTCCAGATGCCTCATAACGGTCATAATGTTTAGGGAAAATGTATTTCTCCTCACGGGTTGCATTCTTACTTAAGCTGTTAAATCCAAGCTGATAGCGTCCGGTGTCCAGACCATTGAAAATGCTTTCGAACTCGGTGATCTCAAATTTAAATTCATACTGCGGAAGCTGCTCATCAATTGCACGAAGAAGATCTGCTTCATATCCTGCCAGTTCTCCGTTTTCATCCATATAAGAGAATTTTACGGTATGTCCATCAGTTGCAGGTAATGGTCGTCATCTCCGTCAGATGCCGTTGCATCTGCTGTCTCGTCTGCCACATTCGGCTCATCAACCGCATTCTCAACCACAGTGCTGTCCGCTTCCGGATTTGTCTCAGCACTCTGAGTGCTTCCGCAACCGGTCAAAGCAAGTACACCTGCAGTCAACACGGAAAGTATCATCACTCTTCTCTTTTTCATAATCTTTCTCCTCTGTATTCCCATCTAGTTAGTATGGATTATTTATGAATCAGATTATATTCCTATAATTCCTATTTGTCAAGTAGGTTTTATATTTTTTGCAAAGTCATGCATAAAATAATCTGAGTATGCGGGGAGCTTGCTTCCTAAGCATACCTCAGATTATTTTGGTATATGATGCGCAGCGGCATATCGAGCTTTTAGCTCGTAAGCAACACCGCAAGGAAAAGCGAGATGCATAACTTGCTCTTTCACTACAACACCTTACTTCCATTTGCAGTCAGCCGGAATTTCATATTGAGGATTTCGGCTGCCCCACGGCACATCATCATTCTTCCGAGAAAATATCAAAATACTCATACATTGTACAGATACTTTCATCAATCTGCAGGTTCAAAGAGATCAGTTTCTTCTCTTTGTTAGCTTCAACTTCTGTGACTGCATAATTTACTCTGTCATGGATATCAAAAGTAGCCCGGTCCTTATCCCTCACACGATTTCTGCGTACATCCGTCTTATCTGCAATGATCAAAGCCGCACTGACCGGATCTGTCGCTCCTTGTGGATTCATCATGATTACCGATGGCAGACATGATCATAATACGGTCCTCAAAAGACAGATCTTGCCTTTCAAAGTTCATTTGCAGAATGGCTCCATATTCTGCATGGCGGCTACGACTCACTGCATTTCAATATCATACATAAATGCAAGTCTTAGCAAGCTCGATGGTTTCCTCCGTTTTCTTTCTTTTCTTAGTACGTGCCTATTTTACGTGAAGCCATCAGGCGGTGCTATCCTGCCTCCCTGAAATTCAGGTAGAATTATAAGTTAAAAGCTGTCGCATTCTGTTACTTCTCCAAAAACTGTGCCGGTCATGCCCACGAAAGTATTTATAGAAATTGAGGGGCATATCCCACGGAACGAAGCCTCCTGAATATCGCATTCATGACCGGAGGCAGACATGCCTCCTCGATTCGAAGCTGATGAATAGGAGAGAATCGTAATACCCATATGCTTCTTGAACAGCCGGGCCAGATGGCTCTCGGTGCTGTATGTCACTTTGGAGATCCTCCAGTTCCATGTTTTCTTTATAATGATTATGAATATATTCAACATCAAATTAACCGTCTCGTTGGATGTGAATTTCCAGCCAACAGCGCGAAAGATAGCTGCTTTAAGCTGCTCAAAATCCACCGGTTTGGACAGAATATCACTGACACCCAGGCGCAGGGCCTGCTGTGCATTTTCAAAAACAAATGCAGTCAGCACAATGATCTGCGCCCACTGGACACTTCCGAAATCCAAAATCCATTTTTCTGAGGGCATATGAATATCCAGAAAAATCAACCGGGAGATGTCTCTTTAATCAGTTGAATCGCTTCCTCCCCATCTTCTGCATTTCCCACGATCTCAATAGGGAGCTGCTCTTCCTCTAGAAAATGACAGATAATATTTCTGGTAGCCAGCTCGTCATCACAAATCACAGCTTTAATCATCGTCCTCTTCCTCTCCGTCTATCCAGTTCTTGTAAGGGGATCTCAATCGTCACTACCGTTCCCCAGTCTGCCTGCAATTTCAGGACACAGTTATCTCCATAAGCGCTGGTCAGCTTCTCATAGATC